>Ga0075118_10001276_pt1 | contig 18476 bp, 16 predicted proteins | sample AntAceMetag02UKE_FD_69794 | JGI IMG/M metagenome (GOLD analysis project Ga0075118, IMG submission 69794) | Saline lake microbial communities from Ace Lake, Antarctica - Antarctic Ace Lake Metagenome 02UKE | ecosystem: Environmental > Aquatic > Non-marine Saline and Alkaline > Saline | place...
GGTTTTTCAATTAACGGCAACAGGAGTCCTGCTGATTTCGGTTGCTGCGCCAACTATGTCTCTCACTCCGTTTCCCAGTCAGTTGATTGTCGATGTCGGCCTTTCCTTCGGTGATGAAGGTAAAGGACGCTTAATTCCAGAAGTAGCCGATGAGCTTCGCGGCACTTCTTCCCCCATTTCCGTCGTGCTTAAAGTCAATGGCGGCGCCAATTCCGGTCATACGGCGGGTGGAGTAAAACTCAATTTACTGCCTGCTGGCGTCGTCGTGAAAGATGTTGCTCACCTCTGCATGGGTGCCGGCGTCGTTGCTGATCCCCGTAAGATCTGGTGGGAAGCAAAACCGCTCGAACACAGGGGCTACGAAATCATCTCCCGTCTCACCATCGATGAGCGCACGATGGTCTCCGATCTCACCCATCGCCTGCTCGATCTCGCCACGGAACACTACCGCACACACACGCTTAAAGAGGAGCCGCGCGGTTCTACCGGTCGCGGTATCACTCCGGCCTACTACGAAGAAGTCGGCCAATGGCAGATCACTTACAGTGATTTTCTCGCGGGTCCTAATTACTTCGCCCGTAAACTCGCTCAACGGGCCGATCGCGCTCTGCGAATGATCCAGCACGTTTATCAAATCGATGCTGCCACGTTCGCTGGATTCTTTGATACGCTCACCGAAGCCGAAGTTCGTGCGAATGCTGAAAGTATTGAAGCAGGCGTATTCGAAAAATCCGAATTTGATTTTACGCAGTTTCGCGGCACCGAACCGTTTAGCTTAAACTTAGAGCTGCTCACCAAGACTTATTGGGGTGCGGGCACTGCTCTCGCCCAAAATGTCGGCGAAGTGCGTTCCTTGATTCTCAAAGAAAAGAATGCTGGGCGCACCATTCTCGCTGAATTCGGCCAATCCTACTGGCTCGATAAACGCCACGGGTTTTCACCCAACGTCACGGCATCGCATACCTTCACTCCCGAGCTATTCGAAAGTGCGGGGATACCACTTCAACCTGTGCACACGATTGGCGTGGCCAAAGCTTACGATACCAAGGTGGGCACCCACACGTTTCTCACGCAGATGGATGATGAGCATCCGCTCACGAAGAAACTAAAGAAAGTAGAATTCGGCACCAGCACCGGACGTCAGCGTATGGTCGGCTGGTATGACGCTGTAGAAAAAGGCGACGCGCTCCGCTACGGTGGTTTTCAAGACTACATGATCAATAAGGCCGATGTTCTGACCCACTCTGGTGATTGGGATGGAGAACTCCTAATTTGCACAGACTATGAAGACGCCGACGGTAAACGCTACCATCACGTGCCACGCAACGAAGCGGTGCGTAAAACATTGAAGCCTGTTTACGAAATCTACGCAGGTTGGGGCGAAGACATTTCCACCGTGCGCCAATTTGCAGATCTGCCCGACAACGCACAGCGTTACATCGCAGGCATGGCCAAGGCGCTGCTCGATGTCGCTTACGAAGGGCTGGATTGGCCAGCTAACGATCAGCTTCCGAATCTGCGTTATCTCGGTGTAGGACCGGAACCGTCTCAGATCATCAAGGATGTGCCTGCAATGGCCGACTTGATCAAGTTGGCCTAAAAGTCCTGTAGGCTTCCTTCGCCCACCCCGTGCTCCGGCGCGAGGCGGGCCATCACTTCGCCGATCAGGTAGATCGATCCGGTCAGCACGAGCACATCGTCGGGGCCACCGGCGGTGCATTGCGAGGCATCGGGAAACAGCGTCGGCAGATCCGTGCGATAAACCTCACCGGTAAACTCATCCGGCAACATCGATGCGAGTTGCTCGTGAGTGCACGCGCGTGCCTGCGAAGGAACGACCAAATGAATCTCCTGCGCGTGTTTACCAATCACTGCCAGTAACGCACTGGCCCGAGCCACGCCCAGAGCCCCAGTGATCACCACTGGCTTGCGTCCTGTTTCCGCGATCAATTTCGCTAAATTATCATCCAGAACTTTTGCGCCTTCCGGATTATGCGAGGAATCGAGAATCATCAGACGCGAGCCCATGCGCACACGTTGCCAACGGCCCGGCCAATCGACATGCGTGAGACCACGATTGATCACCCCATCAGTGATCCGCCACTTCTCGCCGAGCACTCTGGCCGTTAAAGTCGCGGAGGCCGCATTCCAACGCTGATAATCGCCCTCCAGATTCGTATGCGGATACTGTTCCACCTCTTCACCGAACTCTTCTCGCACCGAATAAACCGGCGCACCCATTTGTGCTGCCTTCGCGCGCACCACGGCTTCCGATTCCACGTCCAATCGCCCGATCACCACGGGACAGCCCTGCTTAATGATACCGGATTTCTCTGCGGCGATCTCGGCGTGAGTGTTCCCCAACATTTCGCAATGATCCAATCCGATGGAAGTGATCACCGACACGATTGGCGTCAGCACATTGGTCGCGTCTAAACGGCCTCCTAACCCCACTTCCACTAAGCCGATGTCGCACTGTTTCCGGGCGAATTGCAAAAACGCCATCGCTGTCACGAATTCAAAAAAGCTCGGGTGATCTTCCCAATCACCATTGGCGAGCTTCTCCGCAATGGGTCGTAGCTCGCGCACGAAGTCAGTGATTTCCTGCGGAGTCAAAGGTTGCCGATCCACTTGCACACGCTCGCCCAGTTTCACCAAATGCGGCGAAGTATACATCCCTGTGCGCCAGCCCGCAGCGTGCAAGATCGCATCGAGCATCGCCACGACAGATCCCTTGCCATTGGTTCCCGCCACATGAACCAACGAAAGCGATTTTTCCGGGTGACCTAATGCCTCCGCAAATAATCGCATGCGATCGATTCCAAACTTCAGACCATGCGTGGCTTTGAGACCAAACAGGTATGACGTCACCGTCTCGTAATCGGTGGATGCGCCCGTTGACATGATCCGAGCTTAATGTTTCCGACTCGCGGCAGGCTTCTTCTTCACATGAAGCGCCTGAAGAATCTCACCCAGACGATCACGCATCTCGGTGCGCGGCACGATCTGATCGATCAATCCACGTTCGAGCAAAAATTCCGAAGTTTGAAAGCCCTCTGGCAATGTCTGCTTCGTGGTATCCTTAATCACTCGCGCGCCGGCAAATCCGATCATAGCCCCTGGCTCCGCGATAATGACATCACCCAAAGTCGCGTAGCTCGCAGAAACGCCGCCTGTCGTCGGATGCGTGAGCACCGAAATATACGGCAGACATGCTTTGCCCAGACGCCCGAGAGCGGCGCTGGTTTTGGCCATTTGCATCAGTGAAAGAATTCCTTCCTGCATGCGCGCTCCACCTGATGTGCTGAAAATGATGCACGGTATCTTGTGTGTAAGCGCGGCTTCGATCGCGCGGGTGATTTTTTCACCTGCGGCCGAACCCAGCGTGCCGCCGCAAAAGCGAAAATCCATCACCGCCAGAGAAACGCCGATGCCATGAATCTTACCTAGCCCACAAATCACCGATTCCGGCAAGCCACTGGCCTTCTCGTATTTTTTGATTCGATCCACATAGCTCGCAGAATCCTTGAAGCCCAATGGATCAGCAGAGCGCACTCCGGCATCTTTTTCTTCAAAAGAGCCCTTATCGACTAGCGACGCGATACGCTCGCGAGCACCGATGGGAAAATGATAACCGCCCTTGGGGACGACCATCTGATTCTCTTGGATATCCTTGGTAAATAAGGTCTCACCGGTGGTGGGATCCTGCGTGTAGAGACCCTGAGGGATTTCCTTTTTACCGGTCTTCCGCACCGTGTAGGTGGGCTTATCAAAATTCATTTCTGCTTCAACCATGGCCAAAAGTAACTACGTCGAGATTTAGGCTACCCGTGCGGCGAAGCACGAGTGCACAACTATTGAGGGTGGAACCTGTAGTGAATATGTCATCAACGAGGATATAGTGATGGTCGGCAGTTATGGCTGCCCCTCGTCGCAGTGCAAAGGCATTTTTTAGGTTCGCGAGACGCGTTTCCTTGTCGTGATGCGTTTGCGATACGGTATCGACCACCCGTCGCAAGATCTCTTCAACGCGAGTCTCCCCACCAGCAGCTCGCTCCAGACATTGCGCGATCAGCAGGCTTTGATTGAAACCGCGCTCCCGCTCCTTACGTGGGTGCAAGGGCACCGGCACCAAAATCGCGCCACGCACCCACGAGGTTAACTCTTCCGCGCGGCGAAACAGCGTCTCCATATCTTTGAGCGCATGAAGCCCCTGATGATATTTTAGAGCCAAAACCAAGGAACGCGCCGGACCTTTCGATAACACCGCGGTGCGACCCTCTCCAAACACCGGCGTCAAATCCTGACAATGAGGACACATGCGTTCGCCGCTGACTTCGCCGAAATACGGATAGCCACAGGTCGAACAATGCGGCGATCGGACGACAGAAATTTTCCGCGAACACGGTTCGCAAACATAACGAAGCTCACCCTCCTCCACGACTCCCTGACAATGCACACAAGTCGGCGGGAAAACCACATCACCCACCCCACGAATCATTCGCTGGGTCCAATCACTCATCAGTATGAAACATTCATGAGGCAAAGTCCCTGCGGCGGTGCACTCGGCACCATGGCCGTGCGACGACGCGATTCCAAAATCTCCGACACCTTGGCAACTTCCAATCGTCCCTCACCCACGGCCACGAGCACCCCGGCCAAACTCCGCACCATCTTATAAAGAAAACCTTCACCCTCGGCGGTGATCCGCACTTCCTTGCCCCGTTGCTTCACTTCGAGCACTCGCAAATTCCGCACCGTGTTTTCTTTGGCTGGCCCGTTCAGTGCGGTGAACGCGCGAAAATCGTGCCGGCCGCATAACACCTTTGCCGCTTGCTCCATCGCGTTCACATCCAGTGGACGAAACACGCACCAACGATAGGGTCGCGTAAACGGATCTGCATCTCCCAAGTGGATAAAGTAAGCATAGCGTTTTCCCTTCGTCTGAAAGCGCGAATGGAAATCATCGCTCACCTTCTTCGCTGATTTCACCTGAATCGATATGGGCAATCCACCACGCAACGCCGCCAGCATCGCGGCGGAGCCATGCGGCCACACTGCATCGAAGTGAAAGACCTGTCCCCGCGCGTGCACGCCCGCATCCGTGCGACCGCTGCCGTGAATCCGCACCGGCGTTTTCAAAATTTCAGACAACCGCGCTTCGATTACATCCTGCACCGCCGTCCCACCGCTTTGGCTCTGCCAACCGGCGAACGACGTGCCATCATAAGCGCACACACATTTCCAGCGCGTTGCCTTCATACCTCTTCCTCCATGGGCAATGCCGGCGGGATTTGTTGATCGAGAAAATCCTGCAAAATGATCGTGGCGGCCCGCGAGTCGACCAGTCCGCTAGCACGCAGGTCGCGCAGCTTCGATTTCGCGATCGACGATTCCGCTTCGAAGCTCGTCAAACGCTCATCGATTAAGTGCACCGGCAAGTTGAACATATCCCGAAGTTTATGCGCAAACCCATCGACCTCCTTGGCCTTAAATCCCGCCGTGCCATCCATGTTGTAAGGATATCCCAATACCAAATCGGAAACGCTTCGTTTCTGCACGACATCGCTCAAGGCCGCCCAGCGCTGTTCGTTCGTTGCCTGCACCAAAGCGGGCAACGGAGTGGCCACGCCAATCTCATCACCGTAACTTAACCCGATCCGACGGGTGCCGTAGTCTATGCCCAAACAACGCATCCCTTTATTGGGACGCCACTCCACGCTGGGCGCAATTTCATTTGCGACCCCGCGCAATTCGCCTCTCTTAATCAGGTATGCCCGATCAGTCCACTCCCCTCGATGCCGCTGCGCTCCGTCGCTACAATCGGCAAATCCTGCTCGAGGAAATCGGGATTGAGGGACAGCAAAAGCTCGCGCGAGCCAAAGTTCTCATCGTGGGAGCTGGTGGTCTGGGCAGTCCCGCGGCGCTCTATCTGGCCGCAGCGGGCATCGGCACGATCGGTATCGCCGATCTTGATCACGTCGAGGAGCACAATCTCCAACGTCAGCTCCTTCATCCGACCGAAAGTGTCGGGAAACCGAAGGTGGATTCCGCCATCGCGAGTCTCCGCGCGATCAATCCGCTGATCGATTTAGTGCCCCATCGCGAAGGTGTGACTCCGGAAAACGCGGTTAAGTTATTCGAGGAATACGACATCATCCTGGATGGCACGGACAACTTCCCCGTGCGCTATCTCAACAACGATGCGGCGTTTCTCGCCCAGCGTCCGCTCGTGCATGGCAGCATCTATAAGTTTGAAGGCCAGATCAGCGTCTTTGATTCGCACCACGGTGGGCCTTGCTATCGGTGCCTCTTCCCAGAACCACCAAGTGCCGGCAGCGTGCCCAATTGCGGTGAAGCCGGGGTGATTGGCGCGTTGTGTGGGGTGATTGGGAGCATGCAAGCCCTAGAGGTGATCAAATATCTCACTGGCTATGGGGAGCTGCAGCGTGGGAAATTGCTCACCTATCGGGCACTCGATCATCAGATCACCAGTATAGTTATTCCGCGTTCTCCAGATTGTCCGCTTTGTGGATCGAAACCTAATATCACCACGATTGAAGCAACACGCTACCAACCCATCTGCGAAACAGCTCCTTCAACTTCCATGAACGAATCCGAACATCCCGTCGAAATCACCGTGCCAGTTGCGCATCAATTGCTCACTGACAAACCCAGTGAAACGATTCTGATCGATGTGCGTGAACCTCATGAGCTGGAGATTTGCCGTATCGAAATCGCGCAGCACATTCCCATGCGGCAAATCCCGGAAAACCTTTCAGAACTGCCGCGAGACAAGCATGTGTTAATCATGTGTCATCACGGAGAACGCAGCCGACGGGTCACTGAGTATCTACGCGCCCAAGGCCTCGATAACGTCACTAATATTGACGGTGGCATCGATGGTTGGGCGATGGAAATCGATCAGCAATTGGCCCGCTATTGAGCGGCGCAGCGTATTGTCGATAGGCATCAACAAAAATGCCCCGTGTCCCGAAGAGACGCGAGGCATGATAGTATTTAACGACGAAGACTTATTTCTTCCGAGCTTTGGTTAATCCCAGCTCTTTCTTGATATTCTGAACACTAGGAATCGAGATCCCAACTGCCTTGGCAATAGCCGCACCGGTCTTACCGGCAGCAGTGAGCGATTTCACTTTGTTCTTGGTGTCAGTAGTGATGACAGCGCGCTTGCGACGTCCACCGGACTTGGTGGAGCCCTTGCGGGCAGTCTTGCCGCCATTGGCAGCTTTCACTGCTTTGATAAAGTCTGCGACATTATCAAAACCGTATTGAGCAGGAAGAGCCTTGAGCTCTTTAGTGCGTTCTGAAGCTACTTCTTGCTCAAGCTTAGTGATCTTGGCGCGGGCAACTTCTAATTCTTTAATCTTATTTGTTATCATGGTGGTGATTTGGAATAATTCCTAATGCATAGGAGAAAGTTCCACTTAATATTAGCAAGCCCTCAACGCATATTTTTGGCAATAAAGTGCATTTTTCTTTAATATATTGATCTAGCAAAAAACAAATACGCCTAATCATACCTATTTACATTATTGCGACGATAGGTGGCAGGGCCCACTCCCGCAAAGCGTTTAAACACCCGACTGAAGTGGTGCCTATTGCGATAACCTACCGCTTCGGCCACATCATCTATAGTCTCATCTTCATAAGCCAGACGACGTGATGCCTCACGCATACGTCGCGCGGTCACATATACCGCCGGAGTCTGTCCGGTCGTTTTCTTAAACCACCTAATAAACGGTTCGATACCGAGCCCGGCAATTCTCGCCATCTGCTCATTGGTTATCGGCACGCCAAGACGTATATCTAACCAAGCCAGTATCCTACGCATTCTTGGATCTAGCACTTCCCAGGACTGTGTATCGATTTCAACAAATGCTAAATGCAACAAGGCTTGCCCCAGCCCTCGCGCCTGCGCCACGCGTTCTTCTAGAGTCACACTCCGCAACTTTTTAGCGACTGCCTGAAACTCTTTTCCCACCTCAATTTCCATCGGTTTCGTGACTGCAGCGTGAACGTTAAGGGGCAATGAGAAGTGAATCCAAAAATGGCTTAGCTCCGCACTCGCTCCACAATCAAACGACACTCCCTCGGGTAGAATAATGGCGTGATCCTCATCTAATTGATACTGCCGGCCTCCACTCCTTACCCACACGCCCGGGGACAAATCATAGAACAACCGCCAGAAAGGACTAGAAACGTCACTGTGCTGCCAACGGTGATCTACTTCGATTGCTCCCAGCTCATGCATGCGGAATCCCCCACTACCGCTGCCCGCCGGTAAACGAAGCCCCTGACCTGTGAATGGGTTTCGCCACAGCTTATGGTCAATTTTAGACATAAGTTAATCCCTATCAGGTATAGGTTATTTTCAAGTTTTTTGATATATTTCCTTAATGCCCTCACTTACAGCCGATTCAGCAGTCGAGACCCCATCGCGCCACGTTTTGGTCGATCAAGAAAGCAAACAGAAGCCTCACAACGTGGCTCTGCTCTGCGATTGGCAATATATCGAACGATCCATTCACCGTCTGATCGCTGCATGGGGCCGCGAGGTATCCGGCTGGGAGGACAAAAGCACGATCCATCGGCACGTCTGGGATCAAGCAGAATGCGTGCGACGCCTGCGCGAGCGCACCAAGCAATTTCCCGGCGGGAAGCCAGATGCCCCCGTATCGGGCGAACTCGAACGTCTGGCCAACGTCGTTCTATTGGCGCCCTCCCTCCAGGATGCTATTGATGGCATCTATGTGCAGCTACTGAAAACACTCGTAGCTACTTACGGAGAATATTGCGGCACCGTTCACCCGATCCATGATGCGCCGACCATCTCGCTTCTGCACGAGATCAATCAGATCAAGAGCCAACAATGGCTCTGGTATCGTGATTATCGGCGACGCCATCCCCACAAAACCGATGCAGACTATCTCGCACGGATCGAAGCAGCCCTCGCATCATGCGGACACTTCAAGGCTCCCCTACCCATCAGTCCAAATGACGAGGCACAGCCTGCCGGTGTCGCGACTGATTTCAAACTGGCCCGGTTCAGTGCCCGGGATGAACCAATCAAGCCGAAGTATCCGTTGATGGATTACATGCGGGCCGATTTCACGCGCAGTATCGAAACCCGTCGGCTCTTCTGGGCCTATGCCTACATGCTGGAGAAGAATCTTCCCGATTCCCAACTCATCTGGATTTATGATGGGCACTACATGCCATGGGAGTGGCATCATGACATCTCCAGGCACCTCTGGGATGAATCGCGCCATGGCGATTCCGGCAACTCTCGCCTGAAAGATTTTGGAATCAGTTTGGATGAAGTCGGATTTTCCACCTACGAGCAGGACGAACGTGAAGAAATTCTACAAACCTACTCTCAAGAGAACGGAGTTTCTCTAAAAGAAGCCTACGCTAACCAGCGCGACATTCTCGTTCCCTATAAAATGGAGCACATGACCAAGGAAGAGCTCTATGAAAACGTGTTTTTCATCGGCATGTGTGCGGAGACCGGCCACTTCGTCGTCAAAAACGAAAGCTACGTAGATTTCAAGGAAGGTCAGGATCTCGAGTCGGCCGAGATGATGCTCTTCGACATCATCGACGAAACCGCTCACGTGCAATATGCCCACCGCTGGCTTCCCCTTCTCGCCGAACATGCCGGAGTCGATAATTCCAACTATCGTGAACGTGCCGCCGCGAAACTCCGCGAAACCGAAGCAGAATCGGCGCGACTAGCCGCGGAATTCGACGCCAAGCTCTCACGCACTCCCGGCGATCCAGCCTTCGATTTCTATCAAGATCTCCTCGCTCGCATTCGCGACATGACGCCCTTGAGCAACGCAACGTCATGTCCGCCCCGCACGCAGAAGCCGATGTAACAGCCGACAACCGATTCCGGTTCGCTTAACTTTCATCGGCATTCGGCTTGCCCAAAGCCGACCGTCCGCATTTTCTTGGCCCCTATGGCCCGTATTCCGATTGAGGACAACTTCGACGATGTAATCAACAAGACCCAACGCGGTCTCAAAATCACGGATGAGCAACTTGCTTCCCGCGCTGAAGTCAGTGCCGAGGATCTTGCCGCCGTCAAAGAGGGAAAGCCCAACATCGCGGTGATTCGTCGGGTGGCTCGCCACCTTAGACTCAGCCCCGATGCGTTGGAAGAGCTCACGAACAAATCGTGGTATCCTGATCAACCCTCGTTCCCTTGCGGCTTCGCGATGTTCAACACCGTCTTCGAGGACATGACGGTGAACAGCTACCTCATCTGGGATCCTCGCACCAAGCACGCCGCCGCGTTTGATACCGGTTCGGATTGTCAGGCCATGTTGGATATCATCAGCACGGAAGGTCTCGACCTCCGTTACATCTTCATCACTCACACTCACGAAGATCACATCGTCGATCTGCCCAAACTCGCTGCGGCACACAAAGCCGAAGTTTGGGCTAGTGAAAAAGAACCTGTCGATTTCCCTGGAGCGCAAACCTTCAAGGAAAATGCGCATTTTCATCTCGGTGAACTCGCGATTAAAACCCTCCTCACCTGGGGACACTCACCCGGCATGACCACTTTCTACATCACTGGCCTCAGCTGGCCACTGGCGATCGTAGCCGATTCGATCTTCTCCTGTTCAATGGGCGGCAGCCCGACCAACTTCGAAGATCAGTATCGGAATAATAAGGAGAAGATCCTTCCCCTTCCACGCGACACCGTGATCGCTCCCGGTCATGGCCCGTTGACCACCGTTGCTCAGGAAAAACAGCACAACCCATTCTTTGCCCGCTAAACTGCCGGCATAACTCACCCTAAAACAACACACTATTATGTCTGAAAAAATTGCCTTCGTCGGAGTTGGTCGCATGGGCGCCAACATGGCCCGCCGCCTCAAAGAGTGCGGTTATAAAGTCTGCGCGGTCTACGATGTTTACAAACCATCCGCCGCCGCTCTCGCCAAAGAAATCGGCGCGAAACATGCCAAGACCCTCGCCGCTGTCACCGCAGCTGCTGATGTGATTATCACTGTCGTCACCGACGATGCTTCCCAACTCGCCATCTTCGAAACGTCCGGCGATTCGTTGCTCACCAAAGCTAAAGGCAAAGTCTTCATCAACTGCGCTACGATCACACCCAAGACTCACGTCGAAATTGAACGTCGCGCGAAGAAAGTCGGCGCTAAGACGCTCGAAGGTTGCATGGCTTCCTCGATCCCTCAGGCCCGCAACGGCACGCTCTATCTCATGTGCGGTGGGGCCAAGAAGACCTTTACCGAGGTCAAACCCATCCTCGAAAAGCTCTCCACTGCGCTGCGCTATGTCGGCAAGACTGGACAAGCAGCTCAAGTGAAAGCCCTCGTGAACATGGTCATGAATATCAACACGGCGGGACTCGCCGAAGGACTCGGTCTTGGTGACGCGCTTGGTCTCAATCTTGATATGTTGCGCGAAATCTTCCTGCAAACCGGCGCCAACTCTCAGGTTTTGAAAACCGATGGCGAGGACATGCAAAATCGTGATCACGAATGTTACTTCTCCGGCGCACACGCCGCCAAGGACACCACGATCGCCTGGACCCTCGGCTGCGAAAATGGAATCAACATGCCTCTCGCCTCCGCCAGTAAGACCCAGTTCGACAAGATGGTCGCGCTTGGTCTCGGCGATCTCGATAAATCCGGCGTCGCCGAACTCACCTTCAAAGGACGCCACGCCTAGTTTGATTTTCGAATTCGGATTTTGGATTAACTTCCTCAATCCGAGTTCAGATCAAATCTTTTCGTAATCTAAAATCCCCCATCTAAAATTCAAAATGTCAAAGATCGCTCATATCGCTAATCTCTGGTCACTCGTCGGTCATCCTACACCGAAACAGGAGTGGTCATTGGAAAAGAAAATCGCCACCGTGGCCGCCGCTGGCTTCGACGGTATCACCACCGCCCTCACATCCGAGCATGCCCGCTTAGCCAAGAAACACGGCCTGAAGCATGTGCTCGGTTTCATCTCGGACAACTCCGGCGATGCCAAACAATACGCCAAGGCGATTAAGAAGCAGAAGGCCTGCGGCGCGGTGCACATCAACGTCCAACTTGATGATGATTTCACTAAGCCTGCCGTCGCCGCCCGCAATTGGGTAAAGATGATGAAGGAAGCCGAGAAGATTGGGGGCGTTGTCATGTCGCTCGAAGTGCATCGCGATACTTGCACCGAGACTCCGGAAAAAACTTACGAAATCTGTAAGCTCTACAAGAAGGCGACCGGCGAAGCACCGAAGATCAACTTCGACTTCTCTCACTTCGCCGTTGTTAAGCATCTTGGCCCAGCCAACTACAGCGCATACATGCTCAAGTATCCTCGCCTCATTCAGGATTCAGAGCAAAGCCACTGCCGCCCCTTCAACGGACATCACTGCCAGATCGCCGTAACCAACGGCAAGGGCAAGCTAACCGAAGGCGTAAAGAGCTACCTCAAGTTCACCGATGATCTCTTCCGCATGTGGAAGAAGGCTCCTAAAAATAAGGATCGCACGCTCTACGTCTGTCCTGAAATGGGCCCTTACCATGATGGTGGGGCTGGCTACAATATCGAGGGTCTCCCCCCGGCTTGGCCCGACGCCGCAGTCCTCCGTAAGGAACTCGCGAAGTCGTGGAATCGCTCGAAGTAAAACCTTCGGTCGAATTCTGTTTATCAAAAAGCCGACTCAGCAATGAGTCGGCTTTTTTTGAGCGTATCACTCAGCTGTATTTCGCTTTGATCGCGCGACCTTCGGTCGCGCTTCGATCAGCGAGATCAAGAATGTGAATCGGTCGGCGCGACCATTCCGGTGTAATCACCAGAGGAGTGCCCTTGGTCAGATGATCCGCCACATTCGCATAATACTTAGCCCATTGCGGCTCTGGGTTTTTTCCCTTGGTCACGACCGTCTTATCGGTCTTCTTCACGATAATTTCGTGGTTGTCGTAGTCCCACCAAAGCGTGCCCTTCGTGCCAGTCACTTCCATCATCCCTGGCTTCGGGTGAGCATCAATTGAAGTGATCCGAAGCGTCACCCACGCTCCGCTTTTAAAACGAGTCACGGCATAGGCTTCGTCTTCGATACCGTCTTCGCCCCACTTCGTCTTATCAGCCCAGAAGCCACGTTTAGCATAGCCGGTCACTTCCGTAATTTCAGAATCCACCAACTGGAGAGCATACTCCAATAGGTGAACGCCCCAATCGTAAAGAATGCCTCCGGAAATTGATTTACTCGAGCGCCACCAATTCCGCGGCTTACCCCATCCACCGGCTCGACATTCGATTCTCACTACCTCACCGATCACACCGGATTTTAGCACTTTGAGTGCGTTCATAATCGAGCCATCCCAGTGCCGGTTATGAAACGTCGAGACCACGACATTATACTTCTTGGCGGCCGCAATCATCGCATCACATTCCTTGGTCGTAATCGCAAAAGGCTTTTCGCACACCACGTGTTTGCCTGCCTTGATGCATTGTAGAGCCAAGGGAGCGTGTGTGTTATGCGGAGTGATCAACACGATGAGGTTCACCTCCGACTTGCGCAGCATCTCAGTCACACTGCGATAGGTCTCAATCCCAGGGTAGTCCTCCGCCGCGACTTTCAATCTGCTCTCATCAGGCTCGGCCACTGCATACGGTGTCATCCCTGCTTTGCGCATGTCATCCAAATGAAGGCGGCCCATATTGAAAGCGCCGCCATAACCGACGACACCGACCTTGATATCCTCAACCCGCTTGAATCGCGTTTTCATGATTTTAAAAAAACCGCTGTGACTACTGGACGCTTAGCGCGCAGCCCACTCCATCCCCCGCAACGTCATTTCGAGCTGTTGTGGGTAATCAGTAAACTCCTGGCACACATGCCCCATCGCCGAATAGAAGACGCGACCCTTGCCGTGCATTTTCTTCCACACAAATGGCATCTCTACCCCATTGGTCCAAGGAGCACTCTCCGATTGATGCGTCGTCGCCACGAGCACCTCATTATTCGGATCCACCAGCATGTAATACTGCTCACTGTGCACATCGAAATCTTCCATCCCCTTCGTGATAGGATCGTCATGATTCACGATGCGGATTCGATAGTCTTTCACGCCGTCGGGGTGACATAGAAACTGTCCGCCCGTCATCCATTGGTATTCGACCGCACCACGAAATGAATCGCACATACCGCCATGGAATCCGGCCAATCCGACTCCACCCAAAACCGCATCGATCAAGTTACGTTCCTGATCGGCAGAGATTGTCCCCATCGTCCAAATCGGCACAATGAGATCCTTGGCCTGAATACGTGGAATATCTTCCAGCACTTCCAATGTATCCACGACTTCAACATCGAAGCCACGCGCGGGCATTTTCGCGGCAAAGAGATCCGCGCATTCCTGCGGTTCGTGGCCGGTCCAACCACCGGCTATAATGAGGGCCTGTTTATTTTGAGAAGACATAAAGAATAATTAGGTGTGATCGTTTGGGGTTCAGAAGTGAGTCTGTGTAGATACCTTCCCCTACAACTCAAAGCAATTTCCACCACAAACGCTTTCTCGCAGGATTTAAGTTAGACTTTAACGTGCCATAGCCCACTTTAATGTCCCACCTACCCCATGGATAATATTAATCGTAAGACCATTCTCATTCTGGGACTAGCCCTCTCCCTGGTGATTTCCCTTCTCACCCTGTTATTTCAACAGGACCTGCGGGAGAAAATGGGGTCCTCCTTTTACGTCGTCGGGCTAGCTATCATCGGCTGCATCCTGCTCGTGCTTGCGGGCTACGTGTGGGATCGCACCATGATCGAAAGATTGCGAGGCTTGCGCGAATCAGCAGGTCCGCTGCTCCAAGGTGGTGACGAAGACCCCGATCATGATGAAATCATCGGTCTCGCTAGGAACATCGAGAACATGGCGCGCTCTCTGCAAAAAGTGGAAGCCAGCTACCGAGGAATCGTCGAAGACCAAGTCGACTTAATCTGCCGCTATCGACCGGACGGTCGCATCACCTTTGTCAACGGTTCCTACGCTCGCGCCTTTGGTCGCAAGCGCTCCGAGCTGGTCGGCGAGCTCATTCCATTCATGGATGCCGGCCAAATATCCGAAAACGATACCCGCCAAAAAGAGCAAAACCTGACCACCGCCGAAGGAGAGATCGCCTGCATGCTTTGGGCTCAACGCCCCATCAGCGACGACTGCGGTAACCTCTTGGAATTTCAAGCAGTGGGTCACGACATCACTGAGCGTAAAAACGCCGAAGCCGCTCTGCTCGCAGCCAAGGAAGCCGCCGAAGACGCAGATCGTGCTAAAGGCGAATTTCTCGCCGTGGTTAGCCATGAGATTCGGACACCGATTAATGGGATCATGGGATTTGCTGATATGCTATCCGGCTCCGAACTCAGTTCCGAGCAGAACGAGCAAGTGAGTATGATCCGCACTAGCGGTGTGGCCCTCGGCAAACTCATCAACGATATCCTCGATCTCTCGAAAATCGAAGCCGGTAAAGTCGAAATAGAACACTCTCCTTATGCGCTGCATAAATGCATCCAGGAAGTCACCGCGTTACTCGAACGAGATGCTCGCGAGAATGGTCTGAAACTTAAAACCAAGATCGCGAACGACGTGCCCGTGATTGTGAATGGTGATGAGACCCGGCTGCGTCAGATCCTGACCAACCTCATCGGTAATGCTCTAAAGTTCACTGAAGTAGGTGGCGTGACGATCGAGATTTCGTGCAGTAAGTCGCCTCCTGCGAATGATGGACTGTGCAACATCCGACTCTTCTTTAGTATCACGGATACCGGCATAGGAATTCCTGCAGATAAGATCTCCCAACTTTTCCGCCCATTCATCCAAGTCGACACCTCCATGCAGAGACGACGCAATGGCACAGGTCTCGGATTGGCCATCTGCAAACGGTTGTGCGAATTGATGGGCGGCACCATTTCCGTAGAAAGTTCTGAAGGTTCCGGCAGTGTATTTCGGTTTACCCTTCAGACTAACTACGAAAAGGGCGACACCTCGCCTCCGATGGCGTGAAGAAATGCGGCTGACAGCGTAAATTTCATTTCAGTTCTTGCGGGCCGATAAAAATTCATCCAACTTTCGCCTCCTTGTATTAGTGGCGCGGTAGCCAAGTGGTAAGGCCGAGCTCTGCAAAAGCTCTATGCGCCGGTTCAATTCCGGCCCGCGCCTCCAATTTTCCACTAAACAAGAGCCATGATGGGCGACGTTTAGTCCGAGTCAGATCGGTGCCATTTATTTCTGCCAATCTCGGCAGATAATCGGGTTGCCAAACTAAAGGAGCCTTGCACCTTAGCGATCATCATTGCGCTTGTGCCCATGCTTCCAGATTTCACCCCATCAGTTCAAACAGCAGTCACATCACCCATGTGCATTCAGGGGATTTCGGCAGCATGATTAAAGGTCTGCGCGAAAACATTGACCGGTTTCTTTCTCCCGGGGCTCTGGTCATTCTCACTATTGCGATCGTCACCAGTATATGGGTCGCTTCGCTCCCCGCTAAAGTAGTCGATGGATTACCCTTTTGGCTTACCGCCACAGCTCATCGCCAGGCCTATGAATCTTTAGTCACGCAGTGGAACGAGGAAAAACCCGAGAAGAAAATCGGCATGACTCAATTGCATTCGCGAGCCTTGGAACGGCGAATGCTCTCTGGCTTTCTTTCCGGCACTCCCGTTGCCGATATTATCGAATCCAATCTCGGCGTGGTCGCCAAAGTGTTTCTCGGACCAGTGAACGAAATCGGTTTCGTCGATCTCACAGACCGCATCCACGATGAAGGCATTTATCAGCAGATCAACACCCCCTCCTTCGCGCCCTACACCTCGCGTGGTCGTATCTTTGGCCTGCCCCACGATGTTCATCCCGTCCTCCTGGCCTATCGTTCCGATATCGTTGAAGCAGCGGGCATTGATGTCAGCACCATCGAAACGTGGGATGATTACTTCCGAGTGATGCGACCGCTTTTTCGGGACCGCGATGGCGACGGTCAACCCGACCACTACTTAATGACCGCAGATGACACGCGAAGTGATGTCGCCATCATGCTCATCCTCCAGGCGGGAGGATCCCTTTTTGATCAAAACGACCAACCCAATTTCGCCAGCGAACGAAATGCCCATGTGCTCGCTAAGCTCACGACTTGGATCGCGGGCCCTCATGCAACCTGCACCGATGTGCCCGCCAACACTGCAGCCGGGCACCGGCAACGCCTCGAAGGGTTTGTGATTGGCACCCTCGTTCCCGATTGGATGGCTGGGTCTTGGAAAATCGAAAACCCCAGCCTCAGCGGAAAATTAAAATTCATGCCGGTGCCAGCTTGGGAAAAAGGCGGAAAGCGCACCACGGTCGCTGGGGGCACGATGATCGGAATCCCCAAAGCCAGCCAACACTTCGAGACCAGTTGGGAATTTGTAAAACACCTCTACCTCAGCCCCGAGCTCGCGAAGCACATGTTTGAGAATACCTCGATCATCAGTCCGGTTAAAACAACCTGGACTGAGTCTTTCTATGACGAGCCCGATCCCTTTTTCTCGGGCCAACCCATTGGCCGGATGTATATCGAGCAAGCGCCACACGTCCCCCATCGCCCCTCTTCACCTTACACTTCTGCCGGTGGGCAAAAAATTGCCAGCTCACTCATCGAGCTCGCGCAATATGCAAGATCCAATGAAATCTACGACGAGAAAACCTTAGAGATCGAAGCGCTTAGAATTCTGAAAGCCAACCAAGCAAGTCTGGAACGTCTCATTTCTCGCAACCTCTTTCTGACTAAGGAGGATAAATGAAACGGCTAAACATCGCACCATGGCTGTTTCTCGCACCCTTCCTGTTTTTGTTTTCGTTGTTCACGGTCTGGCCGCTGATCCATTCCATGTTTCTGTCCATGCAGCAGACCTACGGTCCGGGTCGCACGGAATGGGTGGGACTACATAATTTTAAGTTTCTGCTTACTGATCCACTCTTTTGGAAAGCCACAGCCAACACGGTTAAATTCGCTGCCGGCTCGCTGTTCATCCAACTCCCAGTGGCCTTGGGGCTAGCGCTCCTGCTCAATCGTCCTGCGCTCAAAGGTCGCGCCTACTTCCGCCTGATCTTCTTCGCACCTTCGCTCGTCGGCATGCCCTTTGTGGCCATGCTATTTGCGCCGATCTTTGCCCGACACACAGGACTCCTGAACAAAACTCTAAACTATATCATCTCGGATTGGCCGATTGATTTCCCCTGGACGCAAAACTACGTGATGAGCGCACTGATCATCGCGGCCCTCTGGATGAGTGCAGGGTTCAACATGGTTTACTTTCTCGCCGCCCTGCAAAATGTCTCGCGCGACCTAATCGAGGCCGCCGAAATCGATGGAGCAGGAGCTTGGCATAAATTCTGGCATATCACTCTGCCGGAAATCATGCCCATCGCGGGCTTCGTTACCCTACT
>Ga0075118_10001283_pt1 | contig 18370 bp, 13 predicted proteins | sample AntAceMetag02UKE_FD_69794 | JGI IMG/M metagenome (GOLD analysis project Ga0075118, IMG submission 69794) | Saline lake microbial communities from Ace Lake, Antarctica - Antarctic Ace Lake Metagenome 02UKE | ecosystem: Environmental > Aquatic > Non-marine Saline and Alkaline > Saline | place...
ATGATCACCAAAAGTGCACACCGCTCGATGTGACGCAGGAAACGGTGACCAAGGCCACGATTCTCATTCGCTCCTTCGATCAACCCCGGGATATCAGCGAGTAAGAGACGTTTCGAACCGTGCAATTCATCGGGATATTCAACCACACCAATTTGCGGTTGCAGAGTCGTGAAAGGATACGATGCGGTCTTAGGTCGCGCTCGGGTGATTGACTGTGTAAGCGTGGATTTCCCTGCATTCGGAAACCCGACCAGTCCGACATCCGCGATACTTTTGAGAACCAAACGATACCGGCCTGAACCACCTTCTTGTCCAGGATTGGCCCGCTTGGGTGCGCGGCTCACTGAGCTCTTAAAATGCGTGTTTCCCCAACCGCCATTGCCACCTTTGAGCAGCACGATGCGTTGGCCGTCCTCCACTACTTCGGCGACCACTTTCCCTGTCTCTTCGTCCGTCACGAGGGTGCCAAGAGGCATACGCATCACACAGTCTTTCCCGTCGCGCCCTACTTGATCCGAACCGAGCCCGTGCTCGCCCCGTTCACCTTTGCGCTGCGGAGTGTAGCGATAGTCCACGAGATTGTTGGTGTTATCATCTCCGAGTAACACCACATCACCACCACGACCACCATCGCCACCGTTGGGCCCTCCCCACGGTTCAAATTTTTCCCGGCGGAAGCTGATACAGCCCCGCCCGCCGTCGCCGGCAGCTGCTTTGATAACACACTCATCTACGAACATAACAGATCACGATACAGAACCGTCATGCTTTGCCAAGGGGCGTATTTGCAGATCGGCAGATGCCCGATTAAAGACTGATTTTAATCCCCTTACGCATGTAAGTCGGCACATCAAGGTCATGGCCTTGGTAGAGATTACGTCCGGTCTTTTCAAACGAACCCCGAGACTCATGTTCACCAAAGCCGAATTCATCTTGATCCGCCTTCAAAGCCAACTGTTCTGCTTCCTCGATCTCAGCCGCTGATATGGGCTCAGCCGGGATGGGCGGAGCGGTCCCGCGGGGTTTGGGAGGTGCGATCACTTCGTTTCGACGAGTGGACATCGGAGGTGTTGAACGTTGGGGCGCGGCTTGCCGACGCGATCCACTCATCTCGGTGGTCCCAATCACGCAAATTTCCACTCGCTCATGCATATCCTCATCAATGACCGCTCCCATGATAATGTGCGAATTCCGGCCAAACTTCGCTGTGATGTCGTGCATCAACTCGTTGACCCGCGGCAATGTGAGATCGGTGCCACCGATAATATTCACCAACAAGCGATCCGCGCGACGTGCGTTTTCCGAAGTATGTAAAAGCGGACATTGCGACAAACTCTCCATGGCGGCAGCTGTCGCATTTTCTCCCGCTCCCGTCCCCAATCCAAACAATGTCTTACCTCCACGAAATTGGAACGCCTGCCGTAAAGACGCGAAATCCAGATTGATCAACCCGGTCTTGAACAACATCGCCCAGATCGATTTCACCCCACGCCCCATCCACTCATCCGCACAAGCAAAGGCATCAAGCACCGTGGTATCATCCTCGCCCTCCTGAAGCAGGATATCATTGGGCAAAGGAATCACCGCATCACAAACTGCGCGTAGGTTCTGCAAGCCCTCCTCGGCCTGTTTACAACGTCGCCCTCCTTCAAAGCTAAACGGCATCGTCACAAATGCCACCACTAGCGCACCGGATTCCGAGGCTGTTTCAGCGATAATGGGCATCGCGCCACTGCCCGTGCCACCACCCATCCCGGCCATCAAAAAGACCAAGTCACAATCTTTGATCACTTCTTTAATTTTCTCCTGATCACTTTCCGCGGCTTGTCGTCCTAAATCCGGATCTCCACCTGCTCCGAGTCCACGCGTGACACTCGCTCCCAAGAGCACCTTCTCCTGCACTGGCGAGCTCGCCAATGCCTGACGATCCGTATTAAGCACCGCGAGCTGCAGTCTCTCAAGATTCTCCATCTTCAGCCGATCCACAGCGTTGCCACCAGCCCCGCCGACACCCACCACTTTGATGGCGATGTTACGGTCTTCCAGCAATTCCTGCTCGAGGGGGAGTTCGTTAAGATTCATCGGGTTAGTTCGAAAATAGATTCATAAGCCCACCAAATAGGCTGCTCTTTTTCCGGCGCATCACTCCACGATCCGACCGCGAGTAGATCCCGTAGTAAAGCGTGCCGATCGCCGTCGTGGTGCCTGGATCACGGAGTTCGCCGACAATCGAAACCGGAGGATCGCCGAGATGCACCGGCACTTGAAAAACCGATGCCGCCGATTCAGCGATATCTGGTAGTTTCGCCGTGCCACCCGTCAGCACCACTCCAGCCCGACACTCTTGGCCCGAAAAATTCGCGCCGAGTTTATCTTTCACAATTTCAAATATCTCCCGAACTCGGGCAGACGTGATTTTCTCAATTGAGTGACGCGGAAACTGCCGATCACCAATCGCGAAATTCCCATCCAACCACACCTTGTCTGTCTTGTCGCGGCAGCGCACTTCGGCGCGACCATATTGAATCTTTAACTTCTCGGCCTGCCCTTCCGTCAAACGCAACCCGACGCTCAAGTCGTTGGTCAAGTGCGAGCCGCCCACCGCGAGCACCCCGGTGATCAATGGCACGCCATTTCCATAGAGCACGTAATCCGTCGTGCCCGCGCCAATATCGATCGCCAAGACTCCATGTTGCCGCTCTTCGGCCGTCGTCACCACATGCCCTGAGGCCAAACTGGAGACCACGAGTTCGCTGACCTCCATATTGAAACCTTTGATTACGTGAATGGTATCAGCCAGTCGTTGCTCTTCGCCGTGCACCGTCCAGTAACCCACCCCTAATTTTCGAGCCGAAAGGTTTTCCGGGGCCGTCGGAACCAATTGGCCATCCACCACGAACGGTCTGCGAATATGGTGAACAATCATGCGTCCAGACGGTAATTCTTTGGAACGCGCCAGATTGCAGACCATACGAATATCTTCTTCGCCGATCACATTATCCGAGCCCATCACATTCACTGAGGCTTCGTTGTAGAAGCCCTCCAAGTGTGCGCCAGTCTGCGCCAAAAAAACGGTGTCTACCTTTTCCCCCGCGTCGCGCTCCGCAATTTCAAGCGCGCTGTGCGTGCACTCGCTGGCCGCCTTGTAATCCCAGACCATTCCCTTGGTGACACCGCGCGACTGACACTCCCCATGACCGATGATCGCCAATTCACGCCCGGTATATTCACCAATTACGGCGGTAACTTTGGACGTGCCAATTTCGACAGCGCCAATGATTTGGGGACTAGAGCTCACGGTTGGTTTTACGCGGTGTATTGAAGAATTGAGAGTTGGGTGAGGATTCCTGAGGAACGACTGATTCTACCGGAATCGTGTCACTAAATGTCACCGGCACTTGCATACGTCCATCGCTCATTCGCCCAATTGCTAAATTAATTTCTCGCACGGGCTGATCTGTGTGCGCCCGCACCGAGTCGAGCAGCACATCCAATTGAGCGATCTGCTTCAAAAAGGCATCCTCTGAACGCGTCGTGAATACGATCCGTTCCACCTTCGCAGACTGCACTTCGATCTCTCGCTCATCCTCCAGTCGCGCCAACGAAACGACCTTCCAATCTTTGTAGAGATGAGGCGCTTCATTTCTCGCCGTGGCTAACAAGACACTGGCGACATCCATTCCTTTGATTGGGCGCAAGCGACCTTCATCGCGGACCAACTTAATGCCAGCCAGATAAGGAAGCGTTCGGCGGAATTCACGTTCAAAACCAACTCCGGGAAAGACCACTCCATCCCGCGCAACCAATAGGATCTGCGTCGCACCCTGAGAGTCGCGCGCGGAGATACGGGCCACTGGGGCGCGTTCCGCAAGGCTTACTTCTAACGTCGAAGGGAACCGGCGTCGCACGGTCGCACTCGAGACCTGTTGATGCGTTTCGATTTCTGCTCTGAGCCCATCAATATCAAGCTCCATCAAAGTAATGCCCTCCCGCAGATCGAGAGTCCGCTTAACCCAGCCCTCAGTCAGCACCCCGTCAGTGCGCAAAACGATTTTATCGACAGGAGATGCATTAACCGCGGCCGACATTTTACTTTGTTTCTGATTAAATGCATCGGTGAATACGACGATGGCCGCGACCAACAAGGCTACGGTGAGGATCGCCCCAGAAACACGAAATGCAGTGCCCCACATCCGCCGACGTCCACCACGCGACATAGAGCGAGAATTCACCTGTTGCGGGATATCCCGCCAAGTGCGGTTTCGTGAATTTTTGGGATTAGATTTACTCAACGGATTGCCTTTCGTTGCGTCCCCGAATAACGACTCACAGCAGGCGCGACCATCTCACGGACCAAAGCCGAGAAATCGAGCCCCGCGCAGCTCGCGCTCATCGGCAACAAACTCGTTTCTTTCATGCCCGGCAGCGTGTTGATTTCCAGCAAATAAACGTCACCAGACTCAGACATCATAAAATCCACCCGCGCGTAATCACGACAGCCACATACCTGGTAGCACATCGCGGACAATTCCTGCAGGCGCGCGGTCAGCTTCTCATCGATCGGGGCCGGAGCAAAATACTCAGTCATCCCCTTCGTGTATTTGCTTTCGTAATCGTAGACGCCGGATTTCGGGCGAATCTCGACCACCCCCATGGCCTTGCCATGTAGCACGCCCACCGAAAATTCGCGCCCTACAATTCTTTCCTCGATCAACCACTGCCCCGTGCTGATCTGATTGAGAGCCTTCTGTAAATCGTCAGCGTTAGCCACTAAGCGTAATCCCACCGAGCTCCCCTCCGCATTGGGTTTCACGATGAGAAGATTTCCCAACTTCTCCATAATCGCATCCGCGGTCGGTAGCGCATCTGCCGTGACCAGCCATTCTCGAGGCCCCGCGAGCCCATGTTCTTTCATCACCTGCTTGGTCCGCGATTTATTCATAAGAAGCGCACTGCTCTCTACCGCGCAACCGGCATAGTTAATCCCTGCTGCTTCGAGTAGCTTTGGCATCCCGCCATCCTCACCAAAAGTCCCGTGCAACGTGGAAAACACTACGTCGCGTTGCCCATCTAGATCTGTCGGCAAAGTATCAGCCGAAACTTCACACAATCGCGTTGGGTAGGTGCGACTCAACGCCATCGCGCAAGCCTGCCCAGAACTGAGAGACACCTCGCGTTCCGCGGAAACTCCGCCTGCTAAAACCACTATCGTCGGTTTACTCATAAAACATCCTCCCAGCGTTGGCCCCACAACTGTGCTTCCGGTTCCAGAGCGATCCCTTTGCTGTTCAATATCGAAGAGCGCACTTTGCGCACTAGATTCACCACATCGCTCCCTGAAGCTTTATCTCGATTCACCACGAAGTTTCCATGCACGAGCGAGACCTCGGCCCCGCCCACACGTTCTCCCTTCAGTCCGGCTTCGTCGATTAGCTGCCCGGCCGAACCACCCTCGGGGTTCTTAAAAATGCAACCCGCACTCGGTTCACGAGGCTGGGATTCCTGTCGTTTCTTGCGATAAACATCAATCTGCCGTCCCACCGATTCCGTGTCTGCTGAAGACGAAGGGCTCAACACCGCTCCAATCGCAATCGCATCCAGAAGTTCCTCACAACACCGATAGGCCACGTGCATATCCGCTTTGGGCACCGTCCGGATTTCTCCATCGAGAGTCATTAATTCAACCTCCTCGACGATATCAAACATCCAGCCGCCCATCGCGCCCGCATTCATCCGCAGCGCACCGCCCACATTACCTGGAATACCTTCAAGAAACTCAAACCCCACCAAGCCTGCCTTCGCCGCCAGCCCACATAGATTCTTCAATCGCAACCCAGCACCCACGCGCACCTGGCCTTCACCCGTAACCGTGAACTCCGACCATTGAGGTTTCGTGAGTGAGATCACCAAGGCGTCGACGCCCGCATCCGCGATAATCAAATTCGATCCGCGGCCCAGAAACCGGACCTCCACTCCTTCCGCCTGGGCCGCCTTCACCAACAACTGCAATTCGTCACGTGAGGCCGGTTCCGCGTAGATCCGCGCCGCTCCACCCACTCGCATCGTGGTTTTATTCGCCAAAGGCTCCTCACGCTTGATCAGTGTGTCATCACTGAGCTGAGGTTTCACCGATTCGACAAAGGCATCCCACCGCTTCAACTTACCGCGTCGCGTCCACTCGTGAGCCGCTTCATCAATAGAGCCCGCGCCCACAAATGCCACCGTATCTCCCGCGCGCACCGTATCATCTAGCAATGCAAACAGCTCGTCTGCATTTCCATTCACTAATCGCACCGCCAATTCCGGAGCTGCACTCTGACATGCTGCGAGTAGATCCGTGGAAGTGCCGCCTTCGACTGGCGATTCACCCGCACTATAAACCTCGCGCAAGAAAACCACATCAGCGGGACTCAAGGCCGTCACAAATTCATGCTTAAACTGCGCCGTGCGACTGAACCGGTGAGGTTGAAATACGGTTATGAGTCGCCCGCCCTCAGCGAGGGCTTCACGCAACGATAACAACAAAGAGCCAACCTCATTCGGATGATGCGCGTAGTCTTCGATTATCCGAATCCCACCTTCATCACTCAATACAGATTGCCGCCGCCGAACTCCGATAAAACTAGCGAGAGTCTCTTCACATAAAGTCGCGCCCATGATCTGCGCGGTCGCCAATGCTCCCAACGCATTACGTGCATTGAATTCGCCGATCGCTCTCACGCGAGCTGCCTTCAGTTCAAATCGCCCACCCAGCTTCAATTTCTGGATCCCCTCGCTCTTAGAGTCGACCTGACCAGCAAAGTCTCCACCTCGCCCAAATGTCAGCCTCTCCTTCGACGAGTTGGTTTCACTGCTTAGCTGTTCACTTAGCTCACATTCCTTGCTCGTTAGCACTGCACCGGTGGTGCGCGCGACCAAACTATCGAACGTCCCAATCATCGCCTCTGCCGTCGCGTAATGATCGGTGTGATCCCAATCCAAATTAACGATCAAGCTGATCTCCGGATTGAATCCATCAATCGTGCCATCGCTTTCATCGACCTCTGCCACCAACCAATCGCTCCCCGTGCAAGCTGCGGGCGCAACAGACTCGTCTGCGAACAGCGCCCCCAAGACATAGTCAGCCGGAAAATCTAAACGTCGCAGTGCATCGATCAGCATGGCCGCTGTTGTGGTCTTCCCATGAGAGCCACAAATCGCCACGAGTTTTTTTCCACGAGCCACCTCTGCTAAAAGTTCGCCGCGTTTGACTAGACGACATTTCGATGCCGTCACCGCAGCCATTTCCGAGTGATCGGGTTTGATCGCCGATGAGATCGCCACGAGATCACATCTCTCAGGGAGCGGCTCCAGTTTTACGCCATGCCGCAACAGCACATCTCTGACTTCGTCACGCAGTGCATCATCCTGACCACTGACCTCGTATCCAGACTCAGCCATGTAAATAGCCAAGGGTGCCATGCCCATTCCACCCACTCCAAGGCAGTGAATTCGTTTTACCGTTTCACCGAATAGTAGTGCCTGTGGTCTCGATTTCATGACGCAGCTGCCTGTTTCGGTTCGGCTAGTTCTGAATCGGGAGGCGCCACAAGCATCTCTAAATCATCCAGCATGATATCGAGCGGATTGGCACGATCCATCCGTTGCAAATTGCTGTGAAACCGCGCGAGCAGCCAATCGTTGAAGATAGTATCCAACACCTCTGCCCGCATCTGTGGCAGCCTTGATTGTTCTACGACCAACCCACCGCCCTGTTTCTCGAAGAAAGCCGCGTTGGCACTTTGATGGTCATCCGCCGCGGTGGGCAGTGGCACTAGTATCGCTGGCGTTGCGCAGCGAATCAACTCGGCGATCGTTCCCGCCCCTGCACGCGAGAGCACTAAATCAGCACAAGAAAGGAGCGAGGCTACTTGATCGCAAAATGGCACGAAAATCGCTCGAATTTCCCCACCCGTTAGCACCGGCAAGGTGATCGTTTCCGGTTCGCCCTTGCCCACACCGGTCACGCAATAGACTTGAATGCCCTCGCTGGACAAAGCTCTCAACTGCTCCCGCACCCAATCGTTCAGAGGTCCCGCACCCTGACTTCCTCCAAAGACTACCAGCACGGCGCGATTAGGATCTAAACCCAAAGTCTCCCGTGCCACGGCTTGCGATAACGGTTGGATCTCCTTCCGCACCGGCATACCCACAAATCGGATGTGTCGCGCGCGCACACTCGTTAGTTTGACTCCGGGCGAAAGATAAACACGTCGCGCCAAACCTCCGAGCACTCGGACCGCAAGCCCCGGCACTCGATTGGATTCATGCAGCGCGACTGGCACCCGCCCCAACCAACCTGCCATCGCAATGCCCGCTGACGTGAAACCACCGAAGGCGACGATCCCATCAGGCTTTTGCTGCCGCACTAATCGCAAGGAAAACAGCAAGCCGTTGAACTGCGAAGTCATGCATTGAATCAATTTCACGGGATGCCAGGAAAAGCCTGAGCCCGGCACCGCCTGAAAAGTGAACTGCGGGTATTTCTCAATCAGCCGCGCATCCACGCGTTTCTTACTAATGAGTAGAATGACTTCATGACCACGCCCTGTGAGTCCCTCGGCCAATGCGATTCCCGGCGAAAGGTGACCTCCAGTGCCACCACATGAAATGATAAAACGACTCATGCCATGACCTCCTGCATCCTTCGACTACTCTTAGTCAATCCCGCCTTAGGCCAAGATCGCTGAGTGTTGATAAAGATACCGATCAGCATCGCCATTAGCAGCAAGTTAGAGAGACCTGCGCTCAGAAAAGGTAGCGACATCCCCTTGGTGGGGAAAATACCCGTGACCACCCCAAGATTGATAATGGCCTGCAGACAAATCAGCAGCAGACATCCCGCCACCAACAGAAATTGAAAGAGATTGGGAGCTCTTCGCAGATGAACGATCCCCGCGATGAAGATAATCGTGAAGACGACTACGATCCCCATCGTAAACCAAAGGCCCAACTCTTCGGCCACCACTGCTAAAATAAAATCCGTATGCGCTTCCGGCAAATAGTTCAGCTGTTGTCGCCCTTGCCCCAACCCCACCCCATCCGTCCCGCCTGCCGCAAAAGCCGCCATGGCTTGATAAAGCTGATAGGTGCCTCCCTGTTTATTCGCCTCCACGTCGAGAAACGCGGTGATGCGTCGCAGCCGATTCGGATTATGAATCACCATGACCACTAACCCCAAGACCACCACTCCGATTGTTGGCAGTAAGTAACGCCATTTCGCGCCCGCCAAAAACAGCATCAGCACACCCACCGCTACGACCAAGGCTGCGGTGCCGAAATCCGGCTGCAGGATGATTAACCCCGCGAAAACCAGCACGATCCCAATCGGGATAAGGTAGCCACGCTTGAGATCTCCGAGTCGGCTCTGGGTCACCGCCAGATAATGAGCCAAACAGAAAACCATCGAGAGTTTCGCAAACTCCGAGACCTGCATCCGCACTGGTCCAATCCCCAACCAGCGGCGACTTCCTTTCACATCGATCCCGATCTGAGGAATTAATACCAGGATCAGTAAAACCAGCGTCACGCCCGCGACCACCCAGACGTAACGTCGCGCGACATCCAAGTTCACCCGACTGACGATCCAGCATACCGTGAATGCAAGCGCCACCCCGATGAGTTGCTTCTTGAGATAAAAATACGGCCCCTGCTCAAACCCCGCACTCGCACTGAACAGAATCGTGAGCCCAAGTATCGTTAATCCCACCGCGCACACCACAATGATGGCTGCTGGATTCAACACCGAACCACCCCGGGTTGAATCTACGGATTTTGCACGAGCCATGGGAACGCTTCGTCTAAAGGATAATTAGTTGGCTTCTTCGATTAGGATCACCGGAGCTTCGCCCGCGTCCGATTCAAAACCTTGATCCAGCGGTTTATCAGCCGGAGGCGCCGAGAATAGCACGGGCGAATCATCCGTTTGGATTACCGCCGGTTGTGATTGAGTCACCGCAACTGGCGCCGGACGCTTTGGCACGGGCTTTATGGCCGCCGCTTTTTTTGGCTCCGGTTGTTTCCAACCCGGAATGATTAATTCCTGTCCCGGACGAATCTTCGCTGGATCGGATATGTTGTTCGCTGTGGCGATCGATCCGACACTCACATCATATTTTCGTGCGATTCCGCCGAGCGTCTGGCCCGAGGCCACGACATGAAGCATCTTCTTCGCTGCCGGTGTTGGAGCCTGCTTCGGAGCAACTGTGCTTGTCGGTATAGCAGGACCATACGAAGGATTGTTCGTGATCGCTTGCCCGGGAATGATGAGTTTCTGGTCCACTTTTAGCATCGAACTGGCCCGCAAGTTGTTTGCTTCCGCCAGTTCAGATACGGTCAGGTTGTTACGCTTCGCGATCGACCAGAGACTGTCGCCACGGCCCACCGTGTAAGTGCTCACCGGCACGACATCAGTAACGGGTTCGGCTTTAAGCGCGGTCGCCACAGTCGTGTGCGGACGCGTCGGACGGTAGCGGCCATCTCCCGACACCGCGGCGGCATCCGGATTAAAGGCAATCGGAGATGCCATGACTGGCGAATCTCCACTAAAAGCATTGAGTTGCGTAGAGGCGCGATCGCCTGCTGGAGGCAGATTTGTATATGAGGGGCCGAGCTGCGGCACAGATACGACGGCACTGGAATCAGCATTCGCCAAAGTATCGGAATCACGGGTTGCTTTGCTCGAGGCGCTGCATCCGGGATTCGCAAAAATGAGCACCAAAGCGAAGGCGTGAATGCCTGCGACGATGCCGAATATTTTTAGGAGTTTCATGGGTCGGGTGGTTACTTGGTTCTAACTTAACTTATTTACGATGCGCTGCCTAGCTCTCGCACCAATTTTTCAAAATTGTTTCCTCGATCTTCATAGCCTGAGAATTGATCAAAACTCGCGAATCCGGGACTCAGCACAACATGGCTGCCCGGTCCGGCCTGTTTCGACGCGGCTTTCACAGCCTTGGTCAATGTTTCACAGCGGTTGGCCATAACGCCAGCTACTTCACAATGCTCGGCTAGCTCCTTGGCTACTTCGCCAATCAGAAATACTTCCGCGACCTTACCTTTAAGACGCGAGACAAAGGCGGCCAGATCTCCGCCCTTTGATTGCCCGCCAAGAATAAGTCGCACCGGCTGATCAAAATTCGCCACTGCGCATTCTACCGCATGGAAGTTAGTGCCTTTCGAATCGTTCCAATAAGTCGCGCCTTCGTATTCGAGAACTTTCTGCAACCGATGACGTCCAATCCTGAAACAAGCCGCTGCCGTATAAGGCATCTCCATGTTGCGCTTCGTTTTCTTCCACCAAGCCAGGGCCATTTCAAAATTCTCACGCTGCGGATAGTCAACAAATGGAGTGTCGGCCAATTTAAGATCAGGCTTCACACCTTCCGACTTCACCCAATACATTCCGGGAACATTGCGGTTTAGCTTTCGCGCATGAGCCTGCACCGAAGTGCCCACTAGCACCTCTTCATTTTTCGTGCGGGTCACTAAATTCCACTTTGCACTAAAGTAGCCTTCGATATTCGGATGACGATCAAGATGATCTTCCGCGAAGTTGATCCAGATCGTCGAATCCGGCTTCAAATGCTGGAGAGTCTCAGCCTGAAATGAACTGACTTCGCATACGGCGATCTGATCTTCAGTGCCTCCACCCGTCTCTGCCACCAGCTTGGAAAAGGGGCGACCGATATTTCCCGCTGCATGTGCCACCTCGTAGGCCATGCGCAAAGTGTGGGTTAAAAATTCCGTGAGGGTCGTTTTGCCGTTAGTTCCCGTGATCGCGACGACCTGCCCGCGCCAAAACAGCGAAGCAAAGTCCAGCTCGCACATGCATTCGACTTCGGCATCACAAGCAACTGCCAACCAAGGATGATTCGATTCGAAGCCCGGGGAAAATACGACCAAACCATGATCCTTCGCCGCGTCCTGATCAAACCTCAGGCCCTTCTTATCATAGAACACCCCTGTCAGCCCAAGCGCACGTAGAACGGCGAGCACACCTTCCCCACTCAAACCTTCGCCAAATATCGCGACAGGTTTGCTCAGTTGAGCTTGGAGTTGTTCAGGTATCGTTAGAGACATCGTTAACGTATTTTTAAAGTCGCTAATCCGATTAGAGCGAAGCCGAGCGACAGAACCCAAAACCGCAGCACGATCTTAGTTTCCGGCCAGCCCTTCTTTTGGAAATGATGATGAATCGGAGCCATCAGGAAGAATCGTTTTCCCACCCCAGTGCGGCGTCTCGTAAACTTAAAAGTGCCCACTTGAATAATGACGGACAGTGCTTCCATCACAAACACACCACCCACGATCACTAAGGTGACGGGTTGATGAATCATGAATGCCATCACCCCGATCAATCCGCCCAGCGCTAGCGAACCGGTGTCACCCATGAAGACTTCCGCCGGATGCGAGTTATACCACAGAAAGGCCATACACGCCCCGATCAGTGAGCCACAGACCACCGTAAGTTCACCCGAGCCCGGCACATAACTGATCAACAGGTATTCAGCTATTTTCGTATTACCCGCCGCATACGCCATGATCCCAAAGACCAAGGCCACCGAAATCGTGCAACCGACCGCCAAACCATCGAGCCCGTCCGTGAGATTGATCGCATTACTGAATCCCACGATCCAAAGGTAAATCAACACCAGCAACAGCCACCACGGCATGTAAGTGATCACGGCTGTCTTAAAAAACGGCACCCATAATTCGCGGATACTATCTCCACTGGTGGGATGCACTAATAGCACACCTAACGCGACCAGCGTCGCGAGGGATTGCCAGGCGATTTTTTCCCACGACGAAATGCCATCACGATTCCCATGAACCACTTTCAAGTAATCATCCCGCCAACCCGCAATCGTGAGGACCGTGTAAACGAAGAGCGCCGTAAAGACCCAGACATTCGGTGTGGCCCAAAGCACACTGCTTAAAAAGACCGATATAAAGATGATCAGACCACCCATCGTAGGCGTGTTTTTCTTATCGAAACGCTGCGCCAGATCACCCGTGCGATCGTCATCGTAGTGTTGCCCGAACTTTAACGCGCGGAATCGAGCAATCAGCCAAGGTCCGACAATAAAACCAATCACCAACGCTGTTCCCGAACCCAATACCGTCCGCACGGACAAGTAGCGCAAAAGCCGCAAGGGACCGAAATACTGATCATAATCTGCAAGGTAACTAAGCATGGGCAGCCTCAGGTTTAGTTTCAGGTAAGAGTGTTTCTAAGCGGTAGCGACGACTTCCTTTCAAGAAGACCGGACCACTGAAGTTTTCGAAGACAGATCGAACCACTTCAGCATCTTGGGCCACGACAACTTGCTCTTCCGATAGCCCCGCTTCCAACGCACCGGATCGCATCGCCGCGGCCTCGACGCCAATCATATACACTTTGTCGGCTGGTCCCAATTTCAACGAAAGCCCCAACTCATGATGATAACGCTCTGCATCGGCACCGAGCTCTTCCATCCCACCCAAGACGAATAATCTCGGGCGTTGATTCGAAGTCGTCGCGCAGAAGACCTCCAAGGCATCCATCATCGAAGCGGGGTTCGCATTGTAGCAATCCACGTAGACCTGCTTATCATCGATCTCGCGTAACTCGCCGCGAAGATTAGCGGGTGCCCATTCACGAATGCGTTCACGAACCAATTCGAATGCCACGCCCAGGCGCAGAGCCGCACAGATCGCTAAAACTGCGTTTTGCGCCATGCCATCTGAGATTCTACGTAGCGTAAATACGAGTGGAGGCGGCTGACCGTAAGCGATCGCGATCGCCGTTTCCTCTTCGCGATGAGTAATCGTGTAGAAGACGCGATCCGCTGGAGCCTCTTCTGGACGAATCGCATCCGCCCGCTCCACGACGATGCGTGAAACCTTTGCTTCGCGGAATGCTTCGAAAGTTTCGCATTGCTGCGGATACACCGCCACACCTTCGCTGCGCACGGCTTGAGGGAGGATTGCTTTCTCGCGAGCTACACCTTCGAGCGAACCCAGTTCTTCGATATGAGCTGGAGCCACCAAAGTGATGATCGCCAGATCCGGTTCGATCATCGAAGCCAACGGAGCCATCTCGCCCGGACCGCTGATCCCCGCTTCGATTACAGCAAATTTATGCTGATCGGCATCGAGCTTCGTTAAGGTGAGCGGCACACCAAGGTGATTATTTAGATTCCCCAGAGTAGCCAAGACCCCTGCCTCTTCTCCACCCAACAAAGCGGCGAGTAAATCCTTCGTGGAAGTCTTACCCACACTTCCCGAGATACCGATCACTGGACCAGTAAAGTTCTGGCGATGCTGGCGGGCAATCGCTTGAAACGCGTTCAAAGAATCCGGCACCACCAATTGCGGCAAATCAATATCCGGTTGTTGCGTCGAAACAATCGCGGCACTCGCGCCAGCTTCACGCGCGACCTCCAGAAAATCATGCCCATCACGTTGGGCCGTTTTCAGCGCGACGAATACCTGCCCCGCACATAATTGACGCGTATCGATGGTAAACCCCGTCAACGAAGCAACCGGAGATGTCGTCCAACGACCTCCGGTCCATGCTTCCAATTGAGTTGGGTTAAAACTGATCATGACATCTTCAGTGCTTTGATTCCGATGAGTTCTCGCACGATCTGGCGGTCATCAAACGGGATCACCGTATCCGCAAATTCCTGATAACTCTCATGCCCCTTGCCCGCCACGAGCAGGCAGTCGCCTTCCTTGCAGGTATCGAGCGCCAGGCTGATCGCACGTCGACGATCATCGACCCACGCAATCCGATCCGGCGAAGTCGCTCCTAACTTCATATCCTCAAAAATCTGTTCAAGCGCTTCGCCCCGAGGATTGTCCGCGGTCGCAAAAGCAAAGTCCGCATACTTCTGCACCGCACTTGTCATCAGTGCTCGCTTGGCCCGATCACGTTTTCCACCGCAACCGAAGACGACCATCAGCCGTCCCGGAGTGATCGCGCGGAGCATTTCCAAAGCATTGCTGAGCGCATCATCCGTATGCGCGTAATCGACCAACACGTTGTAAGCTTGGCCTTCCTCTATTCGTTCCATGCGCCCCGGCACGCCGTTAAATTCGGTCAGACGTGACATGAACTTCTGCGGGTCACGACCCAATCCCCAGACCGTCGCAATTGCGGCCAGTAAATTGCTCACGTTGTAGCGGCCGATCATCGGAGATTCGATCTGCATCTCTCCATCGGGCCAGATCAGCTTGAAGGTCGAGCTCTTGAATTTAAGCTCCACATCCTCCGCTCTCACCATGGCATCCACTTCTTCACCAAAAGTCACTGTGCGCACGGAGGAGGGAATCATTGCGGCAAGTTTACGACCGTGGAGATCGTCAATATTCACCACCGCGATTTTGGGCGCGCTGCCCATCTCGCCGTTAAACAAACGCGATTTTACCGCGAAATACTTCTCCAGCGTTTCGTGATAATCGAGATGGTCTCGCGTCAGGTTTGTAAACACTGCTGCACCGAATTCCAGACCGAGCACTCGCTGTTGATCGATCCCGTGGGAGCTCACTTCCATCACCGCGTGTTGGCATTTCGCGGCACGCATCTGAGCCATCATGCCGTAAATATCAACCGACTCCGGTGTCGTGCGAAACGACGGCACAATGCGCGAACCCAGATCGTAACTGATCGTGCCAATCATCCCCACGCGACGATCTGCATCGAGGAAGTGTTTGATCAAATGCGTAACGGTGGTTTTGCCATTCGTTCCCGTCACCCCGACAACTTCCATCTCACGATCAGGGAATTTGTAATAGCGCTGAGCTACCTTGGCCATCATCGCCCGAGGGTCGGCTACTTGAATAAATGTCACCTTCGTCGGCACCATCGCTGGCATCTTAGTAGTCACCACCGCAATTGCCCCACGCGCGATAGCTTCATCGATAAACGTCGCGCCGTTCGCTCTCAATCCAGGCAGAGCAAAGAACAGAGTCCCGGGAACCACCCGCCGACTATCCATGACCAAGCCAGTGATCGGCCGATTTAAGGAACCGCGTAGTGAGACGATTTCATCGTCTTGAAAGTAATCTGAAAGTTTGGGGGCCATTTTGGAGGCGCGACGTTGTGGCGAAGGAGTTCGTTGCTTTCCGCGGGCAAGTTGCGGTTTCAACGTTTGAATAAGTAGTTTGTCTTGCGGCAGGTAACCGATCACTGACGACCTCCATTCAGGGCGACTAAGTTGCTACCGGTTTCGTAAGGAGGTTTGATATCGAGATACTGAATCAGTTGCTCACCCAGTCGCTTAAAGGACGGCACGCCGACGACACTACCGTAGGCGAGGCCCTGCTCGGGCTTGCCGTCATCGACAATCACAGAGATCACAACTTCAGGTCGGCTAGCAGGAAAGAATCCGACGAACGAACCCACGTGGTGGCGTTTCGAATAGCGGCCATTCATCAGCTTCTGCGCTGTGCCCGTTTTACCCGCGACTTCGTAGCCGGGAATCGCCGCTTTCACGGCGGTGCCTCCGGGTTGAGTCACTCCCTGTAACATCTTGGCCATCGATTGCGCCACAGCCATGCTCACTACGCGACGACGGGATTTCTTATCAAAGAGAAACACAATTTCTCCGGAGTCGTCTTTGATTTCTTTAATCAGCTGCGGCTTGAGCAGTTCCCCTCCACTAGCGATCACGCCCATGGCGTAGTGAATTTGCAGAGGAGTCGCCGCGATACTATACCCGGCCGGTATCCGCGTGATATCGATGCCGCTCCATTTACGGACTGGATTCAACAATCCGGTTATTTCTCCACCAAAAGGAAATCCAGATTTTTCACCAAATCCAAAGCTGCGGGCATATTCATAAAGACGTTCTTCACCCAATTTCATCCCCAACTGAGCTGCACCGATGTTGCTGGAACGACTGATGATTTCCGCGACCGAAAGAGGATGATCATACTTGTGATCGTCGGGCATGAATTTGCGCATTCGGCCCCGATATTCCACGCCTTCCAGCGAACAATCAAAATGAGTATTTGGATTAACCAGATTGTCGTTCAAAGCACCAGAAGCCGCCACGATCTTAAACGTGGAGCCGGGATCGAATTGATCCGTGATCGCAAAATTGCGCTGCGCCGAAAGCGGCGCTAATTTGGGATCATAATATTTGTTCAGGTCGAAATTTGGGTAGTTACCCATCGCGAGGATAAACCCGGTCTTGGCATCACTTACAATAATCGTGGCCTTCTCGGGCTTAAAATCGGCGACGATCCGATCCAGTTCCTCTTCGACCATGTGTTGGATAATGATGTCGGTCGAAAGCACGACATTGTAGCCATTCACCGGCTCGACTTGGCGCGTGCGAAATTGGGCTAGCTCGCGTCTCTTCCCATCGCGTTCCCCTTCCCGCCAACCATCCTGACCGCGTAGATAAAAGTCCGCGTAATTCTCAACTCCCGCAGCGGCGTCTCCCGCTTTGTTCACATAACCCACCAGATGCGACGCGAGCTCGTTGTGCGGATACACACGACGAAAGATTCGGTTTCCGTAAACGCCTTTGATCTCCAGTTTTTTGATCTTCTCGTAAGTGATCTCATCAACATCCTCGCGAAGCTTCACCCAACGGATCGGACGGCCGCGAGAGGCCTCAGCGACCTCTTCGTCATCGGGAGTGATCGTGGGTATGGAGTCGGAGATTTCCTGAGCCGTCGTCACGCTTTGCGCTGAAGCGGCTCCTCGATATTTCGTGTTTAAGAGCGGCTCAAGGTCACGAAGCGAAACCCCAATCAGAGCAGCCAATTCCACCCAGTTTTTCTTATCCTCATCCCGCAAAACCTGCGGATCAGCGCCGACCATATATTTCGATTGGTTGGTGGCCAAAAGATAACCGTGCCGATCGTAAATCGCGCCGCGGCGCGCGTGCTCAACGATCACTTGGCGGCGAACTTTCTCGACGTAACCGAGTAGTTTTCCGCGATCGATGATATGTAAAAAGACGAGTCGGGTGCCGATCCCGCCGAAGCAGATCAGGAGACCTGCGGCGATCAGGAAAATACGATAGTTGGAGGCAAACCCTTTGGACATTTATCTTCAGCGCCGAAGAGCGACTTGAAAGGATACGGGTGTGGCAGGTTCTTCAGTGAAGAGACCTTCGTTAAACTTGGAGGCCAGACGCAATACGGGGTCTTCGGCGATGTAGGCAGTCTGACGTGGTTCCGGCGGCACGAGGCCGAGCTGCCACTGCTGATTGAGCAGCTTTAGAATCGCGGGATCCTGAGCGCGCTCAATGGCCGCGTGGGATTCATTGATCTGTCGTTCGATTTCGCGCAGGTCGTTTTGGCACTGCTTCGTTTGATTAGCAGTGGAGGA
>Ga0075118_10001285_pt1 | contig 18345 bp, 15 predicted proteins | sample AntAceMetag02UKE_FD_69794 | JGI IMG/M metagenome (GOLD analysis project Ga0075118, IMG submission 69794) | Saline lake microbial communities from Ace Lake, Antarctica - Antarctic Ace Lake Metagenome 02UKE | ecosystem: Environmental > Aquatic > Non-marine Saline and Alkaline > Saline | place...
GTTGCCAGCAGCCGAAGCAGAGGCGGGAAACGTTGAGATCAGTTTGGCCGAGTTGGGTAGTTTTCATAACAGATTTCTTTTTAAAGAAAGTAGGGTAGAGGGATCATCGTGGCGATGTCCAAGCGGCTATTTCTGGGTAACTCGCTTTGTGAATATTCAGATGAAATTCGCTCGTGTCACCGTGCCTCTTGTCCTGAAGATTTCGCTACTTAGTGAACCCCCTTAATTTCTGATTATGAAGACATTCCCTGCTGATTTCACCTGGGGCACCGCGACCGCCAGCTATCAAATTGAAGGTGCCTGGAACGAGGACGGCAAAGGCCCTTCCATCTGGGACGCGTTTACCCAAACGCCCGGCAAGATTGCGGCCGGCGATCACGGCAACGTTGCTTGTGATCACTACCACCGGATGGAGCAGGACGTGGCGCTGATGGCGGCGATGGGTCTGAAGGCGTATCGGTTTTCGATCGCGTGGTCACGGATCATGCCGACGGGGAGAGGTGAGGTGAATGCCGAGGGCATCGCGTTCTACTCCCGACTGCTGGATACGCTGGCCAAACACCATATCACCCCGTGGGTGACACTCTATCACTGGGACCTGCCACTGGCCCTGCAACTCGAGCTCGATGGTTGGTTGAACCCCGTGATGGCGGATCACTTCGCGGCCTATGCGCGGGTGTGTTTCGAGCACTTCGGCGACCGCGTAAAACATTGGATCACCTTCAACGAGCCGTGGGTCATCGCCATCATGGGACATAGCAATGGCGTCATGGCTCCGGGGCGGACATCGAATACGGAACCCTATCTCGTCGGTCACCAACTGCTGCGGTCGCACGGCCGAGCGGTGGCTATCTACCGCCGCGAATTTCAAACCGCCCAAGGTGGCCAGATCGGCATCACCAACAACTGTGATTGGCGGGAACCGAAGACCGATTCACCGGCGGACAAAGCGGCGGCCCAACGCGCCTTGGAGTTCTTCATCGCTTGGTTTGCCGACCCGATTTACCTCGGTGACTACCCCGCCGTGATGCGGGAACGCCTTGGGGATCGCCTACCGCAGTTTTCGGATGAAGACCGCAAATTGCTCGCCGGATCGAGTGACTTCTTTGGCCTGAATCACTACTCGACGCTCTATGCTGAAAACAAGTCGGCGGACGATATGGCGAAACCGAATCCCTATGGTAACGGCGGGATTTCCGAAGATCAGGACGTGGAGCTGTCGTATGACCCGGCGTGGAAAACGAGCAGCATGGGGTGGTCGTTCGTGCCCTGGGGCTGCTTGAAACTGCTGCGGTGGATTGACCAGCGTTACGACCATCCGCCGATCGTGATTACGGAAAACGGCTGCGCCCTCGAAGACGACTTGGTGGACGGCACGGTGCATGACGCCGATCGCGTGGACTTTATCCAAACGTATCTGAGCGCGTGTCACGATGCGATCGAGTCGGGGGTCGATCTGCGCGGCTACTTCGTGTGGACGCTGATGGATAATTTTGAATGGGCCTGTGGGTTCACCCAACGCTTTGGCCTGTACTACACCGATTTTGATACCGGCGAGCGTTACCCCAAGGACTCCGCCGCCGCCTACGCTCAGATCATCGCCGATAACGGAGTCGCTTAAACCATGAGTGCCCCCGCTACCCCTATCCCCACCAAAGAGTGTGTTGCTTATGCTCTCGGTGATACCGCCACCAATCTAGTTTGGCGCACCCTGATGGTCTTTCTCGGCTTTTTCTACACCGATGTATTTGGCCTCTCCGCCGCCGCAGTCGGCACCCTGATGTTGTTGAGCCGATTCGGGGATGGCATCTCCGATGTCCTAATGGGCGTGGTCGCCGATCGCACCCAAACCCGCTGGGGCAAATTCCGCCCGTGGATCCTTTGGACGGCCGTGCCCTTTGGGGTGATGACCGTGCTGACGTTCACGACGCCGGACCTGAGCGATACCGGGAAACTGATTTACGCCTACCTGACCTACAATGGGCTGATCATCATGTTCACGGCGAGCAACGTGCCTTACTCCGCGATGACGGGGGTCATTTCTCCGGACCCGGCGGAGCGCACCCGCTTGTCGACCTATCGTTTTGTCGGGGCGTTTGTCGGCGCGCTGCTTACCCAAGGTTTGAACGCGCCGCTGGTGAGATTCTTTGGCCAAGGCGATGACACGGTGGGTTACAAATGGACGATGGTCGTATTCTCGATCCTAGCGGTAATCTTCTTCCTAATCACCTTCGCGATGACCAAGGAACGGGTGAAACCCGCGCCGGTGGAGAAGCTGCAACTGTGGCGTGATCTGGGCGACCTGTTCCGCAATCGGGCGTGGTTTGTGTTGTTCCTGATTGGGCTGTCTTTGATCACGGTGAATACCCTGCGGCAGGGCTCCACGTTGTATTACTTTACCTACTTCCTGGACTCCAAAGCTCTCGCGGGAACCTATCTGGTTATCAGTACAATTGGAGCGCTCATCGGTGCCGCGCTGACCGCCAAGATGGTGGCGCGATGGGGCCGCAAAGCGGTGATTCTCACCGCGTTTTCCATCATGTGCGTCGGCAGTGTCGCGATGTATTTTGTCGGGCGCGACGGATCGACGATGGTGTTCGTGCTCGGCTTTTTGATCGAGGCGGCATCCGGGCCGATCGTGACCCTGTTCTTCGCCATGCTGGCGGATGCGGCAGATTTCTCCGAATGGAGAACGGGACGCCGGGCGACGGGCTTGGTCTACTCGGCGGGCATGCTATCGTTTAAGTTTGGCTCGGGTATTGCCGGCGGCCTGACGGGGTTCGTTTTGGCCTCCACGGGATACGTGGCCAACGTCGACCAATCGATCGAAGCCTTGAGCGGAATCCGCATGCTAATGAGTCTGCTGCCCGCGCTTGGCTGTGCCGTCGGCATCGGAGCGTTCATGATGTATCCGATCAGCGACCGCCAATTGGAAGTGATCAAGGACGAGCTAGCCGATAGTCGTGGGTAGCGGAAACAGCTCCGGCATTACGCAGGGGGGGACAGCGCGACACGTCATCGCGATTGAGATCAGTCCAACGGAATTTTACTGTGAGGCCGCGAGAGCGCCACCATTTCGCTCCACCAGTCTCCGATCAATTCGGGGGAGGAGCTAAATCGTGATCGAAATCTTCTGGCCCCCCGCAGGACTCGGTCATGCCATCGCGCGGTGGCAGAAATGTCCTGGGATGCTACGAATTCGAGAGCCGCTTGTTCACAGCGAATCCCCGTAGTCACAGTGGAGGGGATAGTTTCTTCCCACTTAAAAACCATCCGCCAATTCTCCGGGTCCTCCTTGAGCAGCCGTTCGGTATGCTTAAGCGGAAGGAGCTTTGCCGAGGCATTGAGTTGGGAGTCCGATTTAGCGTAAAGCGCTAGGATGCCATTATGGACTTCGGTGATCCAGTGGTGATGCGGGTGGCCCGCTTCGCAATTCATCCGGTCCCGAATGCCCAAGGTTTGTTCGGCTAGGCGAGAAGGACACTCGATCACTCCTGCCTGACCTACCCTTTGCATCTCGCGCAAAAGAGGAACGGGGTTGGAGAGGTCCTCGATAGTATGGCCGCAGGTGATGAAATCAAACCAACCATCATCAAACGGTAGACGGAAATCTGGTTTTAGGAAGTCGCACTGAGTCCAAGTGTTTGCATCGAAACGCTCCTCTGGGAGGGCTTCGAGTTGCAGCTTCCCTGATCGCGTTTCCCAAGGCATCAGATCGACGACATGAGTGGCGCGAGGCTCGGTAATGAACCAGCCGCCGACATCCAGTATCCGTTTTGAGTCAGAGAGTAAGGATGCAGGGATCTTCATCGGGAGCTAATTTAAATAGTTAGATCAACACCGCCGCGATGCAGGCCGGGATGAAGCAGGCGAGGGTGCCGCCAAGCAGGGCGCGCCAGCCGAGGCGAGCGAGGTCCTGGCGTTTCTCGGGCGAGAGGGCGCCGATGCCGCCGATCTGGATACCGATCGAAACGATGTTGGCGAATCCGCAGAGCGCGTAGGTCAAAATGATGCGGGTGCGCTCGTCGGTGAGGGTGCCGTTTGCTTCCATTTGGTTCATGCTGAAAAAGGCCACGAATTCGTTGAGCACGAGCCGTTCGCCAAAGAGTTGGCCCGCCACCATCAGGTTGCCGTGATCGATGCCGACCAGCCAGGCTAGGGGCGCGCCAATCACGCCGAACACGAACTGCAATGAGAACTGTTCGTAACGACCGTCGGTGACATTCGACACCAGACCGTTAAGCCCCGTCCATTCGCCTAACATGTCGCCTAGCCCGTAGTTGATCATGGCGACCAGAGCGGTGAACACGATCAACATACCACCGACGTTGACTGCGAGCTTGATGCCATCGGTCGTGCCGAGACAGATCGCGTCGAGCACGTTGGCACCGAAGCGGTCGCGCGAAACCAATAGGTCTTGGTTCACCTTTTCCTCCTGCGGGAATAGGATCTTGGCGATGACAAGCGCCGCCGGGGCCGAGATGATGGATTTGGTCAGCAGGTGAGTGGCGAACTGCACCCGAGATTCCGGATCACTGCCGCCGAGCAGCTCGATGTAAACGACCATCACCCCGCCCGCGATGGTCGCCATGCCGCCGATCATGATCGCGAGCAGCTCTGAGCGGGTCATCTTATCGAGGTAGGGCTTGATGAGTAGCGGGGCCTCGGTTTGGCCGACGAAGATGTTGGCCGAAGCCGACATACTTTCCGCCCCGCTGAGGCGCATCGTTTTGGACATTAACCAAGCAAAGCCGTAGACGACGCGCTGCAGAATACCGAAGTAGTAGAGCATCGCGGTGATCGCCGCGAAGAAGATGATGGTGGGCAGAATCGTAATCGCAAAAGCGGGGGCAAAGGTGGCGATGCTCATCATGTCGCCGGTCTCTGGATTGGTGGCGTTGAGGAATACGCCTTCGCCGCCGGCGGGGACTTCCGTCAACCAACCGAATACAAGCCCGGTCCCTTCCTTCGTGAAGTCGGTGACTTTGACGAAGAAGCTACTGATAAATTCGAAGACGGTCCGGACGGGGCCGACTTTGAGCACGACGACGGCGATGACCATTTGCAGGAACAGCCCGGTGCGGACGAGTTTCCAATCGATGGCCTTACGGTTCGAACTGAAAGCGTAGGCGATGGCAATGAAGGCCGAGACCCCGAGGGCGCCGCGGGCGATAGTGATCAGAGTGTCCATGCAGGTATATAGATGACAGAAGGTAACAGCGTAGATTTGCTACAGGAGGTAATGGAGGAAAGCGGAGAAATTAGCAGTTGGCTCTCGGCCTCATGAGGCGAGAGACACCATCAACCAAACGAGCGACCTTAAAGTTGATGAGTAGTCCGAGGGGGACATCGAGGAGTTTTATTTAGGAAAGTAATTGAGCCTGAAGAACGGGAAAGCGGGTTTCGACTACTTTGGATTCAGTCAGCTTTGGTTTCTTCGTTTCCTTCGATGAAATGAACCCGGTCTCGACCGGCAGAGCTTGCGGTTGGTGGGGGACGGGGCGAGAACCAAAGGCGTTATGACCATTGATCAGCGCCTCAAAAAACACCTGTCCTGTAGGCCCGATATCGCGGCCGCGAATTGGGTCGCCACGACGGCCACCGTGGTGGGCGATGTCGTTCTCGGGCCGGAATCGAGTGTCTTCTATGGGGCGGTGCTGCGCGGGGATATCGCCCGCATTCGGATCGGCCGCGGTAGTAATATTCAGGACAACTGTGTGGTGCATCTCGCCAATGATCTTGACGCCATCATCGGCGACTACGTCACGGTCGGCCACGCCGCCATCGTGCACGCCTGCACGATTGAGGACGAGTGCTTGATCGGGATGAACGCCACGATTCTGGACGGAGCGCATATTGGCGCCCGCAGTCTGATCGCGGCGGGCGCGGTCGTCACTCCTCGCACGGTGATTCCCCCCGGATCGATGGTAGTGGGCACGCCGGCCAAAGTGGTGAAAATGTTGTCCGAGGAGGCCCAAGCGAGCCTCAAGGAATGGGCGACCAAATACGTTGCCGTATCGGCGGCCTTCGCCCGGCGGGATCGGGGCGAAGCCATTTAGTTCGCCCATCAACGAGGAGGTCGTGCGGGCGGGCCAGCCCGGCCATGGGCCGGTCGCGTAGCCGCGAGCGGAAGCGAGCCGACCGGTTCGCGCCCGCTCACCGCTACACGGGGTGATGACCTTTGACGGAGCTTGAATCCGGGCTGCAATCGGCTCACCCTGGACCCATGAAAATAGGCGTCCCTTCCGAGATCAAAGAGGGTGAGACGCGGGTCGCGATAACCCCCAGTTTGTGTCGGCGCTGCGTCAGACTCGGCGCGACGGTGATGGTGCAAAAGAACGCCGGCATCCGGGCCGGATTTTTGGATGCCGAATACCGGAAGGCAGGGGCGAAGATCGTGAACACGGCCGGGAAGGTCTGGCGCAATGCCGATATGGTGGTGAAGGTCAAAGAACCGCAGACCAGCGAGTTTAAATATTTCCGCCCAGACCTGACCCTGTTTACCTATCTGCATTTGGCGGCCTGTCCGGACTTGGCGGCGGCGCTGGTTAAGAAACAGGTACTCGGCATCGCTTATGAATCGGTCGAGAGCTGCGACCGTTATCTGCCGTTGTTAAAACCGATGTCGCACATCGCCGGGCGGCTCTCGATCCAGACGGGTGCCTATTTACTGCAGACCCAGCACGGCGGCTCGGGAGTGCTCTTGGGTGGGATTCCGGGCACGATGCCGGGTCGGGTGGCAATCGTTGGGGCCGGAAACTCGGGCGCGCACGCCTGCCGCATGGCGATGGGCATGGGCGCGCGGGTCACCATCTTGGATCTCGACGCGCGCAAGCTGGAGATGATCGACGAAGAGTATCGCGGTGGGGTGGTCACGTTGATGGCCAATCCCGGCAACATTGAGCTGGCGGTCAGGGATTGTGATTTGTTGATCGGGGCGGTGCTGGTCCCCAACGCCAAAGCACCGACAGTCGTGACCGCATCGATGGTCCGAACCATGCGCCCGGGGAGTGTCATCGTGGACATCGCGATCGACCAAGGCGGCTGTGTGGCGACTATCGTTGCGACCAGTCATCGCCAGCCCACTTACGTGAAATATGGCGTGGTGCATTACGCCGTGCCGAACATGCCGGCGTTGGTCGGGCGGACGTCGACCCTCGGACTCACGCAGGCGACAGAGCCCTACCTCGTGCAGATGGTCACCCGGGGGATCAAGCGGGCGCTGGCGGAACACGAGGGACTGGCCAAGGGGATCAACACCCAAGGTGGCAAAGTCATGAACCGGCAGGTCGCGAAAGCTTTGGGCTACCGTTAACCATCGATGAATTATGGGCAGACTTTTGAGCCTGATTTGGTATCTGGGATCGGCGTCCGTTCAGGTCAGCTAGGATCCGCCGTGATCGACGCGGTTGATGACATGATTTTTGTCAAAACGTGGTGACGGGTCCGAGCGGCGAGGCAGTGGTGCTCGTCGGAAACGTAAAACGGATTCCCGTAAGCGTAGATCATTAGGCTTACTGCGACACGGTGATGTGCGGGGTGCAACGCACGTTGGGCGCCGCTGCAAGTGCCGGTCAACTCGCGGCCCGGCAGCAATCGATGGAGGCGCTACGGGCGCAGGAGTGAATCGAGGCCGGACCCAAAAAAGCCCCGGCACATGGCCGAGGCTTTGCTAGAAAAGAGGAGCTGTCGTTAAGCGGCTTGGATCGTGATGCTCTTCACCCCGACGCGATCAATCGGGGTGCTTTGCTCCCCGCCACCGCTGGCTTTGGTCGGAAGGTTGGCAATCTGCTCGAGCACCTCGTCGCCCGCGGTGATTTCCCCGAAGGCGGTGTATTGGCGGTCGAGGAAACGAGCGTCGCCGTGGCAGACAAAGAACTGGCAGCCGGCGCTGTTGGGATCGGTGGCCCGAGCCATGGAGAGCACTCCCCGGACGTGGGGCTTGGCGTTAAACTCGGCATCGAGCTTGTAGCCGGGGTCGCCGGTGCCGGGCATGCCTCGGGCACCTTCCTTGGTGTTGGGGCAACCGCCCTGAACCATAAACCCTTTGATGATGCGGTGGAAGGCGGTCCCGTTATAAAAGCCATCATTGGCCAGTTTCTTGAAGTTCTCGACGGTCTTAGGGGCGACGTCGGACCAGAAAGTTACAGTCATGTCGCCATAGTCCGTGGAGATCACGGCGACTTCGTTGGAAGAGGTTTCGGTGCTCATAAAGAAAAGACCATCGTGAGCGAGAGGAGGCTGGGTCAAGTGTGTTTGGAGCCGTCCCGCCACCGCCTCTCTGATCGGTTTCAATTATTCTCTTTCTCTTTACCCAGATCTTTCTCCCGTTGCCGCGATGCCCGAGCCGGCAACGCGGGGCCCCTTTCCCACAGGTTGGGCATTCGTAATCGGGATTCGAGGGTAAGGGGAGGGACCGGTTCCACCCGGTCCGTGCGTTGGTCTCCCGGCGGAGGCGCAGCCGAGTCCGAGGTAGGTGCGATTGAAAGATTCAGGTAGCGCCGAGCGGGAGCGAGCCGACGTCAGTTCCACTCGCTCCGTCTCACGGCTACCTCGATGGGCGTCCGATACGGCGAAGTTAGCGGTACTCCGCCCCGCCCGATAGCTAGAACGAGAAAGCGCGGGGCGATGCTCCCTCCCGGCCTATGCTTTGCTCCAGTCGAGCATGCGTTGGATCGGGGCGTGGGCGGCGATCCGCATCGCCTCATCCATCTCGATCGCCGGGCTCAGATTCTTCAACGCATCGCGCACTTTCTCGATGGTGTTCATTTTCATGAAGCGGCAATCGTTGCAGGCACAGGTGTTGGTCGGCCCCGCAATGAAGGTCTTTTCCGGCACGTCTTTTTGGAGTCGATGCAGCATGCCGCTTTCGGTCACCACGATGATGCGATCCGCCGGCGATTCCCTCGCAAATTTCACCATCAATTCGGTCGAACATACTTCGTCGGCGATATCCCGCACGGCTTGCACACATTCTGGGTGAGCCATTACGGGAGCATCGGGAAACTCGAGTCGGATTTTTTCGATCGCCTCGGTCGTGAACTGCACGTGCGCGTAACAGCTGCCGGGCCACAGTTTCATCTCCCGACCGGTCTGCTGGCTGACCCATTGGCCAAGGTTCTGATCGGGCACGAACAGGATCTCGCGATCCGCCGGCACCATCGAAACGATCTTCTTCGCGTTGCCGCTGGTGCAGATGACATCACTCAACGCTTTCACCCCCGCCGAGCAGTTGATGTAGGCGACGACATACACGTTGGGATTCTGCGCCTTGTAAGTGGCGAGTCGCTCGGCGGGACAAGAGTCAGAGAGCGAGCAACCGGCGTCCATGTCGGGCAGCAGCACGGTCCGCCCCGGGTTCACGATCTTGGCCGTCTCCGCCATGAAGTGCACCCCGCAGAATAGAATCACATCGGCCTCGGCCGCCTGCGCTTGATAGGAAAGGCCCAAGGAGTCGCCCACGTAGTCGGCCACCCGTTGGATCGATTCGATCTGGTAGTTGTGCGCGAGAATTACCGCATTTCGCTCCTGTTTGAGGGCGATGATTTCTGCTTGGATCGCGGTCAGCGCTGGTGGGGCCGAGCGGGGCGAAACCATGAAGGGTTCGTAGTCGAGAACGGAGGGCATGAGGGCGTCGGATAAAAGTTGGTGCGAGGGGGGGTGAGGTCGGTTGCGATGCGGTGGGAGCGGCTAACCGTTTTTCATGGTCTCCACGAGGTCGCGGAATTCTGGATACCCGCCGAGGCAGTTCAGATCAGGATCATTTTCCATCCAATCGTAGTCGGCATAGCCCAGTTCAATCGCCCGTCGGAGGGTTTTGAGGGAGTCGCGGTGGCGTTCGCTCAAGGCCAGGGAGCAGGCCAAATTGTAGTGGGCGGTCGAGTCCTCGGGGCAGAGCCGGACCATGCGACGATCCATTTTCAAACCGTCGGCGATGCGGCCGGTCTTGGTGTAGAGTCCGCCGAGAATGGCGACGACGTCTTCATAGCTGGCGTCCCGCCGGTAGATGGATTCGAAAAATCCGATTTCCCATTCGGGGTCTGTCTTGCGTGCCACGATCCGATTCTCCTTACGCCGAGCGGTGTTTGCAGAGCCCTTCATCGCGCAGGCGATTGCAGCGCGCCGAAACTTGCAGGCGTTGGGACACGGGGCGCAGCCCGACCTTGGAGGCCACGGAGTTACCATACCACTCCATGAAGGGGGCATCAATTTCGAAAATGTGATCGCAGTCGAGGCAGATCACTTGGGCGACTTCGGTGCCACCTTCGACGTTGGGCAGGTAGTATTTGAGATTCTTGCCGATATCGATTTCACGCAGGAGCACGCTCTCCACCATGATCGGCAAGGTGCGATAAACCGTCGCCCGGGACACCGAATCATCGATCTTACGGGCGAGATCCAACAGGTCCTCGGCAGTGAAATGCTCGGCTTGGGCAAACGCGGCTTCGAAGATCGCCAAGCGTTGGTTGGTGACGCGTAGGCCCTTGGTGCCGAGGTAGGATTTGAATTTTTCGCGCGCGGCGTCGTTACTCACGCTGGCAAATCTCGCCGCTCCAGTCGGTAACTGTCAATCGTTCGTCGGCGCACTTGCCCCCGGGCGCGGGGGCTTGCAGAAAGGGCGGATTGAAGATCGTTGGCGTCCATCCCTTGGCTGGTTTTGATAAACTGCTGCATTATAAAGTGCCGTTGTTGGTGACGGACAAGGTGCACGTGGGGTCGTTGGTGCGGATTCCGATCGGTCGGCGTTATATTCTGGGCATCGTAGGCGTGGAGGGGGCCCCGGATGATTTCCCGATCGAACGACTGAAACAGCTGGCCGAGGTGGTCTACGACTTCCCGGCCCTGCCGCCCGACCTGCTGGCGCTGGCCAAATGGATGGCGGTGTATTACGCGGCTCCGCTTGATGGAATTATCGAAACCATGCTGCCGGGTGCCGTGCGTCGAGCGGCGGGGCTCAAGCAGGAGAAATTACTCGAGGTCGCTATTCGACTGAGCGAAGAGGAGCTGGCGGCCCTCCAGCGGCGGGCGCCCCAGCAGGCCAAGCTCTACGAGTTTCTGGTAGGGCAGTTTAAGCCCGCGCCCAAAGGACTGGTGCTCAAGCGACTCGGCGTCGGGTCAGCCTCGGCGAGCGGGTTGGTCAAACGCGGAGTGGTGCGGGAACTCAGCCAACGCGTGAAGCGCATCGCCTATGACGATGATTTTGCCGCCGGTGAATTGGTAGCAGCGCTGCCGCACAAGTTAAACGACGAGCAGGCGGCGGCGTTCGAGGCCGTTAAGACCTGCGTGCACCGCCGAGAATTTGGCGTGACCTTACTCCAAGGTGTCACCGGTTCGGGCAAGACGGAGGTATATTTGCGGGCGATCCAAGAGGCTCTCGATGACGGCGGGGGCGTGATTTTTCTGGTGCCCGAGGTGGCTCTAACTCCCCAGACGGTGGCGCGACTGCGCAGTCGATTGGAGGCGATCGCGCCGGATCATGCGGCGGTGGTTTGGCACAGCCACTTGAGCGAAGGCGAACGGGTCGATGGTTGGCACGAACTCGCCACCGGCGCGGCGCGCATTGTGGTGGGCGCGCGGTCGGCGGTCTTCGCGCCGGTGCAAAACCTGCGCCTGATCGTCGTCGATGAGGAACACGAGCCCGCCTACAAACAGGACGAGACTCCGCGCTATCATGGCCGGGATGTGGCCGTCATGCGGTCCAAGCTTAACCACGCCCATTGCCTGCTGGGGTCGGCGACCCCTTCGCTGGAAACCTACGCCAACGCGCAGGCGGGGCGCTACCAACACGTGTATATGCGGCAACGCATCGATGACCGCCAACTCCCGTTCATCGATGTGGTGGATATGAAGATCGAGATCATGCGGTCGCGCGGGTTGACGACGCTGTCGCAGAAGTTGGTGAGCGAAATGCGAGACCGTTTTGAGAAGCGCGAACAGACGATTTTGTTTTTAAACCGACGGGGTTACTCGTCCTCGATGATGTGCCGCAGTTGTGGGCACGTGGAGGAGTGTCCGCATTGCAGTATCACCATGACGTATCATCGGACCGATGAGTCGTTGCGCTGTCATCTGTGCGGGCACGAGCGCGGGGCGCCGGTCCGCTGCCCGGAATGCGAGGCCCCGGATATTCGCTGGAAAGGCACCGGTACGCAGCGAGTCGAAGAAGCGGTTAAGCGGGTCATGCCGCGGGCTCGGATCGAGCGCATGGATGCCGATACGATGTCGAAGAAAAATCGATTTCGGCAGGTGCTCGGTGAGTTTCGCGCCGGCAAGATCGATGTGCTCGTGGGCACGCAGATGATCGGTAAAGGGCTCGATTTCCCCAACGTGACCTTGGTCGGTTTGGTCGATGCGGATCTCTCGATGCACATGCCAGATTTTCGGGCGCACGAACGCACGTTTCAGCTACTCGTGCAGGTCGCAGGCCGGGCGGGGCGGGGTGATCGCGCCGGGGTCGTGGTGGTGCAGACCTTTACGCCGCAGGCGGAGGCGATCCAGTTTTCGCGGCAGGCGGATTTCGATGGCTTCGCTGCGGCCGAGCTCAAATCGCGCAAAGACTTTCGTTATCCGCCTTACCGGCATTTGATTCACCACCAGTTCCGCGGTCCCAATCCGGAGAAATTGGCGTTCTTCGCCGAACAATGGGCGCGCAAGGTTGAGGCGGAGTTTGGGGACAGGATTGAAGTGCGGGGACCGTCGCCGTCGCCGATCGAGAAGGTGAAGGACAACTATCGGTATCAGGTCTGGTATTTTACCAACGGCGTCACGCGAGTGATCGGGGATTTGAACAAGATGCGGCGGGAATTCGCGTGGCCGGACGACATCATCCAAGTGCTGGATGTGGATCCGGTGAGTCTGAGCTGAGGGTAACTGGGAGGGGATTAGGCCGGCTCAGCTATTTCCGTGGGCCCGTCGGACCTGAATGCGAAACGGGATGTCGCTGGGATAGCGGTCGAGGAGGTCCGCCAGGTGCATGAGAATCCACGGGGCGGAAAGGCCGACCCCGTTTTTAGTGAACACGAGATCTGCGGCCACGTGGACGCTGGCATGGAGCACGTTGCCGTCTTCGGTAATAAACAGTAAGAGGTCGCCCAACTGCGGTTCGTCGGCAACTTCCCGGTAAGCGGTTTCGTATTCGATCCGAACTTCGTTGATGTCGGCGAAGCGGTCATCGATTTCCGCGTTATTAAAGTTGAGCGCGGTCCAATGACAGTCCCGAAACGGTTGTCCTCCAGGTTGGAGCGGGCCGGGGAACGTATACAATAAGCGGCGCGGTAGGTGGGGAAGGAGGTGAATCAAGTCGAGGGTCGAGCCTGCACCATCGACGGGAAGCGAGCGCAGCAGCGGTTCCAAATCACGGCGGCGTTGGCCCAGTGACCAGTAGTTCAGTATCTCGTCGATATCACTGTCGGCGGTGATCCGGATGCGGGCGAGGGGAGTGGTCGATCGAGAGAGCGCCTGCACCAGTTCCATGCGGTCCCGGGGTGGTACGATATCGTGACTGATCAGCGGCAGATCGGAAAACAACAGCGAGTTGCCGCGCCGAAAAAGGAGGGGAGTGATCAAGTCGCGAGTCGTTTGGCTCAGGGCCGCATTCTCGAACCACTCGTCTGGCGACTCGGCCCGGAAACTGAAGGGCGCGTAGTGATATGGATTGATGGACCATTGTCCCAGCACGTTGTAGATTTGACGGCGGGCTTCGTTAGGGAGGGCGAGCACGATTTCTTTGGGGACCCGGATCGCGATACCCTGGTTGGAAAACTCCCAATTGCTGCGATCAATCAAAAAACTGCGGACAGGCTTTGGGAGGGATAACGGGGCCAAGAGGCCGGTCAGGTCCTCGCTCAAAAAGTCGACGAAACACCAGATGATATGGGTCGTCGGCGTCGTTTCGATGCGGAGCAATTCCTGCGGGGCACGGATCACCACGGGGAAGGTCTCCAGTTGGCCCCAGGGACCGGTGGCCACCGAAAAATGCTCTGGCGCAAACGTAGCGGGAATATCTGCTTTCAGGGTTTCGAGCGGCGGGGCCATGGGGAGCGGCGATACGTCGCTCCGGCCGAGCCACCACCACAGGGTGATCCAGGGCAGCAGCCACGCCACACTGAGCCAGAGCAATACCCGCCGAGACACTTTCACGATGGGCGCGCTGGACGGTGGCGAAGAGGGAGACGATGGATTCATTGAGCAGGTAGGAAACGACTCATTCCCCGGTTGGCGAGAGCGATGATTATCCCTCGATCAGAAGGCGTGGCTGCGTTGCGGGACGGGGATCCCGTGAGTTTAGGCTGATTGCCGGTTTATCCCGTGCAAGAGGCTTGCGCCGCGATCCAGCTTCCCAAGTGTCCGGATGTTTTCTTGGCCCCTATCTCCAACCCCTCCAGTCTATGCCCCAAGCCCCTGAAGCGCACACGGAAGATGCGCTGTTAGCCGAAGCTGCCACGAGCGGCTTCGGTCGTCGTTTTGCTATTTATTCGAAATTGTCGGGTCCCGGTTGGCTGCAAGGCGCGGTGACGTTGGGGGGCGGCAGTCTAGCGGGCGCGTTGTTTCTCGGCGTGTTGGCGGGCCCCCAACTGCTCTGGCTGCAACCGTTGGCGATCGCCTGTGGTATCACGCTCCTCGCCGCGATTACCTACGTGACGCTTTCCACGGAACGGCAGCCGGTTGAAACCATCAGCCAGAACCTGAGCCCGGTTTTGGCCTATGCGTGGATCTTCGGAACCATGGTCGCAAATGTCGTCTTTTGTGTGCCGCAGTTTGCCTTGGCCACGGCCACAGTGACGCAGAATTTGATGCCGTCGCTCCACCACAATACCGCTGCGCCCTGGGTGATCGGAGTGATCCTCGCGGTCGTGGGTTTTGTGGTCGTGCGCAGCTACGGATTAGGCGGCCAGGGCATCCACCTGTTTGAGATGATGCTCAAGGTTTTGGTCGGAATCGTCGTGGTCTCATTCATGGCGGTGGTGGTGCTGCTGTTGACCAGCGGCCAAATCAATATCGGTGCCGTGTTCGCGGGGTTTGTGCCGAGCTTCTCCCAATTTACGGAACCGACTCCAGCCTTGGCGGCGGCGGCGGCGGCCACGGGCGAAAACGAAGGAATCTGGCGGGTAATTATCGCGGATCAACAACGCAACCGGATGCTGGCCGCAGCCGGTGCGGCCGTCGGCATCAACATGACTTTCTTGCTGCCCTACACGCTGCTGAAACGGCGTTGGGGCCGTCGCCATCGTAGCTTGGCGATCTTCGATCTGTCGCTCGGTCTTCTCGTCCCCTTTGTGATCGCGACCAGCTGTTTGGTCATCGCCGCCGGCAGCCAGTTTTACAACCGCACCGATGACGTGTTGGCCAAGGATGGCACCGTGATCGCGAACATGGCGGGATCTTACCAAGCGTCGGCCAATGCGTTTGTGTCCAAACGCGATGCGACCGTGGGTGAAGGTGCTGCCGTGCTTACCGTAGCGACGCTGGCCGAGCCGGACCGACGGCTGGCGGCCATGCTCGCCTCACGCGATGCCGGTCAGTTGGCGCGCACCTTGCAACCCGTGCTCGGTCAGGCGGGAGCCAACCTGATTTTTGGGATCGGGGTATTCGCTATGGCCGTTTCGACCATCATCATGCTTGGCCTGATTAACGCCGCCGCCTTGGGCGCGCTGCTCAAGAAATTCGATAGCCCAAAGGTATTTCTCATTGGGGCCATGATGCCCTTGATCGCCGGTATTTTTGCACCGGTGATTTGGACCGGAGCATCGCGCGCGGCGCTGGCCATTCCGGCATCGGTCACGGCGATCACGCTGGGGCCGATCGCCTACATTACGTTTCTCCTGCTGATTAACAGCAAAGGAGCGCTGGGTAAGAATCGTCCGGAAGGCATGGCCCGAGTGGTCTGGAACGTCCTCCTGTTAATTGCGACCGGACTGGCAACGCTGGCCAGCATTTGGGCGCTGAGTGCTAAACCCGAGCCGTGGGGCACATTCGGCATGACGGGACTGGTGCTTTTGGCGCTGGTCGGACTCATCGGCTACTTCCGGAATCGCAGCTCCACTGCTTAATATTCGATTGCCTGATCGGCTGAGTTGGACCAACCGCTGCAGGGGAGTTTATCCCCAACGGTGGGTCCCTTCGGTTGCGGCTTAGCGTGCCGATGGTTGGGGAGATAGGGTTGATAACCCGTCGAGTGGTCCCTACCGATGATCTATGACATTCCGATCAGCCTTTAGTGTAGTTCTTCTCACCGTGGCAATTTTAGCGGGCTGCTCCAAGTCCGAGCCCGCGACGACGGCGGCGACCCCAGCTGTCCCCGCCGCCACCCCAGCCGCACCAGCCCCGGCGGCACTGGCCGCCGAATTACCGGCGGCGGCCGCAGCAATGCAACAAGCGGTGAAAAAGATGTCGGCAGTCCAAGTGCCGAACTTGATCGAAATCTCGCCCGATAAATTGGCCCAAGTCAGCGCAGAGGCGTTGTCCCAACTCGGGGCCATGGCGTCGTCTTCCGACGTTTCGCTGGATAGCCAGCTCGACGCCCTCAAAGCCTCACTGACCAAGGAAAACGCGTTGGCCGCGTTGTCCCAGTTGAAGACGCTAACCGACGCGGCTCGCCAAATTCCGGGAACGGATGCGGCGATCGCGTCGACCCAGCAAATGGTCACCGGATGGGCACTCAAACAGGGCTTTGATCCCGCCACGATCAACCCGATGTTGGGGGCTTTGCAGGCCGCCGACTTGGGCCGACTTGCTGCTCACGCTTCGACCCTGATTGGCACCGGTGACCTCACCAACCAACAGGTGGAACTTATCAATGGCGTGCTCGCCTCCTACGGTATCGATGCGAAAGCGTCCGAGGTTATCAACAGCGTCAAAGGCCTCTTGGATCGCTGATCCCATTACCGGTCAGCGAGCTTGATGCCGTCGGGTTCGATCACGATCAGTCGTTCCCGAAATAGCGCGCCGACGGCTTGCTTGAACGCTTTTTTACTTACGCCGAACACCGCTTGGATCTCGGCGGGAGGACTCTTGTCGTGGTAGGGTAAGCGTCCTTCGGCGCTGGTCTTCAGCATCTGGTAAATCTTATCCCGCAACGGCTCGATACGTTGGTAACCAGACTCATGCAGGGTGAGATCGATTTTGCCGTCCAATCGCTCTTTGCCGATGAAACCGCGTAGTCTCGCTCCGATCTTGAGTGGGGCCGACAAGTCAGATCGGTAGAGCAATCCCGTGTGGGTTTGATCCACGATAGCCTTGTAGCCGAGCGGCGTCTCCCCGAACACGATCAAGTCCACGCCTTGGCCGGTTTCGAACTCAGGTTCGGTGCCATCCAAGTGGCGGTCGATGCGCGCGGTGGCGACGATGCGATCGCTGCGTTCATCGATCCGCACCAGCACCACGACGGTTTTGCCGACCTCCACTTCGCCGGCCCATTCGCGGTTGGGCAGGAGTAGATCTTTAGCCAGTCCCCAGTCCAGAAATGCGCCCATTTGAGGATTGATGCTCACCACTTCGAGCGCCGCGAAGTCTCCGATCTGGGCTAGCGGTCGATCGGTGGTAGCGATCAGCCGGTCATCAGAATCTCGATACACGAACGCATCGATCACGCCCCCCGGCACCATCTGCGCCGTGCAATAGCGATTGGGCAGGAGAATTTGTCCCATGTCTTCGCCATCGAGATAGATTCCCGGTGTCGCTTTGTGCAGAATGGTTAGGAGATTGGTTTCACCGACGTAAGGCATGAACTGCGGATCCTATGAACTGGATCTGCGTTCTGAAATGCTAAAACACGACAGTCCAATAAATCCACCATCAGGGCCAAAGCCGTCTGTTAGCGAAGGCGTGTTCGGATCCCAATTTCACCTGCGCTTCAAAAGCGAGAGCCTGTTTCTTCGTCGAAAACGAAAGCTAGCGGAGGATAGCAAGGCTTCGACCAAGCCTCCGCCAAGAACCTGGCAAATTAACTAAAACCCCAATCTCCCAGTCCCGTTAATCAAGATGTAAACTGTAGCCGAGGTCGCTGACCCGGAATCCTGCCTCACTGCATCCGAAGATCACTCCAATGCTTCGGGGTCAGCGACCCCGGCTACCGCCAAGCCGAAGCGAGCTTTCGAGCATTTAACCCAAAGCGAATAGAACGAAGTAGCACCCACAACTGCGTCGTGTCCCTTCTCTGTCCCTGCGGCACTCCGTCGAACCGAGGTTCTCATCTCCACCCTCCCGCATGGCGGAGAGGGTGGGATTGACTCGTTACCTGCGGAACTCCGTTCCAAAGCCGATGGCTTTGCCCGTATCCCTCACTCATTGGCTGCGCCAATTAAATCGCGGCACGCTTTGGTGCCATGTTGCCTAGGCAACATGGCG
>Ga0075118_10001288_pt1 | contig 18329 bp, 13 predicted proteins | sample AntAceMetag02UKE_FD_69794 | JGI IMG/M metagenome (GOLD analysis project Ga0075118, IMG submission 69794) | Saline lake microbial communities from Ace Lake, Antarctica - Antarctic Ace Lake Metagenome 02UKE | ecosystem: Environmental > Aquatic > Non-marine Saline and Alkaline > Saline | place...
ACGACCCCCACGACCCCCACGACCCCCACCAATGGTGACCTCCTTACTCCGATCGCCCCGATCCGGCTGCTCGATACTCGGATCGGAATCGGTGGAGCATCCCGGGCCGCAGCCGGCTCGACCACCCGCGTCTCAGTGGGCGATCACCCCGCCATCTCAGCGACACCGACGAGCGCTGTCCTCAACGTCGTGGCGGTCAACCCGTCAGCCAACGGCTACCTGCAGATCACCCCATGCCTGGACATACCCGTCGCCAATCGAACCGCATCATTGGTCTTCGGCGATGGCGACACGATCGGCAACTCAACGATCGCCAAGCTCGACAAATTCGGAGATATCTGCGTGTTCTCGCTGGTCGAGACTGACATCGTGATCGACGCCACTGCTTGGATCGGCCCCGCAGGAAAGAGCGGCCTCCACGTCACCCCGTCGACTCGAGTGGTCGACACGCGGAGCGGCGTCGGCCTCGACGGTCCGCTTCGTTCGAACAAAACGACCCGGGTGTCACTCGCCGGCATCATTCCTGACGGCGGTACCGCTGCATCGGTCAACCTGACATCTGTCAATGCGGTCGGCCCCGGATTCATCACGGCCTACCCGTGCTCGAGTAAGCGTCCTCAAACCGCATCGCTCAACTTCGACGGCCAGGCCACCCGCAGCAACAACGCCATCGTGGCCCTCGACTCAACCCAGTCGTTCTGCATCTCTTCGCCCACAGCGACAGACCTCGTCATCGACCTCACTGGGTACTTCGCCGAGAGTGGCCTCCACTTCGTCCCCGCAGACCCCGAGCGCCTGCTCGACAGCCGACTCGGACGAACGCTTACAGCTGGCTCATCGATCGCCCTCAAGATCCCGGCTCCGCCGGACGGCGCCCGCCCAGTCGCTGTGAGCATGGTCATCACCGTCGTCGACCAAACCGCACCTGGCTTCGTCACCTCATGGTCGTGCGGCAAACGCCCGCTCACCGCAGCAGTTTCCGCGGCCCCTGGCGAGGCCAACGCCAACGGCGCAATCACTGAGCTCACCAAAGACGGCCGGTCGTGCCTGTTCACCAGTGGGACCGCCAACCTCGTTGTCGACTTCAGCGGCTGGTGGGTCTGACCCGCCACACCCGCCACACCCGCCATACCCGCCATACCCCTTAGCGCGTTGCGTTGACCGTGAGGTTGCGCAGTTGGCGGAGTGCGACGGACAGGGTCGTGAGATCGAACGATTCGGCCCGACGGATCTCGGTCTCCATGTCGATCATCCGGTTGTAAGCCGAACGATTGGCCTCGATCCACGCCTCTGGCGAGCCTTCGGCCGTGCGGAGCACGTGCGCTGTGAGGTCTGCGAGGACTGTCATCAGGTCGTCACGGAGCGACGCTCGGGCCTGCGTCTGCCAGCGATCAGAACGCGGCAGCGCACCGATTCCATCCCAGAGCCAACCGACCTCAAACGATTCGAAAACCGACCAGTAAGCCGTGCCAGCATCGGCCACGTTGCGCGACTCGGCATGCGCGATCTCGACGATATCGAAGCTCGTGTGTAGCCACGGCCAACGGGCCGACCGGGCTGCCAGCGCGGGCGGCACGTTCGCTGCGATCCGTTCGTCGCAGACAGACCGGATCTCGGTGGCCACCCGCCCGCCGACCACGTCGTCGAGCGACTCGCTCAAGAAAGCGAAGCCCGCCGAGAAGGTGTCGATCGCTACCGCGATGTCAATGGGTGCGTGACGCCGCCGGAGCAACCACGTGGTGGAGCGTTCGGCCATGCGCCGGACGTCCAAGAAGAGTTCGATCTGCACGTCGAGGTCGATCGAACTGCCGAGCAAATCCACCTCCCGCCACAGGTCGCTGAAGTCAAGGATGTTCCGGGATGCAACAAATGCTCGGGCCACATCGGCAACCGATGCGCCCGATTGCTCGGTCATTCTGTGATCGAACGAGATGCCCGCGAGGTTCACCATATTGTTGACCAGGCCGGTAGCGATGATCTCGCGACGGAGCCGATGGGTGCGGATGGCCTCGGGGAAGCGCTCGCGGAGCGGACGGGGGAAATATCCGAAAAGGTCGGCTTCGAGGATCGCCTCGTCGGGAAGGTCGCTCGCAATGACCTGCCCAATGTCAGCGTTCTTCGTCGACGCGATCAGCACCGCGAACTCCGGGGCTCGAAGCCCACTGCCGGCACTCTGGCGTTCTGCAATCTGCTTGTCGTTGGGAAGCGCTTCGAGTGCCCGGTCGAGGTGACCCTCCTCTTCGAGGGTCTCCAGATAACGGGCGTGCACGTTGACCATCGGCAACGACTGTGTGCGCGCGATCATCAACGCGAGCGTCTGTGCACGGTTGTCGTCGAGTACCAGTTCGGCGACCTCGTCGGTCATCTCTTCGAGGAGCGCGTTCCGATCAACGTCAGAAAGCTCACGATTCGCGACGAGGCCGGCGAGCGCGATCTTGATGTTCACCTCGTGGTCGCTGCAGTCGACGCCGGCAGAGTTGTCGATGGCATCGGTGTAGATCAAGCCGCCAGCCATTGCGTACTCGACCCGACCCAGCTGGGTGAGCCCCAGGTTGCCACCTTCGCCGACGATGCTGCAGCGCAGATCGGCACCGTCGACTCGGATCGCATCATTCGCGCGGTCACCGACCGACTCGTGTGACTCGGTGCTTGCCTTGACGTACGTGCCGATACCACCGTTCCACAGCAGCTCAACTGGGGCTCGAAGGATGGCCGACAGCAGCGCATTCGGGGCCAGTTCGATGATCCCGTCGGCCAGGCCGAGCGCTGTTCGTACCCGGTCAGAAAGAGGAATCGACTTGAGCGCTCGGGAGTACACGCCGCCGCCCTCCGAGATGAGCCCCGGGTCGTAGTCGGCCCAACTCGAGCGCGGCAGCTCAAACAGCCGTTTCCGTTCGGCGAAAGAAACAGCGGCGTTGGGGGTCGGATCGAGGAAGATGTCGCGGTGGTCGAATGCTGCGACCAGTTCGAGGTGTGTCGACAACAACATGCCGTTGCCGAACACGTCACCCGACATGTCACCGACGCCAACAACAGTGAGCGAGTCGGTCTCGACGTCTTTTCCCATCACCCGTGCGTGGCGCCGCACACTCTCCCACGCTCCACGCGCCGTGATGCCCATTACTTTGTGGTCGTAGCCGTTACTCCCACCGGAAGCGAACGCATCACCGAGCCAAAAGCCGTAGTCATCAGCCACCTCGTTGGCAATATCACTGAACGTCGCCGTTCCCTTGTCCGCGGCGACAACGAGATACGGGTCATCGTCGTCGTAGATGACACATGACGGTGGGTGCACGACAATCGTCGCACCTCCGCCTCCTGCCACGAGGTTGTCGGTGACGTCGAGCAACGACCGGATGAAGCGCTGGTACCGATCCACCCCTTCGGCACGGACTGCGTCACGGTCAGACGGCGGGGCAGTGCCTTGCTTGACGACGAAACCGCCCTTGGCCCCAACCGGAATGATCACTGCGTTCTTGACCATCTGGGCTTTCACCAGCCCGAGCACCTCGGTACGGAAATCTTCGCGACGGTCACTCCAGCGCAGACCACCTCGCGATACCGCACCGGCACGCAGATGGACACCCTCGACGCGTGGCGAACACACGAAAATCTCGAACATCGGCCGTGGCTCCGGTAGAAATCCGACCGACTTCGCATCAAGTTTGACAGCGATCTCTTCGGCAAGCGCACCATCAGGGCGAGGGCGATAGGCATTGGTTCGCGTCGTGGCGTCGATCAGGACCAGCACGGCCCGACAGATGCGGTCGTCATCGAGCGATGGCACCCGTTCGAGCCGTCCCAAGACATCGGCGCGCACGGCGTTGGCGACGACCGCCGACTCGATCGGGCTGGGCTCACTCGCAGGGTCGAAGCGCGCTGCGAAGAGGTCAAGTAACGCGCTGGCGATCGGAGCGAGCCGAACCAACACGTCCTCGATGTACTTCTGGCTGAAGGGAAAACCGGCCTGCTGGAGATAACGCGAGTAGGTCCGGAGTATCGCCACCTGTCGAATGGTGACGCCTGCAGCGAGCACCAGACGATTGAGCCCATCGGCCTCCACATCGCCGTGGAGTAGTGCGCTGAATCCGAGTTGCACCTCGGAGATCTGTCGATCGGTGGGTTCGAGATCACCATCCAGACGGACACCAATGTCATAGAGGCGCACCGTGTCGTCCCCGACAACGAACTCGCTCGGGTGCTCTTCGACCGCGTGGAGCCCGAGGTAGGCGAGCTGCGGGACGAGTTCGGCAATCGTCGAAGCGTGGTCGCGCCGGAACACTTTGAAACGCCATTCTCCTGTCGTCACGTCGGTCGATCGACTCATCGAGGTCGCGACCGATTCGTCTTTTCGCTCGATCAGGGCTGCAACACGCAACAGGTCATCAACAGCGCACTCGGGCTCAACCCGGGCTCGGTAGTCGCGCTCGATGCCCTCACCCACGAGGTCGAACACCTCACGGGCGCGCTGGGCCCCGGCCCGAGCCACAAGTGCTTGGCGTGCTTGGTCATCCCACGATGCGGTTGCAGCATCGACGATCTCGGCCAGTCGATCGAGGTCGACCGGCCCGCTCGTGCGGACCGTCATCGAGATACGGGCGAGCGAACTCGAGCCAAGCAACGTTTCGACGTCGCGCACGTCGCCGCCGTAGTGGTCAGCCACCAGGTCAGCCACCTCGTGTTGCAGGCCCGCAACGAAACGAGACTGCGGTAGGTACACAAACACGGTACTGAACGAGCCCACCGGCTCGGCCACATCGAAGACACGGACGATGGAACGTTCCTGCAGACCGACGATGTCGATCACCAGGCTTGCCATCTGGTGCTGGCCCAGCTCGAAGACAACATCTCGCGGCAACGTCTCGACGACGTTCTTGATCGCTCGGCCCGTGTAACTGATCGCAGCTGCCCCAGACAGCTCGAGAAGTGCGGTCGCGCGGTCTTGCAGTACTGGGATCGAAAACACGCTCTCCCGATATGCACCGCTCCCGAGCAGACCAATGAATCGCTCTTCGATCACCGTGTCTCCCGTGGCGCGACGGATGGCCAGGCTCGTCAGCCGGGCCGACCGGTGGATGGTCGACAGCGCCTCGGTCCGAGCGATCACCACCGGCTCGGCGTTGACATCGCCGGCCTTCGACGGTGGCCCGACCGCTGTTGCATCAAGCCGGGTGTCCGGGCGGTACTCGCCGAGTTCGGAGCCAGCCGCCAAGTGCAGGCTCACCTCGCCGGCGACGTCAACCCGTCGCTCGTACGACGCGGCGCCAAGGAGCACGAAATGTTGATTGGCCAACCATGCAACGAGCGCATCGTCTCTGCCAACACTCAGGAGCCGTTCACGCATCTCGGGGAAGTCGGCAACGATCCGGACCACGTCGGCAATAGCAGCAGTGACTTCGTCTTCGACATCCGACAGGAAGTCGGCATGGCAGCCGTTCAGCCTGATCTGCGTCCACGCTTCCACCTGCGTCGCCACCGGCCGAGCGGCGCCTTGCTCGAACACCTTGACCAACTCGTCGTCACCGTCACGAGCGATCGACAGCATCGGGTAGACCAACAGCTCGATCCCGAGGGACCGACGATCGAGCACCATTCGGACCGTGTCGACGAGAAACGGAATGTCATCGGTAACGAACAGGAGTACTGCACTGCCTGACGCTTGGGTCTGTGTCTGCGGCACAATTACCTTGACGAGCGTCTGTCCTGCTGCACGGTGTCGGCCAAGTTCGAGGTGAGCGGCAGCAACACTCACGACATCGCCGAGATCACGATCTTCGACATCGTCGACCGGGACGTCACGGTGGTACTCGACCATGAAGCGATCCGCGAGCGGATCGTCGGGATACAGCTGACGGGCAGTGACGGCGAGCAAGTCGAGTTTGTCCGCTAAAGACCCCATAAAGATGACCGTAGTTGCTGTCGTGGAGCTGTGTTTCAAGATCCTCCACTCGTTTCGCAGCCGTTTGGATGCCAGACTCGGAAGATGCAGCAGATGAACGTCCTCGGCACAGATCTGATGCCGTGTTCCTACGACCCGATGACCGGCTACTACCGCAACGGCTGTTGCGAGAACCGTGGCGACGACCCTGGCATGCACACAGTGTGCTGCCGTGTCACCGCTGACTTCCTCGCCTACTCGGCGTCGCGCGGTAACGACCTCAGCACCCCGATGCCGGAGTACGGCTTCGCCGGTCTGGCCCCGGGCGACCAGTGGTGCGTCTGCGCAATGCGCTGGAAGGAAGCCTTCGACGCTGGCCAAGCATGCGACGTCGTCCTTGAGTCCACTCACGTGAGCACGCTGGAATACGTCGATCTTGCCGAGCTCAAGCAGCACGCCATCATTGCCGAGCCGTGAGCCAGTAATGAGCGGTACGGACGGCGAGACGCACGACGGCACAAACGGCAGGGTCGAGTACCTCCGCAACGTGTACGACCTCGCCACGCAAGCCGACACCGACGCGTACTACACACAGTGGGCAGCGAGCTACGACGATGAGCTGACTCGCCAGGGATACCAAACACCAAGGCGCTGCGCCGATGCGCTGCGGCGCTTCGTTGCTTCGGACGCCACCGTCCTCGACATCGGTTGCGGAACCGGATTGTCCGGCGCAGCACTTGCTTCGGCCGGGCTCACCGATCTCGTCGGCACGGATGTGAACGCTGAGATGCTCGACGTCGCCCGAGTGGCCGGCATATATCGCGACACCTGGGTCACTGACATCGACGATCCGTTCCCGTTCGCTCGGGGCACCTACAACGCCATCGCTGCAGTCGGCGTGATCGGAGTCGGTGCGGCACCCGCTTCGCTGCTTCGTCAGTCGCTCGAAGCGCTCGCGGCCGATGGCCGCCTGGTCTTTTCGTACAACGATCACGCTCTCGAAGTTCCCGAGTTCACCGACGCGTTGACCGACGTCATCTCGTCCGGCCTCGCCGAGCAAGAGTTCGCCGAACACGGCACCCACATCGAAGGCCTCGGCAGTATGTCGACCGTCTACGTGCTCCGACGCTGCTGATCCCGGCGAATCCATGCTGGTCGCTCGGCGGGCCGATGTCGTTGCCACAAAAATCTTCCAGAATTCTCTGGCAACAGGAGCACCTCAGAGGCCGACGTGGAGATCGCAGCCGTCACCGCTGTGGTCGATGCCCGACAGCTGTTCCAAGAACATGCCCAGTCATCAATCAAGGCGTATCTGAAGCAACAGTTGAACTGTTCCGGGCCCGACGCACTACGAATCAAGCGGCGCGCCCGACTGTTCAACCAGCATCCGAGATTGCTGACGTGTTCAGCTACAGTCGCATCGCTGGGGGCCAAGTCGACGCAATGGCAACAGCGCAGCAGCATCCGCGTGCCGGGGACCAGTTCGCCGGCTTCGCCGCCTTGTTTGTCAGCCAAGCCGAACGACTCGAACATGACGAGTTCGCTGCTGCAATCAAACACTTCATCGTGCAAGCCGACCCAGACGGCGCATTCAGCGACCAAAAGTTTTACGAAGACCAGCGCACCGCGTCGGTCCGCATCGACGACGGTGCCATCTCGATGCACGCTTCGGGCGGCGACCCACTCCAGTCGGCTGAGATAAAGAAGGTCTTCGATCTGGCCGTCGAAGCCGAAGCCCACAAAGACTTCGAAGTACTCGCCCGCCACGGATTCCTCGACCTCACCAACAACGGCCTCAGCGACCTGGCAGCAACCGACCCAGCCTCACGCCGCTGCGCCACGAGCACCGGTGTCGCCGTGCGCCCCGATGTCGCGTTGAAAGCAATGCTTACCGGCAGTGTCCGACGCGTCATGGTTGATGCCCACAACGTCGTGATCAACATGGGCCGCACACAACGACTCTTCACAGGCAAAGCACGCCACGCAGCACAACTGCTGGTCATCCACTGCGGGTTCCGCGGCTGCGACGTCCCCGCCGAATTCTGCGACGTCGACCACATCGAACCACGGGTCGACGGCGGCGAAACCAACCAAGCAAACTCGATGCCACTCTGCGGACCACACGACCGCCGCAAACATTCCAAACAGCTACGCGGCCGACGCGACCGACACGGCCGAATCCCCCTCATCACACCCAACGGCACCGTCATCAAACCGTTCAACACACGCGACCCCGACTGAAGTCGCCGTAGCGGATCGGTCGGTTCTCTCTGGTCGTCAGCGGTACGAACACCCTTGCATACCGACCTGCCACAGCGCCTAAATCGGCAGGTTGCCGGTGGCGCGGCGCGTCGACCCGTCGTCGGTGTAGGCAGCAATGGTGCGTTGGGCGATGCGCATCTGGTGCACCTCGTCGGCACCGTCGGCGAAGCGGGCCCAGCGGGCGTGCTGGTACATGTGCGCCAACGGCGTATCGGTCGAGTAGCCGAGCGCACCATGAACCTGAATCGAGCGATCGATCACGCGGCCCAACATGTTCGCGACGAAATGCTTCGCCATTGAGACCTCGGCTTTGAAGTCTTCCTGGTGATCGATCTTGTAGGCCGCGTGCAAGACCATCAGCTTCGCCTGGTAGATCTCCATCGAGCTGTCCGCGATCATCCACTGGATGCCCTGTTTTTCGGCGAGCAACGAACCGTGCGAGTACCGGTTGAGCGACCGGTCGACCATCATGTCGAGTGCCGTTTCGGCCTGCGCGATCCAACGCATGCAGTGCGCAAGGCGGGCAGGGCCGAGCCGGTACTGCCCGAGCAGGTGGCCCTGTCCGCGACCACCGAGCATTTGATCGTTGTGCACCCGCAGATCAGTGATGACGATTTCAGAATGCCCGGTGCCGCCGTGCATGGTTTCGATCTCGCGGACGTCGTTCCACCCTTCATGCGGCAGGTCGATGATGAACGCCGAGTTCGCCGCCTGCGGGATGTCGGGGTTCTCTTCGGTCCGGCACACCAGGATCGCGAACTGTGCTCGGCGTGCTCCTGAGATGAACCACTTATGGCCGTTGATGACCCACTCATCGCCGTCCTGGTACGCCTTCGTCTGGATGAGTGTCGGATCGGAGCCCGCCACCTCGGGTTCGGTCATCGCAAAGCATGAGCCGCGCACCGTGCCAGCGCAGAGTGGCTTCAGGTACTTCTCTTTCTGCTGATCGGTGCCCCAGTGCAACAGCGTGTGCATGTTGCCCTCGTCGGGCGCTTGGCAATTGAAGACCCACGGGCCGTAGTACGACTTCGCCGCCTCGGCCTGGACCATGGCAAGTTCAACGTGGCCGAGCCCCATGCCGCCCCACTCCTCCGGCATGTGCGGCAGCCAGAGGCCGTCTTTGAATGCCTGTTTGCGCAAGCCCACGAGAGCCGCGATTCGATCGGCCCCGCCCAGCGGCTCGCCAACTTTGTTGCCCTCGACGTCCTTGCCTTCGATCCGATGCTCTTCGGGCTTGATCACATCCGTGACGAAGGTGCGGACCTGCATCCGGATCGCTTCGAGTTCGGGGCTGAGGGAAAAATCGATCGCCATAGCAATCAGCCTGGCAGGTGCCACCAGCCGATTCGCAGCCCGAAGTACGGTCGTCGGCGATGAGCAACAACGTTCTGTCAGGCACTCGTGTTCTCGTTGCTGCCGCCACCCTCCTGCTCGCCGCCTGTACCGGCTCTGACAACAACCTCGGCGGTGGCACGGTGCTGACCGCTGAGGCAACGGCCCCAAACACGACGACAACCGTGCCCGTCACTGCCCGAACCTTCCCGGCAACAACCGCGACTCTCCCGGCGACCGCGACTCTCCCGGCGACAACGGCTCTCCTGGCGACAACGGCTCTCCCGGCGACAACGGCCACGACCGTTGCGCCGGCCAGAGACGGGCTCGCCGTCTTCGACTTCGCTGCGACGCAAGTCGCTGTCGGAACGTCGATCGAGGGCCGGCCGATCACCGCCGATCGATACGGCACGCCGGGCGGCCGGCGCATCCTGGTGATCGGCGTGATCCACGGCGATGAAGACGCCGGTGTTGCAATCGTTGACGAACTCCGCCAGCGCGACGTTCCTGACGGCGTCGAGCTCTGGTTGATCGAATCGATGAATCCGGATGGCCAAGCCGCACAAATTCGCCAGAACGCGAACCGGGTCGACCTCAACCGCAACTTCCCCCACGAGTGGGGCGTCATCGGCGAGCCGGGCAACAGCCAGTACGCCGGAACAGGGCCTGCCAGCGAACCCGAAACGCAAGCCATGGTCAACCTGATCACCCAGCTCCGACCCGACATGACGATCTGGTACCACCAGGACGCCAACCTGATTATCCCGTCGACGGGTCGCGACGGTCGCGTCCGGGCTCGATACGCCGAACTGTCCGGGCTCCCGATGGCCGAGTGCTGCGGCGGTGGCGGGGTCTACACCGGCATTGCTGCGACCTGGGCTCGTGTCGAACTGAAACAGACCAGCGATGCGGTGCCGTTCATCGTCGAACTCCCCGGCGGAGACCTCACCGCCGAGCAAGTCGATGCACACACCACTGCGGTCTTGACCATTGCCGCCGAAGGGTGACATGGTTCCGCGGTGCCGAATTTCGCTCCACCCGACGCGGCGAACAAATCGAAGTCGTCGCACCCCGCATCGTCATTGGCACATCGATCGAGGGTCAGGCCATCACCGCCGAACGGGTGGGCGACGCCGGCGGGCGCCAGGTGCTCGTGATTGGTGCCATCCACGGCGACGAAGACGCCGGGATCCAAGTCGTCGACGGACTGCGAGAGCGTACAATCGACGAGCGAGTCGAGCTGTGGCTCATCGACTCGATGAATCCTGACGGCGTTGCCCGCCAAGAGAGACACAACAGCAACGAGGTCGACCTCAATCGGAACTTCCCAGACAAGTGGGGGTCGATCGGTCAACCTGGAAACAGTCAGTACGCCGGGACCAGCCCGGCGAGTGAGCCCGAGACACGCGCCGTGGTCTCGTTCATCACGTGGCTCCGCCCCGACATCGTGCTCTGGTACCACCAGGACGCCAACCTGATTCTCCCGTCGACTGGCCGCGACAGCCGGATCCGAGCCCGCTACGCCGAACTGACCGTGCTTCCGCTCGCCGACTGCTGCGGTGACGCGAACGCCGTGCTCACCATCGGCATCGAAGGCTGATCTCTTTCAGACGAAGCGGGCAAATGTGTCGAGCGGCTCGCGTTCGCTCACGACGCCATTGATCGGGGCGTCGGCATCCGCGGTGCCGAGTGCCACTCCACAGAAGATCTGCTGTTCGTCCGGAGCACCGACGAACTCACTGACCGCTGCCTCGTGCACGCACCACGCCTCCTGCGGACACGTGTCGAGGCCGGCTTCTTGAGCGAGCAGCATGAATGTCTGCAGGAACATGCCGAGATCGCTCCACTGCGGTGGGCCCATCATCCGGTCGACGAAGCAGAAGATCGCAGCAGGTGCGCCGAAGAAATCGAGGTTCTTTGCAAACTGCTCGAAGCGTCCCGCCTTGTCGTCGCGGGTCACGCCGATCGAGGCATACATGTCCTCACCAATCTTGTACCTGGATGATCGATACGGCTCAGGCATCTTCGGCGGATAGATGTCGTAGGAGGGCGCTCCGGGCTCACGCGTCGAGAGGAACTTCCGGAATCGAGTCATTGATTCACCGTTGACCACGTAGATCCGCCAGGGCTGCACGTTGCCGCCAGACGGCGAGCGCGAGGAGCTTGTGAGCAGTTCCTCAATCGTCTCGTTGCTCACTGGATCGGGCAGGAAGGCACGGACGGACTTGCGTCGATTGACCGCTTCGGTGACGTTCATGAGGGGAGTCTCGCAAGCCGCACGCGTCGAGAGCGAACTGCGGGTGCGAGCCGGGCGTTCCATCGGTCTTGGTGTAAGACCGCCTCCACTGTCAACATGGCCCTGTGGCCCCCGACGCGCTGACCGACGAGCAATTGATGCAACACGCAATCGACGCTGCGTGGACAGTCCGAACAACGACCCCGCCAAACCCATGGGTGGGCGCCGCACTGCTCACAACGGACGGCACCGTCCATGTCGGCGCAACACAGCCGCCCGGCGGCGCACACGCCGAAATCGGTGCATTGGCCGCCGCCGGCTCTGACGCTGCCGGAGCCACCCTTGCCACCACTCTCGAACCGTGCTGTCACGCCGGCCGCACAGGGCCGTGCACCACAGCAATCATCGAGGCCGGTGTTGTTCGGGTCCTCATCGGTATCAAGGACCCAGACAAGCAGGTCGCTGGTGAAGGCATCAAGGCACTGCAGGAGGCTGGCATCGAGGTCGTGGTCGGCACCCTGTCGACCGAGGTCGGGGTGCAACTCGAGCCATACCTGCACCACCGCAAAACTGGTCGGCCCTATGTGATCCTCAAGCTCGCCGCAACGCTCGACGGCCGAACGGCTGCACCGAATGGCGGTAGCAAATGGGTCACCGGCGAGGAAGCCCGTACCGATGTGCACCAGATGCGCGCCGAGAGCCAGGCGATTCTCGTCGGCGCCGGCACCGTGCGGGCCGACAATCCGTCACTCACCGTGCGCCTGGTTGAGGGACCGAGCCCCCGCCGCATCGTGCTCGGCACTGCGCCCGCTGACGCCAACGTCCACCCCTGCACCGAATGGGTTGGCCCGATCCCTGAACTCCTCGATCGGCTGGCCGCCGAGGGTGTGCTGCAGTTGATGGTCGAGGGTGGAGCAAACGTCGCATCCGAGTTCCACGACGCTGGTCTGATCGATCGATACGTGCTGTATGTGGCCCCAGCGATCTTCGGTGGAAACGATGCACATCCCCTTTTCGTCGGCGATGGCGCACCCACGATGGCCGACCTCCGACGCGGACGGTTCGTCGCCACCCGGCAGTTAGGCAATGACATTCGGCTCGACGTCACACTCGACAAGGACGTTCGATGAGTGCACGGTGCCGCTCAGCAGCGGCGCTGGCTCTCATCGCTCTCGTACTCGGCGCATGCGCCCTTGATCCCGACAACGGCGAGCCGAACATCAACGGCGAGCCGAACATCAACGAAGACCAGGACGACAACCGGCCAGCGCAGACCGCTGCGGTCTTCGCCGAGTTCGACGATGCCTCACCAGGCTGTGCAGTTGCGGTGCGCTATGGAGATGGCGCGACGTACTTAGGCCAATTCGGCCAGGCCGACCTCGATGCCGCTGCTCCGATTTCGGCCTCGACGATCTTCGACATCGGTTCGGTGTCGAAACAGATCACCGCCGGGGCCATCGCACTCCTCGTCGTCGAAGGCGACCTCTCGCTCGACGACGATGTGACCCAGATCGTCGACGAAATCGGCCCGTACAACGAGACCATTACGGTTGGCGACCTCGTGCACCACACGAGTGGGCTGCCCGACTACATCGACCTGCTCGACGCCGGTGACGACGAGGTCACCACAATGACCGATGCGCTGCAAGCCATCGCGTCGCCCGCTGGAGATCCGGTCGTCAAGCCAGGCACTTCGTTCGAGTATTCAAACACCAACTACGTCTTGTTATCAGTGATTGTCGAGCGCGTCACGGGACAGTCGCTCGGTGACTACACGCAGGCCGCCATCTTCGAGCCGCTCGGCATGGACGACTCGACGGTGCGCGACGATCAGGGCGCGCTCATTCTCGGCCAAGCTCAGGGATACGAGCCCGACGGCGACCAGTGGGAACCTGCCGGATCATCGTGGCAACAAACCGGCGACGGTGCCGTGCATACAACTGCCGCCGACCTACTGGCTTGGGTTGACCTCTTCGTGGCCGACGCACAAGTCGGCAACCTCGGGTCGCCCGAGTGGCTCAACGTGATGCTGGCACCCGGTAGCGTCGCCGACGAAGCAGGCGAGTACGGCGGCGGCATCGAGATCATCGGCAGTGGCGACGAACAAATTCTCCGGCACGGCGGTTCGTGGATCGGCTACGGCTCAGCAATCGTGATGCAACCAAGTGAAGGTCGCGCCGTTGCCGTCACATGCAACATAGATGGCGTCGAGGCCGAAGGCCTTGCAGCCAGCACCTTCGACATCTGGTCCTGACTCTGCCTCTCCGCCAGTTCAGCCCAGCCAGTTCAGCCCAGCCAGTTCAGCCCAGCCAGTTCAGCCCAAATGGTTCAGGAGCTGGCGTTTCGAGGCGAGGTAGGCGCGGCTCTCCGCGGTGTGCGCAACGTCGATCGGCATCATCTCGGCCACAGTGACGCCGTGCTCTTGGAGCCCCTGCGCCTTCGCCGGATTGTTGCTGATCAAGCGGACCGAGCTGATACCGAGGTCCAGCAGGATCGCCGCGGCGACGTCGTAGTGTCGGGCATCGACCGGCAGCCCCTGTGCGGTGTTCGCATCAACGGTGTCGAGGCCCTGGTCTTGCAACTCGTATGCCCGGATCTTGTTTGCCAGCCCGATCCCCCGGCCTTCGTGGCCTCGCAGATACACGACCACACCGGCTCGCCCGCCAGCTGCCTCCGCCGAGATGGCACGACGCGCTGCGTTGAGCTGTTGGCCGCAATCGCACTTGGCAGAGCCCAGCACGTCGCCCGTCAGGCATTCGCTGTGCAGACGCACCAGCACCGGCTGCGACGACGGCACAGCTGGGTCGCCGGCGATCAGCGCAACGTGCTCATGCCCATCGCTGGCCCGATACGAAACGATGCGAAACGTGTCGACATCTGTCGGCAAGCGCGCATCACCCACACGCTCAACTGTCACACTCAGGTCAGACCTCGGTGTGACAGACCTCGGTGTGACACCGGCGGGGCCGACACACTCGATCATCTCGCTCACACCAGTACCCGCCCGTAACCGGTGGTGCGCTGCTCGACTGGCCGTTCGATTGACTCGGCAAACTTTGTGAAGTCTTGGACTGTCATCTCCTGGCCGTGGCTCGCACCGGCGGCACGTGAAATGTTCTCGCCCATCAGGGTTCCGCCGAGGTCGTTGCAGCCAGCGTTCATCATCTGGTGTGTTCCGGACAAGCCGATCTTGACCCAGCTGGCCTGGATGTTCGGGATCAGTTCGCCGTAGGCAAGGCGGGCCACCGAGTGCATCAGCACGTTTTCGCGGAACGTCGGGCCGCGGCGCGCCTTGCGCTGCAGGTAGATCGGTGAGGCCATGTGCACGAAGGGCAACCCGACAAATTCGGTGAACCCGACCTGCCCCAGCCGCACGTTTTCTTTCTGCAGGTCGCGCGTGATCACTAAGTGGCGCGCCCAGTGGATTGGCTCTTCGACAGAGCCAAACATGATCGTCACATTTGAATGGAGACCGATCGAATGCGCTGCCCGATGGGCATCCATCCACTCTTCGGTATTGATCTTGTCGGGGCACAGAATCGCCCGGATGTCGTCGTCGAGAATCTCCGCAGCAGTGCCTGGCAGCGACGCGAGGCCAGCCTCTTTGAGTCGTCCGAGGTAGGTGACGAGATCTTCGCCGAGCCGCTTGGCGCCTTCGGTGACCTCGAGGGCGGTGAAGCCGTGCACGTGCATATCGGGCACGGCATCTTTCACCGCGCGTGTGACGTCGATGTAGTAGTCGCCGTCAAAGTTCGGGTGGATCCCACCCTGCAGGGTGACCTCGGTAGCGCCGGCGTCCCAGCCTTCCTTGGCGCGCTCGGCGATGTCATCAAGCGTGAGGAGGTACGGCGTGCCGCGCAGGTTGAGCGACAGCGGACCTTTCGAGAAGCCACAGAACTTGCACTTGAAGGTGCAGACGTTCGTGTAGTTGATGTTGCGGTTGGCGACCCAGGTGAGTGTGTCGCCAACGATTTCCTTGCGCCGACGGTCGGCCAGTTCCATGACCGCGACTGCTTCAGGGCCGCGCGCCGAGAAGAGTGTGGCGATCTCGTCGAGGCCGGGTTCTTGGCCCATCTCGATGCCGTCAAGCACGTCGGCGACCGCACCGGTCGGGCAGACCGTCCGGTCACGGTTGGGGTCATCCGACAGGAAGACCGGCGGCGGATTGTCGGCACCCGAGTACCAGGCGGTCGAGCGATGACCAACCAGCACGAACTCGGCACCGTCAGCAACGGTGTCGGCCGCTGTGGTCTTCTCCGGCCAGAACTGGCCTGGGTCGTCACGACCCAGCCACTCAGAATCGGCCCGATCCATCACCGGGAAGTGCATGCCTGCGTCGAGCCAGCGCACGCGGTCGCGCACGAACTCGGGATACACGGTCAGCCGCGGTGCGAGCACATGGCCCTTCCCCTCGGTGACCTCCCGCAGTCGTTCGAGATCGGGCCACGGCCGCTCTGGGTTGACATGGTCGGCGGTGACCGGCGAGACGCCACCCCAGTCGTCGATGCCCGCATCGACCAGTGCGCCGAAATCGTCAGACAGGTTCGGCGGTGCTTGCAAATGCACATCGGCAGGCAAGATCAGCCGGGCTGCTGCCAACGTCCACAAGTAGTCGTCGCTCGGGCACGCCCGCACGCCCTTCATTGCGGTGCGCAGCTTGGGGAGGAAGTTCTGGACGATCACTTCTTGCACGTGACCGTGGCGGCGATGGCTGTCGGCAATCGCTTCGAGACCGGCGAGCTGGTCGGCACGCGTGTCACCAATGCCGATGAGGATGCCAGTGGTGAACGGGATCTGCAGTTCGCCTGCAGCCTCAAGGGTGGCAAGGCGCCGCTCGGGCACCTTGTCAGGCGCACCACGATGAGCTTCGAGGTCGGGGTTGATCGACTCGATCATCATCCCCTGGCTCGGGCTGAACGGTCGCAACTGCTCGAGTTCGGCTTTGGTCAGTGCTCCGCAGTTGGCGTGCGGAAGGAGGCCGGTTTCGGCAATGACCAGCTTGGCCATCTCAGCGACGTAATGCACGGTGGAGTCGTAGCCCCGCTCACGGAGCCAATCGCGGGCCACCTCGTAGCGATCTTCCGGCCGCTCCCCGAGCGTAAACAATGCTTCGTGACAGCCTTGCCGGGCACCTTGCTTGGCGATCTTCAGGACGTCTTCGGGGTCAAGATACAGCTTCTCCACCCGGGCTGGCGGCTGGGCGAAGGTGCAGTAGCCGCACGTGTCGTTACACAGGAACGTCAGCGGGATGAACACCTTCGGGCTGTACGTGATGCGCGTCCCAAACGATTCGTCGCGGCGCGCTGAGGCGAGTGCGAGCAGGTCGGGCAGCGATTCGTTCAACAGTGGATGATTCATGTGGTTTCCCCCCAGGGATTTCAGTGGATAACGGTGTTGCCGGGTCGGCTCGCAATGGCCGACTGGGTGAATGTCTCGTCGCAGTGCCAGCAAACAAATGCCTGGTCAAGCGGTTCGCCGCACGCCTCGTGCACGAGCACGGTGGGCGGCTCGTCGTGATTGATCCATTCGTCGCCCCAGCGCATCAGCGCGACCAGGGTCGGCGACAGCGCAGCGCCCATCGGCGTCAGCCGATACTCGTAACGCGGCGGACGTTCGCAGTACAGACGTCGTTCGAGTACACCGGCCACGACCAGCCTTTTCAGTCGCTCGGTAAGGACCGGACGAGCAATGTCGAGGTCGCGGCGGAAATCGTCGAACCGTCTGACTCCACGAAACGCGTCGCGCATGATCAGAATGGTCCAACGGTCACCGAGTACGTCGAGGCTCGCCTGAATCGAGCACGCTCGATCGGCAGTGTTCTCGGCGTTGGCCATACCGCCACTATAGGTAAGTTCGGAATCAGAACCAAGTCGGTCCGTTTTTCGAACCTACTCTGGCCGCGGAGACCGCTGGAGCGGCACCCCGGTTCCGACGTCGGAACCGATCCGGTCAGCGCATGGGATCGCCACGCGCTTCATCTCCTTCCACGATGTCGACACCACACGCTGTACGAACACATGCCGCACCCGATCGCCTGTACACGGGAGCGTTAATGACATGTATCAAACAGACGATCTGTATTGGTTTCCATATCGAACTGGTGTATGCTTACATATGTCGTCGACAACGGTGTTGGAGGGTTTGGTCTGCGAGGTCTCTGACATTGACGCCAACATTGACGTTGAGGTCAACGACATTGTTGGCGTCCTGAACTCTCAGCATGCTGCACTGGTGGATCGGGTCGCAGTGCTGTTGGCTGATGAGCGGTTGTGGGCTGGCGAGGGCATGACGTCGTTGTCGGCCTGGGTTGCGTGGCGGGCCGGAATGTCGCCAGCAATGGCCCGTTCGATCGTGGCGATTGCCGAACGAGTCGCCGAGCTTCCTGCTTCGATCGAGGCGTTCCGGCGCGGTGAACTGTCCCTCGATCAGATGGTGACGATTGCCCGAAACGCACCTGCGTGGACCGACGTGCAGTCACGTGATTACGCGACCGTGATGACCGTCACCCAGTTGCGTCGTGTCTTGCGGAAGTATCCGTTCCCCACACTCGACGACGACGGCCGCGAAGTTCCCGATGCCGACCCGGAAGTTCCAGAGTCCGCCGATACTCAGCCCGTCGAT
>Ga0075118_10001290_pt1 | contig 18297 bp, 15 predicted proteins | sample AntAceMetag02UKE_FD_69794 | JGI IMG/M metagenome (GOLD analysis project Ga0075118, IMG submission 69794) | Saline lake microbial communities from Ace Lake, Antarctica - Antarctic Ace Lake Metagenome 02UKE | ecosystem: Environmental > Aquatic > Non-marine Saline and Alkaline > Saline | place...
ATATTCGTGTCTGGAAACCAGTTTACTCCTGGAATTAAAGGATCGCCATAAAGACTCGTCCATTTAAAGGTATTACTTCCATATCCAGTCAAAAACGCGGTGTCTCCCTTACATACATATCTGTCTGGATCCAAAGCCGCTGATGGCTTTACATCCAACTCGAATACAGAGAAACCACTGCCGGGAACATCACATTTATCATCTGAGAAAGAAATAAAGAAACTCTTAATAGGATCATTACCCATTACCGCTCGCCATTTAAATCGAACGACAATAACATTTCTTTGACCAGTAGGTATAATAGTCATTGTTGCATTTGGCATACTTCTATTCATGTTGGTTTCAACATAAATAGAATCCCCTTTGTCTGCATCAGATAAAGTATCATCCCAAGTAATCAAATCACCATTACATACTTCAATTTTATAAGAAGAAAGCAAAGTTGCTCGACCCGTCATATTGGAAATACCACTTTTATCTTCTGGAATACTATTTACTGAACATGATTCAACTCTAAATTGAATCTCACGATAAGTTTTTCCTTTAAGAATACCAGTACAACGCTCGTATTCCTCTACATAAAAAGCAACTATGTAGGCACCTTGAGCTTGTGCGGTAAAAGAAAGAAGTCCTGTAGCAGGATCTAATATTAAACCAGGAACAGCACGTGCACATGTAACCCCTGTTCCATTTGGGCTCATTCTTGCTAAATTAGGTCTTCCATTACTAGAATTTGACGCCCAAGGACAACATGCCACGAATCTAAGACTATCACCATCACCATCATAAGTACCTATTCCATAAAACACATCTTGACCAACACAAACAGAAGGGAATGGCTTCGCTTCATCAGCAAATTGAGGTGCACTGTTAGCTGGAGCACCTCCTGGATTAGTTCTAGGGGACCATGCAGTATTTATAAACGTTTCCAAACCTACATTATAACCTCCAGTATAATTCCGCACGGCATTTCTTGCATTGGTGCAGGTCTGATGTGTAATTCTCCATGAATTACATCTTGGTAAATCAATAAATGCTTCGTAAAAATAAACTTCATAACCACTCAGGGCACTTGTATTTCCTTCACATCGTGACTGAGTCCTAGAACACAAATCAGACACATCTTTAGCGCCTCTAGGATTATTACGATCACCTGGTTTTGGGATATAAGGCATAGCAGTAAGTGTAATTGGCCCCAATTGAGCTCCAGTTTGGGTACATTCAGCATAAATAACATTCGGATTACCTCCACAACTAACTGAAATCCCACGGCAATCTCTCACTATACTAACTCTTATCTTATATCTCCAAGAGGTAGTGGAGCCTGGTGTTGGACCTACATAATCATACCGAATGCTGCCACCTGCAAGATGAGAAGCGCTAATATCATAACTTACTGTTAACCCGACAACTAGTCCAAAAACTATTGCAATTAACTTTCTCATATATTAATTTTTTGATGAGTTTATCAACTTAAAGACGCTATTAATAAGAGCTAAGTTGCCTCTGTATTTAAAATCTGCAGAATGACAAAGGTGGTCAAATTAACTACAATAAATACCTCTTGGACAACCCAAAACATCTGACCTGCCGTTAGCTAATTCCTTTATCGCATCCTTAGCAATCCATAGGGCTGACTTTGAATCTTTTATCAAAATCTCACAAGTAATGAACAGCTATTTTGTTTGGATCGATATTTCACTTACTACTGCTTCGCAATACTCGGCTCACTGCCTTTTTCACATAGAGCCTCTCACCAGTTGAAGGATTAAAAATTAGTGCTAAAAAAATCTACTAAACTATATTCTCTGCTTTCTTATTGGAGATACAATGTGCAGCAATTAAGCCAAGCTCTGCGTATTATGCAAATTCTGATTCGCGCATCATCTACTTTCTCTATTTTAATTTCATCTAATGGGCTTTTTGCAATCACCACTCTTAGTAATATTGAAATACAGGTTTCCAAATTGTCAAAAGTTTTAATCCATTTCTAAGCTAATTAGTCGGTTAGTTTTTTGGATAGAAATAACTTTGCACAAAGAATTCGAGCTTCATACATATTCGTATCAAAAAGAGCTATTAATAGTTCCTTATTTTTGCTGACTTTACGAGCAATAGTGATTAAATCAAAATGCGTTATATCTGCAGTATTAAAAACTTCAATACCTAATTTTTGTTTTTTCAAAAGAACCTTTACGGGATGGCCGATACTTTTAAAAGGGTGATTATTGCTTTTACAGTTTTCATTTTTTCTCATAAACTCTAACCTCAGCTGTAAAGCTTTCAGATTCTAATGCAAAACGCTCTTCAATACTCCAATTGGACAATTCTATTTCAGGAAAAAAGGTATCAGCGTCGTAGCTATTAGCAACATGGGTAATGTACATTTTATCGATGAAATTATTTTCCATTGCCTCCTTGTATATTTGGCCTCCTCCAATAATGAAAACCTCACTTTCGTTTTCACTTTTAGCAAATTCTAATGCTTCCTCTATACTATTTTTCACGACGGCACCTTCAGCTTTATAATTGGCATTTCGAGTAACTACAATATTAGTACGCTTCGTTAGAGGTCTATATTTTTCTGGTATCGATTCGTAATTTTTCCTTCCCGTTATGACGCAATGTCCCAACGTTGTTTTTCTGAAAAACTTCATATCCGAAGGCAAGTGCCACAATAAATCATTATCGTTACCAATGCCATTGTTTTCAGAAATGGCAACTATAATTGACCGGATCAAACTGACACCTCCGCCTTAATGTGTGGCATTGGATCGTAATTCAATAATTCGAAATCTTCAAATTTGAAATCGAAAATATTTTTCACGTTAGGATTGATTTTCAATTGAGGTAATGGCGCTGGCTCACGAGTCAATTGCAATTTTGCCTGTTCAATATGATTATTGTAAAGATGAACATCACCAAATGTGTGCACAAAATCACCCGGTTCTAAATCACAAACTTGAGCCATCATTACAGTTAACAGAGCGTATGATGCTATATTAAATGGAACTCCTAAAAACGTATCCGCACTTCGTTGATACAATTGACAGGAAAGCTTTCCATCTGCAACATAAAATTGGAACATTGTGTGACAAGGAGGTAAAGCCATATCCTCAATAAACTCACAATTCCAAGCGCTAACCATCAATCTTCTAGAATTTGGATTGGTTTTAATCATTTCTACTAAGCGAGAAATTTGATCTACTGATTCTCCAGTAGAAGTTGGCCAACTTCTCCATTGATATCCATAAACTGGCCCCAAGTCTCCATTATCATCCGCCCAGTCATCCCAAATTCGAACTCCATTCTCTTTAAGATATTTAATGTTTGTGTCTCCACTCAAAAACCAAAGCAACTCATGAATAATAGATCTGAGGTGCAGTTTTTTAGTTGTACAAACCGGAAACCCTTTGTTCAAATCAAAACGCATTTGATAACCAAAACAACTTAGAGTTCCTGTTCCTGTGCGGTCCCCTTTTTGAGTTCCGTTTTCTAAAATATGGTCGAGAAGCTTTAAATATTGCCGCATAATTGATTTAATTTTCAAAGCAACAAATTAACGTTGAAGTATTTCTAAAAAGGGAATAAAACAGTTTGATTTACTAACAGATAATACACAAATTTCTTATCCCTTTATCTTAATAAATAGCTCCGATAATTGTAGCCGATACTAGTGACGCTAAAGTCCCACCTAACAATGCCTTCAAGCCATACTCACTCAACATCTTTCTTTTGGATGGCGCCAATGAGCCAATCCCCCCTATTTGAATTCCAATGGAGGCGAAATTCGCAAACCCACAAAGCATGTATGTAGCCATAATTATAGATTTTTTCTCTGTAAAAGCACCTGATTCTTTTAGCGAGGCAAGACTTGTATAACCAACAAATTCTGAAGCAATTAGTTTTTCTCCTAACAATTGACCAACTAGAGTAATATCCTCTGTAGCAACACCAATTAACCACATTAAAGGCGCAAAAGTGTACCCCAAGATAGCCTCTAAAGAAAGGTTTGAATAATGCCCATCGGTAATTTCATTAATCCAAGGATTTAAATTAGTTAGATCACCAATTTTTATAAAAATGAAATTAATCATTGCAATAAATGCAAAGAACACCAAAAGCATTGCTCCAACATTAACGGCCAGTTTGAGTCCTTCAGTCGTTCCATTTGATAAAGCATCCAAAAAATTACTTCCAACTTGCTGTCCTGAGACTTCAATATTCGAGCTTATTTCTTCAGTTTGAGGCATTAGTATTTTGGAAATAATGATTGCACCTGGAGCTGCCATAATTGACGCAGCTAATAAATGCTTCGCAAACTCTAAACGAGCTACTGGATCATCTCCGCCTAAAAAAGAAATGTATGCAGATAATACACCACCAGCGACAGTCGCCATTCCTCCTATCATTACCAAAAGGATTTCGCTTTTATTCATTTTTGGTAAATATTCCTTTATCAGCAATGGAGCTTCTGTTTGACCAAGAAATATGTTACCAGCAACACTTAAAGACTCTGCGCCACTTATATTCAATAGTTTAGTAAATATCCAAGCCAAACCGTAAACAATCTTTTGAATGATCCCTAAGTAAAATAGAACCGAAGTAAGTGCCGAAAAGAAAATAATAGTAGGTAACACCTGAAAGGCGAAAATAAATCCGAATGAATCTACTTTTAGCATATCCCCAAAGAGAAAAACACTGCCATCTCTTGTGAAATCAAGTATTTTGACAAAAATCTTTCCGCAGATTTCAAAAAAGCTTTGAACGAAAGAAACTTTAAGAATAGCCAATGCCAGCAGCAATTGCGCTCCAATTCCTATTCCGACAACCTTCCATTGAATTGATTTTCTATCACTACTAAAAAGCCAAGCCAAGGCCAGAATAACAACCAGACCAAGTAGGCCTCTTCCCAAAGATTCAATGCTTATTGTGAGCAACGTCATACGGCCAAAATACTATTTTCTTCGCTCTATTTCATCTCGAATTTTTGAAGCGAACTCATAGTCTTCTTTTGAAAGCGCGTCTTTAAGTATTTCATTCAGTTGCACAGCTGTTTTACTTTGAATAGGGTCGCTTAACGAAGTTTTCGTTTCAGCATCACTCATCGCATCCGCTATATCTTGTTCCACATTAGAGTGAGCCGGTCTAATCTCAGCATCTTCATCGATTATAACTCCAGCATCTTTTAAAATGAATTCGTGCGTATAAACAGGACATTTAAATCGCACAGACAATGCAATTGCGTCTGAGGTTCTTGCATCAATTTCTGACACTAGTCCATTTTTATCTTCACAAATCAATCTTGCAAAAAACACACCTTCTTGAAGGTTGTATATAATGACTTCCTTAATATCAATTTTGAACTCATCGGCAAAGGTTTTGAAAACATCATGAGTTAATGGCCGGCTTGGCTTCATCGATTCCAACTCAATAGCGATGGCCTGAGCTTCAAAAGATCCAATGATAATCGGAAGACTCCTATTACCTTCTGTCTCGCTCAAAACAAGGGCATACGCCCCCGTTTGAGCCTGACTGTATGATAGTCCAGATATTTCTAATCTGATTTTGTCTTCCATCTAAATTACTTACAACTAGTTTAACGCTTTAGCAGCAGCAACTAATTTTGGTACAACGTCAAAAGCATCTCCTACAATACCGTAGTCAGCAGCCTTAAAGAAAGGTGCTTCTGGATCTTTATTGATTACAACAATTACTTTCGAGCGATTGACTCCAGCTAAATGCTGGATAGCACCCGATATTCCAATTGCAATATAAAGATTAGGGCTAATTGCAACTCCGGTTTGACCAACATGCTCGTGATGTGGTCTCCAACCAATATCAGCAACTGGTCTTGAACAAGCGGTAGCCGCGCCTAAAACAGAAGCTAACTCCTCAACCATTCCCCAGTTTTCAGGACCTTTAAGTCCACGACCAGCACTAACAACTAGTTCTGCTTCATTAAGATCAATTTTACCTTCTCCACCTTTTTTCTTAAATTCTTTAATTGTCATTTTAGCAGTTCCTAAGTCAGAACTATCAACAATTACTTCAGCATTATTATCTGTTGTTATTACATCCAATGAATTTGGAAGAAGAGACAAAACTGCTTTTTCAGAATTTACTTTATAATTTGCAAAAGCTTTTCCCGAGAAAACTGACTTCTTAACTGTAAAACCACTGTCAAAATTTGGTAATTCAACAACTCCAGAAACAATTGCCGCATTCAGTTTTGCAGCAACTCTTGGAGCAACTGCTTTACCAGAAAAATCATGACTAAAAACTACGATTGACGCTGAATTAGATTCAACTAAATTTGAAACCAACATAGCTATTTGTGAATTATCAGCGTTCTCGGTATTGTTACTTACCACCTTACTAGCGCCATAATTACCTGTTAATTCTAATACTTCATTCGATAATTTACCACAAGTAACAGCAATACAATCCACTCCTTTAGCAGAAGCAATATTCGCTGCATAATTGACAGCTTCGAGCGATGATTTCACAAACGCCCCATCCTTATTATCTACAAAAACTATAACACTCATCTTTATATCGCTTTAGCTTCGTTTCTTAATAAATTAATTAATTCCTCTGCGTTGTCAGGATCAACATATTTACACCCTGACTTGGCTGCTGGTAAACTGTACCCAACCACTTCGCAATTATTAGTAGCACCAGACCCCTGTATCACTTCTAATTTCTTAGTTCTTGCGGCCATAATACCTCGCATGTTAGGAATACGTTGTTCAGCCATACCTTTAGCGGCACTCAGCACCATAGGTAAATTAGCTTCTAAAACCTCTGTCCCGCCTTGCACATCACATTCAATAGTTGCTATAGTTCCGTTAATCTCTAATTTGATAGCTTGTGATGCAAATGCGATATCCATAAACTCCGCAATTAAACCTGGAACCTGCGCTCCATTATAACTGATAGTCTCTTTACCGCATAAAATCAAATCATAACTTTTGTCAGATGCATAATTTGAAATTTCTTGAGCAACCGCAAATGCGTCTAATGCTTCAGCGTCAATTCTTATTGCATCATCAGCACCTATAGCCAGCGCTTTTCTAATTATAGGGTCGTTTTCTGCTCCACCTACAGCAATTGCAGTAACAGTTCCTCCCATTTGTTCTTTTAATTCTAACCCTCTTACCAATGCGTACCACTCATCATAAGGATTTACTATAAACTGCACTCCAGTTTCGTTAAACTTGGAGTTTTCATCAGTAAATGCAATTTTTGATGTGGTATCTGGGGCCTTACTTATACATACTAAAATCTTCATATATCAGCTATTTTAAGCACCTTTTTTATTAGTTGCAAAAGTACATAAAAGCCCTTGTTTAGAAAATAGTATTCATTTACGCATTAGTCTAGTAAAAAGTTGGTTTGACTTAAAGTGATATTCCTATTTTTGTGAGTTGCAAAATTCAAAATAATTATGAGAGTAATTCAATTCAGAGATGCGCTTAACGAAGCGATGAACGAAGAAATGAGAAGAGACGAAAACGTCTATCTAATGGGCGAGGAAGTTGCTGAATATAATGGCGCATATAAAGTTAGTCAAGGCATGCTTGATGAATTTGGCCCCAAACGAGTTATTGATACGCCTATAGCGGAATTGGGTTTTGCAGGAATTGCTGTAGGATCAGCAATGAATGGTTTGCGTCCAATTGTAGAGTTTATGACTTGGAATTTTGCAATTTTAGCAGCAGATCAAATTATAAATAGTGCAGCCAAAATGTTACAAATGTCTGGTGGCCAATTTAATGTCCCTATCGTATTTAGAGGTGGAAACGGAACTGCTGGTCAATTAGGAGCCACGCATTCGCAAAGTTTTGAAGCATTTTATGCTCACGTTCCAGGACTTAAAGTAATTACTCCATCAAATCCGTATGACGCTAAAGGACTATTGAAAGCAGCAATTCGCGATGACAATCCAGTTATTTTCTTAGAGTCTGAGAGGATGTATGGAGAAAAAGGTGAAGTTCCCGAAGGCGAATATGTTCTACCAATTGGTAAGGCTAATATTAGAAGGCAAGGATCTGATTGCACTATTGTAAGCTTTGGGAAAATTATCAAAATTGCAGAAGAAGCCGCTGAAACGTTATCTAAGGAGGGAATCAACGTAGAAATAATTGATTTAAGAACAATACGTCCTTGGGATGAGGAATGTGTAATTAATTCTGTCAAGAAAACTAACAGATTGTTAATAGTAGAAGAATCTTGGCCTGTAGCTTCAATAGCCTCAGAAATCACTTACAGAGTTCAACGTGAAGCATTTGATTATTTGGATGCACCAATTAAAAGGTTAACTCAATCTGACACACCGTTTGCATTTTCACCAACACTTATAGAAGAAGCATTACCGCATCCAAAAGATGTCTTTGATGCTGTAAAATCTTTAATGTACAGGTAACATATTGTGATTGTTCATGATTTTAATTGTTACTTCAAATTATGCGAATCTCAGTCTTATCAGACATGCTTCTATTAGTATTTGTCTCTACTTCCTGTAAACAAAAACGATATTACAATCCATCCAAAATCCATCCTAAATCTCGTTAAGGTTCTGGAAGGAAACCGGAAAATAATTCAGACCAAAGCATCAGGAAACGCTAGCATTGGAAACGGCACAGCACCTTTTAGAGGGCTATAGTATAATGTCTCTCGAATAATTTTATGAACGTAAATTAGGGGCTGAAGAAAACACATACAGCTGAGAAATTAAGACGCTATTGCAATTATGTTTTGGCAACAACGGCAACTTTAAGCAAGAGTGTGATAACAATGACCAGGATGCTGGAACTTGGATTTTAAAATATGATGAGTAAGTGACATTTTATACTAATCAAGCAAACATTCAAGATATTTGCTTCACGAAATACGATAGCGCCAATCTTGAAATCCTACAATTATCATTGCCAATTGATACGACATTACAAGGATTTAAGTATTTCGGAAAAATCGTGGTTGATATGATTCAAATAGATTAAAACCAACCAAAAAAATCCTCTTGGTTAAATCAACCGAATAACTACTTTTGCAGCTTTTTTAGCAAGGCTAAATCTTGCTATTTTAACATGAAACAAATTTTTTTAAGATGGATGCATTAACTCAGAATGTAATATATATCGCACCAATTTGCGCAGTAATTGGTTTAGTGATGATGATGATCAAGTCTGCTTGGGTAAAAAAACAATCCGCAGGTAATGACAAAATGAAAGAAATTTCAAAAGCCATCCAAGAGGGTGCTCTTGCATTTCTAAACGCAGAATACAGATTGTTATTAATCTTTGTAGTAATCGCATCTGTTGCTCTTTTCGGAATATCAATGATTGTCTCCACCACCAGTTGGATGATTGTTCCAGCATTTATTTTCGGTGCTATATTTTCCGCTTTGGCAGGGAATATCGGAATGAGAATAGCAACTGCCTCTAACTCTCGAACTGCAGAAGCTGCAAGAACAAGTCTTCCTGAAGCTCTAAAAGTTTCTTTTTCTGGTGGAACAGTTATGGGTCTTGGTGTAGCAAGTTTAGCTGTAATTGGATTGAGTTTGTTCTTCATGATATTCTTAAGTCAGTTTATGAGTGAAGGTGGGGATTTTTACAACAATATGACGATTGTTCTTGAAACCTTAGCTGGTTTTTCTCTGGGTGCTGAGTCTATTGCTCTTTTTGCTCGTGTTGGAGGCGGCATTTACACTAAAGCCGCTGATGTAGGCGCTGATCTTGTAGGCAAAGTAGAAGCTGGCATTCCAGAAGATGATCCAAGAAACCCTGCTACAATTGCAGATAACGTAGGTGATAATGTTGGAGATGTTGCTGGTATGGGTGCCGATCTTTTTGGTTCTTATGTTGCTACGGTTTTAGCTACTATGGTTTTAGGTAACTACATTATCCGCGACATGTCCGCAAATGGTCAATATACAGACTCATTTAATAACATGGGTCCTATCTTACTTCCAATCGTAATTGCAGGAGTAGGTATTCTAGCATCTATAATCGGAACCTTCTTTGTGAAAATTTCAAGTAACGATGCCAAGGAAGCTCAAGTACAAAAAGCACTTGATACTGGAAACTGGGTTTCAATGGGTCTTACCTTAGTAGCATGTTGGTTCTTAATTGACTGGATGTTACCTGAAACTCTTCTCATGAACTTTTTCGGTGAAGGATTAAAAGAAATACCATCTCGACATGTGTTTTACACTGCTTTGATTGGTTTGGCTGTTGGAGGATTAATTTCATATGTAACAGCATACTACACTTCATTGGGTAAAAAACCAGTTATGGATATTGTACAAAGTTCCTCTACAGGAGCAGCTACTAATATTATCACAGGTTTAGCAGTAGGCATGAAGTCGACCTTCGCTTCGGTAATATTGTTTGCTGCCGCAATTTATGGTTCATACGAATTAGCTGGTTTTTATGGTGTAGCTCTTGCCGCATCTGCAATGATGGCTACTACAGCCATGCAGTTAGCAATTGACGCATTTGGACCTATTGCTGATAATGCTGGTGGAGTTGCTGAAATGAGTGAACTTCCAAAAGAAGTACGTGAGCGTACAGATATTTTAGATTCTGTAGGGAATACTACTGCCGCTGTCGGAAAAGGATTTGCGATCGCATCTGCTGCACTTACATCTTTAGCATTATTCGCTGCCTACGTGACCTTCACTGGAATTGATGGTATCAATATTTTCAAAGCTGATGTATTAGCAATGTTATTTGTTGGTGGAATGATTCCTGTTGTTTTTTCTGCTCTAGCAATGGAATCTGTAGGCAAAGCGGCCATGGAAATGGTGCAGGAAGTTAGACGTCAGTTTAGAGAAATTCCTGGTATTATGGAAGGTACTGGTACTCCAGAATATGCTAAATGTGTTGATATTTCAACCAAGGCTGCATTAAGAGAAATGATTTTACCTGGTTTATTGACGATAATTACACCTATCGTGGTCGGTTTACTTTTTGGTGCTGAACCACTTGGAGGCTATATGGCTGGAGTTTGTGTTTCAGGTGTTATGTGGGCTATCTTCCAAAATAACGCTGGTGGAGCTTGGGACAATGCTAAAAAATCATTTGAAGCTGGAGTTATGATTGATGGTAAAATGACTTTCAAAGGGTCTGATGCTCATGACGCTGCAGTGACTGGAGATACAGTTGGTGATCCATTTAAAGATACTTCTGGTCCTTCAATGAACATACTAATTAAGCTTACTTGTTTAGTTGGCTTGGTAATCGCTCCAATATTAGCTCAAATGGCTGGAAATGGTCATGGTGAAGAAAAACAAGAAGTAGTAAAAGAAGTAGTAATCAAAAAAATCGTTGAAGATGAAGTTAAGTAGTGCTATCCTTACTGGATTTATTGCCTTAGGACTAATTTCTTGTGGTGAAGAAACCTCAAAAGAGAGAGAGAATAACGTAAGCCAAGAAACAAATGAAGTAGTTGATAAATCTATTGGAAAGGTGTTTGAAGTTGTTGGGAATGAGTCTTTTATCAAATGGACAGGAAGTAAGCCAACAGAGGATCATTTTGGAACCTTAAACATTATTCCTACTTCAATTGAGTTAAAAGGTGAGTTAATAATGGGTGGTGACATTATTATTGACATGTTCTCCTTGAAGGTTACTGATATAAAAGATGAAGAATCGAACGCCAAATTGTTGGGTCATTTGAGGGGTGAAGACTTTTTTGCTGTTGATCAGTATCCTGTAGCACATTTATTTGTTACAGAATCAATGATGAATGACACCGCTAGATTGCTGATTGCTGAATTAGAGATTAAAGGAATCGCACACCCAGCCGAAATTCGATATGAAATCAAGAACAATGGTAGAATAGCCATAATCACTGGAACACATACTTTCGATAGAACTAGTTACGATATAAAGTACAAATCAAAAAGTATTTTCGGAGACTTAGGAGATAAGTTTATAAACGATGAAATCAAACTTGAATTCAATATTGTTTTGAAAGAAGCTAAAATGAATTAGGCTAGACAATAAGAAATTATAAATTTGAGCCATGCAGAATTTTTCTTCATGGCTCTTTTTTTTGCTGTTTATTGGAGTTTCCTTAAATGGAATTGGCCAAGATTACGTGGATTTGTTTAGGGTTCAGTATAGTAACACCGGAGTCAACGGAGTCAAGAACGACACAAGTGGAATTAAGAATGCGGGTTCAAGTATTCAAGAATTTGGAGTTGACCTTACTTTACCAATAAAAATTAACGAGAAACTCGTAATCATCAGCGGCTATTCATTTGATGACCTTGAACTTTACCCCTTTCCTGAACAATTAACCGGCCCTTCTTCTACATATAGAATGCACTCTGCAAAGCTTGGATTAGCTTGGCAGCACAATGAAACTTGGTCAGGGCAATATTTGCTAATTCCGAAAACTACAGGACCTTTAGCTGGAATCGACAATAAAAACAGTCAATTAGCAGCATTAGCTTTAATCAAACAAAAGAAAAAAGAAAACCTATTTTATAAATATGGATTGTACTATAATTCAGAAATTTTCGGACCATTTTTCGTCCCTTTATTGGGTATTTGGTATCGAAGTCCTAATAAAAAATTTGAAATGAATTGGACGCTTCCAGTTTGGGCAGATATGAATTATACATGGAAGCCTTGGTTCACAACTGGATTTAATTTTCAATCTTTCGTTCGCTCCTATTATGCACCAAATTATTATTCAAACTTCGGAGTAAAACCAACGAACCAATACATGGTAAAAGCCTCCAACGAGATTTACCTCTACACTCAATTCAATATAAAAAGAAGCTTTCTTATCCAGGCTAAAATTGGTCAATCAATCGGTAGGAAATTCAAACATTACAACTACGGAGATAATGTAGATTGGGGATTTAGTGCATTCCGATTTGGAGATAGTCGTACACAATTGAATCCAAACCTTAAAGACGGTATAGTCTTTCAAGTTCGATTTATCTACAGGTTTTGGTTAGACGAAGAAGCTGGAGGTGAGCCCACCTCAAATCTTCCTAATCAAGTACGCTAATTAAAATAATCCGTGCAGCTCGGCGTCAATCATAGAAATGATTTTACCTAAATCTTCTTTATCTTCTTTGAAATTGTTGTCGTCAACATTTACAACGATCACTCTGCCTTTATTGTAAGTAGAGATCCACGCTTCGTAACGCTCGTTTAAACGCTTTAGGTAATCCAATCTAATTTGCTCTTCATATTCTCTCCCTCTGGCCTGAATTTGGCTTACTAAAGTAGGAACTGAAGCTCTTAAGTAGATTAACAAATCTGGAGGAGCAATGAAAGTCTCCATAAGATTGAAAAGAGAAAAGTAGTTTTCGAAATCTCGAGTGGTCATGAGGCCCATTGCATGCAAGTTAGGAGCAAAAATGAAAGCATCTTCATAAATCGTTCGATCTTGAATTACATACTTACCCGATTCCTTTATCTCTTGAATTTGTGCAAAGCGACTGTTTAAATAATAAATCTGCAAGTTGAAAGACCAACGTTGCATATCACTGTAAAAATCATTTAGATATGGATTGTCATCAACGTCTTCAAAATGGGCATCCCACTTGTAATGCTTTGACAAAAGCGTAGTTAGCGTTGTTTTTCCTGACCCTATATTTCCTGCGACCGCAATATGCATTTTTCTCTTTTTAAAGCTCACTAAATTAAAAAAACTGACAGCTAGAACAGGGAAAAGTTCTTAACAATTACCGCCTATACTCAAACAAGTTTAACTCTTTATCATTAAGGATATTAAGCTGGTTTTTGGTTATAAAAACGCCTTTATTTTTCACTTCGAACTTAAACAGTGTATCAAACTTAAGTTCCTTGGTGTCAAAACTTATATAATACTGGTGTTTAGTGTGAAAAACGCGGTGCTCTTTTATTTGAAAATAATCCACATTTTTAATTGGAATCGTTTTGTAATATGCTCCGAAATTATCGAACACAAGAATGCCTCTTTTAGGATCGTTTAGGTAAACCCAATTATTATATTCTCGCATAAAGTTGGGTTGAGGAGCAAAGCCAAGTACTTGCATTAGATTGCCACTTTTTGATGTAAATTTTCCGTTTTGATCTACTCTAGTTAATTCAAACCGTGTTTGATCAAACAACCAAACACCCATACCATGGCTTGTGCAAGCAAGGGTCACTTGATCAAAGCCTATTTCTTCTAAAGAAAGTTTCTTTCCTTTTTCGGCTAACTGATTATCTAGAAATATTACTTGAGAAAGGTCTTTAAAAAACATCAATAACTCAAGACCGTTACTTGCGTCTAGGTCACTTATTTCCCCGTATAACTTGTTGCTATTTCTGACTATGAACTTTCCTGCAGGATCTAGCAAGCTAATTTCATTTTGACTTACTAAGTAAAGTTTCCCGAAATTATCGACTCGAAGTAGTTCGGCATCTGTTGGAACTTTAGCGATTGGCTTTAGTTCTTGACCTGATGTATTTGAGACACAACCAATCAATAAAATACTTCCTAATAGCTTATACCAAACACAACTCATGAATTTCTTCTATTAATTTTCTGTGATTACTCAATCTTGGAACTTTATTCTGACCGCCTAATTTTCCTTTGGATTTCAGCCATTCATAAAACGTTCCATTTTTAACTGAAGTCAATTTAGGCATCTGCATATTCATATCCTTATAACGTTTAGCTTCATAATCCGAATTTAACGATTTCAGAGAATTATCCAACGCTTCAGTAAAATACTCTAAATCTTCAGGAGCATTTTCAAATTCAATAATCCACTCATGCCCTCCTCCATTTTCGCCTTCATTAAAGTATGGGCCGGCAGTATATTCTTTTATTGAGGCTCCTGTTTTCTCACAAGCCAATTGCAACCCTTTTTCTGCATTTTCGGCCATTAATTCTTCACCAAACGCGTTTATAAAATATTTAGTTCGTCCACTAATTTTTATGCGATAGGGTTCTAAAGAAGTAAAACGAACAGTATCTCCAAGCATATAACGCCACAGTCCTGCATTAGTACTCATTACAATTGCATATTCTTGACCTAACTCAACATCCTCCAATAATTCAGCCTTTGGATTATCGCTACCTAATTCACTAAGCGGCAAAAATTCATAGAAAATTCCGTAATCCAACATCAACAGCAAGTCACCTTCTTCGCTACTGAATTGATCTTGCAAACCAATGAATCCTTCTGAGGCATTATAGGTTTCCATGTAAACCACATCTTCATTTGGGAATAGTTTCTTGAATTTTTCTCGATATGGTGTAAAGCTTACACCGCCATGTGCATACATTTCAAAATTTGGCCAAACCTCCAACATGTTTTCCTTTCCAGTAATTTCAAGAATCCTTTGCAACAAAGCCAGATTCCAAGATGGCACTCCACTAATATTTGTAACATCCTCTTGAGCTCCTGCTTGAGCCATTTTTTCAATCTTATTTTCCCAATCTGGCAAAAGCGTAATGTCGATACTTGGAGTCCTTACATACTCTGCCCAATACGGCAGGTTTTTAATGATAATCGTTGATAAATCTCCGTAGTAAGAATTCTTTTTATACTCGTTCACTTCACTGCTTCCGCCAAGCACCATTCCTTTTCCTACAAACAATTTACTCTCAGGAAATGTATTGAAATAAATCGAAAGCAAATCTTTGCCTCCCTTGTAATGACACTCTTCTAAGCTTTCTTTAGAAACAGGAATAAATTTACTTTTATCAGATGTGGTTCCCGAACTTTTTGCAAACCAATTTATTTCTGTAGGCCAAATAACGTTTTGCTCTCCCTGCCGAACCCGTTCGATGTATGGTTTTAAGGCTTCATAGTCTGAAATAGGCACCCGTTTTTGAAAATCCTGTCGCGACTTTATACGTTTAAAATGATGTTTTTTACCAAACTCCGTATTTTTAGCAGTGTTTATCAGTTTATTAAACCACTCTATTTGAACCTCATGAGGATATTTACGAAACAACTCGATTTGATGCATTCGCTTTTTCAGCACCCAAGAAGCAATAGAATTTACGAGTTCCATAATATAATTTCAATCTTAAAGCAAAGATGGGAATTGGTTTTGAACCTAGGAATTATCTTAACTATATTTCTCATTCCCTGTTTCGGTTTTACTCAAGGAAAATCAATCACAGCCTATAATTGGTCTCTTAATAAAGTCTCTAATTTACCCGAACCCGTTACAAATGGGGCCGTATCAGCCTATAGTGCATTTAACGGCACCTACATTTATATTTTCGGAGGACTTGATAGCACCTTACTCTCTTCAGGAATTCATAGAAGATGTTATAAAATAAACATCTCTGATTCTAGTGACATAACTAGGCTCCCTGACCTGCCAGACTCGCTTGGTCGTATTGCTCTTTCGGCTACTAAAGTGAGAGATAAAATTTATATTGTCGGAGGTTATTATGTTTTTGCAAATGGAAGAGAGAAGAGCTCTAGTCTTGTGCACGAATTTGATGTGCGAGGTGACACTTTTACAAACAAAAAAATCGTTCTTCCTGTGCCTATTGACGATCATATTCAAGATGTATGGGAAGATTCTTTACTATTCATTATAAATGGTTGGTCTGATTCAGCTAACGTGCGTGAAACTCAGATTTACAATCCTTCCAATAATAGCTGGAAAAAAGGTTCTCCATATACAAATGACATGATTCCAACTTTTGGTGCAGGAGGCGGAATTAGTGGAAACACTATCTATGTTCAGGGAGGTGCTCGGAGTGATAGAAATTCGTTTCCTTCAGTCAGCAATTATTATAAAGGAGAAATTGAACCAAACAATCCTACCCAAATAACATGGAGCACAATTTCTAGTAATGATAGTCTAACCTCCTATCGTTCTGCAATTGTTTTTAATGGAGATGGAGGGCCAGAGCCCATTATAGTCGGAGGAAGTAAAAGGAGTTATAATTATAACGCTAGAGATTACTCAAGCGGAAAATTATTAGCTCCGATGAATTCATCTATTATTTTAGGTTCAACTCAATCCGAATTTAATACTGATCAAGTTCTCATTCCAACAACTGATCTCAGTATTCCTATGGACATCAGAGACTGGGGCATTTTGCGAGATTGGTCCTTCACTCTTTCATCGAATTCATCTAATTTTTCTATCACTTATCTTGCTGGAGGAATTCTTAAAAACGGTAAGGTTTCAAATCAAATTCTTTCATTATCTCCAAGTTTTCCTGGAAACTCTAATTCCATTGACACCGGCGTTGAACCTCGATTTTTTCCTAATCCTACAAAAAGCACAGTGAATATTCGATATAATAATTTGTTTTCTACACAAATTCGGATTTACAATAGTTCAGGTAATTTGGTGGATCAATTCTATCAAAGCGAACATGAATTCATTTTAGATTTATCTCATTTAAGATCTGGCATCTACTTTTACGTCGACAGCCAAAACCAAGTCACTAAAAAATTGATAAAAAAATAGCCCCTCGAAAGAGGAGCTATTTAAACTATGTATATATATACTGAGTGTTTTTATCGAATTTCAATATCAAAAGGAATTCGAGCTTGAATTCTTTCTGAATTTTTCAGCCTTTCAACCGTCTGGTAATAGGAGTAAAAATCTCCCATTTTCCATCTTATAAACATATTGCTAGACTCTCCTGTTATTTCTTTGATAAACTCTTGGATAGCATCTTTCTTTTCAGGAAAACTTTTGATTCTATAATTGGTTAAACCCGCTTGTTCAGCAGCGTAAGCAATTGCGTCATTCAATCCACCTAATTCGTCTACCAATCCCAATTCCAAAGCGTCTTCCCCTGTCCAAACTCTACCTTGTCCAATTGCATCAACTTCATCTCTGGTCATGTTTCTTCCTTCAGACACATGCCCGAGGAAGGTATCGTAAACTTTTTCAACCGATTGCTGAATTTTACCATACTGAAAAGAAGTAAGCGGCTTGGTAAGTAATCCCATATCTGAGTTAGCATTGGTTTGCACTCCATCGAAGGTTAATCCAAGCTTATTGTTCAACATTTTCTTAGCATTTGGAATCATTCCAAAAACACCAATAGAACCTGTAATCGTATTTGCACCGGCAAAAATTCTATCTGCACCGGCACTAACATAATATCCGCCCGAAGCAGCTAACCCGCCCATACTAATTACAAACGGCTTCGCAGCTTTTGCTAGTTGAGTTTCTCTCCACATAACATCACTTGCCAAAGCACTTCCACCTGGAGAATTCACTCTAAATACAATCGCTTTAATTGAAGAGTCTTCTCTAGCAGCTCTAATCGCTGTGACAATAGTTTTAGATCCCATTGTTTGTTGGT
>Ga0075118_10001294_pt1 | contig 18273 bp, 13 predicted proteins | sample AntAceMetag02UKE_FD_69794 | JGI IMG/M metagenome (GOLD analysis project Ga0075118, IMG submission 69794) | Saline lake microbial communities from Ace Lake, Antarctica - Antarctic Ace Lake Metagenome 02UKE | ecosystem: Environmental > Aquatic > Non-marine Saline and Alkaline > Saline | place...
ACCGCCAACGAGTGGCACCACGTCGTCGTCACTGCCAGCACCCTTAGCAATGAACTCGTCCTCTATATCGATGGTGTGGAGGTGGCTAAGAATGAAACTCCCAACAACGGCCTCACTATGAATGGCGGCGAGAACGGTGATCCCGGCACTCTCGGGACCCCTTTCATCTCCGTTGGTGCGGCACGCGCGGTTGTCGATCCGGGTTATCGTCCCTTCGACGGGTTGATCGATGAGTTCGCAATTTACGGAACGGTTCTGGATGCGGATGCCATTTCGAGCCATTACACGGCTGCTCTCTCCGCCCACGTCATCAACATCACCGATATCGACTTCGATAGCGAGAGCGACACCGTGAGGATCACCTGGACATCGGAGCCGGGCCGGACCTACGGTCTCTTCTATTCGCAGGATTTGAGGGATTGGGGAAGCGACATCGAGGACAGTATCCCATCGCAGGGGGATACTACCGTTTTCGAATTTCCAAACCCCGTTTCTGAAGCCACTAAGATATTCTTCCGCGTCGAGTAGTCTGCGCCGGAGCGTGGACGTGGCGTTTTAGCTAGTTTAGGGAATTTCAGCGATCATGAATAAACAACGAAGGATGACGATACTGAGAGGGACATTCTGGAAGTATGCGGCCGGGGTTCTATCTGTTATGGGCGCCTCTCATGCAGGCACATCCTCCTACCGGGAGGCCGTCTTAGCTGATGGTCCCATCGTCTACTACGAGTTTGATGAGACCAGCGGGACGATCGCGACCAACTCTGGCTCGACCGGTGTTGTCAACAATGGCTCGATCAGCACGGCAGGCGGCACCGTAACAGTCAATCAAGGGAGTTTCACCAACGGCGGGACCGCCTACGACTTTGGCGGCGGCTTTGTTGGGGCCACGGCGGGATTGGCGAACTCGTTGGACGAATGGACCGTGGAGGCGTGGGTGAATTACGACTCGGCGAAAACCAGCGCGTCTCATTTCCTCTCGAACGACCAAGGTGGCTGGAACGATGATGTGCTCTTCGGCATCGGTGCCGAGAATGGCAGCGTGGGCGTTCTCGGTGGAAACGTCGGGGTCGTCCAACAGGGCAGCCCGGGATCTACTCGTGACTTTACCGGGGCTCCCCTGAGTGCCGGCCAGTGGCACCATGTCGTCCTAAGCGGCAGCGCCAGCGAGGGCTCACTCAGACTCTCTATCGACGGCGTTGCGGCGGGAACACCGGACAGCTCGCTCGTCAACGGTGCCACCTTCAACGGTGCTGATGGCATTGGAAGGGCCCATCTTACCATCGGCGCGGCAAGACCCAATCCAGGTGATGCGGGATACCGACCCTATGACGGACTTCTCGACGAACTTGCCATCTACGATAAGGTCTTGGATGCAGAGACCATCGCGAGGCACTACACCGCCAGCGGTGAAATTCCGCCCGACCCACCGGACTCACCCGATCCCCCAAGCACAGAAGGCTTCGGGCTAGCGGTGAGCGAATACGCCCCTGATAGTGATCTGGCCCAGTTCAGGTGGCCAACCCACATCGCGTTCGGGCCGGGTAAACAGGAGATCATTAGCGATCTGAAAAACAACCGTTTCGTTTACCGAGACAGCCCCGGCGACCCGTTGCAAGTGTCTCCGGTGTCGCTGAGCGGTCAGCACTCGGTGGTCTACAACCCGGAAGACGGCCTCTACTACGCCAATGACACCGGCAATCATCGCATCATCGCCTTCGCCGATCTCTCCAGCGGCACGATCGCAGCTCAGACCAACACCATAGCGGGCGTGGCCTTGGACCGCCCGCACGACATCTTGATCGATCCCGCGACGGGTTGGATCTATGCTCTCAATCCCAACTCGGGCCACGTCTTTCGTTTCACCGCGATTGGTGAGAACGAGAGTGCGATCTCCGTTCCTGTCGGCGGGTATGCGCGGGCGCTGACCTTTGCCAACGGCAAACTGTATGCGATCGGATCGGCAAAGGGCCGGATCGTGGAAATCGTGGATTGGGACACCCCAACGTTCAAGATCCACGACAGTTTCGATCCCACCGGTCGGGGTGGATCGGCAGGATCCTGGAGCAAGACCGGACTGGTTCTCAACGACGCCGAGTTCTTCAACGGCTTCTGGTATGCCACCAGCTATTTTACGGCTTCGTATGCTGACGGCACCGACTTCGATGAGAACAAGTTCATCCGCTTCGCGACGATGAATGACCTCGTCGCGGGGGATTGGACCGATCTCAGCAGCCTCGTTCCCAGCGGGATGACGCCCTACTTTCTTACCGTGAATGGAGACAAACTCCACTTGGCGATCTTCAACCATGAGTCCCCTGGAAACGGGGACGCCATCCTCCAGCTCAGTCCGATTCCCGACTCCACTTGCGCCATCATCGGCAGCGAACATGATCCCCTTGCCGGAACCACCAGTCTGACCTGGGAATCGGTGGTTGGGGAAGTTTTCGAAGTTCAAAAAAGCCTGGATCTTGATTCCTGGTTGGTCATCAAGACCCAGATTCCTGCGGCGGCAGCCCCGCTCAAAAAGACCACGGACCTTGTTGATCTCAACGCGTTTGAACAGCGGGCCTTTTATAAGGTGGGCCTATCGACTGGCGACGGAGAGTAATAATAAAAACAAGGTCACTCATTCTTCTGTTTTCCTTCATCGGTGCCACCTCGACACAAGAACCGGCTATTCCAAAGTCCTTTGCAAGGTTGAGGGTCAGTCGATAAGAATTGCCTGAGGGGAGGGTCTGGAGATTGCGGGTTCTGAAGCCGAGGGCGGGGAGATCGAGTTGGTCGATGAAGGCATCGATGACACGGACGGGACTCTCGGTTAAGACGGAGGCATCGATATTCGCGGGGACGAGCATCGGCAGGGCGCGATCAAGTCCGCAGACGTATTTGGTGATGCGGGAATTTTAGGATTTTAGGGGATTCGGCAAGGCTGACCTTTTCCGACAGCCTCTGCCCTTTTGACTCCTGCCACTTCGCAGCAGAGAGATGGGTGGTAAACGAAATCATTTCGCAGCCGAGCCTCCCCTTCCTCGTTCGTCTCGATTCAAGTTACGGCTCTCCCTGAAAACGGCGCACGACCGAAAGTGCGACTTTCGGCTACCGTTGTCCTGCGTGCCATTCTCTGCGGTTTCGAGGTTGGGATCTTCCGGGTCGGAGTGACCTTGCCATGAACCAATGGCGTTCCCGCTGGAGCTTTCATTTTGCGGTCCGGACCTCCCCCCAGAGGTTGGGGCTGAGCATAATTTCGCGGGGGATGTCATCGACGAGACCGGTGCTTTGGTTGGACCAGTAGGACCGTAGGTTGGTATCGGTTCCACTGGCAGGGTCGAGCCAGGCGAGGGTGTAAAGGTTGGAGTAGGAGTGGGTCGCCGATGCGGGTGAGCTGGTCGTTATGGCTTCCGCCTTCCGGGATTTCGAAGGAGGCGAGGAGACGGCAGCGAGGCGTGGGGCTGATATGACTTTGGCGGTTGGCCAAGTGGGAGTTATTTCTTGCGAGTCTTGAATCCGGGGTCGGCGCGTTTCCCGAAAGATTGGGGCGCAAGGGTCTTTTTGGCGGGCTTAAGCTGGGCTTTGGGAAGGCGCTCTTTGTTTTTGGCGATGTCGTGCCATTGGGCCACCATTGTTTTGAGACGCCCAGGGTGTTTGGCGGCGAGGTCGTGGAGCTCAGTGCGGTCTTCGGCGAGGTTGTAGAGTTCCCATCGTCCGAGCTTGGCGGAGGCGATTTTCCAGTCGCCGGAACGGAGGGCGCGGTCTTTGTTGAAGTGGAAGTAGAGGGGATCGTGGGGTTCGCGTTTTTCGCCGGCGAAGATAGGGAGGAGGGATTTACCGACGAGGGGGTCGACCGGGCGGAAATTAACTCTTCGTCGTGGGCCGCTTTTTGAATTGGGGTCGTGAGAACCACCGATTGTTCTGCCGCCTACTTTTTCTGGGTAGGAAGCTTTACCAACTTCGAGGCAGGTGGCCATGAAGTCGATGAGATGGGCGGGTTGGTCGGTGGTTGAACCCGGTTTGGTTTTGAGGAGGTGTTTTGGGCCGTGGACGATGAGGGGGGAAGAAATACCGCCTTCGTGTTGGTTTTGTTTGTAGAGGCGGAAGGGGGTGTTGCCGAGGGAGGCCCAGCCGACGTCGTAGCACCAATAGGATTTGGGGTCCCAAGGTTTGAGTTCTTTGCCACGGGTGCGGTCGAAGGGGCAGGCTCCGTTGTCGGAACAGAACATGATGAGGGTGTTATCGTAGAGGCCTTTTTCCTTCAGGTGGGCGATGAGGCGGCCGATGTTTTGGTCGAGGACATCGACCATGGCGGCATAAACTTCCATGCGGTCTTCTTCCCATTGTTTGTCTTCAGCGGAGAGGCTGTCCCAAGCGGGGATATGGGCGGCGCGGGGGGCGAGCTTCCATTTGGCGGGGAGGAGGCCGGTCGCGATTTGCCTTTCGTGGCGGCGTTGGCGGAGGACATCCCAGCCATCGGCGTATTTTCCGTCATATTTTTTGACGTCGGCTTCGGGAGCTTGGAGAGGGTAGTGGGGAGCGTTGTAGGCGCAGTAGAGGAGGAAGGGTTTTGGGCGTTGGTGATCCTTGACACCATCCCCGTCTAAATCGTCTTCGGTGACTAGACCCGTTGTTCCGGCTGGTGATTGAAGAGGAGGGCGTTGGGCATCCCTGACACCATCCCCGTCAAAATCGCCTTCGGTGATTAGACCTACTGTTCCGCCTGGTTCTTGAAGAGGGACAACGAATTCTTTTTGAAAATAATCATTTGTGAAGTCAATGGCATAGTCGGTGATGACGTTGGTGGTGTAGAAGGGTTTGCCTTTGTGGGTGGCTGGGACGGGCCAGGGCTGGCCATCGAGGCGGAAGGTCTCGTCGCCGGTGAAGAAGTTGGTGGCGCCGGAGAGGTGGCCCCAGTAGCGGTCGAAGCCGAAGTCGGTGGGTTGCTTGGAGAGGTGCCATTTGCCAACCATCATGGTGTGGTAGTTGGCGGGGGCGAGGACTTCGGCGATGGTGGCTCCGCGTGAGAGGGATTCGCCGCCAGCTTGGTCAGCGTAGAGGCCGGTGAGGAGGGAGACGCGGGAGGAGTGGCACTTGGCCGTATTGTAGAACTGGGTGAAGCGGAGGCCGTCTTGGGCGAGGGCGTCGAGGTGGGGCGTTTCGATTTCAGAGCCGTAGCAGCCGATGTCGGAGAAGCCGAGGTCATCGGCCATGATGATGACGATGTTTGGGGGTGCTGGTCTGGTAGATTTTTTGCTGTCCTCAAATTCGAGCTTGGTCTGGGCAGAGGCTAACTGGGGGAAGGAGGTGAGCAGGAAGGGAAGTAAGAGAAGATGCCGCATGGGGTGAGAGAATCAAAATCGAGGGGATGAAGGCATAAAAAAATCAGTTCAGCTGGGAAGATGAGCTCATAGGATGATGAGGGATCCTTGCCTCGATCCCCTTGCTGGCATAACAAAAGGAATGTTCCGATTGATCTTTCCACTCATGGTCGTTTTTCAAGTCGCGGTCGCGGCTCCTCTCAAAGGCCCTTTAAAGCAAATTGAAGATGTTGAAGGCCTCCCTCGGGTCCTGCTCATCGGCGATTCGATTTCTATCGGCTACACCCTCCAAGTTCGGGAACTCTTGAAAGGGAAAGCGAATGTCCACCGCCCGCCGACCAATTGTGCCGCGACCATTCATGGCCTGAAGGGACTGGACAGCTGGCTCGCGATCGGGGGAGAGGAGAAAAAGTGGGACGTGATCCACTTTAACTGGGGCCTTCACGATCTCAAATTCATGGGCCCGAACGGCGAGAATCTGGCCGATCCCAAGGCCAAGACGAGTCAAAGACAGGTGTCACCGGAGGATTACCAAAAAAACCTTCGTGAATTGCTTAAACGGCTTAAGAAAACCGGGGCTCGCTTAATCTGGCGAAACACCACTCCGGTTCCCAAGGGCTCTCGGGGGCGTGTCCCTGGAGACGTTGCGAGATATAACGAGATCGCCTCCAAAGTGATGAAAGAAGCAAATACTGAGATCCATGATTTGTATTCATTTACGCTAAAAAATATTTCAAAGATCCAGATTAAGGCAAACGTCCATTATCATAAAAAAGGCTCCATGGCGTTGGCGCGAGAAGTGATAAAAGTCCTTAAAATTCAGTGAGTTGAATAAAAATTAAGGTCTCGATTCAAGAACGTCGTCAGCGGATAAATCAAGCGCTGTTAGACTTGCGCTCCCGAAAAGGTGGGCGGAAATACTTGTGTTCTCTCGGGAATGTCTCTTTAACCCCGGTCTTGTCATTCGCGACACAGGAACGATACCGGCAGAATCACTATGAAACCTTTCATTACGGCGTTTGCGGTTATTAGCACAATTTTCACTATGCCCTCCGAAGCACAAACTAACGGCACCCTGACTCCCGAACTTCTTTCGACCCTGCGGGGTGGTTACGAAATGAGCACTACTGATCTCGTGAGGCATAATGCGATCACGAATAATGAGATCAACAAGCTCGCTCTGAACCGGAAAATTATCGCCGGAGAAGATGGCCAATTCAGCCACAAGATTAAGACCAAGGGGATTACCAATCAGAAGTCATCAGGGCGTTGCTGGATGTTTGCCGGCTTCAACGTCATGCGGCCCAAGGTGATTCACGAGCAAGGTCTGGACCGCTTTGAATTCTCCACTTCCTATCTCCAGTTCTGGGACAAGATGGAGAAATCCAATCTCTACCTCGAGGACGTCATCGAACTTCGTGATGCCGACCGCCTCGATCGTGAGTGGCTCCTCATCAACGAGTGGATGGTGGGCGATGGGGGTTGGTGGAACTACCTTGTCGGGCTCGTCGCAAAATACGGAGTTGTGCCAACTTCCGTCATGCCGGAAACCCACAGCAGCGAAAATACCCGCACCATGAATCTCGTGCTGGATCGTCTCCTGCGCGCCAAGGCCAATGGGATTTTGGAAGCCGCCAAGACGGGAGCCTCGGTCGCTGACCTTCGCCAACTTAAGAACAAGGGCCTCGCCGAAGTCTACCGCTTCCTTGTCATCAATCTTGGCGAGCCTCCCACCGAATTTGAATACCGTTACAAATCAAAAGCGGAGGACGATGACAAGAAAGACGACAAGATAGAGGGTGTTCTTCCTCCCGTCGAAGAGAAGTTGACCGAGTGGAAAAGCTTCACTCCGCAGTCCTTCTACCGTGATTTTGTCGGGATCGACCTCGCCGATTTTGTCTGCCTCTACAATGACCCCAGCCAGGAAATGGGCGGGCATTTTCGCTTCCACCGTGCCCGTAATATCGCCGGAGCGAAGGACATGCACTTTGCCAATATCGCGATCGACGAGATGAAGAAGACCGCCGTGAAATCAGTCCTCGCCAATGAGCCCATGTGGTTCGCGGTGAACATGGGCTTCGACCAGTCCAGCGAACACGGGCTGATGCAGGTTGACCTGTTCGATTACGAAACGCTCTTCGGCCTAGAGCTTGATCTGACCAAAGCCGAGCGCTCACGCTTCGGTTCCGGTGCTTCGAATCACGCCATGGTTCTCATGGGTGTCGACTTGAAGGATGGCGAACCCCGAAAGTGGCTCGTTGAAAACAGCTGGGGCGATGCCAAAGGTCAAAAAGGTAAATGGACCCTCTATGACGAGTGGTTCACCGAGCATGTCTACACCATCATCGTGAATAAGAAGCACGTGAAGAAGGAAACTCTTGCGATCTTCGACAAAGAAGCAGGCGTCCTTCCCGCATGGTATCCGGGCGCGCAGGGAATCGAGGGTGTCCGCTAGGCTCTCTCCGACTCTCCGCTCTAGGAACGCCCCATCATCTCGCGCAACACGAGAATTTTGAGCCAGAGCTTGTTCGAAAGCGAGCTGGTCAGGGTTTCGATTTCATTGACCGCATCGAGGACGACCCGGTCCGAGAGATTCTGCGCGTAATAGGCCGCCAGCTTTCCCACGATCGAGAGCAGGTCGCCCGAGAGATCCAGATAGATCGCGAGCTCCTCGTCGGTGCGCACCGTGCGGATGTCGTGTTCCGGAGCAACGATAAGATCGAGGCCCGGATCCTTGTTGATTTGGTGAAGATCGACCAAGTGGGCCAGCGAGCGGAACTCCGCCAAGGCTTCCAGGGCATCATTCCTTTGTCCCCGGTTTTCCATCCCGACCAGGAAGACAATGCCGCCTGCGAGAACCAGGAGCATGTGCAGCCCGGCATCGGTCGCTTCCAGGAAATCTCCCAAGTTGGTCACCTCCTCGCTGAAGCTCAAAAGGAGGGAGAAGATCAGGGGACCCGAAAGCACCAGCAGGACCAGAAAGCCAACAATGAAACGCAGGATCAGGCGAGGCTTCTTGATGTCGATAACTCGCGCCACCGTTCCCTCGGCCACCGCGGCCACTTCATTGGCCACTGCCGAGAGCCCGCTTTTGGGAAACTGGGCCTCAACCCGATCCGCCATCTTGCTAATCGTGAGAATCAATTTCGTGGGATCAATCGTCCGATAACAATGGTCCGTCAGTCTTTCCGTCATGCCGGATTCTTGTGGGAGGATCAATCCGACTCAATCCGACAATGAATTTTTTTTCAAGGTTACCCCTTGATTTGACTAATTAGTCAAGTAGCATGCCCCCGTGCTGCAAAACACTCCTACTCCCATCAAGCTGCAACAAGCGCTCTATGAGCTCATGTGGCAACAGAGCTATGGGCGAGTCACAATTGATGCCATTTGTGAGAAGGCCGGAGTCAAAAAGGGATCATTTTACCACGCTTATCCGGATAAGGCCAAGCTCGCTCTCGATGCCTTCGAGCACTTTTGGCAGACCCAGACCCGCCCGTGGTTAGATGAGTCCTTCTCCCCATGCGATCCTCCCCTAATCCGACTGTCCAATTGGTTGTCTCGCGGGCTTGAGAAGACCCTGCAATGCCGAGAGGAGCATGGCCGGATCTACGGATGCCCGCTTTTTAACATCGGATCAGAACTCTCAACACTCGAGCCCGATGTTGCCGCCAAGGTTGGCGAGATCCTCCGCCACCACCGTCACTATCTCATCACCACGCTGCGCGATGCCTCCGTCGAAGGCTCAGTCGAGATCGACGATGCCGAGGAAGTCGCGCGTGATGTCCTCACTCTTGTCGAGGGCGCACTCACGCAAGCTCGAATTTCTAATAAGGCCGATCCTGTCGCCCGTCTCCCCAAAAGCGTGGGCCGCCTCATCGGTGCCATCCTTCCTGATCCTTCAAATTTGACTGTTTCGTAAACCCACTGCCATGTCGTCCGACTCCTCTTCTCATCGCATTTCGCCCCTCGTCTTTATCGTCCTCGCCCTCGTGGTCATCGGGATCTCTTGGTGGGGTCTTAAAAGTCTTTCGGAAGCAAAGCCCGGCGAAGGTGCCGCCGGCGCTGCCGCAGGTGGACCTCCGCCTGCCACCGTGATCATGGCCCCGGTCGAGGGTCGTCTTTCCGCGCAAACCGAGACGATCGTGGGGAGCCTTCGCGCCAGATCGCGTTCACAAATCGCGGCCCGCGAAGCCGGTGCCATCCTCACCATGAACGTCGATGAAGGTGACCTCGTGAAACAAGGTGACGTCATTGCCACTCTCGATGGCAGGCGTCTCTCCGCCCAAATGGCCGAGGCCGAGGCCGAGATCACTGTCGCCGCAGCTCTGGTGCATCAGAAAAAATCCCGGGTGGCGCGCAGCTCCATCGATCTCGAAATGAAGGAAAAGCTCTTCGCTCAAAATGCAATTTCCGAGTCCGAGGTTCTCGATGCCCGCTCCGCTAACAATGTCGATAATTCCGTCTTCAAGGCCACCGAGGATTCCCTCAAAGCCGCCCAATCGCGTCTCGAACTCCTCTCGGTTCGTCTCGATGACCTCGAGATTCGTGCGCCCTTCGATGGCCGCGTGGTCGAGCGCCACTCCGATCTCGGCGAGTGGGTGGACGCCGGGTCCCATGTTGCGACCTTAGTCTCCTCCGGCGACATTGAGGCCTGGCTGCAAGTCCCCGAACGTTTCGCGGCCTCTGTCCGCGGAGAAGAAATTCCGGTGACAATTTCCGCGACCGGACAAACCGTCACCTCCACCTCTCTCACCGTCATTCCCGAAGCGGAAGCCGCCAGCCGAACCCTCCAAGTTGTCGTCACTCTTCCCAATCCCGATGGAACCTTGATCTCGGGACTGTCCGTCAGTGCCGAGCTTCCCGTGACGAGCAATGAGGAACGCCTTGCCGTTCCCGTGAATGCCGTTGTCCAAGGTTACACCGGTCCCGGAATCTTCGTTCCCTTGGAAAAGGAAGGCTCTCCCATGCCCGTCGCGCGCCGCCTCCCGGTGACAATTCTTTTTCAAGACAATGAGTTCGTTTACTTGACCGCCAGAGGGCTCAAGGCCGGTGACCAGGTGATCGTGGAAGGCAACGAACGCCTCTTTCCATTTCAACCGCTCATCATCGCCGAACGCGAACCTGAAACCTCACCGGGACCCCAAAAGTGAAAGACGAATCATCTTCTCAAGCTGCGCCAAAACGCGGCCTCATCGCAATCGCAATTTCGCAACCCATCACGGTCGCCGTCGGCACCTTGCTCGCGGTCTTCGCCGGCATTCTCGCCGTCACCGTGGTGCCCATTCGCATGACTCCCGAGGTCTCCTCGGTCGTCGTTTCCGTCGTCACCACTTGGGAGTCAGCCTCAGCCGATGAGATCGAATCCGATGTCATCGAGGAGCAGGAGAAAGTCCTGGGAGAAGTCACCGGTCTTGTTTCCCTCACCTCCACCAGTGCCAACGGCCAGGGCTCCGTCCGTCTCGAATTCCAAACCGGGACTGATATCGAAGCTGCCACCGCCGATGTCCTCCAGAAGCTCGATGAAGTTCCCGGCTACCCCGATGGCGTCCTCCAACCCCGGGTCGAGCCTGTCGATATCGAGTCGGTGGACTACATTGCCTGGATCGGTCTTTCCTCCAGTGATCCGGATTTTCCCGCCGAAACCCTCGATGATCTCATGGAGCGCCGCATTCGTCCGCGCTTCGAGCGGATCGATGGCATCTCTCAGGTGGGCGTCCGGGGATCGGTGCAATCCGAACTCCATATCATCGTAGATCCCGCCGCGATGGCCCAACGCGGGATCACTTACGCCGCCCTTCGCCAATCCATCAGCGCGGCCAATGCCAACTTCTCCGGCGGTAAACTCGCCGATGGCAAACGCGATATTCGCATTCGTTCCACCGGGCGCTTCAGCTCCCCCGAGGATATCGAGGGCATGATCATCCGACGCGATGAAAACGGCATCATTTACCTCCGTGATATCGCCACCGTCGAAGCAGCCTTCAAGGAGCCCACCTCCTGGGTCCGGGCACGCGGAATCCAAATGCCCTTCTTTAACTTCCAGCTGAGTCGCGGTGCCAACCTTCTCGAGGCGATGGCGTTGCTCCGTGAGGAAGTCCGTGCCCTCAATGCCCCCGATGGTCTTTTGGCCCAAGAAGCACGTGACCTTGGTCTCAACGGCACCCTCGAACTGGTTCAGACCTACGACTCAACGACCTATGTCGAGGACGCCATCGACCTCGTCCGCAGTAATATCTTGGTCGGCAGTATTCTCGCCACTCTGACCCTTCTTTTCTTCCTTCGTTCACTGCGGACCGTCGGGATCATCGCCCTCGCCATCCCGGTTTCCGTGATCGCTTCCCTCGTCGTTCTCGTGGCCCTCGGGCGCTCCATCAATATCATCTCTCTTGCCGGCCTCGCCTTCGCCGTCGGGATGGTGGTCGATAATGCCATTGTCGTGATTGAGAATATTTACCGCCACCTCGAGTTCGGAAAAAAACCCGCCCAGGCCGCTCTCGATGGGGCCAAGGAAGTCGCCGGAGCAGTGGTCGCTTCCACCCTGACCACCCTGATCGTCTTCGCTCCCATCCTCCTGATCCAGGAAACGGCCGGCCAACTCTTCCGCGATATCGCGCTCGCCATCATGGTGTCCGTTGGCCTCTCCATGGTCGTCTCCTTGACCTTGATTCCCGCTGCTGCCGCGCGCTTTCTAAAACCCCAAAAATCCCAAGGCGAAAGCTCATTCGACAAGATCTTTAGTGGCAAATTCTTTGGCATCATTGGCTGGCCCTTCCGCCCCTTTGCTTGGCTCTTCCTCAATCTCCCCAGCCTCGTCGGGAACTCCGTCGGTTGGCTCATCGCCTCAACCCTACGGCGGGTCACGGTGGTGGTGATCTTTGTCTTAATGACATCGTTTGGTGTCAAGATTCTCCTCCCACCACTCGACTATCTTCCCCGGGGAAACCGGAACCTCGTCTTCGGTCTCCTCTTCCCCGCCCCCAGCTATAATCTCGACGCACTTTCGGAAACCGGCAAACGGATGGAAGCCACCGTCGCGCCCGCTTGGGAAGCGACCGAGGATAAGTTCCAGGTCGAGGAGGTCATCCGCGGGAATGAGCGCGGAGCTCATTATGACGAACGCCAAGAAGTGACTGGCCGGGATGCAACAGGCGAAATGGTCACGGTCATGCCTCCGCCCTTCGAGCACTACTTCCTCGTCTCCTTCGAGGGCCGCATGTTCCAAGTCGCCATCTCCAAGGATAAGAAGCGCGTCATCGATGGCGTCCCTCTCCTCAATGCCGCCACCGCCGGAGGGGCCGCTCCCGATACCCGCGCCTTCGCCTTTCAAATGCCCCTTTTCCGGGTGGCCGGCACCACCGGCTCCGCGATTAAAGTGGATGTCAAAGGATCCGATCTCGAGGGCGTGGCGTCCTCGGCCCAGGCGCTTCTCATGAGCTTCATGCAAGCGTTCGGACCGGCAGGTGTGCAACCTTCGCCACCCAATTTCTCCCAGCCCCTCGAAGAACTCCGCATCGTTCCCAATGACGAACGCCTTCGCGAGCTGGGCATGACCCGCACCGATCTCGGCCTCGCCGTGCAAGCCTCCGGCGAAGGAATTCTCCTCTTCCGTGACTACGAGAAAAACGGCGAACTCAAGGACATGAAAATCATCACCGCAGGCGCCCTCGCTCATCTCCCTTTCGAGTCCCTCCTGACGGCCCCAGTCGCCACTCCGGAAGGGAAAATTGTCGACCTCAGATCTCTCGCCACCTTGAAAAAAGTTCTCGGCCCCGAACAGATTCGTCACGTCGATCGTCTTCGTGCGGTCACTCTCGAGGTGACCCCGCCCGGCTCCATGGCCCTGGAAGACGCCATCGCCAAGGTCGACGAACTCATCAAGGCCCAGCAGGCCGCCGGAACGATTGCGCCCGGCGTGCAAGTTAAGATTGCCGGCTCGTCCGATGCCTTGGGAGAAATTAAAGAGGCCCTTCTGGGCGATGGTTCCGTCACCGGACTCTTCAGCAGCTCCCTCTTCCTCGCCCTCTTCGTGGTCTACTTGCTCATGGTCGTTCTTTTCCAAAACTGGTCCTACCCACTCGTGATCATTCTTTCGGTTCCCCTCGCCACCGTGGGCGGGCTTCTCGGCCTCTTCCTCGTTCACCATGCCTCCCTTGCCAACCCCTACATGCCGGTGCAGAACATGGATGTCCTCACCATTCTTGGCTTTGTCATTCTTGCCGGTGTCGTGGTCAACAATGCCATCCTGATCGTCCACCAAACCATCAACTTCATGAAGGCAGACCCGGACCGCGATGCCAATGAAGCCATCCGCGAGTCCGTCTCGACCCGCGTCCGTCCCATCCTGATGTCCACCCTGACTTCCGTCGGCGGCATGCTCCCGCTCGTCCTTCTCCCCGGATCCGGATCAGAACTTTACCGCGGTCTCGGAGCCGTCGTCGTCGGAGGCCTCGCCGTCTCCACCATCTTCACCATGTTCCTCGTCCCAACCGTGCTCAGTTTGGTGTTCTCATTCAGCAAGCCCAAGACTTCCGAGCTTGGACTTCAGTCTGAACCCGGAACCTAAGCCCCTCATTAAACTGCTCAGACTCAAGTCCAAGCTCTGCCACATGAAACCCTTTCTCCTCCTCGCTCTTGTCCTCGTCGGCTGCACCGTCGGTCCCGACTACAAGAAACCTCAATTCTCAACCCCTGCCACCTATAAGGCCGTCGGTCTTACCTCGCCCCCCACGACCGGGAGCTGGTGGACGTCCTTCTCCGATCCCACCCTCACCTTGCTCCTCCGGGATGTTGAAAAGAACAGCCCCAAGATCCTGGCCCTTTCCGCCCGGCTCGAACAATCACGGGCTATTCTCGGGCTCCGTGAAAGTGATTTGCTTCCAACCGTCACCGGCGAGGCTCTGGGCACCCGGCAGCAAGATTCCACTCGTGATATCTTTCCCATCCCGCCCGATCCCTACTCCCGTTTTCGCTCGGCCTTGAATCTCAACTACGAGATTGATTTCTGGGGCCGGGTCCGCCGCAGTATCACCCAACAAAAAGCGCTCTTCCGTGCCACTGCCGCCGACAGAGTGACTGCGCTGCTTTCCACAAAAGCGGAAGTCGCGCGCGACTACCTTGCCCTTCGTCACCTTGACGAGGAGATCCAGCTTCTCAGCGACACCATTGCGCTTCGCGAAGAGAACGAAAAACTCGTTCAGGCCCGTGTCAATCTCGGCGATACCACCACCATCGATTCCTCGCGCGCCCGCAGCCAGACCGAGACCGCCCGAGCCGAGCTTCACCGTCTCACCCAGCGCCGCACCGAGCTTGAAAATGCCATTGCCGTTCTCATCGGCCAGAACCCCTCCACCTACTCCCTCGCCAAAGCCAAGCCACCCCGCACTCCCACAATCCCATCCGGGGTCCCCGCCGATCTTCTCCGCCGCCGCCCCGATGTCGCGGCCACCGAGCGACGTCTTGCCGCGGCCTCCGAGCAGATCGGCATCAATATCGCCAACTATTACCCCCGGGTCAGCCTGTCCGCCGCCGCCGGTTTTGCGGCACTGAACACCTCAGATCTTTTCCAGCGCAATAGCCAGCTTTGGAACGTCAGCCCAAATGTCGTCTTTCCCATCGCAAAATTTAACCGCGATAAATTATCAGAGAAGCAGGCCCGAGCCGCTTACCTCGAAGCACTTGAAAACCACCGGCAATCAATTCTCAACGCCTTTCGGGACGTCGAAAACGCCCTCTCCGGGATTGCGAACCTCGACTTGGCTCTCTCCGCCCAGAGCAAGTCCGCCGTCGCTGCCACGGAAGCCTCACGCCTTGTCAAGCTCCGCTACCAAGCAGGCTTGGTGAGCTTCTTCGAAGTGATCGACGCCCAGCGTCAGCAACTCCAGGAGCAACGCGCCCTCTCCCAAACCGAAGAGGTCCGCCACCAAGCCACCGTCCAACTCATCCAGGGCCTCGGAGGCGGTTGGCGTTAGGTGGTCCTGACGATTGCCCATTTCGTCACGGCAAAACACCTTGTCATCTCGTCCTGAAATGATAGTGTTGGGAGAAAAAATGAAACGGAGTGGTAAAATATATGAGATCGCAACGGTAGCCCCCGCCTCCGCTCGCCAGCGCATCTCTTCTTCTCCTGATCTATTGTTACGATCCTTTCGGAATTCCGGTTTATCTGCCCACTCATCTATCACTACGAAGCAATTGCCAACTCTCCCCCCAAAGTCCGCCGGTCCTCCACAACATCAAAGAATCAGGAGATATCGTAGTGATAGTCCGACTCCGGAAGTAGCGCTATCTTGCTCCCCTCAACATTCTTCCCCAAAGGCCCAAATACCATCGGAGCGCCACTACGAATCCCCGCATTCCCCTTCGCTCCTAACTCTACGCCCAAAGGAAATCCGTCCTGAAAATATCTCTGATCGGGTCAGAGATTGGCCAAGCAGAGATCCCATCGAGGAAAATGGAGGAACCAACCTTTACGGAATGGTTGGAAACGATGTTATCTCAAATTCAGATTTCCTTGGGTTGGCAACTATAGCTCTTCCTGGTGCAGGATTATTTACTGGCGGTGGAACTGCTGCTGGTGGAACTGCTGCTTCTGGAGCGGCTGTTGCTGGAGCGGCTGTTGCTGGGGCGGCTGTTGCTGGGGCGGCGGTCGGAGTAATAGCAGGTGATTTAATATGGGATCACTTGGTCGAACCTAATCTACCTCCAATTCCTAAGCCGGAACCTGCGGAGGGCGGAGGAATTACGGATGCCGGGATAGCTCATATTACCGCTGTTGTCGCTGCTGCGGCAGAAGTTGCGAGAAAAGCAAAGTGCGAGAAGTTGCACGCAAATTATAAAATCAATCAAGGTAGATTTTCGAAGAAGCCATGTAGTAGCGCCACCTGTTGTGTCGATCTTGCACTTGCGATGGTAAATCTTGCTTCTGAAATTGCTGGGAGAGGGAATTATATCAACTTAGGCTGCGACGATTTTGAATGGGCGAATACCAAAAGACCAGGTGACCCAGCTGGGCGAAAAAAGGCTCACGAAGGCGCACTGGCTGAGAAAATGGGAGCCATGAAAAACTGTTGGGATAAAGCGATTGAATTAGGATGCTTCTCCAAAATTTTCCTTTGATGAAATTTTCGCTTATGGAAGAAAAAATTCGTCGTCTGTGGAATACCAAGGCGATACCCAATGTTGTTTGCCTTGGGGGGGATGGAAATCCGGCTGATTCCCATTTGATTCGGGTTTTTAAGGGGAAGGCCTTTGATGATGTAGACTTGTTTGATCGGGTCATATCCGAGCATAGTCCTTTTCGGGATTTTTCTGACGAATCTTTAAGTTACTATGTATCTTCATATTATCTATTAGCTTTCAATATTTTAGGAAAAGGAGAAAAGTCTTGGTGCAACTCGATACTTTGGCTTTTTTTCTTTTTCTCTGGTCCAAGGGTCTCATGTATTTGTGACGAAGAAATTGAAATCGCGAAGAGTGTTTGCGAAATCATTTTGGAATTTCCAGAAATATTTGCCATGATTTACGACGAAATTGGAAATTCTGCTTTGGAGTCTCTATTCTGATTGTTGTGTTGCGCATTTTAATTGCCCGCATTTTAATTGCCAGACGATTTACAGGGGTGATTTACAGAGTGACTATGGTGCCAGTCAAATTATGACTAGGATGCCTCTTAAGAAAGGTATCTGCAATGATTCGAGGGGGTGAGAGTGTTTTTGGAATGGGGAAGTTATGCTCTGTTCGGCGTTGTGAACCTGTCGGTGGTTCGAAAGTTCTCAGCACCTTCGTCCGGCAATTCGACCGCTCCGGCACGCTGTCTGCGGGGCGGCAAGCGCCCTGCGCGCAGACATCGCGCCTCCGCTCGCTGTCCCTGTTCGTTCTATCGTTCGCTGGTCTGCCTGTCCTTCCTCAGCGGTTCGTTCCTCTCACCACATCGTCACTCCGTGGCAGCCGCTCACTTTTTGAGTTGTCGGCGTTCCTCCCGTGCTCTTTGGTCACCGCTCCTCGCGTCGCTTTCGTCGGCGGCCTCCTCATGCCCAGCGCCCGCTCGGCACTCCCACGCTCCGGCGTGGTTAGGTGGGGTGAGCGCTCACACTAGCTGCCTATCGGCAGGTCGGAATGGTCACCCACCCACGCCTCCGCTTTAGGTTCCTTTTTTGGGGTTCTCGATCGTCCTGGCGGAATCACCCTCCAATCTAAAAAAGACCAGCCTCCTAACGTCGGGTCAGTTCAAAAAGGGTGCTCCTGCCGTCGCAGGCCGCCTCCCCGACCTCTCGCTCCGCTCGCCCCTCTGTTCCACCCCGCAGCCTCCGTCATCATGTTCCGCAAAGCCTCCACATCATGACTCCGGCCCCCACCAGCATCGACCCGGCAAGCGCGTGCATCGGGTGAGTTCATTGGCGAGTTCGAAATAAATTAGCTCGCACTGCCGCCGGTCGGGTCCGGCCGCAACAAGAAACTTTTCGTCGCCCGACCGCTATTCTTGTTGACCCCGGCCCCTCCTCGGCGGCGTTGGTCCCTATCGGTTTTTTGCCAAAAACCTTTCGCCAACTCAAAGCCCCAAGAAGCTGGCGCGCTGTCGGTCACGGTCTGTAAAAATTCGCATGCCAGGCATCCTACAAGAAAAAATCTCCGCTACCCCTGTGTCTTCAATAGTTTCACCACGGGGTAGGGCTGAATGAGCTGGGGCCAGCTTGCATTTCACGTTGTTAGACAAGCTGTCGAGTCTACGATGAAGGCCCTCTCCTAATTTTTAGCTCAGGCATACTACGACACTCAAGCCCGACTACCAGCCCAACAAAGCCTGGTGGGGTTCCTTAAAGACAAATGACTGACCCAAGGAAGGACGCTCTCCCGAGCGTCACGACCTCTCACCTCGTAAAATTGCGACCGCTGTGAAATTTCCACCTCATCTTTTCAATCCCCCAAACAATCTGACCTCTCACCAAACCGCCGTGCCCCC
>Ga0075118_10001301_pt1 | contig 18217 bp, 16 predicted proteins | sample AntAceMetag02UKE_FD_69794 | JGI IMG/M metagenome (GOLD analysis project Ga0075118, IMG submission 69794) | Saline lake microbial communities from Ace Lake, Antarctica - Antarctic Ace Lake Metagenome 02UKE | ecosystem: Environmental > Aquatic > Non-marine Saline and Alkaline > Saline | place...
GAGTTTCGAAAAAAGGTCACCAAACCGTGGGCATAGGCGTAACCCGCCAGCAATCCGATTTGAAAACACAGCATGCAAGTCGTCCACACCCCCGGCGCTCCACCATACCAAGGGAGGATATAACGAGCCAGAATCGGCTGCACTTGGAAGAGCAGAAAAGCACTCAGGAATATGGAGATAATAAAACGTGTCATGCCAAACGTGACCTGATTGCTACCAGAACCAGATTTGCCTCGTAGGCCAAACTCAAAGTCGTGCGCTTCCATGCATGCCTTCCTTCTTTGTCATTGCGAAGGAGTGCCTTTTCGGCGGAAGGACTGTGGCAATCCACGATTACCCATTTGGTAACGTCTTCTCATTCGTGGATCGCCGCAGTCGGCTACGCCTCCCTCGCGATAACAAACCAAAGAGTTCTCGATGGTGCTACCGGCATTCCCACATGCGCAAAACCCAATTGACGCCATACCATGTGCTACGTTTTATGTAGCACATGAAAACCGAGACCGTGCGCACCCTGCGCAATGATTATGCCAAACTGCTGCGACGAGTTGAAACCGGTGAGCAGATTTCCATTTCTCGTCGGGGCCGCATCGTTGCCCGTCTAATTCCTGCGCATGACGATATAACCGAAGACGTAGATTGGTCTGACAGCGCGGCGAGTGAGATCGTCAATACCGGAAAATCTATCTCGGCAGCAGAGAGCCGCAAAGCGATCAAGGATAGTCAGGGCAACTGGTGATCTCATGTTATGCGTTGATACCAGTTTTCTCTTTGCTCTCTACGGACACGATGCTCACACGCTGAAAGCTTTGGCCCTGCTGAAAAAGACAAAGGCTCCGCTCCTGCTGTCCTCATTAAATGAATTTGAGTTGGGTAATGCTCTGCGATTCGCAGCTTGGCGCAGCATGTTGCCTGAAGCCAGTATTGCAGCCAGACTGGAAGCTCTTGAAGAGGATCGAAATGCCGGGAGATTGAGAATGAGCGAACTACCTCTCTCTGATGTCGTCCAAGAAGCAAACCGGCTCTCGCAAAGCTATACGATCAAGAGCGGCCATCGTTCATTCGATATCCTTCACGTTGCCCATGCGCGTTTAATCGGCCCGAAGGCATTTCTCAGCTTTGATGCCAATCAACTGAAGCTCGCCAAAGCCGTCGGACTGGAATGCTACTAGCTGCTCTGTTGTTGTCCTCATCCTACTGTATGACCACCAAGTCACCCATCGTCGAATTCAAGTCGGTCACCAAGTCTTATGGTGAGGGCCCACTGGTTCTCGATGGAATCGATTTCACTGCGCAACCCGGAGAGTTTATCAGCCTGATCGGTCCAAGCGGTTGCGGAAAATCCACCCTCTTACGACTGATCGCCGACCTGAGCCCCATCACGAGTGGATCGCTCAACATCGCGGGGAGCACCCCCGAATCTAAAGCGACCGAACTCGCCTTCGTTTTTCAGGAACCCACCCTTCTCCCTTGGCAGACAGTCGCGAACAATGTCGAGCTGCCTCAAAAGCTGCGCGACGTGCCCGCCAAGGAACGCGCCACTAGTCGCGACCGCGCACTGCAGCTCGTGCATCTCGTTGATCGCGGCGACGCCTATCCTCGCCAACTTTCCGGCGGACAGAAGATGCGCGTTTCCATCGCCCGCGCTCTCACGCTCGATCCCAAAATCCTCTTGCTAGACGAGCCCTTCGGCGCGCTCGATGAGATGACCCGTGAACGACTAAACGAGGAACTGCTCTCTATTCGCGATCAACAATCGTGGACCGCTTTTTTCGTCACTCACTCGGTGATCGAAGCCGTGTTTCTTTCCAATCGCATTTTTATCATGAGCGCGAATCCCGGAAAGATTGCTCACGAGGTCACGGTAGATTTGCCCCGACCGCGCACCAGCGACACGCGCTTATCGCGTCCCTATCAGGATCTCCTCGCCGAGGTTTCTAAATTACTACGCTCCGTGGAGGAATCCAGATCATGAGAAGCGTGCTCACCAACATCCTTCTGCCCGCCGCAACTGGTGCGGTGATGATCGCGATCTGGTATGCGATTCGCCATGGGCTATCTGAGGATTTCAAGTTTCTGCTCCCTACCCCCGATGAAATCATCGGATCGCTCGACGCCAACTGGAACATCCTCGGCCGTGCCGTTTACAACACCAGTCAGGGAGCACTCCTCGGGTTCGGCTTAGCGATTGTCGTGAGTTCGCTACTCGCACTCTTGATGTCGTTGTCCTCGTTGGTGCGCATCAGTTTGTATCCTTACCTGATGATTCTGCAGATGACGCCGATCATCATCTTTGCCCCCATTTTGATTCTCTGGGTCGGGCCCGGACTGAAGAGCGTCGTCATCATCACGTTTCTGATCTGCTTCTTCCCGCTGGTGGTAAACACCACACAGGGGTTGATTTCCGCAGATCGCAATCTGGTCGAACTCTTCAAGATGTATCGCGCCTCGCGTTGGCAGGAAATCAAGCTACTCCGCATTCCTGCCGCGCTCCCCTATTTTTTCACGGGATTACGCATCGCTGCCGTGCTCGCGCCAATCGGTGCGCTCGTCGGCGATTACACCGCAGGCAGCTCAGCCGGCAACGGCGGTGGGCTCGGCTTTCAGGCGATCATTTACAGTAGTCAGGCAAAATACCCTGCACTTTTTGCCACGGCGGCGGTCACGTGTATTCTGGGTTTTGTTTTCGTGGCAGTCGTGCTCAGCCTGAGCTGGTTCGCACTTCACAAATGGCACGATTCCTATCAACGCACCGACACTTAACTCCATGAAAGCGATTCGACTCCTTCCCCTCGCCGCAGCGTTTATAGCCGCAATCACTGTTCACGCCGAACCACTCAAGGTCACCGTGCAACTCGATTGGTTCGCCGAACCAGAGCACGGCGGTTTTTACCAAGCTCAAGCCAAAGGATACTTCGCGGAAGAAGGTCTCGAAGTGACACTCATTCCCGGCGGGCCCAACGCCTTCGTCATGCCCAAAGTTGCCACGGGCAAAGCGGACATCGGCCAAGCCGATAGCACCAGCACGCTTCTCCAACAAGCAGAAGGCCTCCCCGTCATCCAATTCGCAGCCGTTTTCCAAGATGATCCTTCCGGTCTACTCGTGAATGCGAATAGCGACATTCACACCTTTGCCGATCTTGAAGGGAAGACGATCGTAGCGCGTCCAGAATGGGCGTTTCTCGAATTCTTGAAGAAGAAACTCGGCCTCAACTTCACGCTCGTGCCGACCAACTTCTCGATCGAACCGCTCCTCGGCGACAAGGAAGGTGTTCTGCAAGGCTACTACATCGCTGAGCCTTACCACGTCGTGAAAGCCGGCGGAAAGAAACCACGTTTCCTCGGTTCATGGGAAGTCGATTTCCGCGCGTATGCCGTTCTCGTGACCAGTAAGCGATTTGCCCGTCAGCATCCGAAAGAACTTAAAGCATTTCTCCGCGCTTACATCAAAGGCTGGCGTGATTACCTCGAGGGCGATCCGACTGGAGCCCATGCTCTGATGAAAGCGGCCCACCCCAGCAATACCGATGAATTCATGATGGCTTCGCGCCAGCTCATCATCGATGGCAAATTGGTCACCGGTCGTGACGCCAACGGTGGCCCTGATCTCATCGGCCGACTCGATCCGGATCGTTATGCCAAACAAATCGCACAGCTCGAGGAACTCGAAATCCTCAAAAAGGGTAAAGTCACCGTCGAAACAGCGATGACCACCCAGTATCTCCCCTGATCGCGTTTCACTTCGCAACTTCCCATGCCCGCTCCTCAGCTCGTAAAATTCATCGCCCTGCTCGATACAACTCTCGCTGAGGGCAGCTTGGATAAACTCACGCTGGGCAAACCATGCGGTGAGGATGAGACGTTGAAGAAACTCATGGTGCGTCCGGTCCAACTGAAGACTGGCCTGCACTACAGCTTCGTCTATCGGCATGCTACGCGGGATATCACGAAGAACCACACCCCAGCTCGCGCCGTCGAAGAAATCACCAGCGCGCTCGGTCGCGATTTTCTCGATGCGCATCTCTTCACGCCCACGCAGCACGCCCAATTCGAAACCAAAGCCGACGGCACCGCTCGGCTGAAAATCACGAACCCCGCATCGAAAGAGAAATCGCACGCGACTAAAGCACCCGCAATTAAATCACACGATAAAGAGCGGCACTACGTCATCCCCGCCGATGCACCATGGCTCCGAATGCTCGGCATCACCAATGATCATGGACATCCTCGGGAAAACAAAGCGGACAAATTTCGGCAGATTCAAAAGTTCGCCGAACTGATCACCCATCTCACAGCCGAAACTGATCTCCCCACGGAACGTCTCTTGCAGATCGCCGATATGGGATGCGGTAAAGGCTACCTCACGTTTGCCGTCGCCGCCCTCTTTGGCGAAAGCGCACAAGTGCATGGCATCGAACGTCGCGCCGACCTCGTCGATCTGAACAACCGTCACGCGGAGGAATGTGGTTTTCCCAATCTCAAGTTTTCCGTCGGCGACATCAGCGATCAACCAGTTGCCGATCTCGACGTCCTAATCGCGCTCCATGCTTGCGATACCGCGACCGATGATGCACTGGCCGCCGGGATCGCCGCAGAGGCCCCACTCTTGATCGTCTCACCCTGCTGCCAAAAAGAACTCCGCCCGCAACTGACCGCGCCACCTGTTCTGCATGACGCGCTCCAGCATGGTATTTTCCAGGAACGGCAGGCTGAATTCGTCACCGATGCGATGCGCGCGCAACTCCTAGAATGGTCCGGCTATCGCACCAAAGTATTCGAGTTTATTTCGACTGAGCATACCGCCAAAAACCTCATGATCGCCGCCGTGAAAGAACGCCCGGCTGGTGATCCTAAAATTGCCACTCGCATCCGAGAGTTCGCGATATTTTATGGCATTACGCAGCACCACTTAGCCCAACGCCTCTCTTTCGATCTAAACTCCACACAATCATGAAAACGCTCCTCCTTCTGCTCACCCTCGTCACGGCGACACCATTGTTGGCGACTAACTTCAGCCACCGCACGATGGCGGAGAATGTGGTCAACGAGATCAGTGGCCCCCAAGTGCTGCAGAGTAGCGTGAAACAAGCGCTCGATCCGTTTCTTCGCCAATTGAGCCGGGACGGCATGCCCGAGGATCTGATCGCCGAAGTGCGTCAGGCCTTTCTCGATTGGCTCGAGCAGGATATTATCTGGGATGAGATTTCACCCGCAATCGTCGCCACTTTTGCCGAGCAATTCACCGCCGAAGAATTGAGCGAGATCGTGAAGTTTACCGCTACTTCAGCCGGAAAGAAATTTCTCCTCACTCTGCCCGAGCTGACGAAACAGGGAAATAAGCTGCGCGAGGATTACGCGAAATCGAAACAGCCTCAGTTGATGGCCCGCATTCAACCGATTATCGCCCGCTACGAAGCGAAACTTGAAGCCGAAGCCGCGAAGTAACGATGAAGTGGACTGAGCTCGATTGGCCTGCCTTGGATCGCTTACGCGATGGTTTTCTGCATGGCGGTGCCGCGCATGGCCCCTACTGGAAAACCAGCTCGGCCCTCGCCAGTTACGATCTGACTTATGGCGAGCGTATCGGCTGGAAGTGGGATCAGGTGTTGCGCGAGCTGCGCATGAAAAACTGGTCTCCCCAAAGTCGCACGATCGTGGATTGGGGCTGCGGCAGTGGGATCGCGTCGCGCCGAGTCATTTCCTTTTTCGCCGCCGAGAATTTCGATTCGCTTCTCCTCTGGGATCACGAACCCGTGGCGACGCAATACGCCGAATCCATCGCGCGTCGCGACTACCCCGATCTTGAAGTCACGGGCGCGACTCCCGGATTCCTCAATGGCGATTCACCCGTCGGACTTTTGATCATTAGCCATGTGCTCAATGAGTTATCAGCCGAAGCTCTCGAATCGTTGCGCAACCTTATCGCTCGCGCCGAATCGGTGATCTGGGTTGAGCCCGGCACCTCCGAAGTGAGCCGGAGCCTCAGTCACATTCGCGACACCCTGCTCGATCCATTTACCGTGGTCGCTCCTTGCACTCACCAGCAGAGCTGTCCTGTGCTGGCCGAAGGCAATGAGCGCGATTGGTGTCATTTCTTTGCGCCACCGCCTTCCGCGATTTTCGCCGATCCCGATTGGGTTAAATTCGGACAACGCGCGGGTATCGATCTGCGCAGCCTGCCTTACAGTTTTCTCGTCCTTGATCGCGAACAGAAAACTACCGATACGGAGCTCTCCCGGATTCTCGGACGCACCAAGCAATTCAAGCCCTACACGCGATTTCTCAATTGCGACCAACACGGCCTCGAATTTGTCACTCTACCCAAACGCAGTAATCCTGCTCTCTACAAAGAACTCGATCGCAGCAAAAGCCCTCTCATCTATCGCTGGACGCGTGAGAACGGAACAATCACAAACGGTTCAGCCCTTAAACTAGAAGACTGATGCTCATATCCCATCCCATCATGCGACTACGCTTAATCCTTTTCTTCCTCATTTCATTCTCCGCCGCCTGCGGTGGCCCTGTTCGTGAGATAGCTCCGATCAGCTACACGCTGCGCTTTCCGGAAGCGTTGAATCACTACATGGAAGTCGAGGCCGACATTCCCACCCTGGGGGCCGATCAGCTCGAACTGTTCATGCCCGTGTGGACCCCCGGCTCTTACCTGATCCGTGAATACGCCCGGAATATCGACCGCATCGACGCGACGACCGCCAAAGGCGATTCCCTCGAGATCACCAAAACGACCAAGAATCGTTGGGTCGTAAACAGTGCTGGTCTCGATCGCGTCCGCGTCACCTACCGACTCTACGGATGGGAAATCAACGTGCGCTCTAATTGGATCGAAGGTGATTTTGCGATGATCAACGGCGCGCCCACCTACCTCTCTGTCGTCGATAACTATCAGCAACGTCCCTATCAAGTTCACGTCGAATTGCCGGAAGGCTGGGCTGGCTCCTACACGGCTCTCCAAACGACAGATAAGCCAAACTCCTACTTCGCACCGGATTTCGATACGTTAATCGACAGTCCTCTCCTCGCCGGATCGCCTCAAGTCGACAGCGTGGATATCAATGGCGTGCCCCTCTATCTCGTCACGCTCGGTGGTGCTGGCGTTTGGGATAATGAGCGCGCTCTGCGTAACGTCGCGGCGGTTGCTAAAACCCAGCAAGAATTCTGGGGCCAGTATCCGAGCGATAAGCCATATTACATTTTCAATCTTCTCACCGGCTCCCGCGGTGGTCTTGAGCACAAAGACGGCTTCGTGATGACCGGCGATCGTTGGTATTCCAGCACGCGCGGCGGCATTGGCTCGTGGCTCTCACTCGTCAGCCACGAATATTTTCATTTGTGGAATGGAAAACGACTACGCCCGGTCCAGCTCGGACCATTCGATTACGAACACGAGGCATTCACTCGCTCGCTCTGGGTCGTCGAAGGCATCACCAGCTACTACCAGCATATCTTACTGCGCCGCGCAGGATTTTCGACCCGTGAAAGTTATCTGCGGACCGCGAGTAACCTGATCCGTTCGGTTGAAAATACTCCGGGCCGTCTCGTGCAATCAATGAGCGATTCCTCATTCGATAGTTGGATCAAAAGCTATCGTCCCGACGAAAATTCGAGCAACACCCGGATCAGTTACTATGGTGGCGGTTCGGTGGTCGGCATTCTGCTCGATGCAGAAGTGCGTCGCGTGAGCAACGACTCCAAATCACTCGATGATGTCATGCGGCTCGCCTACGAGCGCTACAGCGGCGAGCACGGCTACACCGAAGCCGAGTTCATCGCTCTCACCAGCGAAGTTGCCGGTGGCGATATGGCGCCATGGTTCAAGCGTGTGGTGCAGAGCCCTAGCCAGCACGATTATCAACCCTTCCTCGATTGGTATGGCCTCGAATTCGAAGCCGTCAAAAAGCCTGAGCCCAAAATGCTCCCCAACGGACTGGAGCCTCCCGACGCACCCGGCGGCTGGCTCGGTGCTGATCTCAAAGTCTCTGGCGGCCAGACCATGGTCACCCGTGTGCTCACCGGCACCCCGGCCTACGCCGCGGGCCTCTACGTGAAAGACGAATTGATCGCCGTGAATGGCTTCCGAATCGAGAAAGCCATCGCCTCTCACCTCCGCCCCTTCCCTGCTGGCACCACCGTCGAGCTTCTAATTTCCCGTCGCGGTGAGTTGATTACACTCCCCGCCACTTTAGCCGAGAAACCAAATGCATCCTGGAACCTCAAAATCCGCAAGGATGCCACCCCTGAGCAAACCGCTCATCTGGAATCATGGCTTGGAACGGATGACCCTGAGACTGATTCTTGACTCTAAACATTGTGGCGAGATGCTGCGGCCAGCCCTCTTGCAAATTGTCTGCTCAGACCTCGCACACATCCCTCCACCTTTCCAAAAGATCGCTAGCGCTTTTGGGCGTGATGATCCTCTTCCCGTGGATGCTAACGGTTCTGTTTCTGTTCTCCAACAAGGATGAGTCGGCAGAGCAAAATAAGCCCTCCAGATCCGAGATCACACATCGTAGCGAGCTAACGCAAAAAGGAAACTCCGGTCCTTGGGGAGATCTCACCTATACACGCGTTCTCATAGAGCCTCCTGAGGATCATCTCGAAGTCCGTTTCTCAAAAAATGATCACTTCATCTGGATTTTCCAAGATTATGACGAAGCACAATTGAACGCATTATGGGCTCAAGCCGAACTGACTAGTGCGGAGCTTGATATTTTGGATCAGCCCGGGGTGAAGCAAATTGAGGACCGTAAAATCAAGATCACCGCTCCAAAGGATTTCGTTCGGACGATGAATCGAAAAGCTCGAACTGTCATCTATACCGCCCTCTCGAAATTCCCCGAGAACAACCCGCAAAGCGAACCATTCAGATTCAACGCATCCCGGCGCGACGAGTGGTTTGAAGGCAGCGAATTAAAGCCGGAAAGCATTTCAGCAATTTCTTCCATGTTCTACGAAAGGGGCAAATCGGTGCTATTTTCTGATACCAATTTTATGATGGGAGAAATTGGCACCGCAGAGCAGCGCTTACTTTTCCTAAAAACTCTGGCTCGCACCTCTACCATGTTGGTCACGGTGCAGATCAAACCTGATACTGACATCGATACACTCTCAAATTACTGGGGACAAGGGCCTCGCGCCAAAGACATTCAACCTTTGTTGCAATCGCTCCAACGCAAGCGAACTGCCGTGGCGATCGATATCATCCACTTCCTGCCTCCATTCGCTCGATCTCTCCTCTACACTTACCCCTCCACAGACGATCCCGGAAGTAAGACTTACAAGGACTGCCATTGGACCAGTCTCAATTTTTTCAAGACCATTCCGGATCCACGTTACGAAGATATCAGCGAGATCATCACTGAAATCACCGAGAGGTATCATCCCATTTCTGGAGCCCCAAAATTCGGAGATCTCATCCTCTTTGTCGCCGACAAAAATGATGTCATTCATTCCTGCGTCTATATCGCCGATGATATCGTCTTCACCAAAAATGGAGTCAACCCAAGCACTCCCTGGATCCTCATGTCACTAGAGGATGTTATCGCCAACTATCCCTCCGACATACCACTCGATATCCAGCGATATCGACGAAAAACAACCGCAAACCCTTAGTGGTTTATCAGAAAATTCCTGATGGCAAAGTATGACATCTCGAGAAGCCGGACTAAGCCCCTCGGGCTTGAGCGAAGAATGCTTAAACTGGCGTTGCTCTGATGTCATAGCGAGAAGCGGAGCAGCGTGGCATCCATGCATTTTTATCGCATGCACTTGCCTGTTCCTGAATTGCCACGCCAGACCAAGCGAACCCGCAATGACAAACAGAGGGAAGTTCAGTAGCAGGAAGCCGCAGGCCGCAGTGGGAATCCACCTCCAGAATCGTCACCCACAACCTGCGACATAGTCGGCGATGATTCCGCCGAAGGAGCCGTTAGTGAAGAACACCACGAGTTGGGGTTCTTCTGAAGCTACGCTCTGTTCACGCAGAGTCGCCAACAACGCATCGTGGGTCGGCGCGGTGTGACCTTGCACGTCCTTGGTCTTTAGAAACTCAATCGTGCCCTCGATATCGAAACGTTCATTCGGCTCCATCGTGTCGGCTCGCGAAATCGCTCCGATGTAAACTTCATCGGCGAGAGCCAACGCATTCATAAAACCGTCCTGCATGATGCTCGTCCGCGACGTGTTGCTGCGCGGTTCAAACGCCGCGTGAATTCGATGCTGCGGATACTGCGCGCGCAGTGAGCGTAGGATCTCGCGCAGCGCCGTCGGGTGATGCGCAAAATCTTCGATCACGGTGAGCTTCGGTGTGGCGACATGAACTTCCTGCCGCCGCTTAACCCCACGGAATTTAGCGAACGCGCTCAAGTCCACCTTGGCCGCGTCTGATTCTGTTGTGATAACACGCGCAAAGCCCTCCTCGGAGTTTTCCGAATCGGGCAGCAATGAAAGTTGCGCGGCGGTCGCGGCCATCGCTGCGTTGCGCGCATTATAAATCCCAGCATGAGGCCAGACTACCTGCGCCCAGTGTTCCCCTTTCCACGTCAACTCGAAGCGCGCGCCTTGGGTGCTCTCCTCAAAGTTCGTAATACGAACATTGTTATTCTCGCCGGTGCCGACGCGGATCACGCGCGTCCAGGGCATTTCGCCCAGCGCGGCGAGATTCGCATCATCGCCATTCATGACGATCCAGCCATTGCGTGGCACGATTCGGGTGAAGTGTCGAAAGGTGCGCTGCACATCTGCTAGGTCGCGGAAGATATCAGCGTGATCAAATTCGAGATTATTCAACACCGCCACATGCGGAGCGTAGTGGATAAATTTGCTGCGCTTGTCGAAGAAAGCGCTGTCGTATTCATCGCCCTCGATCACGAAAGGATCGGTCGTCGTGCCTAAGTGATTCCCCGTCGGCGGATCGAGCGGCACGCCGCCAATCAAATAGCCCGGATCGCGACCCTGCGAACGCAGCAGATGAGCCGTCAGTGCCGTGGTCGTGGTTTTCCCATGCGTGCCCGCAATCACGACATTGCGACGTCCTTTGAGCACGAAGCCCGACAGAAATGCCGGCAGCGACGTGAACTCCAGTGCGCGAGTTTCGAGCAACCACTCCACCTCCACATGCCCACGTGACATCGCGTTGCCAATCACCACGAGATCCGGCGCGAGTTGAGCCAATCTCTCTGCATCATAGCCTTCGTGCACACTGATTCCGGCCTCAGCCAAAACCGTGCTCATTGGCGGATAGACGCCTGCATCGCTTCCGATCACGTCATGCCCAGCCGCTCGCGCCAGTAAGGCTGCATTGCCCATCGCGGACCCGCCGATTCCCATGAAATAGATCTTCATCATCACCAGATGACATAGTTTTCGTTTTCAAACGCATGGCGAGTCTCGACTCAACTGATCGCGCCTGTAATTTCGAGCTCACCATGAGCACCCCATCAACCGTCCTTTCACATCAAACTATTTATCACGACGATGAATACTATTCTGCCTGGCCTGCGCTGATCCGTGCCGGAAATGGCGATCTACTCCTTTCGTTTACCCGCACGCGTCAGCATCTCTCCCCATCTGGCACGTTGGTCACTGTGCGCTCCTCCGATAATGGCGCGACTTGGTCTGAACCCGTCATCGTCCGCGACACCCTGATCGATGATCGCGAAAACGGAATGACTGTCCTCCCCGATGGACGCATCGTCATGCATATCTGGTCCACGCATTGGAAAGCCGAGGAATACCGCGGGCTCGGGCCTGATGCCTATCCTCAGGAACAGCTGGATGAATGGATTGAGCAGGTTTCCACTCCCGAATATTTGGCCGCCGAAAACTTGCAGGGCAGTTGGACAATCATCTCCGATGACCACGGTCACACCTGGTCGGAACCGCAACGCGGCCCCGATAGCGTTCATGGAGGTATCGCCCTGCAAGACGGTTCACTTCTCATTGCTGCCTATCGCAACACTCGCGGACATTGCACCATCGAAGGCACACCCGACCCCACTCAACCGTGGACCAGGCTGGCCGACATCAAATGTCCACTCGAAGACACCCATCGCTTCGGTGAACCGCATATCACCCAAATGCCCTCCGGGCGTATCGTCGTGATGTGTCGCTTTACCGCCAAGGCCTATGATGACACCCGCGAAGATCTGAACCTCTGGCAGACCTGGTCCGACGACAACGGGCACACCTGGTCGTCCCCCGAACGCACAACCATGCTCGGCTTCCCTCCTCACCTCACTGTGCTGAGCGATGGACGCGCTGTTTGCACCTACGGTCGACGTTGCAAACCTTATGGCGAACGCGCCTGCATCAGCAACGACGGCACGACATGGGATCTCGCCAACGAAATCACCCTCCGCGACGACAACGAAGGCTACGATCTAGGTTACCCTGCCTCCATCGAAACGGTCCCGGGCGAGGTCCTCAGCGTTTACTACCAGAAGCCGAAACTGGATCCTCAAGATAAGCACAAATACAAAGTCGGCATCTTCGCGACCAAGTGGCGTGTCTAGTTCCCTGTAGGCCGCCTGCTTGCAGGCGCTTTACCGGCGAGCTGCCCTCACCTCAGCAAACCCATCACTATATTGAGTTAGGATTTAGCAGGCACCTGCCTCAACATTGTAAGGCTTAACTCAATTAACTGAATCCTTGTTTCTCAACAGGATAGTCCATTTTATGCCGTCATGACCCCCACCCCAATTAGGCCTTTGAGTCGGGCCGAATAACTACTGTTCGATAATGATATCACAACTCTATGGATAAGGATCAGATACTTCATGAGATTAGGCGGACCGCTGAAAAAATCGATGGTGGCGCACTCGGATCGAGTAAGTTTGAGTCAGAAACGGGAATTCGTAGATCTGATTGGCTGGGAAAATACTGGGCCCGGTGGAGCGATGCACTACTCGAGGCCGGATTCGCACCTAATCAACTTAATCCGGCGTCGCCTGTAGGCGATCTTCTTGAAAAATACGCGAAGTTCGCGAAGGAACTTGGACGCTTACCTTACAAGGGAGACATGCTACTCAAGGCTTCACAAGAAGCTGAGTTTCCTCACGACTCGACATTCGCTAGGCGTATTGGCTCAAAAGCAGAGATTGTCCGACAGTTAGAAATATTCTGCGGATGCCGGAACGAGTATCACGATGTGGTAGATATGTGCAGGGCATACATTCCTTCCCGGCAGAAAATTACTAGCAATGGAGCTCCTGATGAATCCCCAATCGGCTTTGTCTACCTACTGCAACATGGTTCGCGGCGCGAATACAAAATTGGTCGAACTATGAACCCTCTGCGCCGCGAAGGAGAAATTGGCATCCAACTTCCGGAGAAGATCCAACCAATTCATGTCATCAAGACTGATGACTCTGCTGGGATTGAGGCCTACTGGCATCGTCGGTTTGCGAGCAAACGAAAAGAGGGCGAATGGTTTGCGCTTACCGCATCGGATGTCCGTGCATTCACAAGATGGAAGAGAATATACTGAAAGCTAAATAGCGAATTCTGCCAACTACGCTTCGCTCTGTGACAGATGAGAACGCCAGGCGAATCAAGAGCGCGGCACATAAACAGTTCCTTAAAAAAATGGAGGCAAAGGCAGCCAGGAGCCATCTACGACAAACTCACCGGATCGACGTCGAGGACTTGGATCATGTCGTCGGGCCAGGCGAAGTCGGCGCGAAGTTTTGAGATCAGCGGAATCACTTGGCTAACGTTGTTGGTGAAATACCAGAGCTGCCAGCGATAGGCGTCTTTGATCTTTTCAATCGGCGATGGCGATGGGCCGCGTAGCTCCACTTTATCGCCGAGCTCTTTTTCGATGAGGCGCGCCCACTGTTCGGAGAAGAATTGGAGTTTTTCCGGATTGGGTCCGCGGAAGAGATGATGGATCAGATGTCGATACGGCGGATAGTGAAAATCTTTCCGCAGCTTCAGTTCCGATGCACTGAATCCCTCGTAATCCGCATGGCGGGAAAACTGAATCGCTTCGGCTTGTGGGGTAAACGTTTGCACAACCACTTCCCCCGCCTGATCACCTCGCCCGGCGCGACCTGCGACTTGCACGAGCAATTGGAAGGTGCGCTCATTGGCGCGAAAATCCGGGATGTGCATCGAGATATCCGCATCGATCAATCCCACCAAGGTCACATTGGGAAAATCGAGCCCCTTCCCGATCATCTGCGTGCCCACGAGCACGTCGATCTTCCCGGCACGAAACTCGGCGAGCACTTCCCGGAAACGATTTTTCTTTTTCATCGTATCCGTATCCATGCGTTCGATTCGAGCGCGTGGCAGCACGCGGCGCACGGCTTCTTCCACGCGCTGGGTGCCGAGTCCACGCCAGCGGATCTTGGGCGAGCGGCATTTCGGGCACGCCAGCGGAGCCGATTTTTCCGCTCCACAGAGATGACACTTCAACATCTCATCCTTGCGATGATACGTGAGCGTGATGCTGCAGTGCTCACATTCCTCCAAGTGACCGCATTCTGTGCAGAGCATCGAGGAGGAATAGCCGCGCCGATTGATAAACAGAATCGTCTGCTCGCGCTTCTCGAATCGATCCTGCATCGCACGCACCAGCCTCTGCGATAAAGTGGTCATTCCCCGTGCGCGCATGATTTCCACGCGCATATCCACCACATCGATAAAGGGCAATTTGCGCGAATCGACGCGCTGTTTCAATTCGAGCAGACCATACTTGCCCGCCTTCGCATTCGCATAACTTTCCAGCGAAGGAGTCGCCGATCCGAGCAGACAATGCGCCTCATTGAGCTTCGCGCGATAGACCGCCACATCGCGTCCGTGATAACGTGGCGTCTCGTCCTGCTTGTAGGCCGGTTCATGTTCTTCATCGATCACGATGAGTTTCAAATTATGCACCGGCGCGAACACCGCCGAGCGCGCGCCCACCACAACGCGCGCCTCGCCCGCGGCCAACGCGAGCCAACCGTCCAGCCGTTCGCCTTCGCTCAGATGACTGTGCCAGACCACGCATTTATTACCGGGCGCGATCGCTTCGAGCCGCGATCGCAGCCGAGCGACCGTCTGCGGAGTCAGCGCGACTTCGGGCACGAGAAACATCACACCGCCCCCCGTCTTCAACACTTCCTCAATCGCGTGTAAATACACCTCGGTCTTGCCTGAACCCGTCACTCCGTGCAGCAGATTCACCCCGAATCGATTCTTGCCGACCTCGGTCTCGATACTGTCCACGGCGGCTCGCTGTTCTTCATTGAGGATCGGCGGTTGCGCGACCACGTGTTCGCCTTTGGCCCAATCGTCCTGGTAAGCCTCGCGCACGACACGTCGCGCCTCCTCTTTCAAGGTCCCTTTCTTCACCAGCGCATTCGAGACTGCAGCGGTGAGATTGAGACGTTTCAGCACCAGCCCTTTGTTTTGCGGACGGTATTGTTGCTCCAGAAAGCGATACAGTTGCGCCTGTTTCGGGGCACGTTTCGCCAGCTTCTCCAGATCGTCAGGCGCGAGCTTCTCAGCGACACTGAGCAGCTTCTCTTCTTTGATGCCCGCACCACTGCGCACGGCCGCGGGAATCATCGTTTCGATAATCCCATCAAGCGACGCCGCGTAATAAACCGACATCCATTTCGCCAGTTTCAACAGATCAGGCGTGAGCGCGGGAAACGGATGCACGACCTGCGCCACGTTTTTGAGGCGGTTGAGAGGGAAATCCTTCGGCTCACCGATATCGCCGACAACACCGAGCAGCAGACGATTCATCACCGGGATTCGCACGAGAGAGCCCATCTGCACCGTCGCCGCCAAGGTCTCCGGCACGCGGTAGTGCAGAAGTTTGTCGAATCCAGCCAAGGGATGAACGCCCACGATCATAGCGCCGAATCACGCCGATAGCGCGACACCTTGGCAAACCTGAACGGTGGACTGAGTGGGAATCGCACGTTTGTCATGGCGAGACACGTGCTACAGGTGGAGCGGCTTGTCCCCAAGACGCTAGCTCATCGGCACACACTCCTGTCATGCGTGTTGAGGACAACACGCACCACCCTATTCGCATCATTGGAGGGTCCGTCTCCAACGGACCGCGTTGACTACCTCCAGTGCTCGTGGATTGCCGCGGTCGTGCCGCTGAGCGGCACTCTCTCGCAATGACAAACCGTGCGGACGGGCATGAGTCCGACAGGTGGAGCGGCTTGTCCCCAAGACGCTAGCTCATCGGCACACACTCCTGTCATGCGTGTTGAGGACAACACGCACCACCTATTCGAAGGCAGGACGAACCGTTCAGCCCACGAACAGGTTGACAGTTTCGCGCCTGATTCAAACAGTTTCCCCGTGAGCAACGACGCCTCCCGTGAAAAGTATCGCCAATACCTGACCCAAAAGGGGCTGCGCGTGACCAATCAACGGCTCGCGATCTACGACGCCGCTTTTGAGCAGAAAGAACACTTCACCGCCGAGCAGCTCCTTGATTACGCCCGCGTGATCGACGATTCCGTCTCCCGCGCCACGGTTTACCGCAGCCTGCCGATCATGACTGAGAGCGGCATTCTCCGCGAAGTGGATATCGGATCTGGCGAGAAATTCTATCTGCCGATCACCAATAACACGACTCAGGTCGCCCAGGTTGTCTGTGTGGATTGCGAAAAGATTTTCGAGATCAGCGCCCCTTTCATGGAATGGTATGGCAGCACCGTCTCCTCCAAGCTCGGCCTCACTCCTGTTTCGCAACGCCTCCAAGTCAGCGCGCATTGCGATTCCTTTCGAGAAAATAGCACCTGCCCACGCCGAGGTTAAGTTCGCCATGGATAAAACCAGCGACCACGAATTTGAGATAACCTTCTTCGAGTCGGTCCTCAAGCGCTCCCCAGATTACACTGAAGTGATCGAAATCCTCGGCGGACTCTACACCAAACATGGACGCATTTCCGATGGTTTGAAGATGGACCGTAAGCTCGTGCGTTATCTCCCGGAGAATGCCACCGCGCACTACAATCTCGCCTGTAGTCTCGCTCTTTCGAAACGCAAAGCCGATGCGCTGAAATCACTTCGCCGTGCGATCGAACTCGGCTATCAGGATATCGAGTGGCTCATGCAAGACTCCGATCTCACCGAGCTCAAAGAGCATCCTGATTTCGAAACAGTGATCGCCCCCATCGCGAGTGAGAATTGAGGGCAGTTCGAGAGTCGTGTTTTCACCACTAAGGTCACAAAGAGCACGAAGATCGGTGCTATCGATCGGTATTAACCGCTAAGTGCGCAAAGAACGCTAAGAGTCGATAGTGGTTTGGTTTTCTTCGCGCTCTTGGCGTAGATTGATCGGTCGTCTTGATCCAGACTGTATCCGTGCAATCCGTGCTTAAAACAAAAGGTCTCGCGACGAACGCGACGGATCAGTTCAAGCAGAAAAATGCAGAACGGCTGTCGGGGTCTTCTTCGCGACCTTTGCGCTCTTCGCGGTTCAAAACAGATCCCGTATCTCTGCGCCTCTGCGTTAAATAATCTCCCTTGTGATACTTTTCGGGTGCTCACAAGCCAAAGATCAGCTCTAGCACACGATCCAGATCATCGGCCGGAACGAGTTGGCCGCGGCGGGTGACGACCAGACGGCGCGAACGGTCGGCGCGATCTAGGGACTCATCAGTTTGAATCACTTTCACTTCGTTGGGACGCATGCCGGTGACGGCTTCCGCATCGAGCGCCTTCCATGTCACCGGTAGCCCGTTCCAAGTGAAACCGATCTCCCAGCCTTTGATTAGCATAGGAGCATGGGGTTTAATTAGAGAGGGATAGCGGGCCAGAAAATCAGGGTGGCGCATCGTGGCGATTTGCACGGTCGCCACAATCGGCAAGCTGGCGAGGTAGTCCTCAACATTATCCAAATGGCCTTGCCGGTATTGCTGGAAAAAATCGAGCGGATCGAAACCAACCAGATTCATCCCGTTGTAAGCGCCGTGGTCGTTGGCGCTGCCAAATTCTTTTCGATCATACCACGACTGAAAGTTATCCGTCATGCGCAGGCCCATCTCGAAATGCAGATGTGCGCGACTCCGTGGAATGGTGTAAGTGGCACTCCGGCCCATGATGCCGATCGTCTGCCCGTGCGACACCTTTGAGCCTTCACGAATGGAACCATCGATCTTCGCGAGATGAGCGTAGAGCGTGTAGATCGCGGGGATCACATCAGGATGCTCAATCACAATATACCGACCGTAACTGCTCT
>Ga0075118_10001307_pt1 | contig 18144 bp, 15 predicted proteins | sample AntAceMetag02UKE_FD_69794 | JGI IMG/M metagenome (GOLD analysis project Ga0075118, IMG submission 69794) | Saline lake microbial communities from Ace Lake, Antarctica - Antarctic Ace Lake Metagenome 02UKE | ecosystem: Environmental > Aquatic > Non-marine Saline and Alkaline > Saline | place...
CAAAACCGTTTGGAATCCTCGCCGGTCAAGTCGTGCACCCGATGCAGCATTTCCTTCGACGCCTTGTTGGTGAAGGTGAGCAGCATGATCTCGCCCGGCGGCACCCCCTGGTGGAGCAGCCAAGCGACGCGATAGGTGAGGGTGCGGGTCTTGCCCGATCCGGCACCGGCGAGCACGAGCAGGGGACCCGGATCGGCCGTGACGGCAGCGTATTGCTCATCATTGAGGGCCTCGCGGAAATTGATCGGCGGGTAGCGGGAAGAGGTCGGCTTGTTTTCGTCGCGATCGAGAATGAAATCCATGGACAGACGAGGCTCAGGGTTTACGCCCTCGAATAAAAGCCGAAAGCGTTCCAATTGTGCGCTGGCTGGGTCCGCGGAGTAATCTAGCGGCTTGAGCTCCCGGCGAGGATGCTGATTCTACTGGTTGCCGGGGCCGAGTTCCCTCGGGCACCCCCTCATGAAGATCGCCGCCGTTGTCCAGCCGCCTACCGCATCCAACCTTCGCACCCTCGCGCAGATCGGGGTCGAAAATCAGTGCTTCTACGACATGGCGGGAATGCCGCTTGAGCTCGCGGGCTTACGCGCCGCTGGTGAGCACGCGGAGCGGAATGGCCTCCGCCTTGCGGTGGTCGAAGGGGGGCCTCCCATCGATCAAATCGTTTTGGGCAAGCCGGGCCGCGACGCCCAGATCGAGGATTATAAGCGAGCCTTGGGTAATATGGGAGAACTCGGTATCCGCACTCTCTGCTACAACTTCATGCCGCAGATCACGAGCGATGCCATGGTCATCCGCACCTCGTTTGCCACGCCCGAACGAGGCGGCGCGCTCACCAGTAGTTTTGCGCTGGCGGGCTCCGACAACGAGCGCATGACGGCGGAGGGCACGACGACGGACGAGATGATGTGGGACAACCTCGATTATTTTCTGACTCGAATCATCCCGACGGCGGAAGACGCCGGGGTGAATCTCGCGATGCATCCGGATGACCCGCCGCTGTCACCGATGTGGAATCTCGCGCGGATTATGCGCAGCGTGGAGAACTACGATCGGCTGTTTCAAATGCACCCGAGTCCGGTCAATGGCATGACCTTTTGCCAAGGCTGTTTCGTTGAACTCGGCGTCGATCTGGATGCCACGATTCGACACTTTGCGGACCGGATTCATTTCGTGCATTTCCGCGATGTGGCCGGCCCATTGCACGACTTTCACGAAACGTTTCCCGATAACGGACCGACTGATATGGTGCGGTTGATGCACACGTATAAAGATATCGGATACGACGGTTTTATACGCGTCGATCATGTGCCCCAACTCGCCATGGAGCAGGAGTCCGCGGCAGGCTACGGGTTGCCCGGTCATCTCTTTGCGATCGGTTACCTGAAAGGGTTGATGGAACCGATTTTCGGTCCGGGGCAAACCCGTTCGAGCGCATGAAGGTGGCGCTCGCGCAGTTCATCTACGAGAGCAACACCTTCAATCCGGTGGAGGCGGAGGTTACGTGTTTTACCCAAAACGGCACCTGGCTGACGGATCCTGCTGCTATTCGTCAGTGGGCACACGGCACGGATACTCAGATGCAGAGTAGCGTAACCGTGCTCGAAGCGGCGGGGGTGGAGACGACGCCCTGTTTCGTCGCAATTTGCGGCGCGCCGGGAGGGCGTTTGACGGCCGCCTGTTATGAGCAGGTCAAGACGACCCTGCGGGATCGGTTGGCGGCGACGATGCCGGTCGATGCGATGGTGTTACACCTGCATGGCGCGGTGTGCGCCGTCGGATGTGACGATGTGGAAGGCGATCTACTGGCGATGGTTCGTCATGATTTGGGCTTCGATGGATCGGTGGTGGTCTCGCTCGATTTGCACGCTAACGTGACGGCGCAGATGCTCGACCATGCCGATGTGACTACGGCCTACCGGACGGCACCGCACATGGATTTCGCGGAGACGGGGGAACGGGTGGCCTGGCTGTTGTTGTCGCTCCCAGACGGTGGGTCGCGGACGATAGCGATGGCGAAGATGTCGGCGCTAATTCCACCGACAGCGACCGATCATTTACGCGGTGAGTTTGCCCGAATTTTGGCGCGAGCGCGGGAACTCGAACAAGACCCGGCTATCGTCGATATTAGTCTATTTCCGGTGCAGCCCTGGCTGGACGTGGAAGGGCTCGGCTCAAGCGTCGTGGTGGTGGCTACCGACGCGGTCGTGGGAGCGCGAATTGCGCAGGAACTGGCAGAGGAGTGGTATGAGCAGCGCCACGATTGGCCGACGGGATTGCGGGATTGGACCGAAATACGGTCCCTACTTTCGGTGCCGACGGAGCGACCGTGGGTGTTGGTGGATACGGCTGATGCCACGACGGGGGGCAGTGCCGGAACCAGTGCCGAAGCCATCACGCAGCTTTGGCTGATGCGAGAAGACCTGCCCGGCGAGGTTTTGCTCTGGGTGGTCGATCCGGCGGCGGTGGAGCGAGGCTTGGCGGGCGATACGGCCTTTGAATTGGGCGAGCAAAAATTCCCGATGGCGGGGGAAGTGATTTACCGAGGAAGTTGTCGATTTCGTCCGCGGGGGCGGGCCTACACCGGGCAATCGGTAACTTGTGGCCAAGCGATCGTGATCGCCGCCGGTCGGCTACGGATTGTTGTCACTGAACAAGGCTGTCTTTGCTCGGATCCGGCATTCTTCGAGTGTCTGGGCTTGGTGCCCGTTGAGGCGCTCGCGGTCCAAGTGAAGAGTTTGTTGGGGTGGCAACCGGGTTATGCCGTCGGGCCAGAGCAGGGCCTCTACTTCGACGGTCCCGGCACCACGTCTTTGAACTTTGCGCGGTTGTCTTTTTCGGGCGCGCGGCGTGAACTTTTCCCGCTGCGAACCTCTCCGCGTAACCCCATCTCCCTATGGCAATCGACCTGACTAACAAAGTGTGTCTCATCACTGGCGCGGACCAAGGTATCGGCCGAGGAACGGTTCATGGTTTTCTCCAGCGCGGGGCCCGAGTGGCCGCCGGGTTGTGGCAGGCAGCGCGCTCCGCCGAAGGGGTCGCCCCGGCTTTAGCGGTGCAGATGGATGTGACAAACCCAGAGGAAATTACGGCGGCGGTCGCGGAGGTGATCGCAACGTTTGGGCGCATCGATGTTTTGATTAACAACGCGGGGATTTATCCACGTTGCCCCGCCGATGAGCTGACCTACAAGGACTACGTGAAATTGCGGGAAGTGAATTTGGATGGCACCTGGCGCTGTTGCCTGGCGGTGATCCCGCAGATGAAAAAACAAGGCAGTGGCAGCATCATCAACACCGGGAGCATCACCTTACGAACGGGGATGCCTCATCTCGCACACTATCAATCGACCAAAGGGGGAATCTTGGGGCTGACCCGCGGGATGGCCCGTGATCTGGGGCCCTTTGGGGTCCGGGTGAATTGCCTGCATCTGGGCGCGGTTTTGACCGAAGGGGAGATGCGGCTCGACGGGGTGGGGGCCGACCAGCTCGCCGCGATTGAAGCCAAGCAGTGCATGTCTGGTCGGCAGACTCCCGAGACCGTTGAACCGAATTTCGCGTTCTTCGCGTCAGACGAGAGCGGCGACGTGACCGGGCAAAGCCTGACCATTGATCGGGGTTGGACCCACGACTAGCTGGCCTCGGTGCTGGTGCGGGCTTCTGATCAAAGTCGGATGAAGCCTAGAACAACGTCCAAGCGACATTAACTCCAGCGGTTACGATCGATACCATGGTCATCAGCTTGATGAGAATGTTCAGGCTGGGACCGGCGGTGTCCTTGAAGGGGTCGCCGACGGTATCGCCGATGACGACCGCCTTATGGGCGTCCGAGCCCTTGCCTCCATGGTGACCTTCCTCGATGTATTTTTTCGCGTTGTCCCAGGCTCCACCGGAGTTGGCCATAAAGACGGCGAGGACGAAACCGGCGCAAAGGCCGCCGCCGAGCAAGCCGAACGTGCCGGGCACGCCGTAGATTAAACCGACGGCGATGGGCACCAGCACGGCAATGACGGAAGGCAGGACCATTTCGCGTTGGGCGCCGGCCGTGGAGATCGCGACGCAGCGCGCGTAGTCGGGATCTTCGGTGCTGGCCATGATGCCAGGGTGCTCGCGGAATTGGCGGCGCACCTCTTCGACCATGCGGCTGGCGGTTCGACCCACCGCATTGATGGTCAGACCACAGAACAGGAATGCCATCATAGATCCGAGGAATAGGCCGAGAATGACCTTCGGGTTCATGAGGTTCACTTCGAAGTAATCCATGAACTGCGTGATGGTGGCGTAGGCGGTCACCACCGTTTCGCCCGAGCGTAAGACGAACGACTCTTGATGGTTGTGCAGCATGGCGATCTTGAGCTGCTCGACATAGGAGGCGAGCAGAGCGAGGGCGGTGAGGGCGGCGGAACCGATGGCGAAGCCTTTCCCGGTCGCGGCTGTAGTATTGCCCAAAGAATCTAGGGCGTCGGTCCGACGACGGACCTCGGGTCCGAGCCCGGCCATCTCCGCGTTCCCCCCGGCGTTGTCGGCGATAGGACCATAAGCATCGGTCGCGAGGGTCAGGCCGAGGGTGGAGAGCATACCGACGGCGGCGATGCCGATGCCGTAGAGCCCCATCGGCATGGATGCAGGGCTGAAACTCCAAGAACCGGCGGCAAAGCCGTAAGCGCAAGTTGTGCCGACCACGATGGCGAGGACAGGGACAACGGTGCTGATCATGCCGACCCCAAGCCCGGAGATGATCACGGTAGCAGGGCCCGTCTTAGCGTGGGCGCTGATCCCCTGCGTTGGTTTGAATTCTTGCGAGGTGTAATACTCCGTTGCTTTACCGATGATAATACCGGTGAGGAGACCGACTACGATGGCACCCCAAATGCCGGTAAAGTTGGGCAGTCCGAGGAACCGCAGGATCAGGTAGGAAGCGACGAAGATGAGAGCGGAGCTGAAGTTCACCCCCGCGAGAGCGCGTTCAGCAGGTTCCGCTGCGACGCTCCTCGTTTCACGCGCACGGAGAAGATCCCCGCGATCGAAAGGAGGGTGCCGACGGCGGCGATCAGCATGGGGGCAATGACTGCTCGGTAGGCGACGGCGGAGTCGCCGGCGGCCCCAAAAGCGGCCGCCCCCAGGGCGGCCGTGGCGAGGATGGAGCCGACGTAGGATTCATAGAGATCGGCGCCCATCCCGGCGACATCACCCACGTTGTCCCCGACGTTGTCGGCGATCGTGGCGGGATTACGGATATCATCTTCGGGGATACCCGCTTCGACTTTGCCAACCAAGTCAGCCCCGACGTCGGCGGCTTTGGTGAAGATGCCGCCCCCCACGCGCGCGAACAGCGCTTGGAGCGAGGCACCCATGCCAAACGTCAACATGGTGGTCGTGATGACCAGCAGCTTGTGATTGGGATCGTCGTCTTGGACGAAGTGACTGAGCACGAGGAACCAGACCGAGAGATCGAGGAGAGCAAGGCCAACGACCACGAGGCCCATGACCGCGCCACTGCGGAAAGCGAGGCGGAGGCCGGCGTCGAGGGAGTCCGCTGCAGCGTGAGCCACGCGCGCGGACGCGTCGGTGGCGGTTTTCATGCCAAAAAATCCGGCGAGCGCGGAGAACAGACCGCCGGTCAGGAAAGCAAAAGGCACCCAAGGATTCTGGAGGCCCAAACCATAAGCGAGCCAGGCGAACACCACCGTAAGACCGGCGAAGAACAGGCCGACGATCTTGTATTGCTGCTTTAGATACGCCATCGCACCCGCGCGCACGTGACCGGCGATCGTTTGCATGAGCGCGGTGCCTTCGGGAGCCGCCTTCATCTGCCGGTAGAAGTAGACGGCGAAGAGCAGTGCGCAGATTGAAGCCGCCGGAACGAGCCAGAAGAGGAAGGAGTTCAAGGTGAAATCGGGCTAAGGGGTGGAGGAGATTCAGGCGCCGAAGGTGGAAAGCGCGGAGCGCCACCACGGGTAGTGCTCATTTTCGAGGGCTTTGCGGTCAGGGAACGGGAAAAACCGAAAATCGCCGCCGCGTTTTGCGACGTAGAATCCGCGGTGTAGGGTGCGAAATAGCACGTCCTGTTGGAGATAGCGGATCACGGTTTTGGCCGGTTTATCGGACTTGGTGCGAAGCTCGCGCAAACAGTCCCGCAAATGCTCAAGATTATGATAAGGCAGATCTGCGATATTCTCGGCCTCAGGATCGTCGGCCAAGCGCGCGAGCTGGAGCTCTGCGAAAACGAGCGCCGGGAGGGTAACCCGATGATTTTCTGCGGTGATGGAATGCGCAAAGGAGAGCGGATCCTCGGAACTCACGACCCGTGGCGTCACGGGTGCGAATTCTTGATAAAGGTGAAAGCGCGGTCCCGTTTCGGCCACATACTCCGCGGATCGAAGCTCAAGGACTCGACCGGCATCCGTCACGAGATAGAGGGCTTCAAACGCGTCAATGGGCGTAGATTCAAGCACGCGATAAATGGACAAATAGGCGGACTGTCGAGGGGCCAGACCTTTGCTTCGATCCAAGTCGGCATCCATCCCCGCATCGCGTAGTCGGTCCGTCGTGAAATCTTCGCTTAGACGGAAGAAAATAGCCTGTCCGCGAGCGCGTTGGCGGGAGCCCGTTGCGAGATAGGTGCCGAATTTTGAAGGATCAAGATGGGAGGCAATTAGGGCCTCGGGCATCAGAGATAGATAGAGGTAGGTTTTCATGGCCGATCCACGATGATCGACGAAGGCACCGTCCATCGCGGTGGTCACTATAGACAGCTTAGCCCGATTCAAGCTACGCAGCCCTTGTTAGGAGCTAGGCGTCGGTTGGGCGAAAAGGTGGCTCGCACCGCGACGGGGCGCTACCACCCTGACTTAGATCAATACGAGATGGTCGCGATGAACGACTTCTAAGCGTCGCCGGTAAGGGAAGACCTTTTTGATGTCGATCGTATTCAGTCCGATGATACGATGCACGTCCACGGAGCTGAAACAAGCCTTGCCGCGGGCGACGACGGTGCCATCGGGCGCGCAGATATCGATGATTTCACCCGCCGCGAAAAGCCCGCGACAACCGGTCACGCCGACCGCGAGCAGGGAGCCGCCTTGTTCGCGCAGAGCAGGCACGGCGTGGGCGTTGATATCGACTTGCCCCTCGGGCCGTTGGAAGTAGGCGATCCAGTGTTTGCGCGCATCGAGGGTGATGCCGCTGGGGGCGAAAAACGTGCCGGGATTGTGCCCCGAGAAGATTCGCGGGATGACGTCATTGGCCCGGCCATTGGCGATGAATACGCCGCAGCCGGCTTTGGTGGCGAGACGCGCGGCCGAAATCTTCGAGATCATCCCACCCACGGCGGTCGCGGAGGTGGTGCCCCCGGCCATGGCTTCGATCGCAGGCGTAATCCGTTTGACGACGGGCACAATTTTGCCGGTTCCCTTCATGTCGATCAGACCGGGAGCGGTGGAGAGAATCAGCAGGTAGTCGGCGTGCAGCAGGCTCGCGAGCATGGCCGAGAGGGTATCGTTATCGCCGAATTGGATTTCGGCCGCGCTGACGGTATCGTTCTCGTTGACGACGGGAATGGTATCATAACCGAGCATAGCCTCGAAGCTGGCCTTGACGGCCAGGTGGCGAGATCGAGTGCGCACGTCTTCATGGGTGAGTAGCACCTGCGCGACTCTGCTATTATGAGGCTCGAAACCGCTCTGCCAGGTTTGCATGAGCAGGCTTTGGCCCACGGCGGCACAGGCCTGTTTCTGAGAAAGTAAACGAGGCCGGCGCTTGAGGCCGAGCAGACCCATGCCGAGTCCAACGGCACCGGAGGAAACGACAATCACTTGAGTTCCGGCGGCGCGGAGATCGGTGATTTGCGCGCAGACGGCGTTGATGCGCTCGATGTCGAGGAGTCCGATCCCGGATGTCAGCACCCCGGTGCCGAGTTTGATCACCACGCGTTTGGGCGGGCTGCCCACGATGCTGGCAGGCACAGGTTTCACCGCAATCGGGAGTGAGCGGCGGTCAGTTGACCTCGAGGAGGTCCTTTTCTTTGGAGGCAAGATGATCGATGATCGAGGTGATGGCCTTATCGGTCAACTGCTGGATTTCTTTTTCCAAACGCTTTGACTCATCTTCCGGGAGTTTGGCCTTTTTGAGGGTATCGAGTCCATCGTGGCGGGCCTTGCGCACCCCGACTTTGCCGTCTTCGGCATAACGTTGGGCGACTTTGACGAACTCGGCGCGGCGCTCGCGACTCATCTCGGGGAGCGGCACCCGGACTAAGGTGCCATCGACCGCGGGGTTGAGTCCGATATTGGCGATTTGGATGCCTTTGGACACGGCTTGGAGGAGCCCTTTATCCCAAGGTTGAATCACGATCATGCGCGAATCCGGCGTGCTGATGGCGGCGCAGTCTTTGATCCGCATGTTCGAGCCGTAGGCATCGACCGTGATATTCTCGACCATGGTCGGGGTGGCTTTGCCGGTATGAATATTATCGAACTCATGCATCGTGTGCTCGACGGCCTTATTCATTTTTTTCTCCGTGGTGGAAACGATTTCGTGGGACATAGCGATGGGTGGGCTGATGGTGGCGGAATAAAATTAACGGTGCACGAGGGTGCCGATTTTTTTGCCCTCGACGGCAGAACGGATGGCATTCGGGTCGCTCAGGTCAAAGACGAGAATCGGCAGGTTGTTGTCGAGGCAGAGGGAAAACGCGGTGGCGTCCATGACATTGAGCCGCTGCCGCAGGGCATCGATGAAAGTGATGGTGTCGTAGCGCACGGCGTCGGGGTGCTTTTTCGGATCCTTGTTGTAGATGCCATCCACTTTGGTGGCTTTAAAAATAATCTCAGCACCGATTTCATTGGCCCGGAGCGCGGCGGTGGTGTCGGTGGAGAAGTAGGGATTGCCGGTGCCGGCGACGAAGATGACCACGCGCTTTTTTTCCAAATGACGCACCGCGCGTCGAAGAATGAACGGCTCAGCCACTTGATCCATGGGGATGGCGGTTTGAACCCGGGTATTGACGCCCATTTTTTCGAGGCAATCCATGATCGCAAGGCCATTGATGACCGTGGCCAGCATGCCCATGTAGTCGCCGGTCGTGCGATCGACGCCCCGGCTGGCGCCTTGGAGCCCGCGAAAGATGTTGCCGCCGCCAATCACGACGCTGACTTCGACCCCCATGTCGTGGATGTCTTTTACCTGCTCGCAGATGCGGCTGAGGACGGCAGGATCGATGGGATCGCTGCCGGAACCCCGCAAGACCTCGCCGCTCAGTTTGAGGACGATGCGTTTATATCGAGGGGCGGAGTCAGCTGAGGCGGATTCACTCATTAACTGCGAGTGAACGCGGGCGATTTTGTTGCGTCAATCCGGGAGAGAACCCAAGGGGCTTACTTTGACGGTGCGTCGGCCAAGACGCGGCGTAGCACTCGGGCCCTATCGGCGATCTCGTAGGGCTTGGGCACGCTGGCCACAAAACCGTGCGCTTCGTAGTTGGTGCAGATCGGGTCATGGGCGTAGCCGCTGGAGACGATGGCTTTCAACTTGGGATCGATCCGCTGCGGCTGGGCTAACGTTTCGAGGCCGCTCATCCCCTCGGGAAGATAGAGGTCGAGGATCGCCGCATCGATGGTTTGGCCGGAATCGTGGGCGTCGGCGAGTGCGGCGACGGCCGCTTCGCCCGAAGTGACGGGAATGGTGTCGTAGCCGAGGTGCCTCAGCACCAAAGCGCCGACGGAGAGGATGTCGGCCTCGTCATCGACGAACAGCAGTCGATGGCGTGAGTCGGGCGCGAGCGGAGGGGGCACGGGGATGGAGTCGAGCTTTGGCGGTAGCGAAACTTAGCGATCCTCCTTGGCTGCCCGACATGGGTTCGAACCATGACTAGGTGAGTCAAAGTCACCGGTGCTACCATTACACCATCGGGCAAGTAAGGAGGAGGGCAGCGTGAAAGGATTGGTTCTCTCGTCAAGCGCGAGATCGTTTGTTTTTTAAACGACTCGACGACGGCGACGGCCGAAAAGCCCCAAAGCGATCGCGGCGAATCCACTGAGCGCCCACGTGGAGGGTTCGGGCACCACCGAGAATGAAACCCCGTTGATGGCGGCGAGATCGATGCCACCGTCGTTATCGTTGGTATTGGTGGGGTAGAAGCTGCTGTTGGTCCAATCGATCAGGTTGTTCGTGTTCCCGCCCCAAGCGACGTCAAAGCCGAACAAGGAGTAACCGAAAATTTGGGTCCCGGCCGTTACATTGAAGTCATCAATCCCAAAAATCACGCCACCGATACCTTGGCCGCTGCTGCCTAGGTTAGCGTTGCTGTCGGAGCTATCGTTCCCCGTGTTGTAACGAAAGATGTCGTAGGAAAAATCCCCGTTGGGATTGACCGTGCCCCACAGGTTGCCCTGGCCGGAAACATCACTGTAAGCGGTGACTTGGCTAGTGGCATCGTTCCAGCCGGTGATCAGCGCGATCTGGAATCGGTCGTGGACGGTCGCGCCACCGCGATCCATGACGGCGAAGGCCTGATCAATGGTTGCAGTCAGACCGCCTGAAAACACGAAATCCATCCGTTCGATGTTGCCCTGAGGCGCGGAGCTACCGTTGACGAACGTATTGTCGGAGCCGGCCTGGAAGGTGTTACCGAGCATGAGCCCATCGATGGTCGCGCCATGCTCGGCGTTCAACGAGCTGCCATCGTTGCTATACCAGACGGATGACTGGTTGGCGTTCACGTTGTTACGCCGCACGAACGACTGATCTGCCGTGCCGCTCACCGCGTAAAGCTCGCCCCCTGCGACAAACGAGTTCAGCTGCGTGACCTGATTAGTAAAGGTGAAATCGCTCTCGTCTTGCGTCGAGATCCCGTCCCCCAATCCGGTGAAAGTGGAGTTGTTAAATTCCGTGATCAACGTCTGCGCCGTCAGCGTGCTGGCAAGCACGCTGACAAGGGCGAAGTAAACTGCCGATGATCGGTTCATGGTAAATGAGGAGCGGTGTAGGGTGTATTACCTATGATTTCAGGAATCTGATCAACCCGTAACGAATGTCAACTAACGGATATTGCGTATCCCCGGTTCGTATTTTTCTGTTCGTCCGATGATAGGTTTCAGGTTCATACCCGAGACGGTGACGGAATGGTGGTCTCTTCGCTCCGAGATGTCACGGGACGTATGGCGGATGATTTTTATCCTCGGCGGCATCGCTGGCCTTCTGGGTGGAGGATGGTATGTGGCCAAACCGATATGGGATTCATGGCGTCAAGGCACGGCCTTGGAACAGGTGGAGGAGTTCGCCGCCCAAAATGACTACCGCAATGCCCTGCTAGCCCTGCGACGCGCCACGCAGTCGGACCCATCGGATCCGCGGGTGTGGCGTAAGGCCGCAGAATTTCTCGCTCGAATCGGTTCACCCGAAGTCGTGGTGGCGCGGCGGAATCTTACCCGACTGGAGCCGGCCGATATGGGGGTTAAAGTGGCTTTGGTCACCGAGGCGCTGCGGTTCAATGATCTGGAGTCGGCGGCGGAAGGGTTGGCTTTGCTGGACGAAGGGGCCCGGCAGGATGCGGCGTTTCACCGGCTGGCGGCCGCGGTCGCCCTAGCGCTCGGAGAATGGGACAAAGTCGAAGAGCATCTGCGGGCGTTGATCGAGGCTTCGCCCGAGGATTATGCGGCCCGGTTTAATTTGGCGGCGATGCAGGTATGGTCGGACGACGAGGATGTGATGGCTGCGGCGGGAGTGGAATTGGCGCGGCTGTGCACCCGGCCCGAAGTGAGAGTCCGGGCGGCCTTGGAGCGGCTTAAACTCGCCGCGATGAGCCGTAGTCCGACGTTGGTGGACCAAGAAGTGGCGTATCTCGTGCGCACGTTTGATCCTAGTTTGGCGGGTCTGCGGTTGTTGCAGAATGACTCGTCCGAACCGCCGGGATGGAGCACGCTGCTCCACCAGCTCAAGACGATGTCAGCCGATAGCAGCGAAGATGCGGCCTTGGTCGCCCGTTGGTTGTCAGATATCGGACTCGAGATCGAAGCGCTGAACTGGATTGAGGGATTGGATGAGGCAGTGCGATCCGCGCCGAGACTTACGGGGACGTTGCTGGACCTAGCCGCGCAGACCAACGATCTCGTCTTACTACGAGAGGTATTGGAATCCGGCCGCATGGGGCGAATCCCCTTCAATACGATTGCGTTGGTCGTAGCAGCGAGAGTTCAGGCCATGGAAATTGGGACCGCGCGAGCTCAACCCACGTGGCGGGATGCGATCAATTCCTCCGCCACTTCGTTGAGCGGTTTGCGGGTATTGGCCCGCCTCGGGGGGATCTGGCGCGAGCACGCGGAAGTGAATCTAGCGCTGGAGAAAATTGTGGAGCTTTATCCCCGGGAAGTCTGGGCCTGCGAGGCCCTGCGGGTCAATTATGCGGCGACCGGCGAGATGGACCTGATGTGGCGACTCTACCAGCTGTGGGCGCCGCGGGTGCCGCAAAATCTGAAAGTGCAGACGACCTGGATCATGCTAGCCGCAGTGCTGAATCGGATGGGACCGGACCAACTCGCGAAGGCCGATGAGTTGTGGGCGCAGGCCGCTGATCCGGTCGATCCCGCGCTGGTCTTGGCCATGATTGCGGCGACCTGGCGAAATGGGGACGCGGAGCGAGCGCAGCTTTATTTTGAGCGCATGCCGGTGGGAGCAGAGCGGGAAGCTCGCGTGCTCTTATGGCGGGCGATATTGGCGGCCGAGCGGGATGATGAGGTGACGCTGCGTTACGCGCTGCGCACCTTGCCGCAGGAGGATCTCATGGTCGAAGAGGGACAGCTGCTGGAAATGGTGATTGGGAAACGCGAGCAACGGATGCAGGCCCTCGAGCGTCGGGAGCGGGCCCGCACGGGAGCGAGCTTGGGCCAATGATGCCGACGCCAAATCGCGGCGGGGAGACCTCCTCTGATTGGTCGCGGATGGGCTGGTGGGGTGCCGCGATTCTGGCGCTGTGGTTACCGGTGTGGTGGCGGCTCAAAGACGTGTGGATGGTCGATCCGGAGATGCGGCACGGCTGGCTGGTGCCGCCGCTGGTTGCCTACTACGCGTGGGAGCGGCGCAAATTCGCGCCGATCGCACAGGACGGGAGGCAACCGATTGGGATCGGGCTACTGGTCATCGCATTATTGTTGGGGGCGGGCGGATTGCTGGTTTGGGAAGCCAACCCCATGTGGCCACTTTTGATGGGGGTGGTAACGGGAGTGATGGGCGTGGCCACTCTGGCATTGATCCGGGTCACCGAAGGGGGGGCGAGAATGCGTTTTTGGGCGGGAACGGTGGTGCTGCTAGGTTTGGCGTTACCTTGGCCGACGATGGTGCAGCAACCGCTGACCATGCACCTTGCGACGATGAATGCGCACGTAGCGGCGGAAGTGGTATCGGCGATGGGCCACCCAGCGGCGGTGCATGGTCGGGTGATCGAAGTGGCGGAAGGATTTGCCGGCGTGGAGGAGGCCTGCAGCGGGATTCGATCGCTGCAAACCGTGACGATGGTCGCGGTCTTTTTGGCGGCATTTTTCCGGCTCGGTTGGCGCCGAGGGACTGCCCTGATCTTAGCCGGATGGGCGGTGGCGATCATCGGGAATTTGGTGCGCACGTGTTATCTTATTTTGGTGTTGGCCCAAGAGGGGACCGAGCAAATGAATGCGCTGCACGATGCGGCGGGAAATGTGGTGCTCGGCGCGACTTTGGCGATCATGTCGCTGATTGCGTGGAGTCTGCCAGAAGGCGCGTTGCCGCAAAAATCCACCGCTAAGCCGTCGGGAGCCCACCCGTTGCGGTGGGGCGCGCTGGCCGGACTGGTGGGGGTGGTCGCGACAATCGAAGGTTCGATTTTGACCTGGTATGCGGGCGGAGAGCGGCAGACCGCAAGGGTGGGTTGGACGTGGGCGGAGCGCGAAGATTGGACGGCGGCGGTGATCACCGAATCGGCGCGGGAGATGCTGGGTTATACCTCGGGACAAGGCCGGTATTGGGCGCGGGATGAAGATCTGCCGTCCGTCTTGGCCTTTCTGTTTCATTGGGATGGTGACATGAGTCAGCTGGGCGGGGCGGCGTTGCATGATCCGTTGGTTTGCCTGCCCAGTATCGGCTCCACGCTGGCGGGGCATTTGCCGGGGCTGCGGCGGGAGATTCCCGATGGGGAAATCGAATTGCAGACCTTTAAGTTTCGCACCGCCAACGGTCGAACCCAGTATGTGTTTTTCCAAGTTTGGGATGCGTTTAACGCGCGAGTCTGGGACTCAGGCGATGACGCGAACTGGAATCGTTGGCAGCGGGTTATGGATCGGCGCCGAGGGGCCGACACTTACCAAATCGTCATGGTTTTTGAAGGCGAGATGTCCGAAACGCGAGCGTTAGAATTGGGCGAAAAGGCCTTCCGTTCGATCATGATGCCGGTGGGAGCCGAGGGGGATCAAGTGGTCGAGAATGGAACTTGAGCTGAAACCGGGAACGGCGAAAGGTGGTAGGCTGTGCTCCGTTTCTTGGTCTTTAGTTCCTTTCGAGTAGCGTGCTGGGGAGTGGCTGCCGGCATCAGTGGCGTCCTGCTCACCGGTTCTCTTGTCGCGCAGTCCGCCGGCGATAAGGTAGCGCCGGAGACGAGAACCCTAACTCGGGTTATGGATTTTTGGTCGCTCTCCAATGAAGCGCGGAGTCGCTCCATTCCGGTGGAGCTCGAACTGCATGTGTTGCACAACGATCCGGCTTGGGGGGTGGTGCATGTCCGGGATGAAAGTGGATTTGAGTACATCGAGGTCCCCTCGACGTTTCAGGCGCGATCAGAGGATGTCGTGAAATTGGTCGGGCGCACCACGGGGGATCCGTATACCCTTCGGCTGGAACTGGACTCGTGGGATGTGGTGGGTCGCCGGGCGCTGGTGGCAGAGCCCGTTGAGCTCAGTCAATTGGATCACTTCGCCAGGGCGGATCAACTGGTATCATTCGTTGGGTTGGTCGAACGGCAATTCATGGACGACCCCGAGCATTTGAGTTTGGAGATGGTCGTGGATGGCCACCCGGTGTTGGTGGTGATGCTGCTGGATCTGGAGGAGCCGGTGCCGCAGTGGAGTGGGAGCATTGTGCGGGTCAAAGGCGTGTATGCCCCGAAATTTGATGCTGAAGGCGAGCTTGGGCAAATTCAGCTTTGGAGTCCGGGCGTGGATTGCGGGGAATGGATTGCGATGATTGCGAATGCTCCGGTATTCAACCTGCCCACCACTGCTTTGGAGACCGTGTTCGAAGCCGCCGAGCCCAGTGATCAGAGGATCCGGGTGGAGGGCAATTACGTGGGAGAGCATCGAGATGGAGGCATGCTCCTGCGGGACCACAGTGGCCAAGTTCGGATCAAGACCGCGCAGAAACTGCGACCGGAGCGAGGGGAGCGCATCGAAGTCGTGGGCCGCCCGGAAGTCTTGGGCGTGTTGATTAATCTAAAGCAAGCGTTGTGGCGAACGAGCGAGCTAGAGGCCGCTAAAGCTGATGCGCCGACTGCGCCCACGCGGCGGCACCGCGTTGCTTCATCGGTGCGCGAACTATCGCCGCTCGAGGCGGCGGCGGCCGAACTTGTGCAGATCACGGGAGTAGTCACCTGGTCTGATCCGGATCGTCGATTGGTGTTTGTGCAGGACTCCTCGGCGGGCATTGCGGTGCAGTGGGATGACGCGTTGGGCGACCTACCGCCCGCCGGAAAATTAGTGCAAATTCAAGGGGTCACTGCGGCCGGAGATTTTGCGCCCTTTGTCGCCGCAACTGAATGGTTGGAGATGTCCGATCTAGCCTTGCCGGGGGCCCGGCCCATCACCCGGGATCAAGCGATGACTGGACTGGAAGAAGCGCAACTGGTGGAGCTCACGGGATTTGTTTTCCAAGCCCGCGCGGAGGAACGTGGGGTGAATTTGGACGTTGCCACGTCATCCGGTGAAATGACCGTTCGCGTGGGAGGGGAAACCGATGGGACGCAATGGCTGGGCGCGATCATCAAGGCGACCGGGGTTTGTGTGGCGCAGGCCGATGAGGCCCGGCGCTTAGTGGCCGCGGAAATTTGGGTGGCAAATCCGGTGGGCGTCGAGGTGTTGCAGGACGGAGCTGAGCAGCCCTTTGAATTGCCTTTGACCCCGCTGACCGAGTTGGGCCGGTTTAATCCCAATGCGGTCTTACGTGACCGTCTCCGGGTGGAAGGCACCGTTGTTTGGGTCGAAGCATCGGGGGGGATTTGGCTCAACGACGACGATGTCACGTTGCGCATTCATACCCGCCAGGGTCGGCGACCTGTTCGCCAAGAGCACATCGAAGTCGTTGGTTTTTTGGGCGTGAGTGAAGGTCAGCGAATTTTGCGAGAGGCCGTGTGGCGATCAATTGGTCAGGGATTTATGCCGGAACCGAAGCCGTCCTCCGCGCGTGAACCAATCTTGGCGCACGGGGCCATCGCCACCATTGAGGGCACCGTAAACGAGATTACCGGATGGTCGGACAAGGTTCGGGTCATTCTAAGTGTTCCACCACAGCCTCCGGTGGTGGTGGAGATCCCCGATATTACCCCCGCAGAGATCCGTTTACGGGCGCCGGAAGGCGCCTTAGTGGAGGTTACTGGCTTGGTATTGCGCACGGCGAATGCGGCTCCAGGCGAGCCGGAATTGAGGCTGCTGGTGCCTGACTTGAAGGGCTTGCAGACGTTGGAGTTCCCCTCGTGGTGGACGCGTGATCGCTTGATCGGCCTGGGGTTGGTGGCTCTATTCCTCGTGGTGTTGGTGCTGGTTTGGGCCACTTCGCTGCGCCGGGTGGTGCGAAAACAAACTACCCAAATCAACGAACAGAATAGTCGCGCGCGCGCGCTGCAGCAAGAGTTGGAGCGCACCCAACGAATGGAATCGTTGGGCTCGATGGCCGATGGGATTACGCAGGATTTTGAGCAGTTATTACAGCGCACTCACACTCAGGTTGGTGAAGTGCTCAATCAAGAGCGGCTCTCTCGGGAGGCTCGCAATCGACTGGATCAGGCGCAGGCATCAGTGCTCCGCGCGCAGGATCTGACCCGGCGGCTGGCTTCCTTTTCATTGTCGGGAAAATCTGTTTTGAGTCCGCTGGATTGGGCAGATTTTTTGCGCAAGGAAGCGGAATTATTTGAAGTCGGTCCGTTGATCAAACGGGTTTGGAATATCCCGCTGGCGGTGCCCGCTATCGAAGCCGATGCGGCGCAGATGCAGCAGGTGATTCACGCCATCCTTCGTAACGCGATGCAGGCGATGCCCAACGGAGGAACCGTCAAAATCGGGCTAACCATGGAAAAGGTGGAGTCCGGCGATCTGATCCGTCTCCTCAGTCCGGGTGCCTACGTGCGCACCACGATCAGGGATGCGGGGAGCGGGATCGCAGCAGCGGATATGAGTCGACTTTTCGATCCTTATTTCTCGCGTAGACCAGAGGCCAAGGGATTGGGTTTGGCGTTGGCCTATGCCGTGATTCGGCAGCATCGCGGACGAATCGAAATCGACTCCACCGAGGGTAGTGGAACCACCGTATCGATCTGGCTTCCGGTTCACCGGGCTTGAGCGCCTCCCGGTGCAGCGGAGCGGCTCGTGGCCGTCCTAGCTCGAAATCAGGAACGGCGCGAAATATCCGTTTTGCGAGGGGGGGAATCGACCGACCAGTCTGACGCCTTCCGCCAAGGGCTCTTCCTCCTGCACGTGTCCCACCTGGCGCAACCGGGCGATCACGTCGTAGCGATCATGCGGGACCAACAGCTCCGCCCCGCCGAATCGATCGCGGATGAGATCATTGCAGTGAGCGGCCAGTTGATCGATCCCTTCGTTGGAGTGAGCCGAGATGAACAAGGCGTCGGCGTTGATCTGGCGAGCGCGGGCAATTTGATCCGGGGTCGCGGCATCGATTTTGTTGAATACCATGATGCGCGGTCGATCTTCGGCGCCCAGTTCGCCGAGCACCTGCAGGGTGGTCGTCAGGTGGTCGGCGACGGCGGGAGCGGTAACATCCAAAACATGGATAATAAAGTCGGCGACCACCGCTTCTTCGAGCGTGGCTTTGAAGGCCTCGACCAGGCCGTGAGGCAACCGCCGCACGAAGCCGACGGTATCGGTCAACAGGAGCTTTTGATTGCCCGGCAAGATGAGTTGGC
>Ga0075118_10001310_pt1 | contig 18123 bp, 14 predicted proteins | sample AntAceMetag02UKE_FD_69794 | JGI IMG/M metagenome (GOLD analysis project Ga0075118, IMG submission 69794) | Saline lake microbial communities from Ace Lake, Antarctica - Antarctic Ace Lake Metagenome 02UKE | ecosystem: Environmental > Aquatic > Non-marine Saline and Alkaline > Saline | place...
CCATGGCCACCGAGAACGCCTCCCAAACAACGCAAACCGGTACGGTACGCGTGAAGCGGGGCATGGCCGAAATGCTCAAGGGTGGCGTCATCATGGACGTTGTTGATCAAGAGCAGGCGAAAATCGCAGAGCAGGCTGGCGCGGTAGCGGTCATGGCGCTGGAGCGGGTGCCCGCCGACATTCGTGCGGAGGGCGGCGTCTCGCGAATGTCAGACCCGGAGATGATCGCCAAAATCGTTGATTCGGTCACGATTCCGGTCATGGCCAAAGCGCGTATCGGACATTTCGTTGAGGCGCAGATCCTCCAAGCCCTCGGCGTGGACTACATCGACGAGTCAGAGGTTCTCACGCCGGCGGATAATGCCCACCACATTGATAAGCGCTTGTTCACCGTGCCTTTCGTGTGTGGCGCTACCAATCTTGGCGAAGCACTGCGACGCATCAACGAAGGCGCAACCATGATTCGCTCCAAGGGTGAAGCGGGTACCGGCGATGTATCCAATGCGGTCACGCATATGAGGCGAATCCTTGGTGAGGTGCGGCAGTTGTCGTCCATGTCGCCAGAGGAGTTATATGCCGCGGCTAAAGACTTCCAAGCTCCCTATGACCTCGTTGTTGAGGTGGCAGAACGCGGCTCCCTGCCGGTTGTTTTGTTTACCGCCGGCGGCATCGCCACACCTGCGGATGCAGCGTTGATGATGCAGATGGGAGCTGATGGCGTGTTCGTCGGCTCGGGCATTTTTAAGTCTGGCGATCCGGTGAAGCGTGCCGAAGCCATCGTCCAAGCGACCCGGCATTTTCAAGATCCGGCCATGTTGGCCAAGGTTTCCACCGGTCTCGGTGAGGCCATGGTGGGCATCAATGTTGCAGATCTTCCGGTACACCATCGACTTGAAGACCGGGGTTGGTGAACTCCTCCCTTCGGGTCGGTGTCCTGTCTTTGCAAGGTGATGTGCGCGAACACCTTTACCGATTGCGAGATACCGGCGTTGAAGCAGTGGAGGTACGACACCCTGAGGACTTGACCGGGACGCACGGATTGGTCATCCCCGGCGGAGAGTCCACCACGATGTCCATCCTTGCCGAGCGGGATGGCTTGTTCGAGCCTCTGCAGCAGTACCGTCGCAACGGTCGCCCCTGTTTTGGATCCTGCGCTGGCCTGATTATGTTGGCCGATGAAGTGCTCGACGGCAGGGTCGGGCAGCGAACAGTCGGCGGGCTAGATATTGCCGTGCGGCGAAACGCGTTTGGCCGACAGGTGGACTCCTTCGAGTCTGAAATTGATGTGATCGGGCTCTCGCCGCAGCCTTTCCCCGCCGTCTTTATCCGCGCCCCCTGGGTAGAACGGGTCGGGTCGGAGGTGGAAGTTCTCGCCGTGTGGGGTCCAAGCCGTACGCCTGTTGCGGTGCGCCAGGGGCCCTTACTGGCCACCGCGTTTCATCCCGAACTCACCACCGACCTAAGGGTTCACCAGATGTTTGTCGATACGATTGCGGCCTATGCCTGAGTGGGCGGGTTGAGAACAAAAAGAGGGCGGTTGACATGAGTGGTCACTCCAAGTGGGCGACGACAAAGCACAAGAAGGCTGTTGTTGACGCCAGGCGCAGCAAACTCTTCGCTCGCCTCATCAAGAACATTGAGGTCGCCGCTCGGCTCGGGGGTGGTGATCCTGATGGCAACCCGACCCTGTACGACTCGATGCAGAAGGCACGCAAAAACTCCGTTCCGATCGACAATATTGAACGAGCCGTAAAGCGTGGGTCTGGCGCAGAAGCCGGCGGTGCGGACTACCAGACGATCATGTACGAGGGTTATGGGCCCGGTGGTGTCGCGGTGCTGGTGGAATGTTTGACCGATAATCGCAACCGCGCCGCCTCTGAGGTGCGAGTTGCGCTCACTCGCAATGGCGGTTCCATGGCTGATCCAGGATCGGTGTCCTATCTGTTCACCCGCAAGGGCGTTGTGATCGTGAGTTCCGCACCCGGCGTTACCGAGGATTCCTTACTGGAAGCGGTGCTTGACGCTGGTGCTGAAGAGGTCATCGATCTAGACGGAACATTTGAGATTCTCAGCGAGGCCACCGATGTTGTTGCGGTTCGGATGGCACTTCAAGTTGCCGGGGTCGACTACGACTCAGCCGAAGCCACTTTCGTTCCGAGCATGTCGGTGCCCGTCGATGTTGACGGTGCCCGCAAGGTAATCCAACTCGTGGAGGCGCTGGAAGATAGTGACGACGTGCAGGCGGTGTTCAGCAACGTCGACATCAGCGATGAAGTTTTGGCCGAACTTGAAGCGTAGGCCCACCGTCACCCTCAGCAATGTGACATGGTCGAGGGCAGCAGCGGACTGGGAGGGCTCATGGCGGGAAGACAACTGACCGGTTGGGATGCGGCAACATGGCGTGCTGCAGCGGCGGACCCATCAATGCGATCCACCGTGGTGGCCCTGGTGGTCCTCGACCAAGCCCCGTCATGGAAGCGGCTAAGAAAGCGTGTCGATCGACTGACGCGACTGGTTCCGGTGTTGCGCCAGCGCCCGGTGCGCGGAACTTTCGGGATCGTTGCACCACGGTTGGCCGTAGACCCAGACTTCGATCTTGACCTGCACCTCCGCCGCTATCGATTGCCTGGGAAAGGTTCATGGGCCGGACTTCTAGCAGAAGCGCGTCGGCTTAGCCTGAGTGACTTCGATCATGATCGGCCACTGTGGGAAATCGTTGTGGTGGAGGGACTTCCCGGCAAGCGAGCGGCGGTGATGGTCAAACTGCACCACGCGATCGCCGACGGTCAAGCCACGGTAATGATCGGTCTATCGCTGTTTGAGTTGGCGGCTGAGTCCAATCCCGATGAGCCGGAAGCGCCGCCGCCACCGGAGGCTGAGGAATTCAGCGCTACTGATGTGAGCCTGGCCGATATCGGGGATAATCTTCGCCGCGGTGCTGCCGCGGCGGAGCGCGCAGCGGGTGCGCTGGGCGCTTTCGCGCGGGGAACCCTCAGTGATCCGGTTGGCACCTGGACGGGTGCATGGAATACGGCGGGATCGCTGAGTCGATTTACCGCGATGCCGGACGGACCACTGTCTCCACTCATGACACAGCGATCAACCACCTATCATTTTGCCGCGTTCGACCTGCCTTTCGATCAACTAAAGCAGTCGGCAAAGTCGAGAAACCGTAGCGTGAATGATGCTTTCATGGCCGCGGTGGGTGCGGGCCTCGATCGTTATCATGCGCGGCACGAACAAGTGGCCGACGACCTACGGTTCAATGTTCCCATCAGTCTTCGCGGAGATCCAGGAGATCGCTCTGGTCAGGCAGCAAATGCGGTCACCATCGCCCGTTTCGCTCTGCCAGTGGCTGGTTTGAGTGTGGGTGAACGGATGGACGATGCGGCCGCCGCCGTTACTCACTGGCGAGATGAACCCGCTTTACGGTTGGCTGACCCCCTTGCCGAAGTGAGTTGGTTGGTTCCGGTGCCGGTGTTGGCCCAGGCCGCGCGAGCCAGTGACGTGACAACGAGCAATGTGCCCGGCCCGCCGATCCCGCTTTACCTCGCGGGGGCAAGGGTGGTCGGGATGTACCCGCTAGTGGCAACGATCGGTGCTGCGGTGAGCGTCACCATGGTGACCTATGACGGCTATGCATTCATCGGGATCTCCGCTGATGATCGTGCGGTGCCTGATCTCACCGAACTCGTGCAGGATTTGCGCGCCGGCTTTGCCGAAGTGAGCGCAGGGCCGGTGGGTGCTGCTGATCCTTTTGCTAAGGCGGGAGCCAAAGACGCCACGCCCATGGCTCGCGCGGTGCGAGTGGCGGGGGACTAGCAACGCTAATCTCCTCGTACAGGTGTTCGCTCGGTGGTGTTGTGGTCACCCGCGGCAGCCAAGCAGCGGTGCGAGGGAGGTGTTGATGGTGCGCGAACCACGATTGGTCATGGGCATCGACCCCGGCCTCACCCGCTGTGGAATCGGTGTCATCGCGGTGTCCCCGGGCGCTCGAGTGCGGCTCGTGCATGTGTCCGTCATCGGTACACCTGTCTCGGCGTCTATCGGTGATCGCCTCGTTGACCTCGAACGCCAGTTAGTGGCGTTGCTTCAGGCATACCCACCCCAGCAGGTGGCGGTAGAACGCGTGTTCAGCCAACACAACACTGCCTCGGTCATCGACACGGCCCAGGCCGCGGGGGTGGCCACGCTGGTCGCCGCGCGTCAGGGCATTGCGGTTTCCCTGCGAACACCGACCGAGGCGAAGGCTGCTGTCACCGGAAGCGGTCGGGCTGACAAAGCCCAGGTCACCGCCATGGTGATGCGCATTCTGGCCGTCACCGAAACTATTCGACCCGCCGACGCAGCCGATGCATTGGCCCTGGCCATCACCGAGGCATGGCGTGGGGATGCCCAGCGGCGCTTGGTTGCTGCCGCGCGAGGTGGTCGGTGATCTCCTCACTGCGTGGCCGTGTTCTGGAAGTACATGTGGATTCTGTTGTGCTCGAAGTCGGCGGTGTTGGCTTGCTTGTCTCCTGTACTCCCGAGACAGCGCTGGCGTTGCGCACGGGGGCAGAAGCCACCCTGGCTACCACGTTGATCGTGCGCGAAGACTCCCTCACGCTTTACGGCTTCGCCACCACCGATCAGCGAGTGGTCTTTGATGTTGTGCAGTCAGTGTCAGGTATCGGGCCCCGCACGGCGCTTGCTGTTGTCGCCACCATGGGTGTTGATGAACTGAGCCGGGCTATTGCCGACGATGACCTCACTGCACTGACGCGCGTACCCGGCATTGGTCGCAAGGGCGCTGCGCGGATGGTGTTGGAATTGAAAGATCGACTCCGACCCGCCACAGGTTCGCCCACGCACTCCGCGGTGGGTTCGCCACCTTGGCAGGGAGATGTTCAGGCTGGTTTGATGTCGTTGGGCTGGAACCAGCGTCAAGCGGACTGGGCGGTCACCCAGGTGCACAAGGAGCTCACCGCGACCGACGCGACTGCGCCGCCGGACATGGCGGAACTACTGAAGGCAGCCCTGCGGCATCTGGACAGATCGGGTTCACCGTGACCGAGTGGGATGAGCAGGCTTGGGATTCAACGGAAACCACGGGTGAACGGCTGGTGGCCGCAGGCATGGGTGGTGACGACATTGCCTACGACGGCGCTTTGCGACCGGACCAGCTCAGTGATTTCGTCGGGCAAGACCGAGTCAAGGCGCAGTTGGGACTCGTGCTTGAGGCCGCGCGCCGACGTGAGGTCACCGCCGACCACGTGTTGCTTTCCGGTCCACCGGGACTCGGTAAGACCACCCTTGCTCAAATCATCGCCCACGAACTTCAGGCACCCTTGCGCCTGACCAGCGGGCCGGCTTTGCAACATGCCGGTGACCTTGCCGCGGTGCTGTCCAGCCTGCAGCCTGGCGAGGTCCTCTTCATTGACGAGATCCACCGTACTGCCCGGGCTGCCGAAGAAATTCTCTATGTCGCGATGGAAGATTTTCGCGTTGATGTGATGCTCGGCAAAGGGCCGGGTGCGATGGCGGTACCCCTAGATTTGTCCCCCTTCACCCTCGTGGCGGCCACCACCCGAGCGGGTTTGCTGCCCGGCCCGCTTCGGGACCGATTCGGATTTACCGCCCACCTTGATTTTTATGCTCCCGAAGATCTTGCGTTGATCATTCGCCGTTCGGCAGGTTTATTGCAGGTGACGGTCCGCGACGACGGAATCCACGAGATCGCCCATCGATCACGAGGAACCCCTCGTATCGCCAACCGCCTGCTACGTCGCGTGCGCGACTGGGCGCAGGTACACGGGGATGGCATCGTCGATATCCAGACAGCGCGAGCCGCTTTAGACCTGTATGAGGTTGATATTCTCGGCTTGGATCGACTCGATCGGGCTGTGCTCACCATGCTGGTGCGTCGTTTTGGCGGCGGTCCCGTGGGGCTGTCCACTTTGGCGGTAGCTGTGGGTGAAGAGCCCGAAACTGTCGAAACCGTGGCCGAACCCTTCTTGGTACGCGAAGGACTGTTGATGCGCACTCCACGTGGGCGGATGGCGACCCCTGCCGCGTGGACCCACCTAGGTCTGCAGCCGCCTGCCGGGTTAGCTGATTCTCCCGCGCAGGCACCACTGCCATGGGATTCTTCGGGCGACGGGTAGGCTCGAATGACATTAACCGCCGTTCCCAGGCTCATGATCCCAACGAGACGTTAGGAACCCCCATGGAATCCCTTGGCGCACTGCTCCCGATCCTGCTGATTGGCGCGGTTTTCTACCTGCTCATCATGCGGCCGGCACGCAATCGGCAAAAACAGCAGGCCAACCTGCTCTCCGCCCTCAATCCCGGAGCGTCGATCATGACCACGGCCGGGGTTTTCGGCACGATTACCGCTATCGACGACGACAACATCATGGTCGAGGTTGCGCCAGGAGTTGAACTTCGGATGGTGCGAGCATCGGTAGGTCGGGTGCTCGATGAACCGAGCGTGGCTGACGTCACCGACTTCGATGCCGCTGAACTGGACTATGCCGCTGATGAAGTCACAATCCAGGGCAATCCAGACGAGGATAAGCCACGGGATGAGCGCGGCTAGCACTATTGTTACGCCGGCCGTTCCCGTCCCACTCCACTGTGCGCACTGACGCTTAACTTCAAAGGAAGACTTCTTCGTGGCTCAACCCCCAGCACCATCTCGTCCCATGCGCACGCTGCTGGTCATGCTCATTTTCACCATTGGCATGGCTGTGTGGGCGGCATGGCCTGGAACGCCCAACACCCCTCGTCTGGGCCTTGACCTGCAAGGCGGGACCCAGGTGATTTTGACTCCGTCCTCGGTCGAAGAGGGTCAACAAATCACTGACGAACAATTGACTCAGACGGTGGAGATCATCCGGCAGCGAGTCAATGGGATCGGCGTGGCGGAAGCTGAAATTTCCATCCAGGGTGCAGGAGACTCAGCGGCCATTATCGTGGCTGCACCGGGGGTGAGCCAGGAACGCTTGGTCGAATTAGTTGGCCGAACGGCGTTGCTAGATTTCCGCCCCGTCTACTCCATTGCCCCACCCGTGCCCGTGAGCGATGACACCACTACTAGCGCTGATATTTCAGTAGGGGATGACACGTCGGCCATCACGCTGGGTAACGAGATCATTCAGGCGCCGGAAAACACACCGGAGTTCGCTGCTGAAGTTGCTGCGTTGGATTGCCTGCTGCCGGAAAATATTGCCGGTGGTACCCCCGATGACCCGACTGAGTGGTTAGGCACGTGCGCTGATGACGGTTCCAGCAAGTACACCTTGCAGCCGGCCTTTATCCGCGGAACAAACGTCACCGAAGCATCAGCAGTGTTGCCTCAGCAGGGTGTCGGTGGCTGGGTCGTCAGTTTAAGTTTTGATTCTGAAGGTGCAGATGCCTTGTCGAGGGCTTCCCAAGAACTATCTGCACTGCCCGATTGCAGCCTGGGCGGACCTAATCCATGTAACGCCTTTGCCATCGTGCTCGACGGGGTCGTCGTTTCTTCACCGCGATTTAACGAACCCATTCTTGGTGGGCAGGCGCAGATTGAAGGAAACTTCAATGCCGAAGGGGCCCAAGACCTCGCCAACGTACTCAATTACGGCGCGCTTCCGGTCACCCTTGAGGTTGCCGAGATCACCAGCGTTTCGCCCACGCTGGGCAGTGACCAACTCCGCGGGGGCATCATCGCCGGGCTGATTGGTTTGGTCATCATCACCATTTACCTACTTGGCTATTACCGTGCACTAGGCATCGTTGCTGTGCTCAGCCTCTTCCTTGCCGGTGGCATCACCTATGCGGCGTTCGTCGCCTTGGGCAACACGATCGGCTTCACGCTGACGCTAGCCGGTATCGCCGGTGCCATTGTGGCCATCGGAATCACAGCTGACTCATTTATCGTGTACTTCGAACGAATACGCGATGAAATCCGCAGTGGTCGATCGCTGCGTCAGGCGGCAGAATCAGGCTGGGTTCGGGCCCGACGCACGATCATTGCTGCAGACTTCGTCACACTGCTCGCCGCCATCGTCTTGTATGTGGTGTCCGTAGGCAACGTTCGCGGCTTTGCGTTCGCACTGGGACTCACCACCTTGGTTGATGTGCTGATCGCCTTCATGTTTACCCGACCGCTGGTCACGGTTTTCGCTCGCTCGTCGTGGATGCAACGAGGCGGATGGTTTACCGGACTCGATCCGAGCCGCTTTGGCGATAAGGAAGTTGACCTTGCTCCCACAAAAGCTCGAACGCCTGTGGCCGCTGCAGTGAGAGAGGATTCCTGATGGGCCTGTTTGGAAACCTCAGTAACCGCTTGTACAGCGGTGAAGCGGCATTTAATTTCGTCGGTAACCGCAAGCGCTGGTACATCATCTCGGCGGTTTTGTTGATTTTGTCCGTCGGCATCCTGCTGGTTCGTGGCTTGAATCTTGGCGTTGAGTTTCAAGGTGGTGCGGTATACACGGTGCCGAATGCAACCTGTTCGGTGGTTGACGCGCGCGAGGCCGCCGCGGGCGTGTTGGGTTCTAGCCCCACCGTGACCGAAACTGGTGCGGGCCTCATTCGAGTGCAGACGGAACCCCTTGACCAGGCAACGAATCTTGCGGTTGTTCAGACACTGGCTACCGCCTGTGGTGTGCCTGCAGAATCCATCGGTGCGCAAGTGGTGGGCCCCACCTGGGGTGCTGAAATCACATCCAAGGCGATTCAGGCTCTGGTTGTCTTCTTGATTTTGGTGACCATCTTCCTCTCCATCTACTTTGAGTGGCGAATGGCTGCGGCGGCACTTGTCGCGCTCGTGCATGACGTGGTGATCACCGTTGGCATTTATGCCCTCACCGGACTTCAGGTGACGCCGGCCACGGTTATTGGTGTACTCACGATCCTTGGCTATTCCTTGTACGACACGGTCGTGGTGTTCGACAAGGTGAAGGAAGACACCAGAGGCATCACTGCGCAGTCGATGGTGACCTATGGCGAGGCGGCAAATCTCGCGGTCAATCAGACACTCATTCGGTCGATCAATACCTCTATCACCTCGATGCTGCCGGTTTTGGCCATCATCGTGGTGGGTGCCGGAATCCTCGGCGCAGGCACGCTGCTTGACCTTGCCGTGGCCCTGGCCATCGGCATCGCCATTGGCACGTATTCCTCCCTCTTCGTCGCCCCACCGTTCCTGGTTCAAATCAAGGAGAAGCAACCCCAAATCAAGTCACTGGGAATTCGAGTGATGGCTCGCCGGGCGGGTAATGCTCGGGCGAGTGCGGCCAAGGCTGCGCCGGGTGTCGCCGTTGCCGAGATGGTTGCCGAAATGATTGGCACAGACGAAGACGACCAGGTTCAGCCACAAACGCCGGTCAGTAGCGTCAACATGGCCGATGTCACAATCGTGGAGGGTCCCCGTACCCAACCCAAGCGAACCCCGCGCGCAAAGCGCACTAAGCGCGACTGATGCGTGGTGGCGCCCTAGACTGAAGGCTTCGTCGGCGGAGAGGAGTGCACCATGACCTCGGACACCAGTGTGCCGGCCGAACCTGCGATCAGCGCCGATCAATCCGCTTCGTCCCGTTCGGCTGACACTCCCGGTGGGCTTCGCTCCCGCCTGGCTCGTTTTGCGGGCGCTAACCGAGTGCCTGAAACTGAACTTGATCCGCTGTTGCGCATTTTGCGTAAGTATCACCCGCGCTCCGACACGCGTCTGGTGGTTCGTGCTTATGAGACGGCTGCCTATCTGCACCGCGAACAATTGCGTCGTTCCGGTGATGCATACATCACGCATCCGGTAGCCGTCGCCTCGATTCTCGCTGAACTGGGCATGACTGCTCCCACGCTCGCGGCAGCGCTGCTGCACGACACCGTCGAGGACACCGGATACAGCCTCGATGCCCTGCGTGAGGACTTCGGCGATGAGGTTGCCCGACTCGTTGACGGGGTCACCAAGCTGGATCGTGTCACCTACGGACAGTCTTCGGCGGCGGAGACCGTGCGCAAAATGGTGGTCGCAATGGCACGCGACATTCGCGTGCTCGTCATCAAATTGGCCGACCGCTTGCACAACATGCGGACGCTGTCTCATATGCCACCGGCAAAGCAGGAGAGCAAGGCACGAGAGACCCTGGAGATCTACGCCCCACTTGCCCATCGCCTGGGCATGAATACCATGAAGTGGGAGCTTGAAGATCTAGCATTTGCAACCCTTTATCCCAAGATGTACGAAGAGATCGTCCGACTCGTTGGTCAACGGGCACCCTCGAGAGATCAGTACCTCACCTCGGTGCTGGATGAAATTGATGCAGACATAAAGGCTGCCCGCATCAAGGCATCAGTGACCGGTCGACCCAAGCACTACTATTCTGTCTATCAAAAAATGATCGTGCGCGGCAGAGACTTTGCCGATATCTATGATCTTCTCGGGGTACGAATTCTCGTGGAGTCGGTGCGCGACTGCTACGCAGTTCTCGGCATCATCCATGCTCGCTGGAGTCCGGTGCCCGGGCGCTTCAAGGACTTCATAGCCATGCCTAAATTCAATATGTACCAGTCATTGCACACCACGGTGATTGGTCCAGAGGGTAAGCCTGTTGAACTGCAGATCCGCACCTGGGACATGCATCGCGCCGCCGAGTTTGGTGTGGCGGCTCACTGGCGTTACAAGCAGGCGGAGGTCGGCGGAAAGCAAAGCCCCGATGATTTCGGTTGGCTGCGCCAGCTCTTGGAATGGCAGCGCGAAACCGAGGACCCCGATGAGTTCTTGGATTCACTTCGCTACGACCTCAGTTCAAGTGAAGTGTTCGCTTTCACGCCCAAGGGCGATGTGATTGCACTTCCGGCCGGAGGTACGGCCGTAGACTTTGCCTACAGCGTCCACACCGAAGTCGGTCACAGTTGCGTGGGCGCGCGGGTCAATGGCAAGCTCGTTGCGCTTGACTCCACCCTGGAAAATGGCGATGTCGTCGAAGTTTTCACGACGAAGGCCGAGGGTGCGGGGCCGAGCCGAGACTGGCTGGGTTTCGTTGCTTCGCCGAGAGCCCGAAGCAAAATCAAGGCGTGGTTTTCTAAGGAGCGTCGCGAAGAGACGGTCGAAAAGGGCAAGGACGCCATCGTCAAAGCGATGCGCAAGGAGAACATGCCCCTGCAGCGGCTGATGACGAATCAAGCCCTCACCACGATCGCGGCAGAACTGCACCAGCCAGATATTTCCGCACTGTATGCCGCTGTTGGCGATGGCCGGATCCAAGCTTCCACCATCGTGCGTCAGCTCGTTGATGCAGCCGGGGGAGTTGACGGAGCAGCAGACGATGCGGCGGAGGCATTTCGACCGGGTCGACGTCAGGTACGAGAGCAGTCAGCCGGTGACGCCGGTATTGAGGTGGCGGGTCAACCCGACGTCTGGGTGAAGTTGGCCCGATGTTGCACACCGGTGCCAGGTGATGAAGTCCTTGGGTTCGTTACGAGAGGATCTGGGGTTTCGGTACACCGAACAAGTTGCACGAACGCGCCCACCCTGCAAGCAGAGCCGGACAGAATCGTTCCGGTGCAGTGGGTTTCAACCTCGAGCAGTGTGTTTCTCGTCAATATTCAAGTGGAGGCACTTGATCGCTCGAGGTTGCTGTCCGACGTGACTCGAGCGTTGAGCGATCAGCATGTCAATATCTTGAGTGCTTCGGTCAGCACGGGGCGCGACCGAGTAGCAATGTCTCGTTTCTCGTTTGAAATGGCTGACCCAAAGCACCTAGGTTCGGTGCTTAAATCCATCCGCGGGATTGAAGGCGTCTACGACGTTTATCGCGTCTAGCGTTTGAACTCAGCAACTGCACCCTCGGCGGCAGCGATAAAGGCCTCCATGGAATCCATTGTTTGCTGAGCGGCCGCTGCGGCCTTGGCGTCTCCGGCAACCTGCGCCGCATCACGTTTCTTTTGGGCCTTTGCCAACGCTTCCCGAAACTTATCGGCCGTGTCTGAGGCTCGAGCAACCGTCTCTGGATTGCTTCGACTCCATGCCTCTTGATCCCGAGTGCGGATAGCGTCCTCGACCTTGCGTAGGCGACCTTCGATCCGGTCGCGGTCGCCACGAGGGACGAAACCAATGCCATCCCAGCGCTCGCTGATACCGCGCATCGCCTTTTTAGCGGCCGACACACTCGTAATGGGGAGCAGCGCTTCGGCTTCGGACACCAGGGCGAGTTTCTTCTCAAGGTTGGCTTGAAATTCCACATCTCGTTCGGCATTGGCGGCGTCGCGAGCGGCAAAGAACACGTCCTGAGCTGCTCGAAATCGCTTCCACAGTGAATCTTCGATTTTGCGCCCGGCATTGGGCGCGGCCTTCCAGCGGTCCATGAGATTGCGGAATTCCCGGGTCGTGCCCGCCCAATCGGTTGAAGTGCCGAGTTCGGTGGCCTGCTGAATGAGGGCTTCTTTAGCCGCGGTGGCTTCCTTCCGGAGTGCATCACGCTGGCCAAAGTGTGTCCGACGTGCCTTATCAAAGGTTGTTCTTGCGGCTGAAAAACGCTGCCACATGGCTTGTTCGGCACCGCGCTCGATCCGCGGAGCTGCCTTCCACAGATCCAAAAGCGCAGCGAATCTTTCACCGGTCGCTTTCCACTGCGTGGAATCGGCGAGGGTCTCAGCCTCAGCGGCGATGAGCTCTCGCTGTTCGCGAGCCTTTTCACGCAGGGCTTTGCGGCGATCTTGTTCAGCCTGTCGAGCCTTTTCAAGGAGAGCGTCTACGTTGTCGCAAGCCTGAGTGAGAACAGTGATGTCGCCCATAAAGATGGGGTTGAGGAGACTGGCTCGCACGTGTGCCAGGACTGTTGCGGCTTGATCTGCGCTGCCGCGACCATCCTGAAGTCGTTGACGAGCAAGATCGATTTCTACGAAAAGGTCGTCGAACTTGACTCCGAAAAAATCGAAACCTTCGTCTATCGTGCCGGCCGCCCATTGGCCAATGGGTACCTCGCCTTCGGGTGTGCGCAAGAAAGCGTTGCCGAGTTCGTCAATTCGACCAAAATCTCGGGGTATGTTGCGAGGGCGGTTGGGTGTGACAGCAGCCGCAGCCGGCATTGCAGAGGGGCTGGGGGCGGTCAGAACCGACGGCGTGGGGACTGCCTGGGCTGGTTCACTTGAATCCGTGACCACCGTGAGATCAGAGGTGAGATCGGCTGCTGCCACAACGGGCGCGGGGGAGCCTTCGACAACGGATGAGTTAGGGGATGATCGCTGGTCATCGTGTTGTATGTACGTCGCGGGGACATTGGTGTCCATGTTCGCTCGCCCTTTCGTGCGTTGCTGACATTTCGTCTTGAGAGGTGGCCACCGTCAGACGCAGCCACATCTTCACCCTGAATGCCCCACCGTAGCCTGACCTTGCTTGGTGCACCGCCGCTGCCCGAAACCGTGTCGTGATCGCGACATCAATGTGCGGGGTGAGGAGATGGGCTTCGCTGCGATGGCGCCTCGCGCGGGCACAGGTCACGCCCGCGGCCCCACAGGGCGGGTAGGCTCATATCAACCACAGGTCGCGACACGGAGGTCCACTATGTTCATCACCGGCTTTCCTGCCGGCGTCTGGGCCACCAACTGCTATGTCCTCGCGGCTGCGGAGGGCGAGGACTGCGTGGTCGTTGATCCGGGCCAAGACTCCATGGACATTCTGCGTGAGATCCTCACCGAGCATCGCCTTCGCCCAGCAGCGGTCGTACTCACCCACGGACACATCGACCATGTGTGGTCGGTAGCGCCGTTAACCGCCGGCTATGACATTCCGGCCTATATCCATCCCGATGATCGCTACCGGCTTGCGGACCCCGCTGGCAGCAGTTTCGCCGAGGCACGCGAGTCGTTATTGGCGATGACCAAGGGTGAACTAGAACTCACCGAACCTGACGATGTTCGACCACTGATCGACGGACAGACCATTGACATCGCTGGGGTCTCATTGCGAGTGGACCATGCACCTGGCCACACGGAGGGTTCGCTGACGTTTCGGACCGAGCGCGGGGCCACCCAACCACCGGTCATGCTCAGTGGCGATCTACTTTTTGCCGGATCGATTGGCCGAACGGATTTAGCCGGGGGAGATGCAGCGGCGATGAGGCAGAGTTTGATTCGGGTTGTTTTGCCGAGTGACGACGACACGATCGTCATGCCAGGTCACGGGGAGCGCACCACCATTGGCGATGAACGTCGCAATAACCCATTCCTGCAGGGTCTGAGCGCTGCGGCAGCAGATGGCGACTGAGTCTCGTGTCGTCTGATTTTCGTGCCCCCAAGGGGGTGCCGGAGTATTTCCCACCCGTTTCGGCCGGCTTTCTCTATGTGCGCGACGCACTGGCGGCACCGGCTCAGCGGGCCGGTTACGGCTACATCGAACTGCCGGTATTTGAAGAAACCGCGCTCTTCGAGCGTGGGGTGGGGGAGTCCACCGATGTGGTCTCCAAGGAGATGTACACCTTCACCGATCGGGGTGATCGATCGATCACGCTGCGCCCTGAAGGCACCGCCGGAGTCATGCGCGCCGTTGTGGAACATGGTTTGTATCGAGGGCCTCTCCCCGTGAAATTGTGGTACGCCGGAGCGTTTTTCCGTGCAGAGCGACCCCAGCGTGGCCGTTACCGCCAATTGCAGCAGGTTGGGCTGGAGGCTATTGGCAGCACGGCGCCCGCCCTTGACGCTGAAGTGATTGCGCTGGCCAATGCGGGGTTCGCCAGTCTTGGTCTGCGCAACTACGAACTACAACTGACCTCACTGGGCTGCGCACAGTGCCGGCCGATTTACCGCGAGCTGCTATCTGCGTTTCTGGTCAATTGCGACCTTGATGAAGCAACCCGGCTCAGGGCTGGGCTTAATCCGCTGCGGGTGCTCGACGACAAACGAGACGCGGTGCAACGTCAGTTAGTGACAGCACCTTTACCCGTTGATCATCTTTGCGCGGACTGCACCGAACACTTCGCCAGCGTGTGTTCCACGCTGGACCTACTCCATGTGGCGTGGGTGGCCAACCCGCGGTTGGTACGAGGCCTTGACTATTACACGCGCACCGCTTTTGAGTTCACCCACAGCGGCCTTGGCGCCCAGTCTGGCATTGGGGGTGGAGGTCGCTACGACGGACTGATGGCGTCGCTGGGCGGGTCAGACCTGAGTGGGATTGGTTTCGGGTTGGGTGTGGATCGCACTTTGCTTGCCGTTGAAGCCGAAGGCATTCACCTGCCCATTGCGCCTGCCATCGATGTCGTGGGAATAGCCACAAGTGTGTTGTCCCAGGATGCCCTGATTGTGATCATTCAACGTTTGCGACACCTGGGTGTCTGTGCTGACGTCGCCTACGATTCGCGTTCGCTGAAGGCAGGCCTAAAGACTGCCGATCGATTGGGCGCGCGGTGGGCGATCATTCTGGGTGACGACGAGTTAGCCGAAGGCCAGGTCGCCATCAAGGATCTCCGCACAGGTGAGCAGGTGCACCACAGCAATGACGCCATAGAACAATGGGCTCCGTCGCTTCGGTGGCGCGCCGAGAGCGCATGAACTGCTAGCCAGCATCGCACCGAAGATGCAATTTCCACCACCACACAGGGAGCACTCAGTGATCAGAACGCACAATGCCGGCGACCTAGGGATTGCCGACGTCGGCCAGCAGGTGACGCTTGCGGGCTGGATCTTGAGTCGTCGTGACCACGGTGGCGTGGCGTTCCTTGATCTGCGAGATGCCAGCGGCGTCGTGCAGGTGGTTGTGCATGATCCCGAGGTCGCTCATGGCTTGCGTGACGAGTACTGCCTTAAAATTGTGGGGGATGTGCAGGCGCGCCCGGAGGGCAACGTTAACCCCGAACTTGCCTCTGGTGCGATCGAAGTGATGTCCACTCAGCTAGAGGTACTCAGTACCAGCGCGCCGCTACCGTTTCCCATTGATGATCGTGTGAGCGTCGGCGATGAAATTCGACTTCGTTACCGGTACCTCGATCTACGTCGTCCAAGTGCTGGCAATGCGATCCGGATGCGCTCAGCGGCCAACCGCATTGCCCGAGATGTGCTGTACGAGCGTGGCTTTATTGAGGTAGAAACTCCCACCCTCACGCGCTCAACGCCGGAGGGGGCCCGTGACTTTCTGGTACCCGTGCGGTTGCAACCCGGTCATTGGTACGCACTGCCCCAGTCACCGCAGCTGTTTAAGCAACTGCTCATGGTGGGTGGATTAGAACGGTACTTCCAGATAGCTCGTTGCTACCGCGACGAAGATTTTCGGGCGGATCGACAGCCAGAGTTCACCCAGTTAGACATCGAAATGTCCTTCGTGGAGCAGGCAGATGTGATCGAGGTCGGTGAAGCCGTTGTCCGTGCGTTGTGGCGCGATATTTTGTCGGTCGAGATAGGCGAAATCGCACACATCACCTACTTCGAGGCCATGCGTCGGTTCGGCACAGACAAGCCTGACCTTCGATTCGGCATTGAACTCGTTGACCTCACGGAGTACTTCACGGCCACACCGTTTCGAGTTTTTCAAGCCGATTACGTGGGTGCCGTCGTGATGCCAGGGGGTGCCGACCAGCCGCGCCGAACGTTTGATGCGTGGCAGGAGTGGGCCAAGCAGCGAGGAGCCAAAGGTTTGGCCTACGTCACTTTTGGCACCGATGGCTCCATCGGTGGGCCGGTGGCAAAGAATCTGTCCGATGCTGAACGAGCTGGTTTGCGAGCGGCGACAGGGGCAGCACCCGGCGATTGCGTGTTCTTCGCGGCCGGGGGTCAATCGGTATCCCAGGCACTACTTGGCGCGGCTCGCGATGAGATCGCCCGCCGCTTGGAGCTTGCCGACCCGCATGCGTGGTCCTTCGTCTGGGTCGTTGATGCGCCGATGTTCGAGCGGGTCGAGAACGATCAGGGCGAGCCCGGTTGGACGGCTGTTCATCACCCCTTCACTTCGCCGAATGCTGAGTGGATCGATCGATTCGAGCAGGCGCCAGATCAAGCGTTGGCTTGGGCCTATGACCTGGTGTGCAACGGAAACGAAATCGGTGGGGGATCAATCAGAATCCATCAGGCGAGTGTGCAGCAGCGGGTTTTCTCACTGCTGGGATTAACGGAGGAACAAGCCCGCGAGCAGTTTGGCTTCTTACTTGACGCTTTTGCTTTCGGCCCGCCTCCCCACGGCGGCGTCGCGTTCGGTTGGGACCGCATTGCCATGCTGTTGACGGGATCAACTTCACTGCGCGATGTCATCGCCTTCCCCAAAACCGGCGGGGGACAGGATCCGCTGACGGCGGCTCCGGCTCCGATCACTGCCCAGCAGCGAGCCGAAGCGGGCGTCGACGTGGATCCCTTTGCTGTTGATCAGGACGTATGACTTCGCCACCGTCGTTATTTGATTCCTCGTCACCGCGAGCGGATGCTCCGCTAGCGGTGCGAATGCGGCCTCGTGTCGTGACGGAGTTGATCGGACAAGAACATTTACTGCAACCCGGATCTCCGCTGCGCCGGCTACTGGCCGGAGACCTCGCCGCGGCCGTGTCCATCATCGTGTGGGGGCCTCCGGGTACCGGAAAGACAACGCTGGCACACGTGGTGTCTCAGGCCATCGGTCAGCGCTTCGTCGAACTTTCCGCTGTCACGGCTGGGGTCAAGCAGGTGCGTGAAGTGATTGATCGGGCTCGCGACGATGCCGCGATGTATGACCGGCGGACAGTTCTGTTTGTTGACGAGGTTCATCGGTTTAGCAAAACCCAGCAGGATGCGCTGTTGCCGGCCGTTGAAAACGGATGGGTGACGCTCATCGCCGCAACAACGGAGAATCCAAGTTTTTCCGTTGTTGCCCCACTCCTGTCCCGCAGCATCGTGGCCACCATGGCGTCGTTGAACGATGCCTCAATTGGACAGGTGATTCAACAGGCCCTCGCCGATGAGCGTGGATACAGCGGTGCGGTGTCTATCGATGACGACGCAGTGCTTCACCTCACGCGTATCGCGCAGGGCGACGCTCGCCGGGCACTTACCGCATTGGAGGCCTCGGTCGCCTCGCTACCCGTGGGCGAACCACGGGTGCGATTGGCTGATGTTGAGCAGGCTGTCGCGGTAGCTGCTGTGCGCTACGACCGGGACGGTGATGAGCACTACGACGTGATTAGCGCGTTCATCAAGTCGGTG
>Ga0075118_10001312_pt1 | contig 18113 bp, 5 predicted proteins | sample AntAceMetag02UKE_FD_69794 | JGI IMG/M metagenome (GOLD analysis project Ga0075118, IMG submission 69794) | Saline lake microbial communities from Ace Lake, Antarctica - Antarctic Ace Lake Metagenome 02UKE | ecosystem: Environmental > Aquatic > Non-marine Saline and Alkaline > Saline | place...
TTTACTCCTTTTCGCGTCCGAGTCCGAGCCGCAGAGAGGGTAGAAGATACGGCCGGATCTGACATCCTAGTGGTCTGCGCGAGTGTGCCCACGCCGCCTGACATGAGTGCGCGAACGATACTCACGAAGGGGAACGCGCAATTGATTCGGGAATTGATTCCGGCCTTTGCGGCCGCCAGCCCGGCCGCGGTGATTGTTAATGTCACCAACCCGATGGATGCCATTACCTGGCAACTGATCCAGCTCACCGGGTTTCCTTGGCAGCGGGTTATTGGCACGGGAACGCTGGTCGATTCGGCCCGTTTTCGAGATTTGTTGTCCGAGCAAACCGGCATTCACCCGGTCGACCTGAAGGCCTACATTTTGGGTGAGCATGGCGCCACGCAGTTCGCCGCCTTATCCATCGCGACCGCCGGGGGTGAAGCGATTGATGCGACCCCGGCGAGAGAGCAACTTTTGGAAGAAGCCAAGCAAAGCCCGTTTCGGGTTTTTCAAGCCAAGGGCTACACCAACTATGCGGTCGCGAGTGCGGCAGTCATGATCGTCGAATCCGTCGTGAAGGATCTGCGCCACACCTTGCCGGTCTCGGTCCGAATCAACGGGTTTTTACAGGTGCAAGACGTGTGTTTGTCCATCCCCGCAGTCATCGGTCGGGGTGGGGTGTGCTTCACGATGAGCCCTCGGCTGAATGAACGAGAGCAGGCGAATTTTCGGATTTGTGCCGCGGCGGTGCGCACCGTGATCGAGGATATGGATTCGCCTTGAGATTGCCCGAATTCACCGATGCTGCCGTCCTCAGTGGCTGAACTAGGAGGCTTGAGCAGCGGGGGTCTCCTCGATCTTCGGTTTCGCAAAAAACGCATCGAAGACGGCCACGGCGATTACGCTGTAGACCATGGCTCCGGCGAACATCAGTAGGCGACTCCAGAACGCGGCTCCCGCTTCGCTGCCGGAGGCGGAGTCCATGACGGCGGGCGCCAAGATCACGATCATCGTTAAGTAGCCATAGGACCGCATGGGTCCCGTCGCGCTGAGGGCCCGACCGTCGAACAACCGCCGCCCCATCACGAGACCCGCCCACGCGACCACTAGCCCTTACATCACCAGCGAGGGCCAAATCGTTCGGGGAGGGCACTTCCAAGGTGCCCGCTTTGAAACTCTCGGTGAGCGTTTTCGCCTCCGCGATACGGGAGCTCGCGATCATCCAAGCCGGCGCGGCGATGCCCAAGATGCCGACTAGGGCGAGCATGACCGCAACCCGTTTTGGTTTGTTGCCCAGCTTGGCCGACAGCTTTGGGTGCGCGGGGTAGAGAGCGACGATGATCAGCATGCCCCAGATCACGACATTGAGAAACGGGGAGATTATGAGGAAGCACCATTAGAGAATGAGAGCGACCGCGGCTACTTGGATGAACGAGGTCATCACGTCTCGCTGAGGGTTGAAGGTGGTTTTGGTGGGTTCCATGACAGAGTGGTTAAGCGAGTCGCCCCCGCGGTGAGCGGGAGCGGGCTTCGAGGGGGGGAGACCACGTTTTAGCGTCGGGCCCTTTGCCAGACCCGTCTGGGACGGGCGCCGCTAGGTTGGTTTACTGGCGTCGTCTTTCCGCTTGGCGTCGGCGTCCTGCTTCTCGCGCATTGCGTGGAGCTCAGTTTGTAACTCCTCCAGTCGATCTAGCATCTTTTGCTGAGCCCTTAAAGAGGCGGGTTTGTCCTGTTCTCCGCCAAGGAAGAAACCCGCGGCGACCCCACTCAGCGTGCCGAACAGGCCGATACCGGTGACCATGAGCAACGAGGCGATGACCCGACCTTCGGTCGAGACGGGATAGTGGTCCCCGTAGCCTACCGTGGTGGTGGTCACGATGGCCCACCACAAGGCGTCTTCCGCGGTCGTGATATTGGCGCCGGGCTCGTCGTATTCGATCATGAGCACGCTCGTGGAACCAAAGGAAATCATCAGGATGGCAATCACCCCGACCCCGCTTAATCCAGCGCTGGTCTTGCTCGAAGACAGCACGCGTTTAAAGCGCGTGAACGTGCGCACGGCCAAAAGAAGCCTCACGATCCGGAAAATACGTAGCCAACGAAACGCATCCACCGCGGGGATACAGGCCAACAGGTCCAACCAGCCCCAACGCATAAACTGCCGCTTCGATTTCGCCTCCGTAAACCGAAAGATCCATTCGATGAACAGCAGCAGGCAGATGGTGGTATCGATGAAGAAAATCAACTTCACGACTTCCGCCGGCACGTTAAAGATCAGCTCCGCCGCGAGCCCGGCCAGTAGCGCCACCGAAAGCACCAAGACGCCGAACTGAAATGGATTCAGATCCTCGGGCTCGAGAATGGGCTTCATCATGGTGGGCGCGCGCACGGCTGGGGTTTTGGCTCGCGGCGGCGGCGGCGTCAATCAGCGGGTGTGAGGCGTTTCGCCTTGCGCCGAGGCCAGCAGTTTGAGCGGATGATCGTTCCACTATGATCGAACCTGAAGTCCACGACCACATTGCGCTCATCAAGAAACGAGCCGGACAGTTATGGAGGTTTCTTTGACGGCGAACAAAAGCTGAGAGAGATCGAAGCGCTCGACGCCCAAATGGGCGCTCCCGGTTTTTGGGATCACCAAGACCGCGCGCAAAAACACATCGCCCAGGCCAACGTCCTGAAGAAGGCCGTCCTCCCCGTCGTCGCGTTCCGCAAGAAGCTCGCCGATGTCGACGTCATGATCGAGCTGATCGAAGCCGGTTCCGCGGACGAGGCAGCGGAGTATGAGGCCGAGCTCACCACCACGGTGAATGACCTCTCGGATGTGATCGATGAGATCGAAATCGCGGCGTTTCTGACCGAGCGATTCGACGCCAACAACGCCATTTTCTCCATCCAAGCGGGCGCGGGTGGCACCGAATCCAACGACTGGGCCGATATGCTGTTTCGCATGTATTCCCGCTGGGCTGAGCGCCGCGGGTTCACGCTCGAAGTCCAGGATGTGCAAGCCGGCGACCAAGCCGGCATCTCCAAGGCCACCGTGCTGATCAAAGGCGAAAACGCCTACGGTTACGCCAAAGCCGAACGCGGCGTCCATCGCCTCGTGCGCATCAGTCCCTTCGATTCCAACCAACGCCGGCACACCTCCTTCTGCGCGGTCGATGTGATCGCCGAGATCAGTGCCGAGGTGAAGCTGGACATTCCCGAGGATGAGATCCGCACCGATGTTTACCGTTCGTCCGGCAAGGGCGGGCAGGGCGTGAACACCACCGATTCGGCTGTGCGCCTAACGCACATCCCGACCGGCCTCGTGGTTACCTGCCAAAACGAACGTTCCCAGATCAAGAACAAGGCTAGCGCCATGGGCGTGCTGAAGGCCCGGCTCTACGAGCGGCGGCTGGACGAGAAACGCAGCGAGATGGAAAAATTCTACGGCGAAAAGGGCGAGATTGGCTGGGGTGCCCAGATCCGTTCCTACGTGTTGCAACCCTATCAAATGGTGAAGGATTTGCGCACCGGCGTCTCGACAACCGATACGCAAGGCGTGCTCGATGGCGAGCTCGACCCCTTCGTGAACGGCTGGCTGCGCGCCGGTTGCCCGCGTCATCGCAACAAGGACATCCAAATCGACGACGAGTAAGCTGCTGCCGGAAATAGTGCCCGCCCGATTCGCCAGTTCAGTTGTTTCGGTTTCTCGCTGTTGATTCATGGCCCTGTCCCGAGAATACCTATCCGACGCCTTTGCTGGGACTTCGCTCTTTGAGGCGAAGACGTGGCAACTCTCGCCCGAGGCTTGGCCGTTGACCGTCGCCCAAGTCGACGAACTTAAGGAGATTGGCCAAGCCTGCCTGCACTTCCACCAAGCGCTGGAGAACCTCTACCTGCGTGCCTTGGCGGATAAAAATCTCCTCCGCAACCGCGCCCTCAAAGCCCCGTGGGTGCCGGAATATCTTGATCGCGGCAAACCCCGCCGACTGCTCGAACACGCGCACGACCCACGCCAACGCGGTCAGTTTCCCCGCGTCCTACGCCCCGACTTGTTGCTCACGGATGACGGGTTCGCGATGACTGAGCTCGACTCCGTGCCCGGCGGCATCGGCCTGACCGCGTTCCTGAACCGACTCTACGCCGAATCAGGCAACATCCTCGGCACCGCGGATCAGATGCTGACGGCCTTTCACGGATCGCTGGCCGCGCAGGCCCCGCGAACCACGAATCCGGTGATCGCCATCGTCGTGAGCGAGGAGTCCGCGACTTACCGGCCGGAAATGAAATGGCTCGCCGATCAGCTGCAAATGCGCGGCCTTCGGGTGTTCTGTTTGGACATCGAGGAGGTGTTCCCGCTCGGCTCGACCCTCTGCTTCGACATCGAAGGCAACCCCGAAAAGATCGACGTGCTCTACCGGTTTTTCGAGCTGCACGATCTCTCCAATCTCTCCACCGCCGACTTCATTTTCGAAGCGTGGTCGGCCGGCGAGCTCGCCGTCACCCCGCCGATGCGCCCCTTCCAAGAAGAGAAAATGGGCGCGGCGCTCTTCCATCATCACCTCTTGGCAGATTATTGGCGGGAGGCGCTGCCGGCCGGGTCATTCAAACGGCTACGCAAATTGTTTCCCCATTCGTGGGTGATTGATCCCGCCCCCTTGCCTCCCGGCGCCGTCCTCGACGGGCCGTCGGCGGGTGGCCGACCGCTGGCCAACTGGGAGCAACTCGCCGAAGCTTCGAAAAAAGAACGGGATCTGATTATCAAGATCTCGGGATTTCATGAATCCGCGTGGGGCGCCCGCAGCGTGGTCTACGGTGCGGACTGTTCTCGGAAACAATGGCAAGCGGGCATCGATGTCGCCTTGGCCGATGCTCCGCGGAATCTGCACGTGCTGCAGGATTACCATAAACCCCGCCGGATCGGGCACCCGCTCTATCCCGCACACCCGGCCGATGCGCCCGCCGAATCCGTGGAACGGCAAGGCCGACTCCGGCTGTGTCCCTACTATTTTGTGCGCGGCGACCAGACGGAACTCGCCGGTGCGCTTGCGACATTCTGCCCCCCGGACAAGAAAATTATCCACGGGATGCAGGATGCCGCGCTCCTCCCGTGTCGGATCGTAGAATAGGGCATAACCGTGCCTTGCCCCTGAGGGGATTTCCTCACAACAAAGGCTGTGCAATTGTCGGCTCAGCCCACTTCAACTCTCCACCGCGTCAGCGGATCCATTCGTCGATGGACCGTGCTCTTCCTGGCGTTCGGGTTGATGGCCCTGCCTGTCACTCAGGCGCAGATCAATATTTTGGCCCTTGAGGCCCGCGCGGCTAGTGGTGATGTCGAAGCCCAAAATGCCCTCGGCAACGCCTACGTAAACGGGCAGGGAGTCGAGCGGGACATCGTCCGCGCGATCGGGTATTACGAAAGCGCTGTCATGGCGGGATCCGGACCCGCCGCCTTCAACCTCGGCCTCCTGCATGAGCTCGGTCGTGGGGTGGAACTCGATCTGGCCAAAGCCTTGGGCTACTACCTCCGCGCCGCCGAACTCGGTTTGCCGGCGGCTCAGTTCAATGTGGGCAACATGTATTCGCGCGGGATCGGCACGCAGATCGACCCGTTTCAAGCCACTATTTGGTTCCGTCGCGCGGCGGACTCCGGCATCGCCGATGCCCAATTTAATCTCGGCGTAGCCTACGAGACCGGCCAAGGCGTGACCGCCGATGCTGAGCAAGCCATTCACTGGTATAGCCAAGCGATGGCCCAGGATTTCCCCCGGGCGGCCTACAACATGGCGCTGATGTATGAAGAAGGTGCCGGCGTTGCTCGCGACGACGCCGAGGCGGCTCGCCTCTACCAAATCGCCGCCGAGCAAAACTTTGGCCCCGCCCAGAATAACTTGGCGGTGATGTACGCGGAGGGGCGGGGTGGACTCACCCAAAACCTCAGCGACGCTTATCCGTGGTTCGTCCTCGCCGCCGAAAACGGTGCCAGCCCCCGTGGTCGCGATGTCGTGGCCGCGCGTCTTGATCGTATTCAGAAAGCGGATGCAGATATTAAATTGGCCGTCCTGCGTAATCGGTTGGGTATCGCCACCCCCGTGGCGGCGGCCGCCACCTCCCCGGGGCCCCGGGTGGGCGTGCCGCCCACCGGTCCCGCCGCCGCTCGGGACGGCCAATTGTCGGGGCGAATCGCCGAGCTCGAAAATACCCTTAACCAACTGCGCCGGGAAAACACGGGCCTGATTTCGGCCAACCAAGCCTTGGCTAAACAAAAATCCGAGCTCGAGGTTCGCGCCGTGCAGACCGCCCCGATCTCCGGAGCTGATCGCGCCGAACTTGCCCACATCAACACGATTGCGGAAGAGCTGAACAACATGGTCGACGTCGATCCGGAACGTCGTCGTTTGTTGGCTCAAGCCGTGAGTCTGCTGGAGCGCATCTCGCGCGATAACCTGCGACTCAATGCCGACGTGAAAAGCGCGACGCTGGAACTGAGTTCCCTGAGCCGACGCTTGCGCCAAACCGAGTCAGAGTTGACCGCCCTATCCCGCTCAACCGGTGCGCCGGGAGCTGATCCCGCCGCCGTGGTGGCTGCGCGGGAACGCGAGGCCCAGCTCGAAGGCCAGCTAGCCGATACTCAGATTCGTATCCAGGGACTGGAGACCGGCCTCGCTGCGGTGGGCAACCTCCGAAATCAGATTCAGCAGCTGACCGCTGAAAACGAAGCCCTGGCCAACCAACTTGCCGCCGTCGACACGACTCCGGCGGCGCCAGAGATCGATCCGGCCGAGTTGCAACAACGCGATGATCAGATCGCTCAGCTCCGCACCACGACTTTAGAGATGGAGGCGCTGCAGAACCGAGTGGCCGATATGACGAACGCGCTGTTAGCCGCTCGGGATCGCATCGAGTCGGCTCCGTCCAGCGACGAAGTCGCCGCGCTCCAACAACAGGTCGAGTCCCTCGAAGGGCGCGTGACCGAGCGCGACGACCAGATCGATAATCTCCGCCAAAACCTCGCTCAACAATCCTCCGAATCCGCGTCCCTGGCCGCCACCGTCGATCAGGTTTCGGCCCTCACCGCCGAACTCAACGCGATCCGCGGGCAACGTGAAACCGACGAACAGGCCTTGGCTGCTGCGACCGCTCAGTTACGGGAATGGGAGACACGAGTCGAACGCTCGGAGACTGCTGCCGTAACCGCCTCCGTACAGGTCGCTCAACTCGAATCGACGGTCGCCGAACGCGACGCTGCCGTGCAATCCCTGCGCGCCGAACTTGCCCGCCAACCCGAAGTCCGGCCCGCGGCACCGGATGATGCCGCGCTCGCCGAATTGGCGGCCGCGCTCGATAACGAGACCGCGTTACGCGCGTCGCTAGAACAACAATTTCAGGCTGCTCAGAACGAGATGGCGCAACTGCGGGATGAACTCACCGCCGTCACCACCAACGCCGCCGAGCTCCAGGCCGGCGTGGCCGAACGTGATGCCGCACTCGAAGAACTGCGGGCCTCGTTGGCGGCCGCTCAAACCCAATCCGCGCCCACCGATGATGCGCGCCTCGCTCAACTCGAAGCCGCCCGAGTCGCCGCAGAATCCCAGTTGACCCAAGTCCGCGCGCGCTTGCAGTCGGCGGAAACGCAGATGGCGGAAAGCGATGAATTCCTCTCCAGCCTCGCCGCCGAGAACGATCAACTGCGCGCTCGTCTCGCCGAGCCGGGCGCTGAATCGGAGATTATCGCCGACTACCAACGCGTGGTCTCCGAGCAAGCGGATCGCCTGTTCGCGTTGACGTCCGCGCGCGACCGCGCCGTCGCGCGAGCCACCGCATTATCCGGACAGTTACGGACCTTGGAGACGGAGCTCTCCTCCACCTCGACCGTGCTCACGGAGCTCGCCACCGACAACGATACCTTGCGCGCCAATCTCGCCATGACGCGGGCAGAGGTCGGCTCCAACGTTGCGGAGGGGGAGCGCTTAGTCGCGGCCGAGGCCGCCCGCGATGTGGCCCGCACTCAGGTCGCCGAACTCGCCGCTGCGCTGGATGACACCCAGAGCCAACTGAACGAAAACACGTCCCTCGTCAGCACCCTCTCCAGTGAAATCGACCGGCTCTCGGCCGACCTTGCTGCCGCCTCGGGCGATAGCGATGAAGCGCTGCGCAACCTTACCCAGACCAGAGATGCGACCTTGGCCGACCTCGCTCAACGTGATGCCGCCCTCTCGCAGGCCGAGACGCAACTCGCGCAAAGCAACGCCACGATCAGTGAACTCGCTGGTCAGATCGACAAGCTCCAGACCCAGCTGGTTACCGCCGCTCAAGCTGGGCCCGTCGCTGATCAAAGTGAACTGATTGCGTCGCTCGAAGCCGCGCGCGACCAAGCGTTATCCGAGGCCGAGGCAATGGCGGCGCAATATCGCACGGCCGCCACCGCGATCAAAGAAAACACCGCCTCCATCGATGCGCTCTCCGCCGAACTCGCGGCTGCGCGCACCGAGTTGGCGAACACGAGCGATGCACTGGTTGCCGCAAACCAATCCACTTTAGTCACGCAATTAGGAGCGGCCCGCGATGAAGCCATCGCCGAATCTGCCCGCCTCGCTCAATCCCTCGCCACGGCCCAAACCGATCTTGCCCGCAACCAGAGCACCATCAACGGACTCGGTGCCCGCATCGGCCAACTCGAAACCGCGCTCATCGACGCAGACCAATCGGCCGAAGTCGCGCAACTTGCGACCGCCTTGGATACTGCCCGCGCCCGGTCGGATCAACTCGCCGAGGAGCTGAATCAACGCGAGAGCGCGCTGACCCAAAGCACCGCTCAAACCGCATCGCTGAACGCGCGCATCGCGACGCTCGAAAGTGAATTGGTGGGAGCAGACCAAAGCGGGGACATCGACACCCTCCGGGCCCGCCGCGACGAAGCGATGGCCGAGAACGTGCGGTTGGCCGAAGCGCTCGAATCCGCCCGGGCTGATTCGCAAGAGAACCAAACGGCCGTCTCTACCCTTTCCGCCGAGATTGATCGTTTGCAGTCGGCTTTGGCTGATGCCGATCAATCCCCGGCTCTCGCCCAACTCGAAGCAGAACGCGACTCCGTCCAAGCCGAACTCGCGGACACCGCCACCGCCTTGGCTACGGCCCTCGACGAAGCGACCGACCTAGACCAACGGGTCGCCGAACTCGCCGCTAGCCTCGATACTCGGGAAGCGGCTTACGCCGCCGAATTGGCCGCCACTGTCACCGCGCGCGATGCCGCCCTAGGCCAAGCTCGGAATATCGAACAAACGCTGGCCGCTACTGAATTTAGTGTTGTCGAGCTTACCGCCGAAATTGATCGCCTGCAGATTCAACTCACCGCTAGCGATCAATCCGCCGTGGTCGAGCGACTCAACCAAGAGCTCACCGCCGCCCGCGAACAATTCGCCGCCCGCCGCACGGAACTCGACAACACCCAGTCCGCGCTAGCGACCGCCGAAACAGAAGCAGCGTCTCTCGGCGTCTTGGTCTCCGAGCTGACTGCCACCATCGATGAAGTTACCACGGGAAAAACGACCGAGCTCACCGCCACCATCGCGGCCCGCGATAGCGCCGCCGCTAAAACGGCGGAACTCGAACTCGCCCTAGCAACATCGCGCCAGCAAACCGCCACGACCGAGTCCTCGGTCGGTGAGCTGACCATCGAAATCAATCGCCTGAGGACTCAGCTCGAACAGAGCGACCAGTCAGAAATCGTGGCCGGACTGAACCGCGAACTCGCCACGAAGCAAGATCGACTGGCCGCCCAACAAGCCGAGCTCATCGCGACCGCCAACAGCTTGGCCGCCGCCCAAGGTGAAGCCGCTTTCCTCGAAGCAACGATTTCCGAACTGACCGGTAGCCTTGACACCAAGGACACGGCACATGCCACCGAACTCGCCGCTGCCATCGCGGACCGCGATACCGCTCAGAATCGGGCGAAGAACCTCGAACGAACGCTCGTGGCCACGGAATTTAATGTAACCGACCTTTCGGCTGAAATCGACCGGCTCCGGACTCAACTCGCCGCTAGCGATCAATCCGCCGTGGTCGAGCGACTCAACCAAGAGCTCACCGCCGCCCGCGAACAATTCGCCGCCCGCCGCACGGAAATCGACAACGCCCAGTCCGCTTTGGCGGACGCCCAGACGGAGACGGCTGCCCTCGGCGCTTTGGTCTCCGAACTGACCGCCACCCTTGACGAAGTCGCCACGGAACAAACGACCGAGCTCACCGCCGCCATTGCCGCTCGCGACGAGGCGATTGGTCGTACCACGCAGTTGGAGAGCACCTTGGCCGCGACGCGTCAGCAAGCGAGCGCAGCCGAAGCTTCGGTGGTGCAGCTGACCGCCGATATGGCCGGTCTGCGCAATCAGCTCGAAGCGAGCGATCAATCCGACGTGCTTGATCAGCTGAATCGTGAACTTCAAACCGCGCAGAACGAGCGCGCCGCGTTGGGGGATCAACTCGCGGACCGCGATGCGGCGGTGCAAACGGCGCGTAACGAGGCGGCCACTCTCAGCGATCAAATTTCAAACCTCACCGCCGCTCTCGATGAATCAACCGCGGGGCAGGCCGAAGCGTTAGCCATGACGATTGCCGCGCGCGATGCGGCGGAAACCGAAAGCCGCCGACTTCAGTTAGCGACTACCGCGGCGCAGGATCGCGCGACAGCGTTGGCCCAAGACGTGGCTGAGTTGGCCGCCGTCGCGGAGGCGCTCGATTCCGTGCAAAGTCAACTGCAGTCCCGCGAAGCCACCCTGGCCGATCGCGAAACCGCCGTGATTGAACTTGAGACTCGGGTTGCCCAGCTGGAGCGCGAATTAAGCGAGGCCGATCAGTCGGGTGAAATCGGCAAACTCATTACTCAACGCGACCGGTCCTTGGCCAATGTGACCCGCTTGACCGCCGAGGTCGCCACGCTGCAAGCCAACCTGAGCCTGAGAAATCAATCGGTGGCTGCCCTCCAAGCACAACTCGAGGAGTCCCCCCAGGTGGCCATGCAACGGAGCGCGATCGAGTCCGAACTCACGATCGCGCGCGCGGATTCTGACCAGTTGCGCGCAGTCGTTGCGGAGCTCGAATCTCAACTCGCAACGGCGGCTGAATCCCATGCGGCCCAACTCGCTCAGCTGGAGGCTACGCTCGATAACGACCAAAGCGCAGTCGCCGCCGCTCAGACCGAGGCGGCGCAGTTTATCGCTACGATTGCGGAACTCGAAACTGCTCTGGCGGCCGCGACCTCAGCTCAAAAAGCGGAGACCGCGCGAGTGGCTACGCTCGAGACCACATTGCGCGATGCCGCCACGGCCGCGCTGCAATTGGATTCCGTGCAAGCTGAGTTGATGGCGGCGCAAGCCGCGCGCGATGGAGCCCATGCGGAGGTTGCGCAGATGCAGGATCAGCTCGCCTCAGCTCGTGATGCGGATGGAGCTGCCGCTAGTGAACTCGATATCGAACTCAACCTCGCCCGCGCGCAGATCGGCGAACTAGAACGCGAGATAGGCAACTGGCGGCAACTCGCGGCCACGGCGGATACGGAAGCTAAAACGGCCCGATCCGAACTCGGCCGCATGACCGCTGCGCACGCCGCTGAGCTCGGGAATTTCCAAATGGTTACCGCCGTGCAACTGCTGGCCTTGCAGGAAAACGAGTCAGCCATGGCCGAACTGCGGGCCGCGCTGGCCCAGCGCGAGCAACGCATCACGGCGTTGGCGGCAGCGGAACGCTCCACGGGAAATCGCGTGATTGAATTAGAGTCACTGGTCGCGACGAGCGAAGACCAGCTGCGCGACCTGACGGGGTTGCGGCGCCAGCTGGCCGATTCTCAGTCCAACCTCGTAGAGACCGAGCGTCAGGCCCAATCTCAGATCGGGGAATTGGCCAACCAAGTTGCTGTCCTGGAGGGGCAGGTGAACCGCGATGAACTCGCCTTACGTGAGGCTCGTGATCGGGCTGATCAATTGGCTTCCAACCTCACTGCGGCGCAGGCCGATGTCGTTGCTCTCACGGAATCTGATGCGGTGGCGACCCTCACGCAGCAACGGGAAGCGGTGCGGCTCGAACTGCGGCAAGTAGGGGATCAGTTAATCGATGCCCGTTCGGATATCGCCATGCGTGATGCCCGTATTTTTGAGTTGGAGCGAACCATCAATCGCGCCCGGAGCTCGCAGGATCAGCTGACTGATGCGGTGAGCGAGTTAGAGAGCTATCAACAAATCGTCGTGCGCCTTGAAGCGGAATTGGCTACAGTCCAGCAAACGACGGACCGGGCCGATCAGAGCGACCTGATTGCGGCCCTGGAAGAAGCGCGCGATCGCGCTGAGAATCGAGCGGAGGCCCTGCAGGATGAGATCGCCGTGATCTCCTCGCAGATGGTGGCACAACAACAATCCAACCTTGAAATGCAAGGGGAGTTAGGCGCGCTGCGCGCCGAATCGGAGCGCCTCCGCACCAACGCGTCTGGTCTGGCATCTACGCGCAATCAATTGGCTCAACTGGAACGGCAACTCGACGAGGCCCAAAATGCCGCGGCGCGGTCGCAGGGGAATTCGGCCGAAATCGAAGCCGCTCGTGATCAGGCGCTCAACGAAGTCGCTCGACTCGAAGCGCAACTGAGCGACCAACAAGCTGCCTTGGCCACGCAAACCGACGCGCGTGAATCTGCGCAGGCCGAACTCGCGAAATTGCAGGAACAGGTTGTCACGGCGGAGCAAGCGGCGCAGCAGGCAAGCCGCGAAGCCCAAGTATCCGCGGCTGCCTTGGTCGAAGCCACGACTCGCCTCGAAAGGGCGGAAACCGAACTCGCCCAGAAGCGCGCTGGCAGCGGTGAGGCGGCGTCCGAACTCACCGCCCTAGCGGCCGAACGCGATACGGCCCGAGAGCAAGCCGACGAATTGGCCGCGACTATGGCTCAGGCGCAAAACGCCTTGGCCGCCCGTGAGACGGAGACCGATGGGTTGCGTCGACAGATCTCAGACTTGGAAACCCAAGTCACCGCCGTGCGGACGGAGGAGCGCGCCAACGCCCAACGCGAAATTGCGGCCTTGCAGGAACAACTCGCGACCACCGAACAAGCGGTCGAGCAGGCGAGCCGCGAAGCCCAAAGATCCGCGGCTGCTTTGGCCGAAGCCACGACCCGCTTCGAAAGGGCAGAAACCGAACTCGCCCAGAAACGCGTTAACAGCGGTGATGCGGCGGCCGAACTTACCGCCCTAGCGGCCGAACGTGATGCGGCCCGAGAGCAAACCGACGAATTAGCCGCGAGCATGGCCCAAGCGCAAAATGCCCTAGCTGATCGCGAGACGGAGACCGAAGCACTGCAGCAGCAGATTTCGAATTTGGAGACTGGTCTCGCCGCGGCTAAAGAGAGGGTAATCGCCAATGACCAAACTGAGCTCGTGGCTCAGTTGCAGGGCAGGGTGGGCGAACTTCAACAAGCCTTGAACGATGCGGATCAGACCGAGGTCGTGAATGAACTTACGGCCGCCCGGGATCGATTACGCAGCGAGGTGCGCGCTTTGAATGATCAAGGGTCGGACGCGGACCGTGAACTCGCCGCTCGCGATGCACAGATCGCGGATCTCGCTCAACGTGTCGAAACCACTGGCGCGAATACGGCGCAGCTGGCCGACCTGCGTGATCAATTACAAGCCCGCCAGATCGGGCATGAGGCGTTGCAGAATGAATTGCGGGCCACCCAACAAGCGTTGGCGGAAGCCGATCAATCGGCCTTGGTTGCCTCGCTGGAACAGGCCCGCGAAATCGCGAGATCAGAAGCTGCTCAACTTACCGAGGAAATCCGGGGCACCCAAGCGGCGCTCGCGAGCAATATCGAAACCATCAGTTCCTTGTCCGCCGAGAATGAACAGTTGCGCACCTCCCTGATTGCCGCGGACCGCACGGGGGATGTCGCGAGACTGGAAGCCGCTCGCGACCAGGCTCTCACGCGCTCGGCCGAGCTCGAAGAAGCGCTGGCTGCTCTCAATCGCACGTCCGATTCGCGCCTTGCGCGGATCGTTGAACTCGAAGCTGAATTGGAGTCGTCCACGACATCGGTCGCCGGATTCGAAGCGGCGCGGGATTCCGCAGCCCAAGCTGCTAATCAACTTTCCAACGAACTCCTCGCCGCGCAGGAAGCCCTCGCGACGCGGGAAGATCAGATGGCGGAATTGAATCGCCAAATTGATCTCCTCGACGCCGATCTGGCAGCAACCCAGCAGGCCGTTATCGATGCCGATCAAAGCGAAACGCTGGCGGCGCTCATCGCCGAGCGAGATACCGCAGTAGCTGAGATCTCGCGCCAAAACGCATCCATCACCGAGTTGGCTCAGGCGTTGGATGACCGGAACGCCGAAACGGTCGACCTGGAATCCGAACTTCAGCGGCAGGTGGAGCGGTTGGCCGAAGCCACCGCCGAGCGGGACTCGACCGCCCGAGAGGCCCAGACCTTAAATAATCAGATCGCCGGCCTACAGGCCGAACTCAACGTGCGCGACAACCGGATTTCCACCCTCGAATCCGCCGTCGCGGATAGTGGCCGGACCACCGCCGATCTGACTCAATCCCGCCAAGCTTTGCGGCAAGCCGAACAGTCCAATCGCACGCTGCAAACCGAACTCACCGCCGCGCTAGCCGCCGTGACCCGAAGCAATGATCTGCTCGCCGACCAGACGGCCCTCGAGGCCGCCCGCGATTTGGCTCAAACCGAAGTGGACCGCCTAAACGGTGAATTGGCGACCGCTTGGGAGTCTCTCGACAACAATGCCGCGGCGATCGCCGATTTGTCCGGCCAGAACGCCGATCTAACGGAACGCTTGTCCAAGTCGCGCGCAGAAGTGGCTCGGCAGGATCAATCCGCGTTGGTCAGTGAACTCCAGCGTGAACTCACCGCCGCTCGGAGCGCCTTGGCTGATGCCGATCAATCGGCAACCATCGCAGCGTTGGAGAATGCCCGCGATGTCGCCGATGCGCAGGCCGACGGGTTGCGGGATGAATTGGGCATGGTCGATCTCGCTCTCGGCCGGGCTCGCGCCAACGAAAATCGACTCCAATCCGAATTGGAAACCGCCCGGCAACAACTCGCGGCGTCCGCTCCAGCCGCCGAAATCACCGCGCTCGAACGCGCCCGCGACTCGGCGGTTGCGACGGCGATGGAGTTGGGTAACGAGCTCACAACGGCCGAAAACGCGCTGAACGAAAATGTCGCGGTGATTGCCGAACTCACGGGCCGAAATGATCGACTCCAAACCGAGCTATTGCAGACCGAGCGAGCGTTGACTACGGCGCAGACGCAGGGCGCGAATCGCAGCGAACTTGAGGCCCTGACCCGCGAGCGTGATACTGCCGTGGCGGAGGCCCAGCGCGTAGCCGCAGAAATAGAGCGGCTCCAATCTACCATGGATGATAATGGCGGGACGATCACCGAACTCACCGGTGCGAATGATCGACTGCAGGGCGACCTCGCTGCCTCTGAGCGCGCCTTGGCCGCAGCACTCGCGGCCCAAGCCGCCGCGGCGGAAGAAGCCGGTATGAATCCGGCGCTCAACATGGAGGTCAACACGCTCCTCAATCGGGTGCAGCAACTCGAAGAGAACATTGCCTCGGAGCGGGCTTCGGCGGCTCGGGAATTTTCGGGCTTGAGTCGTCAGCTGCAGCGCGCGCGCGAGACCAACCAGTCCCTGATCGAAGCCAATCGTGCGCTCCTCGCCACCCGAGCGGCCGATGTGGAGACATCCGATGGCAGCTCAGCCGCATTTGAACGCGAGATCGCGGATCTAACCGCCACGACCGATTCGCTGCGGGCGGATAATCAAGCTTTGGAGACAGCGCTTAGCGAAGCGCAGTCAGCTCCCCGTGCGCCGGGCGATTGGGAGCAGCGGCAACGTGCCCTCACGCAGCGGATCGAGACGCTGGAGTCCGAACTGACCGCGGCCGAGAGCTTGGGCGACACCGTCGCAAACCTGAGTGCGATCAACGACGATCTGCGGACTACTCAAGCTCAACTTGAGAATCGACTATCCAACGCACTCTCCGCTCGGGGTTCTTCGGACGTCCGCACCCAACAGCTTAGCCAGCGGGTCGCCGAACTCGAATCCCAGCTCACCATCGCCCGTGGTTACGAGTCATCGGTCAGCCAACTGGCCAACCAGGTTCAAGACCTCCGGGCCGATAATTCGGCCCTCCAGACCGCGTTGAACGAGGCCCGCTCGGCTCCGCGCCCGACCGCTGATTGGCAGCAACAACGTGAGGGGATGAACCGCCGCATCCAGAATCTGGAGAGCGAACTGATCGGCGCCCAAGCGCTCGAAGCGACGGTCAATCAACTTACTTTGGCTAATCAAACCCTCCGCCAAGTGCAGGCCAGTTTGGAGCAGGAAGTCGTCGAGGCCGCGGCGGCTCGCGGCGACGAAGCCAATCGCACCCGAGCCTTGAATCGCCGGGTCGCGGACCTGCAGCAACAACTCACCGCCGCGCAGGCCCTTCAGACTCGGGTCGATTCTCTCACTACGTCTCGCGACGATCTGCGGGCCGACAATCAAGCCCTGCAAACCGCTCTGGCCGAAGCGCGCGCTGCGCCGAGACCGCCCGCCGATTGGCAGCAACAGCGCAATGCGCTCAGCAGCCGGGTGGAGTCACTGCAGACCGATCTGACGACCGCCCAAAGTTATGAGAATACGGCCGCTGAGTTGATGGCCGCTAATCAAGCGTTGTTGGCCTCGCAGGGTATTCTCGAAGTCCGCATTGCTGATTCCGATGCGGCCTACCGCAACGCGATGGCTCGAGCCGATGCGCTCGAGAACCGGCTCGCTGACTTGAACGTTTTGCCCGATCGCTTGAACGCCGTGGAGGGCGAGTTGGTCACGCTCCAAGGCGATTACGATGCGGTGGCTCGGGAGAAGGATGCCTTGGCCCAGCAAGTCGCCGCCGCGCAAGCGCAAGCGCAGCGTCAACAGACTCAAACCCAGCAAGCTTGGGCGGATGAGCGGACGCAGCTGCGCAGTGAGATTGATCGGCTGCGGGCCTCGGCTACCGATTTGGCGAGTCGCTCCGACAATGATCAGTCTCAGCTGGCTTCGTTGATCAACGAGGTCACCAGCGCCCGCTCTCGGATCTCTTCGCTAGAAGATGAACTGGAGGCCACCTCAGCCACGTCGACGGAATTGGCCTCGGTCAGCAACCGAGTCCGCTCGACCGAGCAGGAGCTAAACGCCCAGCGGGTAGCCAATTCACAACTACAACGTTCGCTCACCACCGAACGCCGGACGCACGAGTCTCGACTGGCGGTGATGGAACGCGAAAACGCGGCTCTGAACACACGGCTTCGTCAGGCTCAGAATACTTTGGATCAAATCGCATCCGCTGCCCGGGTGCTCAATCCGGCAGTGACCAATCTGCCCTCGGCCACCCGCTCTCGCGTCAACGAGGCGGCCACCTCGGGCGGCGATATGGGTGAACGCATCCACACGGTAGTCGAAGGTGATTCGCTGACCCGGATCAGCCTGCGTTACTACGGCACCCCGACTCGCTGGCAGGAAATTTACCAAGCGAACCGCGAGCTCCTCAGCGAAGCCAACGCGCTCCGACCTGGCCAACGCCTGCGGATTCCGTAGGAGATCCAGGGAGGCGGACAAACCGGGGGCATCCTCCTTCGTCCAGCCAAGGGCGGGACTATGGCGGACAAAACGACCTCGGCTACAGCAAGGCAGTTGTCGGATGATGGGTTGTAGCCGGTCTCGTTGAGGCCGGAGCGTTGGAGTGGCCCGGGCAATCGGTGGAACAGCCGAGTGGCAAAGGTGGGTCGGGCTTTACGCCCGACAGTTTCAATGGAGTCGGGGTCCGGTCGGTGCCCGAGAGTCCCCCCTTGCTCGCTAGACCTGAACGGCCTTAGCCACCAAAAGTCACGAAGGGACTTCAACGGCTCGCGGAAGGCGCGATGCGCCTATCGGCGCGCGTGAAGCTTACGCCCAACCCATGCGGCCGTCCTTAGGCCTCTTTGTGGCCAACCCTAAACAGACGAAAAGACAGGATGAAACCTGTCGGGCGTAAAGCCCGACCCACCCAGCAGGGCGCGGGCGGCCGACGGACCGGGGTCATCCTCCTTCGGCCAAAAAGGGGCGGGACCATGGCGGACA
>Ga0075118_10001313_pt1 | contig 18109 bp, 16 predicted proteins | sample AntAceMetag02UKE_FD_69794 | JGI IMG/M metagenome (GOLD analysis project Ga0075118, IMG submission 69794) | Saline lake microbial communities from Ace Lake, Antarctica - Antarctic Ace Lake Metagenome 02UKE | ecosystem: Environmental > Aquatic > Non-marine Saline and Alkaline > Saline | place...
GCAATCAGAGAGGTCTCGCGACGACCGCGAAGTAGCGGTGCGGTGCTTTCCAGCGCAGGATTACTGGGCTGCTTATATCCAGAAATGGCTCATGGCTGCGTTAATTCGCAGATCTGCCAAACACGCTCAAGGGCCAATTGGGTGAGATCGGTCGCGGTGCGTTTTTTTGGGAGCAGCGGCTTTCCCACGGTTTCCAAACGCCCCATGCGATTTGCGAGGACTTCGGCGCTAAAGGCATCGGAGACGAGCTTGATCGCCTCGGTCTCACCGACACACACGACGATTTTCTTCATCAGTTCTTTCTGGGTAAGTGAAGGCATGAGAACTACCTAGTAGCTCCCTTCGAACGATTTGTCGAAGAGTAATTGGGTAAAGAATCAGCGCGAGTGATCGCGGAAGCTGCGCCACTTTTTCAACGGCAGATTGGCGATGGCGATGAAGCCAAGCTGAGTCGCGATGAAGATGGTGAGCGCCCAAAACGCGGCGTCCATGAAGCCGTAACTATGCAGACCTACGCCGAGCATGTTGGTGCCGAACCAGCTCCAGCTTGTGACGATGTTGCCAAAGATCGCGAGACACATGATCCCGCGCTGTTTGACGAGGCCGCCCCAACGCGCGTGGAGGATGATGGCATTCCAGAGCACGATGATGAGCGCGCCGTTTTCCTTGGGATCCCAGCCCCAGAAACGACCCCAAGAATCGTCGGCCCAAATGCCGCCCAAGATTGTGCCCACGAGGCTGAAGAGAGTGGCGAAGCACACGATTCCATAGACCATCGCGGTGAGCGACTTGGCGGTGGCTTTGTCGAGCGAGGAGGTGAACAGCCCGCGGACGACATAGATCAGGGCGAGGAATCCGGCGAGATAGGTAGCCGAGTAGCCAATGGTGATAACGACGACATGGGTGGCTAACCAGAAGTTGGAATCGAGGACCGCTCGCATCATTTCAAGCGTATCGCCAGTGAGCGAAAGATGATGCGCGATCAGTAATGTGCCGAAGCCGATTAGCCCAGCCGCGACACTGCCAATGGCGTTCTTGAAGATCGCTTCAAGGAAGATGCAAAGGAACACGGCGCCCCAACCGACGAAGAGGGCAGACGAGTAGAGATTGGTGACCGGTGGGCGCCCTTCGAGCCACATGCGGGTGGCGATGCCGACAGTGGTCGCGGCGAAGGCGAGCACGATGAGCCAGAAAGCGGAGCGGCCCAATGTATCCGGCCATTTGAGCCAAGAGAATATCGCGAGCAGGAATGCCAGCACATAGAGCACCATGCTGGTGTAAAATGGCTGGGCGGCATTGAAACGGGTCTCGATATCCGACTTCACGAGTTGCGCCGCAAAGCGCTTTTCAAACTCGGGACGGACGAGGCTGATGATCTTGTTGAACTGCTCGGGCTGATTGTTGCGCCACGAGTGTGCAAGTCCGGCATAGGCGAGCACAGTGGGATCGACGCCACCTCGCTGGAAAGTGTCGAGGAGGGCTCGGCCCGTGTTATACCACTCGAGTTGATTCTCGGCGTTTTCTGGTGGAGGCACAGGGTGCAGGCGGGTGCCAGCGGACATCGCATCGTAACGCTTACCCATCACGATCATCGCCTGAAACGCATCCTCGTTGTAGTCTAGGCCTTGCTGTTTCGCCCTCACCGCGGCGATGCCGGCCGGAAGCGCGTCTTGAAAGCGGAGCAGTTCACCGAGGAAATCATCCGAATCCGGTAGAGTGATTGAGTGCTTCAATTCCTGATAGCGGGCGACCTTCAGATGGAGCTGCACGATACCGCGTTGGAACGGGGTGCGTTTTTGGGCTTCGACGGGTTGAGCCAGCTCGGATTGACGCATCAATTCGGGAAGACCTGCTTGGAGTTGATTAAAGGAGAAACGCTTCTTCTTGTCGCCGTCCTGAGTCTTCAGATTGAAGAGGGACAGCACATCGGGATGCACGATTTCGAAAGTGCGATAAGTGTCACTCTTGGCGGAATTGAAGAATACAGTGATTAACCATTCGATGGGGGTCACCTTCGACTCGTCGGGAGTCGTGACGCGTTGGCGTCCCTGGAACTGGAGCAGCGCGGTGCGCGCGACCGTATCGAGCGGCTTGACCCGACCGTTGACTAAAATTGGTAATTTACCGAAACCGTCGACGTCGAATTCAGTGGGTGGGTCGCGAGGAACAAGGGTGCTCGCCAGCCAGATTGCTCCCAGCATGAGGACTATGAGTGGGATGAACTTTTTCATGCTTGGACGCGGCGACGTTTGCTAAATCGGAAGAGTGAAATGAGGAACTGAACCAAGAGGCCTATTCCCATTAGCGTGCAGGAAATGTAGGGGAGCATCCAACTGGGGTTGCGCACCACTTGGAGGATGCTGGTCCGGTCGTTGTTATCGAAGCCAGCCTGGTAGAAGGTTAATCCGTCGTGACGTAGCGGATGGTTCATATAGATCAGGATTTCCCGATCTTCGACGCCATCAGGTGTGGTCAGGTTGATGCGGCTGGAAAAGTTTTTTGGGATGTCGGTGCCCGCGTAAACGTCGTGAGTGAAATCGAGCAATTGAATGGAGTAGGGCTTGTAGTGGCGTGAGAAACGCAGACCGAGCGAGTAAGTGCGGTCGCCAACCTCCAGCGTCTGAGTTTTGATCAGTTGAGTGGAGACGAGCCAGGTGCCGAGTGAACCTTGAGGGCCAATCAGCTCGATGTAAGCTGCGGCGAGATTTCTCTCATTTGGCTTATAGGTGAGAGGGAGTGGAATGGTTTTGATCCGTGCCCCAATATCCTGAGTGGCGATGGAAGCGGGTGTGCTGGGCACCTGATCCAGCATTTGGAGAGCGGCATTGGGATAGAAGTCGCGGATCACCACGCGGAAGGGCAACTTCGGGTGCTGAATTTCTTTTCCGGGAACGAGCCGGGTGTCCGGGATAGCGACAACATCGTCGAAATTCGCATCGGTCGTATCGATGATCGCGAGCTCGTTTTCACGATAGCTTTCGGAGTAATTTTTGGTCTGCCCTTCATCGAGGCGCATTTGGTATTCATCTTGCCAAACACTGGTGAGCATCTCGCCGACCAGAAGTAGGATTAGGCCCAGGTGAGTCAACTGGATGCCTGTTTTGGCCCAAGTAAATTTCAGTCGATGGATATGGGCCGCGACGAGATTGATGAGCAGGAGACCGCCGATAAAATAACCGCCGGGAAACACGGGCACAGGAATATCGGTGCCGGGTATTTTATTGAGCACGAAGAAGGTGTGAAAGAACTGCTCCTGCACGCCCCAGATTCCGAGCTGCACTTGGGCGAGGGTGGCCCAGAATATCAGGATGATCGACAGCGCGAGCAGCGTGATCGTGAGCTTCAGCGAGGTGAAGAAATCGACAAAGGCTTTCCAAATTTCATTCATGGCTCAGTGGTTGTGACCTTTGACGGTTTTCAAGAGGGCGATGAAGTTATTCTTTTCTGCCCCGACCAATTTATCAGGTCCTTGCAGTTTGAAAAACCACGTGCTGCCTTCGAAGTTAACTAGAGCGGCGAGAATGCCCTGAGGGTCTGGCATGTTGGGATTCGCCATTTCGACCATCGTGAGCATCAAATCCTGTCCGGCAATCTGGGTGCTCGTTTGGGCGAGAGTTGCGGCATCGATTTGAGGAAGTTGGATTTGTCCGCGCCAGCGATTCACGTTCGCGAGATCTCCGCCCACATCGCCGGGAAAGGCGGTGATCGACATATCGGCGATCGCACCGTCGGAGCCATTAATAGTGTAGGAGCCACGGCGCATTGAGGAAGAGGCTTTGACTTCCCAGCTATCCGGTGCCGCCCACGTCAAATCATGACCGTCGGCGGTGGGCACGGCCGTGTTAGCCATGTCAGCTGCGGGGTCGGTAGCAGGCGCGACCTCCTTGGCCACACGATATGATTCGATCTTGGCTTCGCGACAGGCGCTGAAGAGTAGGGTGCTGCCGAGGATGATGAGACTGGTGATGCGGAGACGCATAAGTGGTAAATAGATCACTCGATAGGGAAAAACTTCAACCCAATCCGGTTAATTATCAGGAGGAGTTGTTTCATGAATAAGGAGAGCCGCTCAGCACTTGCATTGGGGAAGTGATCGGCAAAGAATTTGAATATGCTCCTGCAACCAATGGGTGATACTGCCGTGGTCGTCGGTTTTGGAAACGTGATTGGAGCGACCACGTTGGAAAAAGTGCGCGCGGCTACGATCGCGCTAGAGGCGAATCCGCCTTTAGGCACCTTGGATATCATGCCCGCGTTTACGACGATCACCGTGGTTTACGATCCCGCGATTCCCGGCGGGTATGCGGCTTTTCAGGAAAGATTACTCGCTTGTCTGCAGATGGTGAAGAGGTTGCGGCGAGGGATGGTGACGACTCTGACGATCCCGGTTTGCTATGGAGGAGAATTTGGGCCCGATCTGGGACTGGTCGCGCAAGGAGCCAAGCTTTCTGAGCGCATGGCGATCGCGTCGCATGCCAGACCGAAATATATCGTGGGCGCGGTCGGGTTCGCGCCCGGATTTCCTTACCTGGCGGGGTTGCCGATAAAACTGCACACGCCACGTAGAAGTAATCCTCGCTTAAAGGTGCCGGCAGGGAGCGTGGGGATCGGCGGTAAGCAGACGGGAATTTATCCTCAGGAATCGCCGGGAGGGTGGCATCTGATCGGGCGCACTCCTTTGAAATTATTCAATGCCGAAGAGGGCTATCCTTCGTTACTGAAGACAGGCGATCAGGTGCAATTTAAAGCCATCACGGCGGAGGAGTTTGCGGCATGGAAATAAAGGTGATCCGTCCCGGAATGTTGACGACGGTGCAGGATTTAGGCCGACATGGAATCAGTAGCACCGGCGTTACTGAGGGCGGTGCGATGGACAAGTTTGCGTTGGGCTTGGCGAATCTATTGGTGGGCAATGCTCCGAATGCACCCGCGCTGGAGATCACCCTGACGGGGCCTGAATTGGAGTTTTCCAGCGATACGTTGATTGCGATCACCGGTGCTGAAATCGAGGGCATCGAACATGCTCAGCCCGTGAAAATAAATGCTGGTTGTAGACTCGACTTACCCGTGGTGCGAAAGGGGTGTCGGGCTTATCTGGCGGTCGCGGGTGGATTCACTATTGAGCCGATCTTGAATGGTGCGGGCACAGACCTGCGGGCACAATTGGGTGGATTTAAAGGGCGGGCGCTTCGGGCGGATGATGTGTTGAGCGCGACTGCGGTAAAGAGAGAGACCCATGGGCGTTGGAAACTTTCGCCAACATTATTCCCGGCCTACAGTGCCTCTCCGGAGGTGCGCGTTTTACCGGGGACGGAAATGGATGAGTTTGGGGAAACATTTTGGAAAACAGAATTTGAGATTAGCACTCAATCCGATCGGATGGGCTATCGATTGAAAGGACATCAATTGAAGCGAGACTCTTCACGCGAGCTGATCTCCTCGGCCGCGATTCCGGGCACAGTGCAGGTGCCGCCCGAAGGAAACCCTATCGTCTTGATGGCCGATGCTCAGACTCTCGGGGGCTATCCGCGGATCGCACATGTGGCCCAGGTTGATATGCCTTTGCTCGCGCAATTACGCGCAGGCGATCACGTGAGTTTTAGAAAGATTGAATTAGAAGAGGCTCAAGCCCTCGCGATTCAACGTGTGCGGGATTTCAATAGGCTCGAAGTGGGTTTGCGCGAGAAACTGCGATGACGTCGATTGATCTGAATTGTGATTTGGGTGAAGGCGCAGCGCATGATGAGGCGCTGATGTCGCTGATCACTTCAGCCAATATCGCCTGTGGCGGACACGCGGGAGATCGAGGTTCGATGCGCGAGGTAGTGAAGTTGGCGCGCATTTATGGAGTCGCGGTCGGTGCTCATCCGGGATACGTGGATCGCGAACATTTTGGGCGCCGCGAGCTGTCGCTGACGGCGAACGAAATTTTTGAAATGGTGCGAGATCAAATCGCCTCGATGCAATCCATCGCGCGTGAGCTGGGGGTGCCGTTGATTCATGTGAAACCGCACGGAGCGCTTTATACGCAGGCGGCCAAGAATCGCGAGATTGCCGATGCCGTGGTCTCGGCGATCAACGCGGTGGATGGAAAGCTGCGGCTCTTCGCGCTCGCTGGAAGCGAATTGATTTTCGCGGGGCAGGACGGCGGGTTGAGCGTGGTGAATGAAGTATTTGTGGACCGCACTTATCGTGGTGATGGTTCACTGACGTCGCGGGATGAGCCAGGCGCTTTGATTGACGATGTGGCGACTGGAGTGAGCCAGGCGATGTCGATGCTGTGCGATGGTGTCGTCCCGACGATTGAGGGCACTCATGTGCCGTTGATCGCGGAGACGATCTGTGTGCACGGAGATGGGGAGCATGCCGTGGACTATGTGCGCGAATTGCGCGCGGCGCTCACGCGAGCGGGAGTAGAGGTTCTCCCCTGCGTTGGTTGACGCGAGCTACGCTCAGCGCATCGCGACGGCGGTGCCACTGACAGGAGTGAAAGCGGCCACGACGACTCCAAGAATATTATCAGAGTTCACGCAGACATAATCGTGGCGACGATTGTTCAAGCCGGTGGTGCGCCAGCCATCTTTGGTTTTCGCGACGAGCACGTGTGCGATGGAACGATTGCGCGAACGAAAGACGACCGACATGCCGCGAGTGAGTTTCTCAAAAGAGGTCGGCTGAACGATGAGAAGGGTGCCGCTTTGATAGAGCGGTTGCATGGAGCGGCCTCTGCCTTCGATCACGTAAGCACCGGGAATGTTGGTCGCGGCTTGGTGAGCTTTTTGGCGCGCTGTTGAGGGGGAGGCGAATTCAGCGGCAGGCGAGAGGACGTAGTTTCCCGCGATGTAGGTGGCCTTAATTTTCGAACCGGCGAAGAGCGGGGAGGCGATGCAAGAGTAGCCAAGGACAAAAAATAGTGTGCTGAGTAACCGTCCGTTTCGAAGCATTCACCGAAGATGGAAAGCGGACGGTTTTCGGCAAGATTTTGCATGTAAGGTTCATTACCCACAGAAGCCCTAGTGGATATCCCCCGTATGAGTAGGGACGTATGGACAGGTGTCCCTGAAATCGCAGATTCGTAGCGATTAGTTATTGAATCGAAACACGGCGACGTCGCCGTCCTTGAAAACGTAGTCTTTGCCTTCGAGGCGATACTTGCCCGCATCGCGCGCGGCAGAAACACTGCCGAGACTGGAGATGTCATCGTAGGAAACAATTTCGGCTTTGATGAAACCGTGTTCGAAGTCCGAGTGGATGACTCCAGCGGCTTGAGGGGCTTTCCAACCTTTCACGATCGTCCAGGCGCGCACTTCCTTTTCACCGGCCGTGAAGTAGGTTTGCAAACCGAGTAGATCGTAGCTCGCGCGGATCAAACTGGAGACACCGGAATCGGATACGCCGAGATCTTGGAGGAATTCCAGCGCCTCTTCCGGTGAGAGGTCGATGAGCTCGGATTCGATTTTTGCGCTGATCGGCACGTAGGCAGCGTCGTGATGGGTGCGCACGAATTCGGCGACTTTTTGGACGAAAGGATTGGCCTCGGCATCGGCGAGATCGTCTTCGGCTACATTGCAGGCGAAGAGCACAGGCTTGGCGGTGAGAAGCTGGAAGTGCTTCATCAGCGCTTTTTCCTCATCGGTCGCCTCCATGACGTTGGCAGTTTTACCTTCGTTGAGGTGAGGTTGAAGCTTTTCGAGCAACGCGAGCTCGGCCTGAGCTACTTTGTCACCACTCTTGGCTTTCTTCTGCGTCTTATCGATTCGCGAGGCGACAGCTTCGAGATCAGCGAGGACGAGCTCGGTTGAGATCACCTCGATATCACGCACGGGATCGACGCTGCCCATGTTGTGGACGACATCGGCATCTTCGAAACAGCGGACGACTTGGAGCACGGAATCGACCTCGCGGATGTTGGCGAGGAACTTGTTGCCCAACCCTTCACCCTTACTGGCGCCAGCGACAAGACCGGCGATATCGACGAATTCGATCGCAGCGGGAATGACGACATTGGTCTTCGCGATACCTTGCAGCACGGCCAGCCGTTCATCGGGCACTGTGACGATGCCCACATTGGGATCGATCGTGCAAAAAGGATAGTTGGCGGCCTCGGCTTTGCGGGAGCGAGTGAGGGCGTTAAAGAGAGTGGACTTGCCTACATTGGGCAGACCGACGATACCGGCTTTCATAAGTGTTGTGAGGGAGGGGGCGGAGAGTGTGCTTGACAAGCCATTTATGGCGCAGTGTGCTTTCTAGCTTTTCCAATTAAGTAACGCTCTGAATACACTTTAGATATGGCACTCAAAATCCGTCTTACTCGCACTGGTGCGATCCACACTCCTTACTACCGTGTCGTGGTAGCCGAGGCTCGTTCGCGTCGCGATGGTGCTCCGGTTGAACAACTTGGCACTTACGCTCCTTGCGATAAGGGCAACCAGATCAACTTGAAATTGGATCGTGTCGACTACTGGCTCAGCAAGGGTGCAAAGCCTACTGACACCCTTAATTCGTTGATTAAGAAGGCTCGCAAAGCTCCCGCTCCAGTGGTTGAGGCAGCTCCGGTTGCTGAAGAAGCTATCGCTTAACTGATAAATTTTAGCCGCGGAGGTTATTTTCTCCGCGATTTTCGGCCTCGGATCTTTCCGGGGCCTTTTTATTTTCCGCCCTTGGCGGTTTTCCCTCCCTCGGTTTACTATCTCTAATTACGTGAAGATCGATGTGCTCACTCTATTTCCGGCCATGCTCGATGGATTTCTCTCCGAGAGTATCGTTGGTCGCGCCCAGGAATCGAAGCTGATCGATGTGAATGTGCGCAATGTGCGCGATTGGGCGACGGATAAGCATCGAGTCACGGATGATCGGCCATTTGGCGGTGGGGCGGGTATGGTGATGCGTTGCGAACCGGTGTTTGCGGCGATGGAAGCGGTGCAAACACCCGGTTGCCGAAGGATTTATCTCACGCCGGACGGGGCTCCGTTTACGGCGGCGAAGGCGGAGGCGCTGTCGAAGGAAAAGCATCTCGTATTGCTCAGTGGGCACTATGAGGGGATCGATCAGCGGATCCGCGACAACATCATCGACGAGGAGATCAGTATCGGGGATTACGTGCTCACAAATGGCACTTTGGCGGCGGCGGTGGTCATCGATGCGCTGGCCAGATTTATCCCAGGCGTGCTCGGTGATGAAAAGTCATTGACGCACGAAAGCTTCACACGCAAGTTGCTCGACTTTCCTCAATACACGCGTCCCGCGGAATATCGAGGTATGTCCATTCCGGAGGTTTTACTTTCCGGAAATCATACTGAGATTGAGAAGTGGCGAACGGCGCGACAGGAGGAGAAAACCCGTCAGGTTAGACCAGATTTACTCAATTAAATTTTTATCACAATGAAGCCGATTATCAAAGAGATCACCGCTGCTCAACTAAAGCAGGACATTCCCAACTTCCGCGTGGGTGATGGCGTGAAAGTGCACATCAAGGTGCGTGAAGGTGACAAGGAGCGCACGCAGCTCTTTGCTGGTATCGTCATCGCCCGGAAGGGACATGGCATCCATGAAGCATTCACGGTTCGTCGTATCAGCTACGGCGAAGGTGTCGAAAAGGTATTTCCTCTTCATTCTCCCAACGTCGAGAAGATCGAGATCGATCGCCAATCCGAGCCCATGCGCGCTCGTCTTTACTACCTCCGTGGTCGTAAGGGTAAGGCGGCGATGGCGATCAGAGAAGTGCGGGCCGATAAGCGCACCGCGCGTTAATCAGCGACTTCTGAGTCACAATTTTAAGGCGAACCTTTCGAGGTTCGCCTTTTTGTTGCGCAGTTTCTTCTTCCCCGATGCGGGCGGGATGCCTAAGCATATTACTACTACATGAAGTTATCGACTGATTTACTCGCTAAAGCTGCCAACCAAGCCCGAGGGCTCGCGATCGATGCGATTCACAAAGCCGGCATCGGCCATCTGGGCCTCCCCCTGGGATGTGCAGAAATGGGAGCCGTGCTTTACGGCAATGCGCTGATCCACAACCCAAACGAACCGCGCTGGATGAATCGCGACCGTTTCGTGCTCTCCGCCGGTCACGGTTCCATGTTTCTCTACAGTTGGCTTCATCTGAGCGGTTACGACCTCTCGATTGACGACATCAAGTCGTTCCGTCAACTCCACTCGAAGACACCCGGCCATCCTGAGTTTCACGAAACTCCCGGTGTGGAATCCACCACTGGGCCGCTCGGCCAGGGCGTGGGCAATGCGGTGGGCATGGCCGTTTCAGGCAAGATGGCCGCAGCGCGTTTCAATACCGCTGATCACGAAATTTTCGATTACAAGGTCGTCTGCCTCGCGGGCGACGGCTGCATGCAGGAAGGCGTCTCGATGGAAGCGGTCGAATTCGCCGGTCACCAGCAGCTCGATAACCTGATTCTGATTTACGATTCCAACGACGTCACGCTCGACGCGATGGCGGACAAGACGCAGAGCGAAAACACCGCCATGCGCTTCAAAGCAATCGGCTGGGATGTGCTCAGTGTAGATGGCCACGACATGGAGGCGTTTCTCAAAACCTTCAAACGCGCCCGTAAAGCCAGAAACGGCAAACCGACCCTCATCATCGCGAAAACCGAAATTGGTCGCGGCATCCCCGAAGTGGCAGGCACGGCTAAGGGGCACGGCGAGGGTGGAGCGAAATTCGCCGATACAGCTCGCGCTGGTCTCGGTTTGCCAGCGGACGAACTGTTTCACGTGAGTGGTGATGTGCGGGAATACTTTGCGGCTCATAAGAAGCGTTTGCTGCGAGCGGCGAACAAGTGGAACAAGACTTATCAAGCGTGGCGTTCGGCCAATGCCGACAAGGCAACGCTCCTCGATTCGGCATCCGCAGCTCCGACCGCGGCCGATCTCATGGCGAAGATTCCTCCATTCGCAGCCGATGTGAAACATGGCGGCACCCGCGCCGCGGGTAGCGATGTGATTCAACCTTTGGCTGAAGCGCTTCCGTTTCTGATCGGCGGTAGTGCCGATCTCTACGGATCGACCAAGAACTATATCAAGGCGACTGAAGATTTCGAAGTGGGTAATCGCACGGCCCGCAACATCCGCTTCGGTATCCGCGAACACGGTATGGCCGCGATCGCGAATGGTATGGCTTACGATGGTATGTTCCGCCCGAGCATCGCGACTTTCCTCGTCTTTGCGGATTACTCGCGTCCTTCGATGCGGATCGCCGCTCTCGCGAAGCTACCGGTTATCTATCTTTACACTCACGATTCCGTAGGGGTGGGCGAGGATGGTCCTACTCACCAACCGGTGGAAACGGTTTCTTCGCTGCGCTTGATTCCAGGTTTCGATGTGATTCGCCCAGCCGATGCCGAAGAAGTGGTTGGTGCTTATGCTGCTGCGCTTGAACGCAGCGATGGCCCGACTCTAATCGCGCTCAGCCGACAGTCATTACCTTTGATGAACGAGTTATCCGCTGATGTGCGCCGCAATGGTGTGATCAAGGGCGCCTATATCGCGGTGCAGGAAACCGAGCCACTGGCCACGATCTTGATCGCGACGGGTAGCGAGCTGCAACACGCCGTAAGCGCCGCCAAACAGTTGGGTGGGGGCACCCGCGTTGTTTCGATGCCTTCGATGGAACGCTTCGAGCGTCAATCGGCTGAGTATCGCGAAAGCATCTTGCCAGCTGCTTGCCGCCATCGCGTCGCGATCGAAGCAGGGGTCACCGCACTGTGGCATCGCTACGTGGGCACCGAGGGCAAGATCGTCGGCATAGATCGATTCGGGTTGAGCGCGCCGGCCGAGCAAGTGTTCGAGGAACTGGGGATCACGGCTGAGGCCGTGGTGACAGCGGCTCGCGCCTGATTTTTTACCTTTTCGACGGCGGATTCTGATGAGTCCGCCGCTTTTTTGTGCTACTGGCTGAATATATGACACAAGGCTTGCAATTATAGTTAGCCTCCTAATTGTCAGCCGCCTGATAGTTTAGATTAATTGGAATTATGCCGCATTTAATGCTTAAAGATTTACCGCGTTATGAGTGCCTGCTTGAGGGAGCGAAGAAGTATCCCGAGTTGGACCCATCGGCATGTGAGGCTTACTTGAATCTGTTGCGCACGGGGGACGACGTTGTCTCGGTCGTGGATAAGTCGTTGGCTGATCACCAGATTTCATCCGGTCGATTTGGCGTGTTGATGCTGTTATGGAATACCTCGAAACGCAGCCATGAGTGCAGTGAAGGTGAGCATAAAGGCCCGCGCACACCGGCCGAATTGGCTGAAGCCGCCGGAGTTTCCCGCGCGACCATGACCGGACTGATCGATACCTTGGAGCGCGACGATTTTGTGCGCAGGAAACCGGATCCGCATGATCGCCGGATGATGTCGGTCGAGCTGACGGATGAAGGAAGCGCGTTTCTCAATCGGATGTTGCCCGGTCATTTCCATCTGATTGCCGAACTGATGGAGCCACTTTCAGAAAGCGAACGGAAAACTCTGGTCGCTTTACTTAATAAAATTCTACAACGATCCTCACCTAAGTCTATATAGGCCTAGTCTGATTCTCGTTTTACCCATTTATATTCACCCACGTTTATCATGTTAAAGAAATTCATTATCGCCATCGGAGGATTTGTGCTGGTGGTCGCCTCACTAGCTGCGATCAAGGCCGCCCAGCTCAATGAAATGATGTCGGCTCCGCACACGCAGCCGTCCAGTGCCGTGAGCACATTCGAAGCAAAGGAAGTCAGCTGGAGTCCATCGCTTCGCGCGATCGGCACGTTGGCTCCGGTCAATGGTGTGATGATCAGTGCGGATGCGGATGGCACGATCGTGAATATCGCAGCGGAGAGTGGTTCGGCGGTGAAGAAGGGGGACTTGCTCGTCGAGATCGATAGCTCGGTTGAATCAGCCAATTTAAATGCGGCACTCGCGACGGCGGAGTTGAGTCGAGTGAATCGCGAACGCGCCAGCGGCCTGTGGGCACGCCAGGCGATTGCGAAGTCTGATTACGATGCCGCCGAAGCAGCAGCTGTGCAATCGCTCGCGGCCGTCACCGCACTCGAAGCTCAGATCGCGAAGAAGAAAGTAACCGCACCGTTTGCTGGTCGGGTCGGTATTCGCACGGTCAATGTCGGACAGTTCGTCGCCCGAGGTGCGGCGTTACTCCCCTTGCAGAGCCTCGATCCGATGTATGTGAATTTCAGCGTGCCACAACGCCAGATTCCTTCGCTCTATATGGGACAGAAGGTGCAAGTTTCGGTGGACGCCTTTGAAAGCATGAAGTTCGCCGCGACAATCACGGCGATCAACTCGGAAGTCGATTCCTCGACCCGCAACATTTACGTGCAAGCGACTCTCGCTAATCCTGAGGAGAAGCTCCGCTCGGGCATGTTTGTGCGTGTGGCGGTGGAGTTACCCGCGAAAGACAATCTCGTGGTCGTGCCGGCCACGGCAATCGCCTATGCCTCTTACGGGAATTCAGTTTATATCGTTGAGAAGATGAAAGGGAAGGATGGCGAAGAATATCTGGGAGTGCGTCAGCAATTCGTGACTTTGGGGCAGACGCGAGGCGATTTGGTTTCGCTCATGACGGGGGTGAAACCAGGAGAGGAAGTGGTTTCGGCCGGTGTCTTCAAGCTTCGGCCGGGTGCCCATGTGCAGATAAATAATTCCGCACAGCCAACGAGCAATGCTAATCCGACACCGGATAACACCTAAACCGGTCGAAGAGACATCGCTATGATATCCAAAAGTTTTACAGATCTCTTTGTCCGCAAGCCGGTCATCGCTCTGGTCGTTAATATCGTGATTCTGGTGCTGGGTCTTGTGGCCTACTTCCAGCTCAATACGCGTCAATATCCCCGCAGCGATAGTGCGGTGGTAAATGTTAATACGATCTACTTCGGTGCGAGTGCCGACACGGTGCGCGGCTATATAACCACGCAATTAGAGCGCGCGATCTCGAGTGCGGATGGCATCGATTATATCGAATCGAGTAGCGCGTCTGGGTTCAGCTCGATCAAGGTCTTCCTGCGTTTGAATTTTGATACCAACGCAGCATTAGCCCAGATCAGTGCGAAGATAGATCAAGTGCGTAATGAACTCCCGCCCGAGTCGGAATCGCCGACGATCAGCGTGGAGACGAGTGATAACCAATTCGCTTCGATGTATCTGAGTTTTTACTCCGATACGCTGAATCAAAATCAGATCACCGATTACCTAAGCCGCATGGTGCAACCGCAATTGTCAGCGGTGAAGGGCGTGCAGCGAGCTGATCTGCTCGGTGGTCGCGTCTATGCGATGCGCATCTGGTTAAAGCCTGACGAACTCGCGGCCCATGGTCTAAGTCCTTCTGAAGTGCGCGGAGCACTTGTCGCCAACAATGCGCTCGCGGCAGTCGGCTCGACGAAGGGTTCGATGATTAGCGTCAGTTTGGTGGCGGATACGGATCTGAAGAATGTGGAAGAGTTTCGCGACTTGGTTGTGGCGCAGCGCAATGGCTCGATCATCCGTCTCTCCGATGTGGCGGATGTCGTGCTCGGAGCGGAGAGCTATGATGAGGAAGTGCGTTTCGGTGGTCAGGCGGCGACGTTTATGGGCATCTGGGTATTGCCCACGGAGAGCACCGTGGAGGTGATTGATCGTGTGCGTTCAGTGATGCCGGAAATTCAGGCAGCCCTGCCTACCGGTTTGCAGGGGAAAATCGCCTACGATGCTTCTAAATACATCGACGATGCGCTCAGCGAAATCGTGAAGACATTGCTCGAGACTTTGCTGATCGTGGCGGTGGTGATCTTCCTTTTCATGGGATCGTTTCGCTCGGTCTTAATCCCACTCGTTTCGATGCCGCTCTCTTTGATTGGAGCGCTGTTTGTGATGATGGCGATGGGCTTCACGATTAACCTTTTGACCCTGCTCGCGATCGTTCTCGCCGTGGGTATCGTGGTCGATGATGCGATCGTGGTGGTCGAGAATATCGAACGTCACATCCGCGAAGGACTCAAGCCGGTCGACGCCGCAATTTTAGGTGCACGCGAGCTGGTGGGTCCGGTCATTTCGATGACGATTACGCTCGCGGCGGTTTACGCTCCGATTGGTTTTCAAGGCGGTCTGACCGGCGCGTTGTTTCGAGAGTTTGCCTTCACTTTGGCCGGCGCAGTATTGGTTTCCGGGTTTGTGGCGTTAACGCTCTCTCCGATGATGAGTGCTTACCTGATCAAGGGCGGTGAGTCGGAGGAAAAAGGTTTCACTGGATTCACCAATCATCTCTTTGATCGGCTGCGTAATCGGTATGAGCGTGCGCTGGGTAGCTTACTAGAAACGCGTCGCGTAAATTGGTTCCTCATGATGGTATTCAGTGTGCTGCCTGCCGTTTTGGGTATTGGCGCGGCGGGAGTGTTTGGGGCTGAGTCGCTGGTCGTGAAGGTAATCGTTGGCGTCATTTGCGGTGCCATCTACCCGATGATGTATTTCTCTGATCTGCGCGCAGGCATTCAACCGGTCTGGGTGCCGGTGATCACGGTATCGGCGTTTCTGCTCACTACCTTGCTGGCTCCTTTCTTTATGTTCGCGAACAAGGAGCTCGCACCAATGGAGGATCAAGGCGTGGTCTTTAGTCTCATGCTCCCGTCGGCTACTTCGACGATCGATCAGAACGTGATCTTCTCGAAACAGGTGCAGGATATGTTCACCTCGATTGATGAGTATGAAAACTCATTCCAAATCACCGGTGCAGCCTTTGGCTTTTCGGGAATTATTCTCAAACCTTGGTCGGAGCGTAACCGGTCGGCACTCGAAATTCAGCAGGCATTTCAAGAACCGGCAGCGAAAATCGCCGGACTCAATGTCATCGTGACAACTCCCGATCCCTTGCCATCGGGTGGTTCATTCCCAATCGAGTTTGTGCTTCGCTCCACGGCTGATCATGGCGAGATGGTCGATTACGCCAATCAGCTGGTTCTCTTTGCAAACACCGAAGCCAATGCGGGTGGGGGAGCGCCGACATTCTACTTTGCCGATAGCGATTTGAAGTTCGATTTACCTCAGGTCGAAATCGAAATCGATAAGGATAAGGTTGCGTCGATGGGCTTGAATCTCAGCGATGTCGCCCGCGATCTGGGCTCGATGCTCGGCGGCGGTTACGTGAATCGTTTCGTCAATGAGGGTCGAAGCTACCGGGTGATTCCTCAGGTCGAGCGTGGCGAACGTCTCAATGCTGACCAGCTGCTCGATTATCATGTCCGCGGCCCACGTGGTGAGTTGATTGCGCTCTCTACGATCGCGACCCTCAAGCACACCGTGCAGCCGCGCACCCTGAATCGTTTCCAGCAGTTGAATTCGATTAAAATCACTGGTGTGGGGCCCAGTGTGGATGGCGCCTTGGTAAAACTCGAAGAGAAGGCTGCGGAGATTCTTCCTCCGGGCTATTCTATCGATTACGGTGGCCAATCACGACAGCTGCGAACTGAGGGCAATAAACTCAACGCCGCTTTGGGGCTGGCCTTGCTGCTGATCTTCCTCGTGCTCTCGGCGCAATTTAACAGTTTCCGAGATCCTTTCGTGATTCTCCTTGGTTCGGTGCCGCTCGCCTTCTTCGGTGCGATGTTACCGATCTTCCTGTGGAAGACATCACTGAATATTTATTCGCAGATTGGTTTGATTACCTTGGTCGGATTGATCGCGAAAAACGGTATCCTGATCGTGGAATTCGCTAATACGCTCCAAGAGCAGGGGATGGCTAAAATCGATGCCATTCGTCGCGCCTGCGCCACTCGCTTACGTCCGATTTTGATGACATCTGCCGCGACTGTTTTCGGTCACACGATGTTGATCTTCGTGACTGGTCCCGGTGCAGCGGCTCGTAATAGTATCGGCTACGTGCTCGTGATCGGCATGGCCGTTGGTTCGATTTTTACTCTGTTTGTGGTGCCCGCCTTCTATGTCTTGCTGGCCCGCGATCATGCTCCTGCCAAGAAACCTGAAACGACTGACTCTCAGCCGTCCCTCGCGTCGTAACATCTCTCCCTTTTCGTCATGAAATTATCACGCTTAGCTCTAGCATCCCTGCTTACGTTGGGTTCGCTTTCTCTTAACGCCCTTGCGGTCGAAGTTTATCAACGCGATGGGGTTGCCGATCCCGATTACGAGGTGCCTGGGGAACTCGATCTTTCCTATGCTCTTTCGTTCGCGCTCGATAACAATCACTCCATCCGGCAGGCGCGTGAGCGAATCAAGCAGCAGGAAGGCGTGGTGCTCACCGTGTCGTCGCGACGGCTGCCGACGGTAGCGGCTTCTGGCAACTACACGCGCTACGACAAGGGACTGACGACGGCCTTCAATCCCAGCGATCGCGATTGGGCGGTGCAAGTGCAGGCGACTCAGGTGCTCTATGCTGGGGGTGGAGTCATGGCCTCAAGTAAGAGCGCTTCCTTGGCGAGATCAGCGGCTGAATTGGAATTGAAAGGCATCATCAATGAGCAACTGCTCGCGGTGCGCACGCGTTTCTACAACGTCCTACTCGCGCAGCAAAAAATCACCGTGCAGGAGGAAAACGTGGAGCTTCTTGGTGAGCAGCTTGAGAATGAAAAAAATCGTTTCGAAGCTGGCACCATTTCCAAATTTGAAGTGCTCCGGGCCGAGGTCGCGCTAGCCAATGGGCAGCCCGCCTTGATTACGGCGCGGAATGATTTTCGCATCGCGATCGAAGAACTGCGTCAGGTGCTTGGATTCACCAACGTCAGTGGACGCAATCTGCATGAGATCCCTAACTTTGTTGGCGACCTGACAGTAAAGAGTCGCACGGACTTCGATCTGCTTACCTCCATTCGCACGGCGCGAAGCGAGCGTCCGGAAATCCAGCGTCTCGAAAAACTCGACGCGGCTGGTGAAGAACAAGTGACCGTTGCTCGTTCGGGACGTCGTCCTCAAGTAGCTCTCGTCGGCGGGTATCAATTCGCCAAGGGCTTCAACTCGAATGGTTGGGATAATCGTCGCGAGGGTTGGACTGCTGGTCTGCAAGGGCAGTGGAATATTTTCGATGGTCGTTCGGTCGCCGGTCAAGTCGCGCAGGCCGAATCGTTGACCCGCCAAACTAAATTGCTGATCGAGGAATCGATTCTGGCGGT
>Ga0075118_10001323_pt1 | contig 17919 bp, 23 predicted proteins | sample AntAceMetag02UKE_FD_69794 | JGI IMG/M metagenome (GOLD analysis project Ga0075118, IMG submission 69794) | Saline lake microbial communities from Ace Lake, Antarctica - Antarctic Ace Lake Metagenome 02UKE | ecosystem: Environmental > Aquatic > Non-marine Saline and Alkaline > Saline | place...
GCTTTGTGTTGATCTGTTTCATTGACCTGTTTCATTGACGAAGGTAACGCCAAGTGCTTTAGTCACTGCCCTAGCAAACCGCGCGCGATGTCATGAACAAACTAGACCAGCTCAAACAGATGACCGATGTCGTTGCAGACACTGGGGATATAGAAGCTATCGCCAAGTACAAACCGAAGGATGCGACGACTAACCCATCGTTGCTGCTAAAAGCAGTGCAATTACCGGCGTACAAGCGTCTTTTTGATGACATCCGACAATGGGCAGCAGCGCAGACAGATTCAAACAACGAAGTGCTGGCGCAAAGTTGTGACCGGCTAGCCGTAGAGATTGGCACGGGTATTCTGAAGATGATTCCGGGTCGCGTGTCTTCTGAAGTGGATGCCCGCCTGTCGTTTGATACTGCCGCGACGATAGCAAGAGCCCACCATCTGATTGCCATGTACGAAGAAAGAGGCATTGCGCGAGATCGAGTACTGATCAAAATTGCCAGCACCTGGGAAGGGATTGAGGCGGCATGCCAATTGGAGCAGGAATCTATTCAATGCAATCTGACCCTGCTGTTTGGTTTTGCTCAGGCTCGTGCGTGCGCGGATGCCGGTGTGTTTCTGATCTCGCCTTTTGTCGGTCGAATCCTTGACTGGCACAGATTCAAATCGGGGCAAGAGTTCAGTGCTGAAAATGACCCGGGTGTGCAATCGGTCAAGCGCATCTATCGTTATTACAAAGCGAATAATTACAACACCGTGGTGATGGGTGCCAGCTTCAGAAATACCGGAGAAATCGAGCAGTTAGCGGGCTGTGACCGTCTGACCATCAGTCCCGCACTGCTCGAATCACTGGCCTCTGACGAAGGTGAGCTGGTCAGAGCCCTACATACTGACGGCGTGCAGTCTGAGGATAAAAAACAGGTACTTGATGAGTCCGCATTTCGTCTCGATCACAACGATGATGCCATGGCGACTGAGAAGCTTGCTGATGGTATTCGTCAGTTTGCCGCCGACCAGGTAAAACTTGAACAACTGATTAAGGCTAGCTGACACATACCGACTACGACAGATTTTCTAAGGGAAAATACCTATGGATATGAGTTTTGATGCTGAGGATGAATTGTTCAGGTTGGAAGTCCGAAAATTTTTCACAGACGTATATCCCCGTGACCTCATCATCAAGGCTGCGAGTGGTATAGAACTCTGCAAGAGCGATTACCAGAGATCTGAACGCGCACTCGCATCCAGAGGGTGGTTATGCGTGAATTGGCCCGTTGAGTATGGCGGGCCGGGGTGGACGGCGAATCAGAAGTACGTATTCGATCAGGAATTGGAACTTGCCGGCGCGATCAGTCCTGTCCCAATGGGCGTGATTTACGTAGGCCCTGTGATCTGTGCCTTTGGTACTGATGAGCAAAAAGCGCGGTGGCTGCCAGGAATAAAGGAAAGCACGACTTTTTGGGCTCAGGGTTATTCCGAACCGGGCTCAGGGTCTGACCTTGCCTCTCTGCAGTGCCGTGCCGATCGTGACGGTGATGTCTATGTTGTCAATGGTGAGAAAATTTGGACTAGCCTTGCGCAGCACGCCGATTGGATTTTTGCCCTGGTGAGAACCAGCAATGACGATATAAAACAACAGGGCATCACGTTTTTGTGCGCGCCAGTCGATTCACCTGGCATCGAGGTGCATCCTATTACTTTGATTGATGGTACACAGTCACTCAATCGGGTGACCTTTGACAATGTACGTGTGCCGATTAACAATCGAATCGGCAACGAAGGCGAAGGCTGGAGCTATGCCAATTATCTGCTAGGCAACGAGCGAACATCTTATGCCCATGTCGCCGGCAAGAGAATGCAGATGGCCGCTATCAGTGATTACGCAAAAAGTAATACAACACTTGCGTCCGACAAGTCATTTTGGTCTACATTTAGCGATCTCGAAATTCGTCTAGACGCGCTGGATCTAACAGTTCTGCGCGTGTTATCAATGATGAGCGATGGTGAAACTCCAGGTGATGAAGCATCGACACTTAAAATTTTAGCAACTGAAATAGCACAGGACATCACAGAACTCAATATGATGTCTCGTGCATACTCATCAATTGGCTTGTTCGATAAAAATGTAACAGGAGTCGAAGGTGCTATAGCGACGAAGCATTATTTTGGCACTAGAGCTCAGTCGATTTACGGCGGGTCGAACGAAATACAAAAAAACATTATCGCAAAACGGATACTAAGTCTTTAATCCCCTCAATAAAAGATCAACGAACACAAAATTGAACGAAAGGTAGGAGACAAGCTTTGAAACTCATCAGCGAAGACATCTTGATTGATTCGGGACAACAGTTCCCCATTCATGAGGCAACCTACCCGACCTTTGAAGGCTTTAAGTTTGGCGATCCTGGCGCGTGGACAAAAGGCCAACCCTTCGATCTATTCAAGAAAATGCGCGAGGAGGCGCCGGTGATGTGGTCGCCCGGACAGAAGGCCGCCTCGGGTATCTGGTCCGTCACCAGATACGATGACATCAAAAAAGTCGAGCTTGCCCACAGTGTTTTTTCGTCTCAGCGTGGCAGCATCAACATGGCTGTACCCGAGAAAAAACATTGGCGGCCAAAAAAGCTCATGCCCGCCGCGTTCAACTCCTTGATCAATTTAGACGAGCCGCTGCATCGGGAAATGCGCATGCAACAGAGCGATTTCTTTTTCCCCGCCTATGTTGCGACGATTCGGGACAGAGTGGGCTTAAAAATCGATGAGCTACTCGACGAAATGGAGAGAAAGGGACCCGTTGTCGACTTTGTCAAATTGTTTTCTGAAGAGCTTCCCCTATTCACGCTGAGTGAAATGCTCGGCATCGATGAAGTCGACAGACCCAAAGTCAAAGTTTGGATGCACCACCTGGAGATGGCGGCACAATTTATATCCAATCCCTTGCAAACCTTTTTATCCGAGCCAATGTTCCCATTTCGTTTTAATCCTGTCGTCAATGACATGTTTGCTTATGGTGAGCGTGTCATGGCGGATCGGCGAGTTAACCCTCGCGAGGATTTATTAACGGTCATCGCCCAATCCAAAATGGGTGGCGAGCTACTACCACAAGAGTTTCTCGATGGTTCTTGGCTGCTCATTATCTTTGCGGGTAACGACACATCAAGGAACTCACTATCTGGCACCATCCGATTAATGACGGAGTTCCCAGATCAGCGCGCCATGGTATTGGATGACCCTTCACTCATTCCGCAAATGTCGGAAGAAGCATTGCGAATGGTATCCCCAGTCATGCATATGCGGCGCACCGCGCTCGAAGACACAGAATTGAATGGCCAAAAGATCGCCAAGGACGAAAAATTGGTGCTCTGGTACGGGGCCGCCAATCGTGACCCGGATGTCTTCCCCAATCCAGATACCTTCAATATGCTCCGAGATAACGTCGAAAAACACGTTGCGTTCGGTCATGGCGTGCATAAATGTCTAGGGTCTCGAATCGCAAAGATGCAACTGCGGATGGCTTTCGAGCGAATCTTTGACCGCTTCCCCAATATCCATTGGACCGGCAAACAAACCATCGCACCAAACCCGTTGGTTCACGCTATCTCGAGTTTGCAGGTTAATCTGTACGGTCCTAATGGCAAACGTCCCACACAGGTGGCAGTTGGTTGAATTGAACCAATGTGAAACGGCTTAAGGCTACATGGGCGCCAGCTAAGAGCTATCTAAGAGGCTTTGAATAGCCGTTAGTACAACTTCAGGTCCAGAGCGCCACTGGCCACTCACCTTATCATTAGCCTCAACGATGCATTTTTTCATTGGGAAGTTGTGACTGATTGGGAGTTAATTGAGCATCGCCCAATTAATACTCTAAACATCAGTTGGCAGGAACCTTATGTTTTTAAGCTGGGAAGAAAATAAAATAGTCGTAGACGCTCCGGAAAGTACTGGCCATGTGTCTGAATGTATTGCTCAGGATGAAGGTGGCATAAGATTGGTACTGGGAGAATGCGTAGAAAAATTGACCTTCCTGATTTCTTCGGACCACTCTCAACTAGAATATGGTCTATTGTGATGCCGTTTCCGGCAAAGTTTTAATGTACTCATTCGGCGTCTGATAGTTCAAGCTCGAACGAGGTCTTGTTTGATTGTACTCCTTTCCCCATGTTTCGATGCGATGCTCCAGCCATTTCAAAACAGCGTGAGAAAAAAACTCAGTACCATTGTCGGAGCGTAAATGTCGCGACGCGCCAGGCTCGATCAAAGCTCATTGAATGACCTTCACGTCTTAAGAAGATCGTAATGCGTCGATAGCCGGTGCATTGCCGCCAAAACAGATGCATCCTTCTTTGCCAGACGGGATTGATAAGCCAATGTGGATCGCGTCACGGAGAACAACCGACAAGCAGTTCGTTGTGAAAGCCCGCGCTTAACCGCGTAAGCGGCTTGTTGTCGCCGCGCTGGCGCCGCTACCACTTTTTTCGGCTGACCTCTTTCATCACCTCGATCTCAAGATCTCGTTCAGCGAACAACTTCTTTAGCCGATCGTTCTCTTGTTCCAACTGTTAAAGATGGCGCACATCGTTCACCTTCCATCTCGCCAAACTTCTTACGCCATGTATAAATCGTTGCTTCGCTCACACCGTTCTTCTTCGCCACCTGGGCAACTGGCATCTGATCAGTCTCTCTGAGTATCCTGACGATCTGCTCTTCTTCATGGAAACTCTCTCCTGAGAGCACCATACTCTCAAGTATCAACTGCTACTAAAAGTGGCAGGCAGGTCAGAGCCAATATAGCCAAACTGGGAAATGCGCCGTTTATGAGCCTTTAACGTATCTCAGCGCAGCAACCTCGCAATGACGCCTAGCACTCGTAAATTGCTGCCGAATTCGGTTGTCGTTGGATAAATTTAAAAGCGCTATGCCTTACTAAATGATATGTTGTATCATCTCATCAGCACGTTATGAATCGTCCATAAAAACAATCTCACTTTCTGTGAAAATCCGACTCGGGTTTTGCACTGGGCTAGCTGACTATGAAAACTGTAATTGCCGCCCCTATACTTTTTGTAACTGTGCTCGCCATAGCGTCTTCCAACGTTCTGCTAGTGTCTTCGGCGACAGCCGAAGCTAAGCATCACCGAGCACACTTGCATGGCGTTGCAGACCTGACAATGGTGGTGGAGGGCAATCACCTCCGGATCGAGTTTAGCTCTCCCGCTGTCAGCATCTTGGGCTTTGAGCACAAGGCCAGCAATCCTACCCAACTCGCTGCAGTCGCCGATGCGGAGAAAAAGCTAGGTAATACACAAAGCCTGTTCACCTTCACAGGCACGCAATGCGATTTACGGTCTACTAGTATCAATATGTCTTCGCTCCTGGACACAGCATCGGCGGGAGAAGGATCACACAACCGACACAAAGAGCTTAAGGCTGATAAAAACTCTGATGAGGCCCATACCAACATTAGCGCTCTCTACAACTATAACTGCGCTGACGGCGAAAAATTGAAATTCCTGCGTGTAGGTACATAGGTGTTGCCCTTTGATCTGCATCGTATCAATGCGATGTGGGTCACCGACCGCGCACAGGGGTCGAACGAACTGACTGCGGGTGAACAACTTATTGAGCTCAACTGAGCTTGCAGCTTTGAATTAATAACGGATATACAGATATGCGCGGCTCCACAACAACCCTGCAGTCCATGGCTGATAAGGCCGCTATTGGCTTTTCAGTGCTATGTGCGGTTCACTGCGTGGCCTTGCCTGCGATCGCCGCTGTTCTGCCGTCATTGTTAGCTCTAGGTCTTGATGACGAAACATTCCACACCTGGCTAGTCATCGTTGTCATTCCCCTGAGCGCCTTTGCACTGACCCTGGGCTGTTGTAAGCACCGCGAGATGAACATAGTGTGCATCGGTGTGATGGGGCTACTCTTGTTATGCCTGGTTCCATTTCTGGGACACGAGTTACTTGGGGAATACGGTGAGAGGCTTTTCACATTAGCCGGAGCGCTGCTAATCGCGGTGAGTCATGTAAAGAATTTCCTATTGTGTCGGAGAACCAATGCTTGTGAGTGTCCAGACCAAAACTAAATTTACACACGACAAGGCTCTTTTCCGAAAGCTCGAGAAGCTTCAGAACGGAGAAACTTACGCCTTATGTGAATTGCTTACTAACCGCGCCTACAACGATGCAGGTCTAATCCCCCGCTATTGCCTAGGATGCTCATTCTGGGAATGTGTTAATGCTCGCTTGGATGAAACTGTGGATCAAGGGTCAGACCAGCGGCAATTTTCAGTGGGTCGTAGAAATGCGCATTGACTGCGACGGTGGTGCCTTGTTGTGTCTCGTACGGCAGGAAGGGAGTGCCTGTCATACTGATCGCAGGAGCTGCTTTTACCTGGCCCTGGATTCGAAAGAGGAACTCGTTACCATGACTCGATCGACAAGAACGGAGGGATTAATATGAGTACTGACAAACGCGCCATTCTTGCTGTACCCACTAATATTATTACCGGTTTTCTTGGTGCGGGGAAAACGTCCGCGATATTAAACTTACTTCAATACAAACCCGTAGATGAACGCTGGGCAGTATTGGTAAACGAGTTTGGTGAAATTGGCGTCGATGGCAGCCTTATCCAAGGCCAGCCTAACGCAGATAAGGGTATTTATGTACGCGAGGTACCGGGTGGTTGTATGTGCTGCACCGCAGGATTACCCATGCAAATCGCATTGAGCCAATTGCTGAATAGGGCGAGGCCGCACCGCTTGCTGATAGAACCGACAGGACTTGGCCATCCTTTGGAGGTACTTCAAACACTCAGCTCCGACTATAACCGCGATGTCCTCTCGATTCAGAAAACGTTGGCTCTCGTGGATGCCCGAAATCTATCTGATGCGCGATATACATCTCATGAGACATTCAGGCAGCAGCTTTCGATTGCTGATGTCGTGGTAGCGAACAAAGAGGACCTTTACGCGGAGGAGGATCGACGCGCATTGGCTGCTTATGTTGACACGGTTTGTCGGCCGGATACAAACCTCGTGTTCAGTCAATACGGGCAGATCTCTATCGACCATCTGAATGGCTTGACCACCATAGCAGCAAGCGAATCAAGCGCGCCTCAACCCGGCAGGATGCCACCACTCATAGCGGAGGAGCTGTCATTCCCCGACTGTGGTTACGTGACCGCTGTTAACAGAGGTGAAGGTTTTGAAAGTATAGGCTGGCGTTTCAGCCCACAAAAAGTATTTGATCGCAAACGCCTACATATTTACCTCAGCGGACTGAAGGTAGAGCGCATGAAGGCTGTGTTCATTACCCATGACGGTGTGTTCGCATACAATATGACGCCTGATGCGCTCACCGAAAGTGAGCTCGATGATTGTGCCGAAAGCCGCATAGAAATCATTTCGGACAGAATTGATTCAGGCTGGGAGAACGCTCTTATCGATTGCCTTGACGATGAGATCTAAACTTATTCAACATAGAGCTCGCAGCTTAACAATTTCATTGAGTACGCCGAAGTGGTGATATCGTTTTCGTTGATGGTCGTGATCAACTCACCTGAGATCCACAAGGGTGTATATATCTCATCTAATTTTAGCCCCTGTGGGTAATCTACCAGAACGATTTGATTGGGGGGAGGAGGAGGCATATGCAGGCAGGCACCAAAGTAAGGTACGAGAAAAACTGGCTGCTGATCTGGTCTTCGGCCGTGCCGTCTACTGTGCCCTCGATGTAGTCCGGTGGATTCATGAGTATTTTTAGCGTATCCGCTGGTATGAGGTCGGTCCAGTCAACCGTGCGAAACTGCGCTTCAATGGGGCTGCCCGTCGAAGGTTCGCGGGCCAAACTGTGCGCCGTTAAATACGCCAACGACGCGAAGATGCAGTAACCCACTATCCTTCTCATCAATCGCATTTCAGCCTCCTAGGCGTAATTGAATTTTGATATGATATATTGTAACATTATCTGCTTTCAATACACCTAGTAACTCAACCTCACAATAGGCTCCGGTGATGGCGATTGAACTAAAGGGCGTACACTTTAACCATGCGGAAGCACCCGACATTCCCGTGCTCCAGGTCCCTTACTGGTCTGTGAAACCAGGACAAAGGGTGTTTGTACATGGTCCATCTGGCTCGGGAAAATCGACTCTATTGAACCTAGTGAGTGGTCTCTTAGAATGCCCCAAGGGCGAGGTGTCAGTTCTTGGCGAGCGGCTGGACCTAATGAACAGGCGCCAGCGCGATCGCTTCCGTGTCAATCATATCGGTTACGTGTTTCAGCGTTTTAATCTAATTCCCTATCTCGACCCCATCGAGAATATTCAGTTGGCAAAAAGCTTTTCGGCACGTCAGCATTGCAGCAACTCGGCTGTTACCGCGCAATCACTTTTAGAGTCTCTTAACGTTGAGGCTGCGGCTTGGAATAGGCCAACTTCTCAGCTGAGTATGGGACAACAGCAACGCGTTGCGATTGCTAGAGCGTTGGTCAACCGCCCCGAGCTATTGATAGCAGACGAGCCGACGTCAGCGTTAGACCAAGAGAATCGAGATAATTTTCTTTCTCTACTACTGTCGCTGGTCGCTGAGCATAAAATGACACTCCTTTTTGTCAGCCACGATATGGCGCTTACGCAGTACTTCGCGCAGGTACAAGCGCTAAGTGATATCAGTAAAGCAGTTTGAGAGTCGGATCATGTTTCTAAGAATCGCGATTAAGAGTCTGCTAAACCGAAAAGGATCAGTCATTATGACCTTGGCGTCTATCGGTGTGGCTATTTTTGTTCTTTTGGGAATGGAGCACATTCGGACTCAGGCCAGGGATAGTTTTGCTAGCACAGTGTCTGGTGCCGACCTCATTGTTGGAGCAAAAACGGGAAGCCTCAATCTTCTCCTGTATTCAGTGTTCCGACTAGGAGCGCCCACGGATAACATCAGTTGGGAGTCCTACCAGGCAATCGCTGCGGATGACAATGTCGCTTGGACCATCCCTATATCGCTGGGAGACTCACACAGGGGTTACCGCGTGCTGGGAACGACACCGGCTTATTTCGAGCATTTCAGCTATGGAAAGAAACGTAACCTGGTATTCAGTGACGGCGCGGAATTCAAAAATACCTTTGATGTGGTTCTGGGCTCGGAGGTGGCTCGGGCACTTGAATACCCTCTTGGCGAGGAAATGATTCTTGCCCACGGCATAGTGAGCACTAATTTTAGCCGCCATGATAATAAGCCCTTCCATGTTGTCGGGATACTAGCCCCTACAGGAACGCCGGTAGACCAGACCATCCATGTGCAATTACAGGGCATAGAGGCAATGCACGATAACCTGGTTCCTGAGAGCATTACCGCATTCATGTTGGGCCTGAAGTCTAGAATGGCGACCTTCACCGTTCAAAGGCAAATCAACGATTTTGTGACTGAACCTTTGTTAGCCATTTTGCCAGGTGTGGCGCTGTCAGAACTGTGGCAGATGGTCGGGATGTTCGAAAACGTGCTGCGCTTGATATCAGTGCTCGTTCTCGTGGCGGCTGTTCTGGGGCTCAGTGCCGTATTGTTGGCCTCGGTGAGAGAACGAAATCACGAAATACATCTGCTAAGAGTACTGGGTGCTCCGCCTTACTATCTGTTTTTCCTGATAGAACTGGAGGCACTACTCATCAGTGTATCCGGTATGTTGTTGGGCGTGCTCAGTCTATATCTGTGCCTGCTCTTCGTTGAGGATGCGTTGTTTGCAAATTTCGGCTTACAGCTCAGTCCAAGTGTGTTTACTAAAGAAGGTTTCGTCATCATGTTGCTAGTGTTGACGGCCGCGCTTGTAGCGGCCGCAATCCCGTCAATGAAAGTGTACTTTCAGGCTAAGACTTATACCGATCATTAATTCACAATTGCCGTGCTCGCACTGCAAGTTACCGGCTGGAAAGATCATCATGACCCAAAAATATGTTCTATTCCTAGAAGGAAGTTATGCTACTTTAAGCTTGGCTGGGCTAGGTTAGTATTCCCTACCAGCTAGACGGTTCGGGATCCGACTCAATCACGCTGTATATCAGTGGAGTGCAAAGGGGAGCAACGGTGCGCCAAAGAGGGCAAACTTATGTTCGTGCCAATCGCGAGTCGTCCAGTCAGAATTTACGGGTGAGCGAACGCTAATTACTGAACCGGAAGTTGAACTAGAAATGACCAACAAGATATCTGTCGATTTAGTGATCGACGAAGCAGAAAAACGCTGTGGCGAGCAGGGCGTGCGCCTCACCGACAAGCGCAAGCAAGTGCTATCGGGTCTTTTGAACTCAGACATGGCGCTGTCAGCCTATGAATTGGCCGACTACTGCAGAACTGAGCACGGGAACACGATCCCAGCGATGTCGGTGTACAGAATACTGGATTTTCTGGAGAGCCAAGACCTGGTTCACAAACTCAATCTGGCCAAGAAATACGTGGCTTGCGCTCATATCACTTGCGCCCATGAGCACGGTATTCCTCAGTTTCTTATCTGTGGAAATTGTCAGCGAGTTGAGGAAATAGCCGTCGCCAAATCAATGATAAAAGCACTGCAACGCAGCGTTGATTTAGCGGGCTTCCATCTGGTGAGCCCTCAACTAGAAATGAACTGCCTCTGCCAGGACTGTCTGTAACGCGCCGGAGAACTTGCAGTGCTGCAAGTTCTCCGGCCGTTCAGCTAGAGAGTCAAACGAATACCAGCCTCTACGGATTCACCAGCTTGTGGTGCGAAGTTTCGCAGAAACGAAGTGCTCAAGCGTATTTCCTCATTTGAGATATTCTTCCACTTCAGGAAAGCCAGCAGTTCGACATCGTTTGCCAGTTTCACGCTGTAGTCAACACCTGCATCCCAGCGTGTATAGCCTTCGGTTTCGGTCTCGAAATCACCTGAGTTATCTTGATCACCTGCATCAACCACCCGTACGTAGGCACCTAGCGCGCTGCTCGTCCAGGCCAGCTTTGCACCGATTCGCAGAGGGGGCATCCTGGGTACGTCTCCCACGCTGTCAAACTCTGCGCGGATGAAATCTCCGAACACCTCCAGCGCCATTCCACCACCAGCGATATCGGCGAGATGAAAATTAAAATGAAGCTCAGCGCCGTAAAAACCGGCGTCATCTTGCTCGTAAGCGTACACGGGAGTCTCATCCAGGTCAGTCCCCGTGTTGAGCAGAAAAATGTAGTCGTCGAACACGTTATAGAACACCGTGATCTCCGCCCATGATTCCGCACCCTGCCACTTTAGTGATACGTCCGCATTGATTGAAGACTCCTGATCTAGATCAGGATCACCTATCTCAATGCTACCGATAGCTGCGTGGGTAACGAGTGATTCTGCACTGTTGGCTACGTTGGAGAACAGCTCCTCGGTAGAAGGAGCACGCTCTGAGCGAGACAGGGCAACCCCTAAATTCCAGAACGGGTCGAAAGTATAAATGGCCGCCCCAGAGAGGCTGTAGCTAGTGAAACTTTTCTCCCGCGCGCGGATTGCGTCTGGATCCCTTTCGACCCAATCGGTTCGAGCACCGACTTCAAACTGCCAATCGTCGTGATGAAAATCCTGCATATAAAATGCACCCCACTCGCGCGATTCAGTTTTTGGAACGTAGGCTTCCTCACCTGTTGCCACAAATTCATCTGAGCGCCACTGAAGACCCAATACTGAGTGATTTTCGGTCTCACGTACCAATTCCAAACGACCCTCCCAAGTCTCGCGCTCAAAGAGGGTTCCCACTTCGGCTCCCTCGAGTTCTGCGTGTTCATAATCCGTGTAGGTCAAGAACCCTCGCGCAACATCAATCAGACCCGGCAACAGGTCGTGGTAATGCAGTTGTGCGTCATAACGATCCTGCTTGAGGTCGATAAGAATAATTTCCGCTTCTTCAGAATGCTCTTCGCCTTCATGCTCTTCATCGCCGTGTTCATCCCCATGACCGTGGGAGCCAGGGGGTATGCCATACGACGTTTCAAAGCTGTTGTAGGCAAGGCCGATAAACCGACGTTCACCTAACTGGTAACTGGCACCCAAGGTGAAGTTATCCGCATCACCGTCGGTATTAGCAATGAAGCCATCACTATTTTCGACTTCTTCCTCTTCATGCTCTTCACCGTGCTCGGCGCCGAGCAGTACTTCCTGCTCCTCCAGCGCCGCCTCATCGATCGCCAAGCCAGGGATATCCTGGTTATCAAAGTCTCGGGCGGTGCCGCTGAGATGAAAGGCAAAATTCCCCGCACCCGCCTCGAGTTTTACCGTCGCCGTGTCCATACTCGTCGCACTGTCATTGCGATACTCCACTGCGCCTTGAACACCCTCAATCGGTGCGCGCGGAATACGATTATCGATGACGTTGATCACCCCGCCGATAGCACCACCTCCGTAAAGCAGCGCGGAGGGACCGCGAAGCACCTCGATACTGTCGGCCAGCAGCGGCTCAACACTGACCGCGTGGTCGGGGCTGACGCTGGATACATCGGCAATAGCAATGCCGTTGTTCAGCGTTATGGTGCGGGCACCTTGTTGACCCCGAATGACCGGGCGACCAACGCCGGGCCCGAAAGAGGCGTTCGAGACGCCGGGCATGCCACCTAAGGTTTCTCCGATGCTGTTGGCAACTGCGCGATGCAGTGCCTTACCCGTTAGTACCGTAACCGGGAGTGCGGTTTCAGAAGTTTTTTTGTGAATGGGCACGGATACGAGTACGTGCTCCAGCCGTTCATTGGAATTTTGTGCCATAGCATGGCTGGCCGCAACTGCGAGTGCCGCCAAAAGAATGCGTTTCATATCGATCTCCTGTTAGAAAAGAATGGGTTGTATTAACAGGAGTGAGAAGGAGGCCCGCGGGCTGCACGGCGGTAGTGGGTTGAAAAAACAGCAGGTGACACTGCCAGTGGAACATAGAATGCTGGCTTACTGGCAAGTGAGCCTTGGTGAGCGATTGGCTTTACAGCGTGACCGTAATCCGTCGGGCAATGCCGGCAATCCTCTGTACAAAGGTCATCTGAATGAAAGTGCGCTGCCTGCGCAGTTTGGGCGCCAAGTAGTAAAGCCACCAGCGCGACGGATATTATGCGTCTAAAGCGAAGATTAGAATAAAATTTCATGAGTACAAAAACTCGGGCCAAGTTACAGACGTCATCTAATATTTGTTGAATGCGACCAGGCAGGAATCTGGATAATATTTGGGGCCAGGGGCTGACCGCGAACGGCCGATCTAATTTTGCTTCGTGAGTAGAACGGGCGGGGTAGTCTCTGGACGGATTTCATAACGGTATTACTGAGAATAGAATCGTTATGTTACAACATATCATTTTGGACAGGCAACACTAATCTTTCAAAAAGATGGGTCAGTTCCGGTGTAGCGCGTCAGCTGTTTGGTGCCAGCAGCAGCCTACAGTATCTGAGCTTTGGCTTGAAACGAGTACTTATAACTACTGGCACCGTGGCTATCAACCGTAACATCCAGTTCAGTATCTTTGAAAGTGACTTGCCAACGCTCAATCTGAGGATAACCGAGTTCGAACAACGTTAGCTCAAATGTTTGCTCGGATATCCACTTTCCCGACGCCGATATTTGACCTTTCCCGTCCGGGCGCCGGCCAAAAAAGCCAGCCGCAGAAAATCGCGCCACACCATCAAGACCAATATCCAATACAATCGAGTCATCTTCCGTTTCTAAGATGAGCTGAGCTTCGGGTTCATTTCCAGTGAACTTAAACCGTAGTCCCTGTACGCGGGGATTGTTAAAGTTATTGTGATAGATATTTGTAACGCTATCGGGCAACGTGTGAAGCCTACCAGCGTACTTTGCTGCTATAGTTGGGGTAAGTTTGATGGCGTGGCTGGCAGGTGCCTTCGCCAACTTTGAGACCCATTGATTGAGCTCTTTATTGCCAGATTGATTCGGCCACGAAAAGAGATAGCTTTTCAGCGCAGGTAGAATATATTCACCAAGAAGGTCGACAGTCTCGTTGGCCTGGGTGATGACTGCTACAATTTCCAGCTCTGGGATAAGTAAAATGGTTTGACCGCCTACGCCGAGGGCTACCGGGCTTCCTTCGATGACCCACCAGCTATAACCGTATTTATCTCCGTCAATTTCCTCGGTCGTTGCGTTCAGTTCGCCAATTTGGTTACTGATAGAGCTTTCTATCCACTTTTGACTAATCAATTGATTGCTTCCAACCTGGCCGCCATCTATATATAACTTACCGAAGCGGAGCATGTCGCGTGGTGTCATCCAGATCCACCCGCCGCCTAAACGATATTTTCTAGGAGTGCTTTCCCAAAATACTTCATCCATACCGAGCGGTTCAAATAACCATTTTTTGGAAAGGGTCAACAGGTCTGTATTAGTCGCCTCTGTGAGAGCAACCCCCAACAAGTGAGTCGCCATCGACGAGTAGCCATATCTTGCTCCCGGGGAGTAAGCCTGCGGGCACTCTAAGCTGGCCTTGGTCCAGTCACTCGACTGGAATATACGCTTCATTTCTTGATTATTTGTATCAGTACACGCTAATCCTGTCGTCATGGTCAGCGCATGTTTTACGGTAATGTTATGCTTCTGTTTATCGAGGATCAGCGGATCATATTTATTCAGATATGTCATTAGAGGATCATCGATGGAGGCCAATACTTCGCGATCAAGCGCTATACCGGTCATAGCGGATACTATGCTTTTGGTAACTGACATGATGTTGAATAATGAATCTGCATGATAAGGATAGCGATAGAATTCGAGAAACACCTGGTCTCCTTTCATCAGCAGGATGCTGTTTACGTCCAAGTCATCCTTGTGTATTCGCTTCAACATATTGGTCAATATTTCGGAGTCGAAACCTTGCGACTCAGGCGTCGCGTACTCCCAAGTATTCTCATATGTTGTATCCAAAGTGCTGTTTCCTAGTACTTTGCAAGCTGCTAAGCTCAAAAAAAACAGGGTTAATGTAAGCCAATTACGCATGTCTTTCCCTAAAATTGAGTTTCATATGATAGTGCTACGTTTCAATTAACCCATTCTTCTTGTTACTGCCGCTGGCAGCATTTAGTACATGCATCCGCTAGTGCTGTGCCATCGGCTACGTTGTAAACCCAGATGCTAGCATGTCTTCACTTTTATTATCAAGTATATACTTGTTTAAGTGGCGGAGTGCATGCTAGCATTTCTCCTTCACAGAAGAGCGAGTTTTTCCAGGATAAATCCATGAGTCACACCAACAACAAGCATCTCCCCAGCTAAGTAAAACCCGAGGGGGAGTGGTGCAATACTTTTTCCCACCATCCGTTTCATATCGAGCTCGAACGCGCAGAAGGTATACATCTCTACGACACGAACGGGAAACAGTATATTGACGCTTCTGGGGGACCCATGGCCGTTAACATTCCATACAACGACTCCCGCGTGAAGCAAGCCATCATTGAACAGCTCGATGAGTTCAATTTTGTACACCCCATTTTAGCCAGCAGACCCCGAGCGACCCTATGCGACAAAATCGCGGATGTTGCGCCAGGCCCCTTGAACGCTAGTCACCTTGTTCAGGCGGTTCAGAGGCAGTAGACACCGCCTTGAAGCTCGTTCGGCAGGCACAAATTGCAATGGGGCATAAGGGAAAGTACAAGATTCTCTCCAATCACGAGTCGTATCATGGGATGACTATAGCCGCGCTGGCAGTTTCAGGAAATGCTAGTAGCCAAACACCTTTTGAGCCAATGCTAAACCGGTATCCACAAATCAATCAGTACAGTGACTACATGAAACCAAGCGGAATGTCGCGCGAGGAATGGGGCAAGCACACAATAGAGCTTCTCGATAAGCGCATATTGCGGAGTCTGTTACTTGCTCACCTTTCAACCACATAAAAACTACTCGCTTGTGTCCTAATATTCTATTGCGGTCTGTTAGATGAAATTCTCCAACTCAGTTAGCGAGCGCCGGTGCTATCTAAGTGGCTTTTAATAGCAGCTAGCACAACTTCCGGTCCAGAACGCCACTGGTAACTATCGGCGTGTTCAATCCAAAGCACCTTGCCATTTGCATCAACGAGCATCGTGGTCGGCACGGGTAAGACTTCTGCTTCGCCTTCACCCGAGGGACCGGAATGCATCAGTTGATTCCTCAAACCAAACGCGTCGATGACAATAAGGTCTCGATCCGACAACATTGTCGCTTTCAAGCCATGTACACCACGCCGCTTTTTAATGACCTCAGGTAAATCTGTGCTAATCGTTAGCACTTGCAAGTTGCGCCTCGCAAACTCGGCCTCTATTTCTGTCCATCGCCGTAACTCGGCGACGCAGTAAGGTCACCAGTGGCCGCGAAAGAACTTGATGAGCGTCGGTTTGCCCATCAAATCGCCGGAGTTAAAGCGCTCACCGTCGTCGTTCAGGGCGACAAATTGAGGGATGACGTCGCCTACTTTTACCGGATTATCCGCCACTTTTTGAGGGCTGATGTAAATCGTACCGGTCATGAATGCGCCAACGATGATCGCGCCAACCGCAGGAATACCACCGAACCATCGAGTCCCGACGATAAAGGTTGCTATACCCAATACGGCCACGGCGATAAACGCGACCACGAATAAGGTTGTATCTTGCGGCAGTGCGACAAGGTTCACTTGTCGGAACCAAAACAAAACGAAGCCAATTGCTATAAAAATCGCAATGAAACCGAGTGAGGTACCTAGTACTTTTCTGTTAGTCATATCGCGTCATCCTTTGTCTGATGTCTTATGGTTGGCGCTTACAGGACAAATAGTCTAACCCAATTTTGCAAAAGCAACGAAGTACGTTTACTACACCCCTTCACTCTGAACCCAACAATTGCCGCCTTTTGATGACAGCACATATGACGATATCCCGTTTTCGGGTACCTCTAACAATCACTGTTCGATAGTTGGTTCGACGGAATCCTCAGGCAATGCACCAACGTCGGTGCCCTTGCGGCCCAGTATCACTACCCGCCGTACCTGGTTGTTGGAAATTTGTACGGCATGGTTGTATCGATTGAGCGCTCGTTCCACCGCCTTTTCTGTAGAAATATCACTGTTAGGTGCATTAAACACATCAGAACCAACCAGACCAAGACCGATTAGTTCAAAGCCGCGTTCAGACGACAGTTCGCCAAGATACTTTTCAATTGCCATCTCACTTTCTGCGTCTGCAGATATTGCGAAAAATGCTAAAGCCGCGGCTAAAGACAGCGCATAAAGAGTTTGAGGCAGGTAACGCCGATAACTACTCACCTTGATGGTTCCACCTTGTCTATTACAGCTGTTGTGTTTACACGGAACCAGCCAGCGACGCCAAGGCGGTTTCGATGTGCTGGCAGCACCTCGTGTGGTATCTCCTCAGAGAGGAAAAGCACGACTGTACCAAGTTCTGGTGTAACCTTGATCGCTTCGTGTTCCTCGGGGTATAGCAAAAGTTGACCGCCCTGATCTGGTAGCCAACCGTCATTCAGGTAAGTAACCAATGACACCATCCGATTACGTTCGCCGCGAAATGCATCCAGATGTCGTTTGTAAAAATCACCCTTTCCATACCTGGCGAAGTGACACTCGAAAGAAAAAAGTCCGAGCAAAAGGTTCTGGTTGAGAGCCGAATCTAGGACACCCATGATCTGAGGATCCGAATCTCGAATCTAGGACACCCATGATCTGGCGAATCTAGGACACCCATGATCTGGAGCGAATCTAGTGGAGCGAATCTAGGACATCCATGATCTGGATGGAGGCGGCACAAGCACCGAATGGTTTGAGCCTAAAATAGGCAAGATCTGTATTCTTAACTAACGCTGAAGGCGTTTCATTAAGCTAGTTTCAATAACTTCGACGCGAAAATGACGGTAGGCCTTACTTCATCTACCCCGATACATCTACGCGAGTAGACGCATAGACTGTGTTTTGATCCAACATTGGTTTAG
>Ga0075118_10001326_pt1 | contig 17909 bp, 15 predicted proteins | sample AntAceMetag02UKE_FD_69794 | JGI IMG/M metagenome (GOLD analysis project Ga0075118, IMG submission 69794) | Saline lake microbial communities from Ace Lake, Antarctica - Antarctic Ace Lake Metagenome 02UKE | ecosystem: Environmental > Aquatic > Non-marine Saline and Alkaline > Saline | place...
AGACCTAACCCGAAAAACCGAACAAAACGCCAACCTCAGCGGCCTGAAAACCGGCCAAGATGGTTGTCGCGCGCGGACAAAGTGGTTGACGCTCTACACAGGGCGTTCGCCATGCGTGCCTGAATAAGCTCGGGAGATCTAGCGTTTAGGGTTTTCAACAGCGTTTCGCGGTCAGTCTCGGAAAGGAACATATTTTAGTCGGCTCTTGATTAATGAGGCAGCCTCTCTGACATGCCACGTTGTTTCATGCAACGCCGCTAGGACCGGTTTAGGGCACAGACCTTCGGCTCAGCGCGACCAGTGATAGGGGGTACATCGTGAATCTCCGTGATATAATGATGGGAGATGGCTGCACGGGCCGGGGTTCGCAACAGGAACACTCAACATGCTGACCGAAACGCAGGCAACCGCGGTCGCCAGATATCTCGTTGCGAACGGGCCTGGATCTTCATCCGGCTATCTCGATCACGGATGTGAGACAGCGTGGGAAATGGGGTCTGAGGCACTTGTGGCGCTCGGCTACGCCACCGAAGCGCCTCGCGGGGTCCGGCTTCTCCCCTCCCCCGTCCTTCCCAATGTTCTGCCACGCTGGGACGACGCTTGTTGCGTCGTGCTGTCCGGTGCGGAACAGCTGTGCCAGCTGCGGCTCAGGCACTCCTGGTCCGAGTCAGACGACAAGACCGGACCGGGTACAGCAGACCCGGAAACGACGGCAGTTCTAAACACTCTGGGGCTCACCTCCGCCGGAGCGCGGCAGACGCGGCCACTCCAGTCCTTTGGCGCACGGCACCGGACGAAGTGCGGCCGCCCATAGAACAGGAATTTTTGGCGCAGCTAAATCTGGCAGTCGCTGACATTCCAGACGATATCCGAGACCAGATCAAATCCGTTTACGCATCACATAAAGAGACCGCCCTACGGGATCATCAACTGGACTGGGTTTTCTATGAACAGTGGCGGTGGGGTGAAGGCTGGCTAACGAACGAACGGCATGGATGCCCCTTGGGAGTTTTTCATGACCCCCTAGCCCAGCGGGTCAGGGCGGCTGTGGTGGAGCGTATCATCGCAACCTAAAGGCCCCCGTGCGTCGTTCGAGGATGTCCGGTCATCACAGCTCGCCTCCCCGACGACGCTTATGCTGTGCGAGCGTCAGCAGGGCGCTAACCACCCAACATCACCGGAACATCGCGGCCAACATTCTGAGAGAACTCAACCGTCAGCTGCTTGAGATAGGGAGCCAGCCAACCTTCTGAAACACGGGCGACGGGACCTCGACGCCGACAATCCGGTTCGCAGACCTTGTCGATGATTGTGGGCACCGAGACGATCAGGTGGCCGATGGTTCTTGTTGCGCAGTCTCCGGTCGGACGAGAGGGTCTCAACCTGCAGAAGTCCTGCCGTACGGTCGTTCTTTGTCAGCCAGACTGGAACCCCGGAGTGGTCGAACAACAGGTTGGTCGAGTCGACCGCATGGTGTCACTTTGGGAGGAAATGTTTACATGCCACATCGGTGACAAACCGCCGAAAATCCTTGTGCTAAGCATCGTCTTTCCTGAATCTTACGACGAGCACAACTGGGCGGTGCTTGATATTCGTTGAAGTAACTATCGAGCGCAGATGAGTGGCGAGGTTTTTCCTGAATCTGAGCTTTCTGAGGAAGGAACGGGGGAGCTGAAGGCCGAAGTCAACACAGCTGCCCCCGCTTTCCGCCAACCCAGTGCGATACCCAGGCTTAAATATGCGCCGCCTACTCAGGGTTCCCTTGCGGCTGACGCTTCGCTCAGTGCCCTCAGTTCAAAGCGCGCCACATGCGATATCGCCCTTGCCCTGTCATCTCGCGGACTAAGCCCCGCGCTTCCATCCAGGCAAGGTTGCGTTGGACGGCGGCGCGGCTGGCGCCAGTCAGGGCCTCGGCCATCGGCGCAGAGACGAGCGGCCATTCGGTCAGCACCGCGCGCAAGGCCGGGGGCGTCCTGCCCGAAAGCGATGCCATCTCGGCCACTGCCCGCGCCGACCATGCCTCGATATCGTCAAGCTGCCGCATCGCAGTCAGGCATGCCGTTTCCATCCCGTCGAGCCAGCGCGCCAGGCGGTCAGGGGGTGGGCCGCCGGCACGCAGCCCCCCTGCCCCGCCCATGGCCAGAGGCGCGAAGACTGCGCCTCTCTCCTCGCTGGCTGCGATCCGCGCGGCCGTGACTGCCGCCTCCATTCGGTCACCCTGCTGCCCAAGGCCCGCGAGGCTCCATAGGTGAAATCCCATGCAAGCCCGGGTGATCGGATGCAGCTCAGCGGCTTGCGCCATCAGGTCGAGCCAACCTCCCGCGCGGTCCGCGAAGGGCTCAGTTTCATCTGCCATGTTCTCGGGGTCGCGGCGATCGAGGAAGGCAGACAGGTCCACCTCCGGGCTGGCCCCCCTGTCAGACGACGTACCGTCCAACCGACCCGCGCCAGTGCGGCGGTGTCGTCTTGCAAGCCGGACATGCGCATGGAGATCCAGAGGGTCAGTCGATCCAGGCCGATGCGGTCACCCGCGAACCAGCTGAGGTCGGCAGCCTCGATCAGGGCGAGCCTGTGCCGCCATCCGTCAGGGCCGCGCTTCAGCCGTTCGTCCAGCGCGCCGATGCGACCGGCCACACGAGCAAGACGCGCAGCATGACCCGCCTCTGCTTTCCGCCAATCGTCGAGGGCCTCGGCTTCACGCGGTTCGGCCTGTGGTCCGGGCGGCAAATAATCCGGCTCCTCTTCCATGGGACCGGGCAGGAACCAATGTCGCATTTTCTTCACCATTTCAGCAAATGATTATTAAGTGATTTCTGGATGATACCGTGGTAATGCCCATCGTTTTCAGCTTAAGGTTTCAACTTTGGTGCCGTATTTCAAAGAGTGGCAGCACAGTTCGCGCATGGCGCAGCCGGTCTCGAAATCTTCATATCGATGACGTTCGGTGAAGGGCATGCCACGGATACCGCATCTTCAAGGGTTTCGGCACGCGCTGAGGTGACCCAGGACGGCATCCGGGGTGGTGTGTCGATATCGCTGATGTGATCCGGTCGGGCAAATGTCATGCCCAGAGCCTAAACTCTCGCGGCGCTTTCTGCCACAATATATCGTAATAACCGCCCCGCATTGTAGATGGACATAATGTCCAATAAATTTGCATTATAGGACATGGCCAGTTAACCTTTGATCCATGACACAAAACGCGTTTACGTATCGCCCGACACAGCTTCGATCCAAGGAATTGGAGGGGGGTCCGCCTTTGCCCTCCCCGCCCCCCAACGCCGCAGGGTTGAAGGCCGCCGCTGGTGATGCGCATCAGGCGACACCGGACAATACTCTGCTGGCCTATACCAAGGACTGGGCGCATTTTGCACGGTGGTGCCGGATGAAGGGCGCCGACCCCTTGCCCCCCACACCTGCGTTGGTCGGGCTGTACCTTGCCGATCTTGCCGCGCCAAAGGGCGAGGCCCCTGCCCTATCCGTCACCTCGATCGAGCGGCGTTTGTGCGGCCTGTGCTGGGGCTACAGACAGCGCGGGTCGAGGCTTGATCGCAAGGATGCGCAGATCGCCGATGTCCTTGATCAAATCAAGAGCGCCGATACCTGGGCACCGTTGCGCAAGGATATGATCGGACCCGACGACATCCACGCCATGGTCGCCACCCTGCCCTTCGATCTGCGCGGATTGCGGGATCGGGCGTTGCTGCTGATCGGCTATGCTGGCGGGTTGCGGCGATCCGAGATTGTGAGCCTTGATCATGGCAAGGACGACATGCCCGACAGTGGCGGCAAGATCGCGATGCTGGAAGGCGGCGTGGTGATCACCCTGCGCGGCAAGACCGGCTGGCGCGAGGTCAAGATCGAGCGTGCCAATTCCGAACAGACCTGTCCGGTGCATGCGCTGGCGCAGTGGCTGCATTTTGCGCGGATCGGGTTCGGGCCTGTCTTCGTTGCGGTGTCACGTGACGGCAAGCGCGCGCTGGATCGCAGGCTGAATGACAAACATGTTGTGCGCCTGATCAAACAAACAGTGCTGGCGGCAAGGCTGCGATCCGATCTGCCGGAGGCCGAAAGGCTGCGTCTTTATGCCGGACATTCGCTGCGCGCCGGTCTGGCCAGCAGCGCCGGAACGACCCGCACCACCAGCGCAGGCGGGATCGGTTCCGGGTGAATCTGACCAGAGCTGTGGAGTTGTGATTTGTTGACGGACCGCCAATGTAAAAAGCCGCGCCCATTATAGGCGCGGCTTTTTGGTGTTTTCTGACATGGTGAGGTTTCGCACGCGAAACCTGTGCGGCATGCCTTGTCAGACCGCTTCCAGCAATCGCTGGATTTCCAGCATGACCACCTCGATCAGTTCCACATTGACCACGGCACCCTCCAGTCGGATGTAGTGCCCGCGACTGTCCGAGTCGCGCATCATGGTGATGCCGTTGGCCAGCTTGAAATACCCCTCGCCGAATTCTGCGCGGCGCGGTGGTTTGATGCGCGGACGGCCCGGCGACTTTATGGGCTTGTCCAAAGCTTCGGCCTGAATGACCACAGGCTCGACCATCAGCCATTCGCTGGAGGCGTCCTCTGCAACCCCTGCACCCAATTCGCGCCGCAGCGCTGCGGCCATCCCTGAACGGATAGCACCGACCAACCGCAAGCCCTGTCTTTCGCTGAGGCTGGGGGCAAAGTTCAGCAAATCGCCCAACTCCTCGTGCAGTTCGGCAAAGGCGCGGATCTTGGAGCGTTTGGCCTTACTGCCTGCATGGTACAGGGCGTTCACCGCATCTTCCACCGAAACAAATGCGCCCTGGCTTGTCGCCATCACCGCCGCGCGACCGCGCTCATAATGGCTGAGGTCACTGCGAATCTCGTTCTCTTCCACCATCGCGATATAGGCATCGGCTGCGGTGGCGGGCGAACGGACCAGCGCCTTGATCGTAAGGAAATCCCCTTTGCCTTCCGACATCAACTCGCGGTAGGCCATCAAACGACGCCAGCCGGAAATCACAGCATAGCCGATGGTGTCATTCTCATGCGTTGGCGGTTCTTCGAACACCTCGATCGGTAGGCGCAAACCGTGGGCGCGGATCGAGGTTTTCAGCTCTTCCATTTCCTCGCGACTGACGGTCATGCGGTCGCGCGACAATGCCTCTGCACGGATGTCGATGACGCGGATTTCCTGCACGATCAATCCAGCCTCTAGAGCACTGCGAAAGCGGGCTGCATCGGCACTGTCACGGGTGGCGCGCAAACGGTCCTCATTGCTGAGGGGGGATGAACCGGCAGCAGCCTCGCTGGCGATCTGGGCGATAGGGGGCATCGGACCCAAGGGGCCTGTGGCAGAGGTTTCGCGCGCGAAACCCTCCTCGAACTCTTTCAGTGCATCGGCGCTGGGGGCTTCCAGACGTTTGCGTTTAGCCATCTGCCTGTTCCTTCTGCTCTGGTGTTGTCATTGCTGCTGCTTGTTCTGCGGCCTGTGCATCCAGCATCGCCTGATCACGCCACCACGCGCCGATCAGGATTTCCTTGAATTCGGCGTAGGTCCGGTCAAAGGCATCGCGGCCACGGGCATAGGTGTCGCGGTTGAAGTCGCGGTAATCAGCTTCGTAGATGCCGTTCACCTGTTCACCGGCCTGTCCGACAAGGGCTGTGAATTCCTGCCGGTAGGCATTCATGAAATCGCCGAAATAGGCCTGAATGACATTGGCAAGATCGGTCTGCTGATTGGCATCAAAACGGGTGATCAGGGCGCGCACCACGTCCCATTCGAATTTCATCTCGGGCAGACCTGCGCGGCGACGGCCCGAATTCTCGCCTTCTTCGATGCTGGCGAAGGTCGAATAGAGCATATCGAAAAAACGCCCCGTGCTGTCGAATTCCAGAAAAGACGCCCCAAGCGGGACCAGAAGAATATCTGCCGCAGCAAGCGCATTGATCGTCAGGTACCCAAGTGCAGGAGGGGTATCGAGCAAAATGATGTCATATTCATCAAGCACGGATTCGTTTTGCAGGAAGTTGGTCAGCGCATCCCAGAGCGGCCAGTTCCGCAAGGCCATACGCCAGACGGGAACCTGAAATTCGGCCCAATAGAGGTTTAACTGTGCGCCAATCAAATCGATATTGGGCCAATGGGTTTTCTGGATCACGTCCGATGCGTTGACGGTCAAGGCCTCGGTCAGGGTTTCATCAAGGGGCAGGGGGGTTTCACCACGGGCCGCGCGCAGTTCGTTTTCCTGCTGCACGTGGCGGGCGTAGTCCTTGGCGAGCAGGGGAAACACGGTAGTCCATTCATCCGCCACCTTGCCGCCCATGATCGAGGTCATGGAACCCTGGCTGTCGAGGTCGATCACCAGCACTTTGTAGCCGTCCAGCGCCGCCGACATGGCCAGATGTGCTGCGGTCGAGGTTTTGCCGACCCCACCCTTGAAGTTAGCCACAGCCACGACCTTGGCGGGCAGACCCTTGGGGCGATAAGGCAGATAGTGTTTGGAGGCCATGCCTTCGGCGGCGAAATGGTTTCGCAGCGAAACCACCTCCTCCAGCGTGAACCACTTGGAGCCGCTGGCGCCTTCGCCCTGGGGTAGATCGGGGTTGTTCTTGAGAACGCGGCGCAGATGCGCGGGCGCGATCGGCAAAAGATAGCGGCAGATTTCCCAGGTCGAGAATTTCCGCAACCGCTTGGTTCCATCCGGCGAGTAGCCCCGTTTGGCCAGATCCGAGCGACCGCGTTCGCAAAAAGCGGCGGCTTTGGCGAATCGCGCGGTATCGACCGGATCACCGAGTTTCGCCGCTGCGCGCGCCGGATCGAGGTTCTGGTAGGGAGGCGTATAGAGATCCTGCTTTTTCGTCATTGTCGCTGTCTGCCTCGATGTCACATGATTTCTGTGCTGTAGGGCAAACCATCGCACATCAGTGGAAGAATGTGAATCACTCTGATCAGGATTGTGAGGCATGAGCGGGATATTCAACGAAAGACGCCAGTATCACCCGTAAACCTTATCATGAGATGAAGTCACAGAGCGCCTAAACTGTAGAATCTTTAAGAGTCTTTAAGAACTTTGCGTCCCGGTTTATGTTTCTTATCATATAGTTAAACATCAACACGTGCCCGCATACAGGCTGAACGGTACCCCGATACAGGATCAAAGGTACCCGTCTGCGGGCTATCGGGCACCCGGTTGCAGGAACAGGGGCACCGATTCGCAGGAGAGACTAATCCAGCGCAATTCGGGGATTGATTCGCAGCCTTTGCCCGGTGTTGGCGGTAGGAATGCCGCTGTATGGCCTGTGCGCCGGCGGTGCGGGACAGCGCCGGACCGAAAGGAACCCGTTTACAGGACATCAAAAGGAGCGCGCCTATCCCGTATTTGGGCACCCATGAGAGACTTGAGCGCGGGTGCTTTTTCTGCGACACTGACGGGGCACCGGATAGAGTGCGAACAAGAGCGGACAGCACATGGCAGCAACAGGATACAAACAGAACGCGACACTTCCGTTGAAGGGCAACCTGAGCGGTGCATTGAAGCGGGAATCGGTCAAAAAGAATGTGGCCGCGATCCATGTCTCGGGCAAGCTGTCGCTTCTGCAGCGCAAGCTGTCGAATGTGCTGCTGCTGAACGCCTATGATACATTGGTCAGCCAGCCGAAACACCGGATCGATGCGCGCACGCTGTGCCTGATGATCGGTTATAACTCGAATGACATGGACACACTGAAACAGGCTCTACGCAGCCTTGCAGAGACTGTTGCGGAATGGGACATGCTGGACGATAAAGGCCGGCAGGAATGGGGTGTGTCGGCGCTGTTGTCCTATGCCAAGCTGAAGGGGGGCGTGTGCGAATATGCCTATTCCCCGGCGCTGGCGGAAAAGCTCCATGACCCCAAGGTTTTCGCGCTGATCAACCTGAACATCCAGCGGCGCTTTACCAGCGGGCATGCGCTGGCACTTTACGAAAACTGCTATCGTTTCGTGCGGACTGGCAGCACGGGTTGGTGGCCGCTTGATCTGTTCCGGCGGTTGATGGGGGTGGATGACAGTGTTTATTATGAGACGTTCAAACATCTGAATGCCAAGATCATCAAACCGGCTGTGGCCGAGGTGAATAAGACGTCGAATATCATCCTGACGCCGCAACTGCGCAAAGAGGGTCGCGCTGTGACCGAGATCAGGTTTCTGATCAAGGAGAACCCGCAACTGGCCATGTTCGAGATCGACGACAGCGAAGGGATGCGCACCAGTACGATTTACCGCGCATTGACGGGGCAGGGGGTGTCGGACCGTCTGGCGCGGCAGTGGATCGCCGAACATGGCGAGGATTACGTCAGCGAGAAGCTGCGTCTGGTCAGCCAGACCGAAGGGGTCGAAGACAAGGCGCGCTATCTGTCTGCGGCGATCCGCGATGACTACCGCCCGAAAGAAGTGGCACAACCATCGCCCGCCGCTGTGGTTGCCTTGGCAGAGCGGCGCGCCGCGCAATCACTGGCCGAGCAGCAAGCGGATGCGCGCGAGGCCGAGATCAGCGCGGCGCGGCGTGACCGCGCACGCAAACTGGCCCGCGTCCGCGCGGTGGCAGAGGCCCGTAACCCGACGCAACGCGACAGCGACCGCCGTCTGTTCCTGTCACAACTTGAGGACGACACCGACCGCGAGGAATTCGCGCGCCTTGGCTGGGCTTCGGCCATCAATGCTCAAGCGATCTGTGCTTTTTGGGAAGAGATGGCGCCGGGTATTTTCGATTCTGACGCGTGAGGGTCCGCGCTATTTTCTGGAAGACATCAGACGGGGAAACACGTTCAACAGGATCAGGACGAGCCCCGACAGTTCGAACACCCAGTTCAGTTTGACGGATTGCAGGCGTGTTCCGATCAACTGATCGACGTCGTGAAAGCCGACTGCGCGGATCACGACAAATCCCAGCAGAAAGGCAAACCCCAGCACCGCCAAGCCATTGCGCCACAGGCTGTGACGCAGGAACCATGCGGAAAAAAGGGCTATGATCAAGGCACCGATGGCCAACCCCTGAATGAAGCGCCGTTGCACCGCCTGCCGCTCATCATACCAGCCCTGCAATTGCGCCAGACAGCGGCCAAGCGCGGTCATGGCAGATTGCAGATCAAGCTGTTTGTTGACAGCCAGAAAGGCCAGAATTCCCCCGATCACGCCCCAGAAAAGACGCTCGCGGGAGGCATAGGGATGATCCGCAGGGATGCGTGCAGCAAGTGTGAGGCTGGAGAGGGCGCTGAGGACATAGACGCCGACGATGACCCAGCTCATGATATCGGGATCACCGATGCCGGGGCTCCAGCTGTTGCGGACACAGGTCAATGTCTGTTCGGAAAAGAGGCTGGCCATAGAGAATCAGATTAACGAGAAATCCAGCATCAGCAAGGCTGCGGCCGCGACTACTGCGTTAGCGACCATATGGGCCACAACCGCATCGGTGACGCGCCCGCGCCTCAACATCACCAGTGCAAAGATCACACCCGCGATGCCAGCGGCAAGCCAGCGGCCATGCAGGGCAGCGAACAGAAGGCTTGATGCAACCACAGCAATAATCCGCCAAACCATGCCGCCACGATCAAGGCGGGCCAGGATATAGCCGCGAAAGAACATCTCTTCCACGACCGGGATCAGAAGAACGGTGCCGATCAGACGCAATGCAATCCATCCTGTCACTAGGGCAGGGGTGAGCAATGCCAGATCCTGCGCAAGGCTGGATGCATCTGTATTGCCGGTTTGGGCCATGAATACCCAGCCAAGTCCAACGATCAGGCCGGCGCCGATGGAAAGCGGGTCAAGCGACCAGGGCAGGCTGCGGTAATGGTGGCGGAAGGTCCACACCGCGATGCCAAGGGCCAGTACGATCAGCGGATAGCCGAGCGATGGCACAGGGATCAGCGCTTGCGTCAGGATACCTGCCAGCATGAAGGCAACAAAAGGCAGAATTCTTGCGGCCAGCGGATCGTCCTTGATCGGCTCTGCAGGCCTGCGGCTGACCGGATCGCGGTGAAGCCAGCTGACTTTCTGCACCGCAAAGATCAGCCCGAGGGCGAGAACGGTGAAAAAGAGCCAACCCGCATAGCTGTGAAATCCGTTTACCGCGAGGTCGGGCGAGATATGTGCGCCGATCAGGATGAGAACCGCTATGCGTATGACGTTGAGTACAAGACTGAAGAGGATGCCGAGCGGCAGGACTGTAAGCCAGTAGCGTGTCAGCCGGATATCCTTGCGGAAAAGAAGCGCGTAAAACAGAACAAACGCGGTGGTGAGGGCGACTCCCTCGACACCCGAACATTGGCGCGCGATGTGAACAGCGAACTGTTCAACCCCGATAATATAGGTGGCAGGGTCGGCATAGGTTGTGCTGTTGAAGAGGCTGAGGAGTTGGTAAACAGCAAAGAATGTAACCTCTGTGACCATGCTGAGATCCCAGATCGGCAAGATCAGGTCTGCCAGATCGGGCAAAACGGCGGCGGTGAGTAGGACTGCCAAAGGAAGGTAGTGATCTTGCGACAGCAAATTCCCCCACGCGCGGGGCGGCGCGATCCAGAACAGGCCACCAAGGGCTGCTAGGACAGACCCTGCGCCCCAGAGCAGGGCCCAGATATCGAAGTTTGCACCAAGCTCCTGCGAACCTGTCAGAGCCAGAGGGGTCCAGATCAAAGCCAATCCGACGAGATGCAAAGCCATCCAGCTGCGGCCTGCGTGGCGGGCCGAGGCGTTGGCAAAGTCGGAAAAGGCTTTTGGTCGTGCCCAGTAAAGAACGCTGAAGGCTGCAAAAACCACAAGACTGCGGGCGACGAAGCTACGCAGAAAACGACATGTTGCCATCGAGTCTGTGTCGCCGCATTCGAAGGTAACAAAAAACTGATGGACAATCACGAGCGTAAAAAGTTCGAGCAAAAAAAGTGCAAAAATCAGAATGCCACGTGGCTGCTGCGATGGCCAAAGGCCATTCTTTCTAGAATGTGCCGAACGAACCATTTTCTCTCTCTCGTTGGGCGTCGTTTACTCGTGAGGGTAGCAGGGGAAGGCGTGCTGATAATCAAAAAAAGTGACTGATTTACGTGATGCTGACAATTAGGCTCCGTGGAGCCTAATGCAAAAAATTGGTGCAACCCACCTGAAATCTTTCTGGTGGGGTAATATGTTCAAAAGCCGAAACGTGCAAGTCGACCAATGACTTTGCGGAAGACAATCGGAGGAAGAATATTTTGCAAAAACTCATGTCTGGCAACCTGACGGTCAGCTTTGTCTATCGTACCGGGCCGCGGTTTGAACAGTGTCGTGTGGCCTTTTCGAGTCTCTGACCAAGTAGCAGTGTAATAGTACAGCGCTAGGGACATGCGTGGTTCGCCATTGGGGTTGTTTACGGGCTCTGGGTTGCCATGCCATGTGTCGGAGCGCGTATTAAAACATACCATGCGGTTGAAAACAGGAGTAAAAGATTTGACTTTCTCAGTCATATCCGTGCTCCAGATTTCAAACTCGCCACCCCATTCCGGTTTCCAATCCTTGTTCAGATAGATGAGGACATTCAAACGGCGCTCAAGGTTTAGTTTGCCATGATGGTTGAAGTCCGCATGGATATCCAGGTGCCCGCCATTCTGGGTAATATGAACGCCGCCTCCGATGAAGTAGGGATCGGGGATAAGTCCCGGGATGCCAGTGAGCTCCTCCAAAAATGCCAGAAATGGTCTTGAATTCAGGGCGTAGAAAAGATTTCGGGTGTAAGGCGGTAAACGTTCTGGTGAATAAGCAGATTTAAGTTTTTCTTGGGCCCTATTGAAACTGGACTCTGCTTCTGGCAATTGCGCCAACTCTTTCAGAACATTTTCTAAAATTTCTTCAGGTAGAAAATTATCAAATGAGCCATAGGGGTAAGGCTCACGACCCTGATACTCAGCAGAATACTGAGTGGCGATATCTTTCGCGGCGGAGGATCGAAGAGAAAATGTATCCGGATCAATAGGTAGTACAGTTTGTGCCATTGTGCGCCTGTTTTCAAAGGAGGTTCAGATAACTGTACTAAATGCTACCTCTAACCATCCTTTCTATCAACCTTTTGTGATTGGATATGATATAAAAAAACCTGAGGTTGTTCTTTCTGCAGGTCTGTGAAGAAAATAGTAGAATATTTCATCAAAATTCTCTGGGGATGGCGTGAAGTTTAGTGGAGCATCACTGGATTGGCATGAGTCATACCGTGGGGAGAGAGCTTGTAGACGAGACTGAAAATTAGAAAAATATTGCTAAAGATATTGAAAACTAGTAAAAAAATACTTTACCAGAAAATTATGTGCGTTTTATGTTTCCAAATTAGCGATTCTTGGTGTCGCATTGATGTACACTGTTCAGAGGGATTGTGTGACATAATGGATCGTTGTCCTTATTCCGTCACCATCAAGTGACGACACGTTGTATTCGTCCCATCGTGGAAAATATGCATTGATCAGTTAGACTGTCAAAATCATCTGAAACGAGAATTTTGAGGTAGAATCATGACCTTTATACCTAAAACGGCCAATTTTCCGATTTCCACCGGCTTGGTTCTAAGAACGATACTTTGTGCATTTTTCGTTGTCTTAGCGACAAATACGATAGCGCAAGACCGACCATTGACCATTCGGGTCATCCAGTCGGGTCATAGTCTGACCGACCCAGTCTTTGATCCGCTGCGGGCAATGGTTGTTGCTTCAGGCCATCGGGGTGTTGTCATCACGCGCTCTACCATTCCCGGCAGTCCGATGGATTGGCGATGGAAAAACGAATCTGGTAACGGACCACATGACGCCCGCAAGGATATAGGCAATTATGATCTGTTAGTGACGACCGAGCGTGTTTCGCTTTCGGGAACCTTTCCATGGCATAACTCGCCCGATGAAGCTCTGCGCTGGTTCGCGCATGCATGGACCGAAGGCAACGGTGGCAAAGGGGCCGAGACAATTCTTTATGCCACTTGGGTGAACATCGATAGCGGGCCGGATGCCGAGAACCCGTATAAAGATCCGGATGGCAACATCCCCTTCCGCGAGCGGTTGCCGCGAGAGATGGGGATGTGGGAGCAGATTCAGGATCATGTCAACGCGAACCGTCCGGAAGAGTCGCCGCCGATGCGGATGATACCGGGGCCTTTGCTGATGGCGGCGATGTATGATGCGATCGAGGCGGGGGAGGCACCGAGATTTACGGATATCTCTGATCTGTTCAAGGATGATATCCACCTCAACGATCTGGGGGCCTACTTTATCGCGCTGGCGCATTTTGCAGTGATATATGAACGCGATCCGCGCGGGTTGCCGAACCGGTTGGGGATGCCGACATCGCCCACACCCGAGCAGGCGCGCTGGATGCAGGAACTGGTGTGGAAAGTTGTGACGGAATATGAGGGAAGCGGCGTCAGCGGAAGCTGACGCGCGGCGCCTTTATCCCTGCGGCAGACCGGTTTTCGGCATGGACTGTACAACATCCCAGACGATGCGCTGCATCATCGCGGCGGCTTGCGCCGAGGGGGCTTGCGCCGCTGTGCCGTCTGCCTTGCGCAATTCATGCGGCAAGCCGACGGGCGAGCGTTGATAGATTACAGCGAAATGGGTCAGGGCGATGATATAGGCGCCCAGATCGTTGAGGTGGATGTCGTCCGAGAAGAGATCCTGCCTGTTGCTCAGACCTTCGATGCCGTCGGGTTGTGTTTCGATCTTGCGCACGATCCGCGCCATGACCTGACCTGCGGGGATCAGATAAATCGGGCGGTCCATTCCGTCGTGGGCGAGGGCGCGGCGCAGGATCTCGCCCTCCCAATATTCCGGAAGGTCGCGGTCGATCCGTTCCAGCCAGCCGTCGATATCCGACAGGTTGTGCCATGTCTCGTAGAGATAGACGCGGCTATCGGGATTGGCTTGCATGGCGGCCTGCGCGAAGCGGTGCAGGTAGTCGGCGCTTTGGAAGTATTTGATAGCATCCTTGATCTCGACCATCTCGGTCAGGATCAGCGCGTCATAATCGCCCGAGGCGGTGGCTTCACGCGCATCGCGGTAGCGGGGGTGATTGTTTTCCGTCTCGAATCCGTTCACCGGCACGTCGGGGTCCCAATGGGATTTCAGGGTAGCGCCCCAACCAAGCTGGCTTTCATAGCTGTGCCCGTCACCGGCCAGTTGCGCCAGCATCGCGGGCATGTCGCGCCCGACAAGGCTGTGACCCAGATGGTAAACGCGCTGCGGCCCTGCCGGAATCGTGGCGGGTGTCGCGTAAAGCGCGTCATAAGCGGCTGGGTCCAGCGGCTTTGGCGTGTCGCAGCGTGACAAGCCCAAACCTGCAAGCAGCAACAGAACCAAAGACGAGCTTTTCAGTTTCAAGCGGTTGATCATTGGCGCGGTCATTACTCTCCGGCGCTTTTGTATTCGTAGCGGTAGCTGGCGCTATAGGCATAGCCGCTGGACACTTTGGCGCGGGCGGGATCGAACCCGTTGAGAACGGCACCTGCAACATTGACGCCGGAACTGCGGAGCAGGCGGTGCATCGCGTCAATCTCGCGCAACGGCGTGACGTCAAAACGGGCCACGGCGATGGTAGCACCCACCTGACGGCCCACGATCACCGGATCGGTGACAGCAAGGGCAGGGGGCGTGTCGACGATGATCAGGTCAAACCGGCTGTCAAGTTGCTGCATGAGGTCTTGCAAACTGGAGGACATCAGCAGTTCGGACGGGTTGGGCGGGTAATGGCCCGTGGTGATGACCGAGAGTTTCGGGATCGGACCGGGCAGCAGGATCTTGTCCAGCTTGGCGTCTCCGGTCAAAAAGTCGGAAAGTCCTTGTTGATCCTTGGGGATGTCGAAATAGCGCCGCAGATAGCCGCGCCGGATATCGGCATCCACCAGACAGACACGTTGACCCGCCTGCGCTGCGACCACGGCAAGGTTCACGGCGGTGAAGGATTTACCGACACCGGGCGCAGGGCTTGTCAGGGCCACGGAATTTGTACGGCTGTCCATCATCGCGAAATGCAGGCTGGTGCGGAGCGAGCGGAATCCTTCGACCGACAGATTGCCGGGATCGGTCAGAGCCAGAATAGGGATGGCCCCTTTGCGTTTATGGGCATTTTCGGCCTGCGGTGCGACGTTGACGGTGGCGAAAACCAGCAGACCCAGTGCGTCGATCTGTTCGGCGCTCTGCACGCCGCGCCTTAGCCAGAGCCGCAGAAAGACGAAACCGACACCCGCCATCAGTCCCAGAATGATGCTGAGTGCAATCGTGCGGCGTTCCTGTGGTGCGATGGGGATGGGCGAGGCGCGAGCGACATCGACGATTCGCACATTGCCGATGGTGCTGGCACGCAGCACCTGCAATTCCTGTGTGCGGTTCAGAAGCTGGCCATAAACCTCGCGGGCGAGTTCCAGATTGCGGGTGAGGTTGAACACCTCGCGCTGGGTTTCCGGCAATTCGCCGACGTCGCGGCGCAGCCGTTCCAGCCGTTCTTCCAGCCGCGCGCGGTTGGCCAGAAGTTGCTGATAATCCGGGTTGTTGGTGGTGTAGCGTTGCGAAAGCTCGTCTTCCTGCGCGTCAAGCTGCTGCAACTCGACCTCGATCGAGCTGACCTGCGTGAGCAGGCTTTGCGCCCCGAATCCCAGATCGATCGCCTGTTGCGCTTGACGGTATTCATTCAGTGCATTCTCGGCGTTGCGCATGGCAGCTTCTGCATCGGGCAGTTGGCTTTCGACAAACTCGAGGCTGCTTTGCGCCTCGGCTGCGGAGCGGCTGACGTTCTGGCGCAGATAAGCCTGCGTGATGGCATGCAGACCCCGCTCAATCTCGCGCGGGTCGCTGCCGGTCAGGGACAGTTCGAGGATACTGGATTGACCACCGCGTTCAAAGACTGACAGGCGGTTGCGCAATCCGATGATAGCGCCGCCCTCGTCGATCTGTGCGATGATGAACTGGCGACCCTGCTCTCCCTGAAGGGAGCGCACCCGTATTCCGAAGCCCAGCAATCCATCGGTGATCTGTTGGCCGACAGTGCCGGTGATCACGCGCTCATCAGGCAAAAGTAGCGAGAAATTGCTTGCGTCTTCGTTGTCGACGTTCAGGACGATGGCGCGTCCGATCCAGTGCGGGGGCACTTCAAGAAGGTCCATTTCGATCGCCTCATTTCCGTGGGCGAAAGGTCGCAGAAACGGGAGATCGGGTAGCGGCAGGCCCAACTGGTTTACAGCCTGACCGATAACCGGCAGGCGGCGCGGTGTCGCGATCCAGTCCATATGGGTGTCGGCCACGGCCTGTCCCAGCACAAGGCGGGAATAGAGAATTTCGATCTCGGTCACGCTGCGTGGTGTGCCGGAGGTCAGGTCGCGGATGGAGTTGGGCAGCGTCATCTGGCGGCTGTTGTCTTCAAGCTGCATCAACGCATCGGAGCGATATGTCGGCGGCGTACTTTTTGTAAGGATGGTGCCAGCCAGCCCGAACAGGACGGTAAACAACAGCACCCAGTATTTGCCAGCCCAGACCTGCCGCAGCATTTGGCCCATATCGGCCTCGGAAGCCTCTGGCAGAGTTTCAGATTCTGGCGTCGTCATGCTCTACTCCTTGGGGGCAAGGCGCTTTGCCCATGCCCGTGCGGCCTCGAAGACCGCGGCATATGTCTTTTCGTGAAATTCCTCTGATCGCAGATAAGGGTCAGCGATGCCTGTGTTTCCGGTCCACTGGTCAAACAACATCACGCGGCCTGTCAGATATTGCGCGACACGGCCAATTTCGCGTTTATGGCCGGGCTCCATGACCAAAATAAGGTCATGAGCCGCCCCAATTTCGGCAGTGAACTGGCGTGCACTGTGCCCGTGCAAAGATAGTCCATGTGCAGCGGCCACCTTGCTGGCGGTTTTGTCGGCAGGCTTGCCCACAAGGGCGTTGATGCCTGCCGATGTTACCTCAAGCGCGGGAAGTTCTTGGCGCAGCAGTCTTTCGCCCAGAGGCGAGCGGCAGATATTGCCGACACAGACCACAAGGACCGAGTTAAACATGCTGCATCAATCTGCTAGCGTTGATACCCCATCGGCCACCGAGATCGACGGGAGGATTGCGCTGATCGTGTCGTTCCAGCGGCCCAGCGGCGAGCGCGTCACAAAGACCACATCGTTGGGTGACAGCATGAAGCGGGTACCCAGAACAAAGCCTGTGGGTGTGCTGGTGTCCAACTGGTAGACATTGATGATCTGTCCATGGCTGCGGAACACAAAGATGCCGCGGGCATCGGCGCGGATATCGGCCAGACCGCCCTGACGCGTGACGGCTTGGGTCAGCGAAATGTCTTCTTCTGACAAATCGATCGTGGCGGGGGCAACGATCTGGCCCAGAACGAAGGCGTCCATGATGCGGCGGCGTGGCACCGAGATTGTGTCACCATTGATCAGGATCGGGTTGTTGGTCAGACGACCACCACGCAGGAAGGTGTCGAAATTGATGTTATAAGACTGGCCGCGCCGTTGCAGCGTGACTCGTGATGAATCTGCATTTGCGGTCAGACCGCCTGCGGCGTTCACAGCTTCAAGCAGGGTGAGTGGTACGTTCGTCAGCGATTGACGGTTAGGTGTTGTTACTTCGCCCGAGACCACGACAGCTTGCGAGTTGAAAGCCGCCACGCGGACTTCCAGTTGCGGGTCGGGGATGAATTCCGCCAGTCGGGTCTGGAGTTCTTCGCGGACCTGTTCGGGCGCGCGGCCCGATGCCTGCACCTGTCCGACGAAAGGATAGAAGATGCTGCCATTGGCCTGCACGCGGAAACCCGATTCAGCGGCACTGCGCATCGGTCCGGCGGGCAGGGTCAGTTCGGGGTGGTCGAAGACGTCGATGCTCAGGATGTCACCCACGCCGATCTGGTAGTTCCAGACCTGACTATCTGGGACGGTCTGCGAACCGGGCAC
>Ga0075118_10001327_pt1 | contig 17905 bp, 17 predicted proteins | sample AntAceMetag02UKE_FD_69794 | JGI IMG/M metagenome (GOLD analysis project Ga0075118, IMG submission 69794) | Saline lake microbial communities from Ace Lake, Antarctica - Antarctic Ace Lake Metagenome 02UKE | ecosystem: Environmental > Aquatic > Non-marine Saline and Alkaline > Saline | place...
CCAACAGGGCTAATGAGCCTAATCACCATATATTTATTCAGTTCTACCTCGTAGGGCGGACGGGACTTGAACCCGTGACCGACGGATTATGAGTCCGCTGCTCTAACCAGCTGAGCTACCGCCCCGTGGAAGAAAACGTGCGAGATTCAAGGCTACCAGTGAGACCAAAGCGCTGGGTTGAAGCAGGCCACCTAAGGCGCAGAGACCCTGCCTGCTCCAGAAATTGCAGCCCCAATCAGGGGCGCGGCACTCCCCAACTGCAGCGCCGGGACGGCGCCAAAGCCTTGACGTCTAGATAATCTCTAGATCGCTTTCACCTCACGGAGGTGCGCAATTTCCTCGTGACTGAAACCGTTCTCTATGAGAACCTCGTCCGTATGCGCTCCATGAAGCGGAGGGGGCGTTCTCACCGTCGCGGGAGTTTCGCTCAGCAAATACGGGGGTCCCAGCAGCTTTAGGGGACCGATGGGGCTGTCAATGACCTGCACCATCTTGTTGTGGGCGACCTGGGGGTCTGCGAAAGCTTGCTCCAGGGTGTTGACGGGAGCAACGAACATGTCCTCCTTCTCCATCAACGCGAGCCACTCGGCGGTGGTGCGCTTAGCCAGCGCAGCTTCAATGCGGGCCGAGAATGCGACACGATTGTTGAACCGAGGCCAGTAGCTCGCATAGTCCGGGTCTTCTGAGAGGTCGTCAATCTCCAGAACCTCACTAAGGATCTTCAATTGGCGCCCACTCGACAGGGCGATGTGTCCATCCTTTGTCTTGTAGAAGCCATAAGGAGGCGGGGTGTAAGGGCTTGCGTGGGTGGCAGGAACTCGATGCGGCTCGCCCGCTGGAGAATTGAGGAAATGCACGCCCCACTCTGCTAGAGCGGCCAAGGCGCTATCAAAAAGATTTACGCTCACCCGCTGACCCTGACCGGTTACCGCTCTGTGGTGAAGAGCGCACGCCACAGCAAAGGCTCCATTCATGGCACCGAGAGTATCCGCAATGGCTGTTCCCACCGGCACAGGTCGACCTTCACTGTCGCCATTTACCCTCCCCCATCCGGTGAGGCCCTCCACGAGAACGTCTTGGCCGGGTTTGTGAACGTAGGGTCCGTCCAAACCGTAACCAGATGCGGAAGCATAAATAATCGAGGGATTTAATTCACGACAGCGCTCAAATCCGACACCGAGGCGCTCCATGACTCCGGGACGGAAGTTCTCGTAGACGACATCAACCTGGGAGACCAACTTGTCAATCACGGCAATCCCTTCGGGGTTTTTCAGGTCCACCGTGATGCTGCGCTTATTGCGATTGCACGCCAAAAAACCCGCTGAGTATATTTTTGAATCCTCGGGGTCGCTACCATACAAACCGTGTTCGCCATATCGATCGTCCGGACGACCATCAGGGGTGAGAGACTCGCGGCGCTCAACTTTGATGACATCCGCACCCATATCCGCAAGCATTTGAGTCGCATAGGGGCCCTGCATCCTCTCCGTAAAATCAAGGATTGTTATGCCTGTTAGAGGCCCCGCTGTCCTCATTGTGTTGCCTTCCTTAGAGGTGAGTGGTTACTTTGTGCTGTCAGTATCGTCTTGGATCACTCGCACCTCTTGGGTGGAAGGAAACTGGACTGCTGCTTTGGGCGGGGGACGAAAACCAAGCAGCCTTTGACTCAGTTTGGTCCTTCGTTGAACGACGGATGCTCGAGGGTCCACCCACGCATAGGCGAGATCGACCAAAAGGTTCACCAGAACCACCATGACGGCGACTACAAACACGCACGCGAGAATCAGCGGAAGGTCCCGTCGCTGGATGGCCTGAATGAAAAGGCTCCCAATTCCCGGCCAGGCAAAGAGTGTCTCGATCACGACGGCTCCGTTGAGGAAGGTCGCGAGCTCATCGCCCCCGATGGTTATCACCGAAATCAGGCTGTTTTTCAGAGCGTGACGTCGAACGATGCGGCCTTCCTTCATGCCTTGGGCGCGCAACGTGGTGATGTAGGGCTTCCTCATTTCTTCGACCAATGACGACCGGGTAACCTGGGCGAGCCGACCGATGGGTCGCATCGCCAACGCTATTGCGGGGAGAACCATATAGGTCCAGTTCCCAGAACCGGAGGTCGGAAACAAGCCAAACTGCACGGCGAGGACCAGGATAAGCATTAAACCCAGCCAAAAATCGGCGATGGACACCCCTGCCAAAGACACCGTGGTGAGAAAGCGATCCAGCAGGCTGTCGGGGCGCAGGGCAGAAAAAATTCCCAGCAGCAGGGCCAGTGGGACGACAAAGGACAACGTGAATAAAGTAAGAATCAGGGTGTCCGGGAGCCTGCTCAGCACAAGAGGCATGGCGGGTACGTTCTGCCAGAGCGAGTTTCCAAAATCTCCAAGAAGCCAGCCAGACATGTCTCTCCACAGGCGCACAAGAACGGGGTCGTCAAGGCCAAGGTTTAGTCGCGTGGTTTCGTAGAGCTCCTTGCTGGCCTCTACAGGAATCAGCAACCTAGCCGGGTCTCCCACTTGGTTAACCATGAACCACACAACGATCAGAAGCGAAAAAATAACCACGCCAGAAAAAGCGAGTCGGTTGCCGAGGTACCGTAAATAGTTCATTTTGTAGGGCTTCCTTTGCTCCTAATATCCGGACTGCGAAGCTACATGGGTGGTCTCCCCCAGCATTTCCTGGTGCTGATTTACGGCCCACTGGAAAAGGCCAGCATCGGAGTACAGGGTGACGAAATTGAAACCCTGGTTTAGGTGCTTCCTCGCCACGTCACCATGCGCCGAATGAATCCCGATCGGGATATTTTGTGCGGCGGCCCGGCTCCGTATGTCCTCGACAAGCTCGTAAAAATCTTCGGTCTGCTTCCCTGGACTCTGGTCGAGAGCCAGACCGAGGTCGCTCGGCCCGATATAGAGCGCATCGACGCCAGGAACAGCCATAATCTCGTCCAGGTTCGCAATTGACTGCTCCGTTTCTATCATCACGATGCACATCACCTGCTCGAGATCCCGTGGGTCTGTCGACCCAATGATGTCCCGCGCCCGAATAGGTCCATACGAGCGTTGCCCGTGTGGAGGATAGCGACAGGCGCGAACTGCCTGTCGCGCGTCCTCGGCAGTTTCAATCATGGGAACGATTACGCCCAGCGCACCGGCATCAAGTGCCGACATTATTGCGGGGGGTTCGTTCCATCTCACGCGCACAAGGGGGATGGCATTTGTAGCCGAAATGGCTTGGAGCATTCCAATGGACGATGAATCATCGATGAGACCGTGCTGCAGATCAATACACACGTAATCAAGTTTCTGCCGGCCCGCGATTTCGGCCAGAAGAGAGCTCGGAAGCGTGGCCCACCCCCCGACAGCATGCTGTCCTGTGCGGAACATTTCTGCGAGCGGATTCTTGTAGGTCACGATAAAACTCCTTATCTCAGTGTGTTTGGGGGTGTGGCTCCCAGACAGCTGTGAGCTGTCTGGGAGCCACAGGAGATTACTTGAGTGAAATCTCCTTGAGCAGAATGAACCCGTCTGCACGAGGCGCCCATTCAATTCGGTCACCAAGACCGAAGAAGAATGAAGGCTGACCAACGGGAACAATTCCGTAGTCGTTGTAGATGAAGGCCGCGATCTCCTGCAGTGCGAGGTCTCGGTCCTCTCCAGACAGCTGCAAGGCTGTCTTGTAGAGCGCGTCAACTTCCTCGTTGCAATAAGCAGACACCGCACCACCACAGGTGTAGTAACCGCCACTAGCCGAGTAATCGAAGAGCTCGTTGCCGTGGAACCAGAATCCGACCCATCCACGATCCTCAGGGATGTTGTCGTACCCTAGCGTCCACTGCTCCTCCGCAGGTGCTGTTTCCAGCACGGAGGTGGTTGCGTTCAGGCCCGCTGCGTTAAGGCTGTCAGCAATCAACGTGGTGATCTCTTCAGCCCGGGGGATGAATCCTGAACGAGCCGCAACAACAATCGGAGCGCTCACGTCGACACCATCCGCCTTCGCTTCTGCAACAAGTGCCTTAGCCTTTTCCGGGTCATACGCATATGGCTCGAGGCTGTCGTTGAAGCCGAGGGTGGTCGGTGCAACAATCTGGGGAACAGTCTGACCGCCCCCGAGAATGTCGTTCATGATTGCTTCCTTGTCGAAGGCCAATGCAATAGCTTGACGAACACGGATGTCCCTCATCGCGATGTGTGGGTTATCGATTCGGAGGATGGCCGTTTCCACGGTTGGTCCACCCACACAGGCGTAGCCGTCCGCTAGGTCACAGTCTTCAGGAGTAATCCACCGAGCGAAGTCGGCTTCGCCAGATGCGACCATTGCTGAACGCACCGTGGGTTCGGCGCGGAACACGAAGGTAGCCTTCGTGATTGTCTGAGCTCCCTTGGCCTCTTCTCCTGCAGCAATACCCCACCAGTCCTCGTTTGGCACGAGAGTGATGCTGGTACCACGATTCCATTCCTCGAGCTTGTAGGGACCAGTGCCCATTGCGCTGGTCTCGTAGCCTTCAGGGTCCGCCTCGATTGACGGGTACGAGGGAATCGTCACGAAGTACAGACGGAGATCCAGAATTGGATCTGGATCTGCGGTCTCAATGTTGAGGAGGTATTCGCCTGCCGCGGTGGCAGTCGTCTGCGACCCGAGGAAGTTTCTCACCGGGAATGCGTTCTCTTCACTGAGCACGTAGTTCAGACCGTCAGCAGCATTCTGCGCGTTAAACGGTGTGCCATCGTGGAAGGTCACGCCCTCACGAAGGGTGAACTGCCAGTTGCTCTCATCCACCTGTTCCCATGACGTGGCAAGCTCACCTACGAGCTCGTTCGTCACTGGATCACGATTGATCAGCGCCTCGCCCACGTTGCGAAGGACGGGAAAGCCGTCGTTGGAATATGCATTCCAGCTGGCTAACGTCCTGGGCTCTTCAGGCAACACGATGGTGAGTTCCGTGTTTACCGCTCCCGTTGAACCTCCACTGGAGTCTCCCCCGGTGGAAGAATCAGCGCCTGCAGCGCAACCCGCGAGCGCCAAAGCGCTCACAGTGAACGCGGCAGTCAGGAGAGAGATTCGCGATTTGCGAAAATTCTGCGTCCGTATTCTTTTCATTTGGTTCCTTTCACTAAGTCTGCACAGGGCTGTACAGACTAATCTGTCGCAATCGCGCCAGACTCCTTTTTTTCATGACGAAAATCTCTCTGTCGTTTTTTTGTAGGACTCTTGCCTGTGGGTCAAATCGCCCGCCATTGCCTGAAAGGTCCCCACCATGCTGCGATGAGACAGTGGCGCGGGTCGAAGCGCAACGCGGGCTAAGCGCATCGCCAACATGCTCTGACCCGCTAACTGTTGTGCGAGGGCTCGAGCTTCGGCCACCAGCGTGTCCGTGGCGAGCACCCGACTCACCAAACCGCGGTCCAGTGCTTCGGAAGCGCTCACCCGGCGACCAGTGAGTATCCAGTCCGTGGCCACGCCCACCCCGACGACCTCTGGAAGTCTCTGCAACCCGCCTGAACCGGGGAGACTCCCCAAACTCACCTCAGGCATGCCAAACACCGCATCATCGGCCGCTAGGCGAATATCACACGCCAACGCCAGCTCGAGTCCACCTCCGAGACAGTACCCATGGATTGCCGCGATCGAAGGCTTTGTCGACATCGCAACGGTGTTTTTGGTCGCGAAATCCAGTTCCACGTAGCGTTGCTCTGCCTCGCCAGCTAGCTGGCCAATCTCCTTGAGGTCCGATCCCGAGCTGAAAGCCCGTCCTTCGCCGCGGATTAAGATGGCTCCGACATCGGGGCTCGCTTCGGCCGCGTGAATGGCGTCGCGAATAGCGTGGTGGACTTCGGTATTCATGGCGTTGAGCACCTTGGGCCGGTTCAGCACAAGCTCGAGCACTCCACCGGAGATACTCTGCTGGATGCCACTTTCGCCCTTAGAGCTCATGAGCTGGAGCCCCCCGTGACTTTGGCCTGGCGTCGGCGAAGCTTCTCCCTCTCCGATTTCGGGTCAGGATCGGGCACCGCTGCAATGAGCGAGCGGGTATAAGGATGCTGTGGGTTTGTATAAATCTCATCACGAGGCCCAATTTCGCGGATGACCCCCTGCTCCATTACCGCAACTCGTTGACACAGGTGTCGGACAGTCGCGAGGTCGTGGGCGATGAAGACGATGGTGAGGCCGAGGCGTTCCTTGAGTTCTTGGAAGAGATTAAGCACCTGCGCTTGGATCGAAACATCAAGGGATGCGACTGGTTCATCACACACGAGGAGCGAAGGCTTCACCGCAAGCGCTCGGGCAATTCCAATTCGCTGCCTCTCGCCCCCCGAAAAGGACTCAGGGAAGCGATTGAGGTGGTCCTCCCTCAGGCCCACCAGAGAAAGTAGCTGCTTGAGCTCAGTGTTCACCTCATCCCGAGACATCCGCGGGAAGTGAATCTGCAACCCCTCGGAGATGATGTCGCCGACCCGCATCTTCGGGTCAAGGGAAGAATAGGGATCTTGAAAAACGAGTTGCGCTTCTCTCCGGAAAGCCTTCAGGTCACGCTTGCCCATCCGCAGAATGTTGCGCCCCCGATAGAGCACACTGCCGCTGGTCGGCTCGATAAGGCGCAGCATGCAGCGGGCAGTCGTGGACTTTCCAGAACCAGACTCACCAACGAGACCTAGCGCCTCGCCCTCGTACACTGAGAAGCTCACGTCGTCCACGGCGCGGACAACCTCTTTGGCTGCCCCCTGAACAGGGAACTCGCGCACTAAATTAATCACATCTAGCATGACCTCTTTCATGTCAGCTCCCCTCGATTATCGGCTAGCCACTCAGACCGGTGACAACGGCTGAGATGATTCCCACCGGCCGGAATGGCGAGCTCTGGCACATCGACTCGACACTGGTCAAGAACATATTTGCATCTCGGATTAAAGGCGCAGCCAGAGGGAAGGTTTGTCGGCGCTGGCGGCTGCCCACCAATCGTGAGGAGCTCCTTCGCAATTTTTCCCATCACCCGGGGCAACGAGTTCAAGAGCCCGAGGGTATAGGGGTGGGTTGAACCGTAGTAGACATCATCAGTCATTCCCGACTCGACAATCCGACCCCCGTACATGACCATCATCCGCTGCGCGAAACCAGCCATAATGGCCAGGTCGTGGGTGATAAAGACCACCGCCACTCCTCGCTCCTCCGTGAGGCGATGAAGAAGGTCAATTACTTGGGCTTGGACGCGAACATCAAGTGCTGTCGTAGGTTCATCCGCGATAACAAGCACAGGGTCACCGATGAGTGCCATGGCGATCATTGCGCGCTGGCGCATTCCCCCGGAAAACTGGTGAGGAAAATCGCCGAAGCGGGCCTCAGGATTGCGGATTCCAACCTGATCGAGCATGTCAATCGTGCGCTCTTTTGCCTCTTTACGATTAATTCCACGTAACCGAAGGACCTGACTGACTTGGTCGCCTACGGTGCGAACAGGGTCCATGGCCGAAAGGGGATCCTGAAAGATGTAGGACATTTCCCAACCTCGCAGCGACCGAAGTTTTTCCGGTGCCATGGTGAGCACGTCTTCACCTTGAAACTTGACCTCCCCCTCTACGGTCGCGCCGTTGAGGAGCCCGAGAAGCGCCTGCGCGGTCACCGATTTTCCTGACCCAGACTCTCCGGCAATTCCGAGCCGTTCACCGGCGCGGACCTGAAAAGACAAATCGCTGACAGCCAGCGCGGGCCCGTTGTCTCCCTCAAATCGAATGCTCAAATGCGACACGTCCAAAACTACGTCACCGTGAGCCTTAGCGGTTTTCGTAGCACGGGTAACTGACTGCGTCATGCCACAATTCCCCTTTCATAGAGTGCGTCGATCCACTGCGAATTTGAGCGGAGGGAGGAAAGAATTTCACGGGTGTGCTCTCCGTGCGCGGGCGGAGCCAATCGAATCGTCATCGGGGTCTCGGCGAGCCGAATTGGCGGTGCCAGAAGGCGCACTGTTCCCTGCGGGTGAGTCACTGTTGTCACTAAGCCGCGCTGGAGAACATGGATGTCATCGATTGCTTCACCGAGCGTGTTGACGCGCTGGGCAAAAATATCAGCGGGAACCATCTCGGCTAACCACTCTTGAGTGGTCTTGAGCCCTAGCGCATCTTCGAGAAGCGCCTCCATGGCTACCCGGTTGGTGAGACGCCTCTCAAAACTTTCAAAGCGCGGGTCGTCTTCAAGATTTGGTATTCCCAGAATGTCGCACAGTGCGCCGATGTTCCGGCCACTCGAGAGCGCAATGAAACCATCCCGCGTCCGGTAGAAGCCATACGGCGGTGGGATGTATCCATGCCCGTGCATCTCGGTCGCGCGCTCGGGTTCGCCCACATTGCTGTTCGCCCGGTGCACCAGGTGCTCACTCAATGCAGCAACCGCTCCAGAGAGCAAATCAATCGAGACTCTTTGGCCACTGCCACCGCGCCCACGGTGCAGGAGGGCCGCCAACACTCCAATTGCCCCATAGAGACCTCCCAGAATGTCGGTAATCGACATTCCCACGGGTTGAGGCCGACCTGAGGCGGCAACGTTCATCTGCCCCATACCGCTGATGGCTTGAATCAGAAGGTCCTGGCCAGGGAGGTCCTGATAGGGCCCATCCCTGCCATACCCCGTAGCATCCACGTAAATGATATCGGGGTTGACCTCTACCAGCCGGTCGTATCCAACACCGAGCCTGTCCATTACTCCGGGCCGGAAGTTTTCATAGACCACATCTGCGGTCGAGATTATTTCGGTGACAATCTCGCGGCCCTCGGTGGTTTTGAGGTCGATGGCGAGGGATCTCTTGTTTCGGTTATTTGCGAGGAAGGTCGCCCTATAGAGGGTCGCGTCCTCAGCGGACACACCGTACCGCTCATCAGGTCTGCCATCGGGAGTGACCGCGGAGGTCCGCTCAATTTTGATGACATCCGCCCCCAGATCACCGAGAATCTGTGTGGCGGAGGGTCCCTGCACGCGCTCGGTGAAGTCCACGACGCGGATACCTTCAAGAACATTCGCCATTACGTTTTCGCCCCCGATCGGAAGGAGAGATAGCGGATTTCGGTGAGCTCTTCCATCGCGTAGTGGGGACCCTCACGAGTATTTCCCGACTCGCTAACGCCACCATAAGGCTGGTGATCCAAACGAACCGTAGGGATGTCGTTGACGAGCACGCCGCCAAAGTCCAAACCGTGGAACGCTGCCATCATCTCGTCGATATCACCAGTAAAAACACCAGCCTGAAGGCCAAACGCGGTCTCGTTTGCCAGCTCAAGGGCCTCGGAAAACTCGCGGTAGCGCAACACGGTAAGGACAGGGCCAAACACTTCCTCATCCCGCAGCTTGGTGCCTACCGGAGCATCACGCACGATTGTCAGCGGATACACCACATTGGTGGACGAAGGGTCGCCAGTAATCAACACCCCTCCCGCAACAATTGCGTCGTTCACCCACTCCCGCACCCGAGAAGTCGCCTCAGCTGTGATGAGTGGACCCACATCAACGCTCGGGTCAAAGGGATCGCCGGGCTGCAGACTTCCGGTCGCGGTGGCCAGAGCTTCCTCGAACTCGTCCGCCACCGAATCGTGAACAATTACACGCTGCACCGAAATGCAGCTCTGGCCAGCAGCTGTAAACGCTCCCGTTGCAATCCGCGTGGCCGCGTGATGGAGTGCTGCCGAGGCAGTCACGATGACCGGCGCGTTAGAGCCAAGCTCCAAAAGAACCTTCTTTTTTACTGCGGCTTCAGCGATTAACCATCCCACTCGGTTGCTCCCAGTGAAACTAATGACGTCGACATCGGGGTGGCTGACCAGTGCGGCACCACCTTGTCCCGCGCTGTCGGAAATAACGCGCATCCAACCGTTGGGGAGTCCGGCTTCGCGGAACACCCGCTCGAGGGCCAGCGCGGTGAGGGGAGCCTGATGCGCCGGCTTAAGAACCACCGCACACCCCACGGCAAGCGCCGGAGCTACCTTGTGCATCGCTGTGTTGAGGGGGAAATTAAACGGCGTAATCGCCCCCAGAATCCCACGCGGAACACGCATTTCCATCGCGAGAGCGCCTTCTCCAGCTTCGGCCGCATCCGCTGCAATAACCCGGGTGCTCTGCGTGCGAGCCTCTGCGATCGTATAACGCAGTGTCTCCAATGCACGAGATACTTCCATCACGCAATCTTTGAGGCTTTTGCCGGTCTCCATGGCCAAAAGTCCCGCAAAATCGTCTTCTGAAGCCTTCAGCCTTTCGGCAACCTTTTCCAATATAGAGATTCGTGTGGATCGCGGCAGACCACGTCTGAAGGCGGCACGAGCCTCCCCCACGACCTGGTCAACCTCGATCGCGCCACAATCAGCCACCTCTCCAATGACCTCGGCGGTGAAAGGGTCAAACACCGGGGCACGGGCAGCCATCGGAAAACGGTCAATGTTAGAGGGTGCAAATTTGCTGATACTCCCCCTTGTGAGCGGCACCGAATGTGTCATCGTGACTCGCCCCCTGGGAGGGCTTGTTCTTCGGTGGCATTTTTTTTCGTCGATCGGCGCCCTCGCTGATCCATCGTCTTCTGGCGCAACCAGATCGCAATGATGTTCACACTCAAAGTGCTCAGGAGGATGGCGAGACCCGGCATCGCCACCAGCCACCATGCGGTGGTCAGGTAGGTTCGACCTTCAGCAAGCATCAGGCCCCACGATGATTCTGGTGCTTGAATTCCCAGGCCCAGAAAACTCAGTGAGGCTTCCGTGAGCAACATCACGGCAAACTCGAGGGTACCAAGCACGAGGATGGGGGCGGAAATGTTGGGGAGAAGATGTTTCACGATAATCCTGCGATCCGAAGCCCCCAGAGACCGGGCTGCTTCAACGAAGAGCGTCTCTCTCAGCGACAAGATCAGGCCGCGGGCTACACGGGCGTACACCATCCAGCGAGTTATCGCGAGAACGAGTACCACGTTGAAGAAACTGGGCCCCAGGATGTAAAGCACCAAGAGTGCGATAAGGAGCGAAGGCACACTCATTTGAATATCAACAAGCCGCATCACTAAGGTGTCAACCCATCCGCGGTAGTAGCCCGCGATCAACCCAAGTGTTGTGCCGAGAGCGCCCGAAATCAGCACACTGGTGATTCCCACGGACATAGACACCTGGGACCCCAGCATAATTCTTGACAGGACGTCACGTCCCAGAGGGTCGGTGCCGAGAAGGTGGGTGCCTTGCCCATCAATGGCCGGAACCCCTGGGGGCTGGTTCCGCATCGACATCTCAATGAGGTAGGGGTCGTAGGGTGCGAGCGCATCCAAGAATACGGCGCCCAACATGATAGAACCGAGCACGAGAAAACTCAGTGCGACGAGTTTGTTTTTCCACACGAAGCGGAGGAATGTCTTGGCTGTTTTCATTTGCGCGCCCCCATTTTCTTCGTCACTATCCCACCATTGAGACGCCGCCATCGACGTATAGATCAATCCCTGTGATGAAGGATGCATCCGAGGACAACAGGAAGGCGGCGGCGGCGGCTTGCTCTTCCGGCTCTGCCAGTCTGCCAAGCGGTATGCCTGGACGGAACTGCTCCAACGAGCCTTTCACTTTGGCCTCCAAAACCCCCGGCCCATCGGTGGCAACCGCTTGAGCAATCATCGGAGTGTTGGTGACACCGGGCAGCAGCGCGTTGACTCGCACGCGATGAGGTGAAAGCTCCATCGCGACCTGCTTGGTCAGATGGGAGACCGAAGCCTTACTCACCGCATAAGCAGACTGGCCCCACCGGGCGCCTCGCGCCGTGACCGATGCCACAGTGACGACTGCTCCCTGCTGAGCAATCAGTTGCTCTCGGCAGGCGCGAATAGCGACCAAGGTCCCCAAAACGTTGACCCTGTGCAAGGTTTCCCAGGTCGACATGTCCAACTCGTGGAACAGGCCGGCGGTTTGCCTAATTCCTGCAGCGGTAATCAGACCGTATACCGATCCAAAGGTTGCCACAGCGAAAGCGACCGCGTCGGCCATGGACTTCTCATCGGCCGTATCAGCAGCAGCTCCCGCAACCCCAGCAGCAGCGCCGCCCAGGCGCTTGACTGCAGCCTCAATCGGTTCGGAATGCAGATCGACAATGACAACTCGCGCGCCTTCGTCGAGGAGACGCCTCGCCATTGCCTCTCCCATCCCTCCGGAGCCTCCCGTGATGACGATGACTTCTCCATTGAATCTCATTGCTTACACTCCTTCAGTGGTGTTGAGAAATTGGGTGCGGTCTCTCCTGATTTGCTCAAAGAGCTCGTCAGAAACTTCTTGAGTGTTGGAAGTGCCCCCCACGTCGGCCGTGGTGACCCCTCGTCGAATCACTTCCTCCATAGATGCCATCAGGTGCGCGGAGGCGGCCGTCTCACCAAGATGTTCCAGCATCATCACGGCCGACCAGACTTGCCCTATCGGGTTGGCAATTCCCTGGCCCGCGATATCAGGCGCTGACCCGTGAACAGGCTCGAACATCGAGGGATGCTCGCGGGAAGGGTTGATGTTGGCACTCGGCGCGATGCCGATGCTCCCCGCCGCCGCGGCCGAGAGGTCCGTCAAAATGTCACCAAATAAATTCGATGCGACGACAACGTCAAACCGGGAAGGATCAAGCACAAACATTGCAACCAAAGCATCGATGTGGTACTGATCAATACTCACCGACGGATGCTCCGATGCAACATCAGCAAACACTTCGTCCCAAAAGGGCATCGTGTGAATGATTCCATTTGACTTCGTTGCCGACGTGACGTGATTTTTCCTTGTCTTCGCCAACTCGAACGCGAAAGACATGGCGCGCGTCACACCACGACGGGTGAAAACAGCCTCTTGGATGGCAAGTTCGTAGTCAGTACCGCTATAGAGGCGACCACCAATTGAGGAGTACTCGCCCTCTACGTTTTCCCGAATCACGATCATGTCAAAGTTTTTGGCGCGCTCGTCCCGGAGCGGACTGACAATGCCCTCAAGAATTTTGGCGGGTCTCATATTTATGTGCTGGTCAAAGCGGCGTCGAATCGGAATCAGCATCCCCCACAACGACACGTGATCCGCAACGCCCGGCGCCCCCACTGCTCCCAGGAAAATAGCGTCATCCTGAGAAATTGTGTCTAGGGCGTCATCAGGCATCATTTTTCCATTGATGAGGAAGTAGTCACATCCCCAGTCGAAGTAGCGCCAATCAATCAAGAATCCGTGGAGTTCGCCAATTTCGTCGACCGCCCTGACCGCGACCGGGACTACCTCGCGGCCGATTCCGTCTCCCGGCAGCGTCGCTATGGAGTAGCTCTTCCTACTCACTCTTCAGCCCCCCAGCGAAGCGTCGCCTCGCACCGTGTCGTGACCTCACCGGATGGATTTTCTGTCCACAATTCGAAACTCACCAAGTGTGCGTCTGGGCCCGTTCCGATGCGCCTACCATGCATCGCGATCGGGGCCCCGACGTTGTCAACACCTCGGTAAGTAGCGGACAGTCGCTTGATCCAACTACCCGGAGGTGTTTGGGCGAGGAGAAATTCGGAGAGGAGTGCCGCCTTGAAGAAACCGTGCACGATAACCCCGTCAAAACCCCGAGAGTTGGCATATTCGCGGTCGTAGTGAATGAGGTTAAAGTCCGAGGACGCCCCTGCAAATCTCACCAGGTCTGTAGTGGAGAGGACAACCACCGAGGGGCTAAGAGCGCCATCGGGTGCGGGTGCAATCAGCTCGGCCCTCACGATGTCTCCCCGCTCGAAAGGCTGTAGGCCAGTACGTGACCGTTGCGAGACTTCGCAACCTGCGTCCCAGCCTCGTCAAGGAAAACATTCTCCCGAACGCGAAATAGGAGCCGGGAAGAACGTCCCTTCTTCTCGTACACTTCGGTGTACGTCGTGGTCACCGCGAGGGTCTCTCCCACACGAATCGGCCGCTCATGCTCCACCTCGTTAAATGCGTTGCCCCCGCCGACTTTGGGAATGGGTAAATCGAGCAAAAAATCGTCGAGAACGAGGTCACGGCGTTCCACCGGATCAACCGCACCAAAAAACGCAGCCGGCATCACGTCATCCAGGAGCTCCTTGGGCCTCCCGGTCAAACTCTGGTATCGCTGAACATCCGCGGCCTCGATGCGATAGTGAAACGGCCCGTGGGGGACCCCAAGAGATACCGCTCCGCGAACCCGATCGAGCGGAAGATTCTCGGTGTCCTCAGGAAGCCCCACCCGAAGGGAAATTTCGGCCTCAGTGCTCACCACTTGATTGGAATCGAGTACCCGGGCCTTCACAAGAACATCGGAAGTCCCGTCGGACAAGACAACAACCGATTCGATCGCGAACTCAAAGGTCAGTGGCTCGCCCACCACATCGGGTCTTCGATATTCAAGCTGCATTCGTTTGACGGCAGCGAGCCCAACACCGACTTTACGAACAAGTGCGTCCCGTAGGGCTCGGGCTTTCCACGGTCCGTTGACCACGGGTGCGCTAAAACCACGAGCGCGGGCAGCCTCGGTATCAAAATGAAAATCGGTGAAGTCATCGGTCGCGGCGGCCCACTTCGCCAGATCTACCGTCGTGACAACGATGGGGTCCTCGCGCCAGGTGAGCCCATCGGTGATTTCCACAGTCCCGGTCATGCCGACACATCCTCTGGCGCAGCCACGTCGAGGCTGAATCCCCGAGCCACACCCACCGGGTGTCCGTTGGGCAAATAACCTGCCACCTCATAAGTGGTTCGCATCATGCGGCGTCCGCGGGAGGTGACTTTCCCGTGGATCCCCGAGATTCGAGACACCAGAGTTACCCTCCCCGGGCCAATTGACTGGAATGTCTCCCATTCGCTGCCCCCATCAATTTGGGCGGCAAGAATCCGAAGCCGCGGCAACCCTGTCCCGATCGCAAACACAAGCGGGTCAGGACAAACGTCGGCCATGTCCCAGGCAGCATTTGGGGTAGGGGGAGATTCACTCACTGAACCAATGGATTCATTGAGAAGTCGGAGTCGCTCCGGGCTCAGAGTGAGGATTATCGTTGCGCCCAACGCGCCTCGCCACCGCGCAATGGCATCGTCCTGGACGACAGACCAATCTAGGGCGGCGGGACTAATCATGGAGTTAGCTTTCTACGAACAAGAGCAAAAGGGAAGCTCTAATTGGTATCGATTTCATTACGGTCACACCAGCATCCTATAGCCCCCACAACCGAAAAGAAAAACGCGCCGCATCCCTATGCCGGGGAAGGCAGTCTCCAATTCGTTGACTCCCGAATCACGAGCGACATCGGAAGAACAATTTCAAAAGCCTTGAGGGGTTTTTTACCAAGAAGTTGAAGGGTTAACCACGTCGCGCGGAGGGCGACCCCATCAATATCACGGGTTAGAGCAGTAATCGGTGGGGTGTGCAGAGAGGCCAACGGGCTATCTTCCGCAGCAGCAACCGCCAAATCGCGGCCGATAATAATCCCCCGATCTCGAATTTCTCCCAAAACGCCGGCGAGCGCACCCGTGTTTCCGTTTCCTACGACTATGGCAGTCGGTGGGGCGGAAGTCGAGAAAATTTGCGCGACTGCGTTGCGCCCTAAAGCCTCCGATCCACGGCCCATGATTTCAAAACCATCAGGAAGTGTGAGGCCGTTTTTTTTCATCGTCTGCTCGATTGCCGACAAACGCTCCCGGCTGGGATAGCCCGAAATTGAGCCATTCACCAGGGCAATTTTGGTATGGCCCATGTCAATTAGATGCTGGGTAAGGACACACGCAGCTGAATGATGGTCCGTGAGGACGGCAAAAATACCGTCCACGACCATTTTACGATCTAACAGGACGGTAGGAATACTCAGTCCCGCGACGGCCCTGCCAAGTTCTTCGTTTGTATCATCCGCAAAGGACGCGATGAGAGCGTCAACCCGACGTTGGCGAAGTAATAGGAGGCTTTCAAGGTCGTTTGCGGGGGTGCCATTTGAGTTCGCGAAAATGACACCATAACCGGCGGTGCGAAGTTCGCTCTCAATGATGTCGACCATTCTGGCGATTGCTGGATTTAGAATGTCGTTGATCAATACGCCAATGGTCTGGGTAGTGCCCCTCCTCAAGCCCGTCGCCAGAAGGTCTGGGGTGTAGCCCAACTCCGTGACGGCCTCTATCACCCTGCCGCGCAGGGCCGGTGACACGTTCGGGTAACCACCGATGACGCGCGTCACGGAAGCGGGCGAGACACCTGCTCGAGCTGCCACCTCACGAATGGTCACCACGGGGAGTCGGATTTTTCTGTGAGGGGGCATGGACTCACACCTATCATCGACCGACCGCGTGAGAATCGCCCGTGGGTGACTGTTGCGGTCATAATTACCACCACCCTACTTCGCTGAGGGAGGCTACAAACATCAAGGCAAACAGGGCAATGACCACCACACCGACGCCATACAGCATATTGCCCCGGCTGAGCACCAGGCTACTGATTCCGTACCGACCCAAGATGTAGAGGTTAAGTCCCCCTATCGGGCTCAGCGCCGCAGAGGTTCCCCATGCCGCCGTGCACGCCATCGCGAAGAGGGTGGGATTGGGATTTAAGGGCGCGAGAATTGTTGCCAGCACTCCAATGGTGATGATTTGGTGGACGCCGAACAACGACAGCGTGATGACCAAAATAATCGAGCACCACGCCAACAGGATTCCATACTCGATATCCGGAAGCTGGAAGCGAGTTGTGGGCAGAAAAATGGCAAACCCCGCCGCAAGAACCCCTGCCGCCGCGAAGAGACTCGACTCGCCGCGCATTCTGGGAAGAACAGTTCTAACATGCTCCAGAAGAATTGGGAAAAGCCTCCGCGGGCTGCGCCAGGCGAGGAGGAGGATTGTCAGGGCCAACGAGGACATGAGTACCAAATTTGTGGTCTTCACAACAGGCCACGCCCAGTGCAGTGTCATAACAGACACGACAAGAACAAGGGGGATGACAACCACGGTGGGGCTCAGTCCGTATCCCGTGTAGTGCTCCAGATCTGGCCCCAACCGCCTCACGACGCCAATCACCGCAAGCACAAGTGAGAGCATGGCCATCACTAAACCGACGAGGATGAGTACGGTGGTGTTAGCGCCCGGGGCAAAGGTGAGCGCTACCGCGGCAGCTGCCCAAAACGGCGACCAATAGGCCCCCATAGAGTAGGTCCGCGACAATAAGAGCGCATTGGGAATGCTCAACTTGGTCCCGCGAGCTAGACGGTCTCCGATGAGGTTAACCGCGCTGAGGTTAATGACGCTCCCGAGAAAATGAGAGATTACTGCTGTTCGAAACACCGCCGGGATTCCGCTGAGCCGGGGTGGGCCTCCCTCTTCTGGATTAGCCACAATCGACACGAACGACACCGCAAGGATCATTGCCACGATTTCCTGGTTGATCGAAAAAACGGCGCCAAACGTCGGAAGGTTACCGCGTAGGACCCCCCAGACCGCTAACACGACCCCCAGACCAGCAAGGACGGTAATACTGATTTTTTGGCCCCTCCCGAGCAAGGGGAAGCCGAGGAAAATGACGAAGAGGAGCAGTATCCCGCCTATCGGCCGCAGCCAAGGAAGAAAAACTGAGAGAACGACCGACGCAATCAGTAACACCATCACAATTGACAGCCAACGAGTTCCTCGCTCAGCTAATGGAGATCCCTCGTCGGTCACGTGCGATTCTCTCCGCCTGCCGGAAGCAACGATGACCTCTCCAGCCAGCGTTCCTTCATTACTGTCACACTAAATGGTCGAGAATCGGTCGGAGTGAGGATTTCTCCTCGAGACCGATCCCTGGGCGAGAAGGCAGCCCGACATAACCATCGACAACATCGATTCCGTCGGCAAAACCTCCGAAAGGTTCGAAAATGCCTGGGTAGGATTCCGATCCGCCCAAACCGCACGCAGCCGCTATCGCCAAGTTGAACTGATGGCCACCG
>Ga0075118_10001329_pt1 | contig 17861 bp, 14 predicted proteins | sample AntAceMetag02UKE_FD_69794 | JGI IMG/M metagenome (GOLD analysis project Ga0075118, IMG submission 69794) | Saline lake microbial communities from Ace Lake, Antarctica - Antarctic Ace Lake Metagenome 02UKE | ecosystem: Environmental > Aquatic > Non-marine Saline and Alkaline > Saline | place...
CTACTCTCAGTGATTGGTAGCTTTCAGTTATTCGAGCTGAGCTACATCATGCTGAATGATAGTGCCGGCCCCGATAATCGAGGTCTCACCATCGTCATGTATCTTTATCAAACTGGTTTCGAAGCCGGTGACCTCGGTTACGCCAGCAGTATCGGTTGGGTGCTCGCGATCATGTTAATCACCATTGCCTTAATCCAACGCCGCATCCTTAAGCGGCACGAAGAACGTTGAGCCATGGAAAATAGAAAAGCAGCTGCCAATGCGATCGTTTACACCCTACTCGTGGTGTTTGCCATCATCACGCTGATCCCCTTCGCGCACATGCTCGCAGGTGCGCTCAAGACTAAGTTCGATTACGCGACTACACTCTTCCTCCCGGCTGGTGACGGGTTTCTCGGCATCGGTTGGGATCGCATCACATTGGACAACTTTCGGCGACTGTTTGGCGAATTAGCGATCGGGCGAGCGATGCTTAACTCGCTTTTCCTCTCTTCGGTGCACGCGATTCTGACCGTGCTCTTCTGTTCCATGGGTGGATATGCTCTATCCAAACTACGATTTAAGGGCCGCGAATTCGTCACCACCCTCGTGCTCACCGCTCTGATCATTCCCGGCCCTCTCCTCCTGGCACCGGGATTTCAGCTTCTCTACCAGCTCGGCCTGCTCAACACCTACACTGGCCTGTTGTTGCCCGGACTTACTCCAGCGTTTGGCGTTTTCCTCTTTCGGCAAGCCATGCTCAACGGCGTGCCCAACGAACTCATCGAAGCCGCCCGGATCGATGGAGCCGGCGAAGCCCGGATTTTCTTCGAATTAGTGCTCCCGCTCGTCCGCCCGATGATGGGCGCATTCCTCATGATCAGCTTCATGGGCACCTGGAATAACTTCATCAATCCCCAGATCGTGCTCCAATCGCCCGACCTGCATCCTCTCTCTGTCGCCCTGAATAATCTTAAGGGCCTCTACGGAACCGATTATGCCCTCATCATGGCGGGCACCATCGTCTCCATCTCACCGGTCATGTGCATCTTCCTGCTCCTCCAACGTGAGTTTATCGCCGGTCTGACCGGCGGCGCCGTCAAAGGTTAGACCCTTCACGCAGGCGAATTCTTCTATACATTTCCTCGAAGGAAATGGACGCGTTGATGTAGATATCGTGCTTCGGTGATCTTTCTTTGTTCGTAAAACAACTCCACATTACTCCTATGAAACTCCCCGAAGATCAGGCCAATCAACCCGTCGATAAAACCACCATCGCCACGCAAAGTCTCTCCGGCCAACGCGAAGCCGCCGTCGAACGGCGCGCCAAGTATCCCTTCCGCTTTCCGGTCGATCGCCGCCAACTCGGCGGCAAGTTCACTGTGGCCGAAAATAGCCGACGGCTCATCCGCTTTTTCTATCTCGAACGACGCCTCATGCACGCCCTAGGTTCTTGGACCCTCACGATTCCTGAATACGAAGTGAAGCTCGAGACCGGCCGCCACATCTTCTACCATGCCGATGCCGCCCGGGCACTCCGCGAACGTCTCACCGAGCAAGAGATGCGCCCCAAGGCCATCGACGCTCATCGCGATGAAGAAGTAGATCGGTTCATCGACGAAATGCTGAGCGCACACTCACCCGCCGAACTGCTGGTCGGTGTTCATCAAGTTTTGGGTAAGGCCATCGCCACAACTTATCGCCACCATATCGATGATACCGATCAAGTCACCGATGTGCCCACAATTCGCTGCCTTCGCCGTATTCTCACCGATTACGAACCCATGCTCGAATGGGTCGACGAAGCAGTAGACGCCTACATCGCGGGCGGAGAAGACGAGGCGCGACTCTCGACATGGCGTTGGCATCTCTCACGCCTTCTCGCCTCTATCGGCGGAGTGACCGGCGCCGACCCACGAGGCGAGGCTCCGACACCTTTACGCATCGACGAAAAACCCTACGAACGTGGTGTCATTCCCATGCGCGATGTTCGCTTTGATACCTTTAAGCACACTGGTGACTACGACGCTGCTGACGGTGAAGAAAAACGCTACGACAAAGACTCCTACGAATCTCTACGTCTCCGCTTCATCCGCACTCAACGCGATGAGGTCGACGCAATCGAAGCCTTTGGCACCTTCGTGTGGGATATTCGCTTCAAGGATTTTGATGCAGAATACGATCTCGCCCGCATCACCTGGGATGAAGCTCGCCACACCGAGATTGGCCACCGTGCCATGCTCGCTTCGGGCTACGATCCATTCGAGCTACGCAATCGACTCACTAGTTCCACCTGTCGTGGCCCCATGGAACCCGCGTTTGCCATGGCCGAGATCAATCTCTTCGGCGAAGTGGGCGTGCTCAAGACCATCAACGAGCTCATCGATACAGCCGCAGATCGGAACGACGAACTCCTGCGGCACATTTCCGACTACATCCGTGCCGATGAACGCACTCATGTGCGCAAAGGCACGCGCATCCTCGATATCATGACCAATCTCAACGCGAAGGACCTCGAGTTGCGCACCCGCGAACTCTTTACCGAGTGTCTCGTCAGTCTGGGAGCCATCAAGAAGGACATCGATATGCAAACCCTCACCCGCGAGGAAATCGAGCATCTCGTCGGCGAGTAAACGTGTTCCTCAAGTCAGGCGTCTAAACCCTTGGTCCGCCTCACGGTGCTTTAGTTTGGAGCGGACACCTTCTGAGGCCAATGCCGAGGCGATGTTCGCGAACACCTGATCCACCGCGGTGAGGTAATCCTCCGTCGCGGCCAAAGTATGCGCCGCGCAGGGGTAAAAACCCGCGCCCGCCAGGTAGCCCAATTCCAGCATTTCCTGCGTGAACAGTGTGCGTGTAGCATTGGCGTCCTCACCGGGACCAAAATGCAGGGCACACAAATTTCCGCCACCGTGCACCGTAAACGGCAGTCCGTGCCGTTGGGCCAAATCACGCCAGCCCTGCATCACCTTCGCGGCCACCGCCTCGATCTGAGGCCAGGGCTGTTGGCGTTCAAATTCCATCAGGGTGGCCAGACCAGCGGTCGATCCGATCCCCTCGGTCCAACTCGTGCTGGAAACAAAAGCCCGTTGAGCTCCTTCCATCACCTCAGCACGACCGATCACCGCGCCAATCGGATAGCCGTTGCCCAAGGCCTTGGCGAAAACTGCGATATCCGGGTTCACTCCGAGTCGCAGATGACTGCCGCCAAAATTTGCCCGAAACCCATTAGTAATCTCATCGTGGATCAGCACCGTGCCATTGCGATCAGCTATGGCGCGCACATTTTCGAGAAACCCATCCTTGGGCAAATCGTGTCGCATCGGCTCCATCACGATGGCGGCCAGTTTCGCCCCGTGTTGCGCGACAATGGCTTCGAGTTCCGCGATCTGGTTGTAACGAAACGTGAAAGTCGTGCCTGTCAGCTCCACCGGAACACCCGCCGGTTCCAAGCCTGGCATCAGGTGACCGCCCAAGGCGTCGGCCCCCGTGAGGTTGGCCGACAAATACCAGTCGGTCCAACCATGGTAACCACACACCGCCACGACCGAACGTCCCGTGATTGCCCGGGCGATCCTCACCGCCACCGCCATGGCTTCACCGCCAGCCCGAGTGAACCGAGCCTGTTGTGCCCATGGATGCAACGAAACTAGCTTTTCAGCCAACTCCACTTCTTCCGGCGCATTCAAGGTGGTGGTCGATCCCTTGCGAATACGGCCGATCACAGCCTCATCCACCGCATCGCAGCCGTATCCCAGCAGACACGCTCCGATCCCCATCGTGGAAAAATCCTGGAAATTCCGACCATCTAAATCAGTGAGTGAGATCCCCTTGGCCGATTGAAAATAGGCGGGCCATAATTCAGGGGCATACATCTCCGGCCGTTTGCTCAACAATTGCGTGCCGCCCGGAATCAATACCTTGCCCCGTTGGTAGAGCTCTTGAGTGCGATTGCCTTGGCCTGATGAATTCTTGCTCATGGTAGGGATTTTAATGCCGACGCTTGAAGGACTGGCTCTGGGTGATGGTGCTGGCCAAATATTCCTCCGTCTCGTCCGCGGCAAAGCGGGAGGGCAAAAAGGCCGTCAGATCGATAGAGGTCGTTCCTTGGGTCGCGTATTCCGCCAGAAACAGACCCATGGCCGGGTTGTAGCTAAATCCACCCGAGTGAAAGCAACAACCGACCAACAACCCTTCCACTCCAGGCATCGGTCCCAGAATCGGTTCCCCATCAAGTGAAAACGACAATAGGCCCACCTTCACGGTTTCCCAACTCAGTTTTTCAATACCGGGGTAAAATCCGGCAAACCGATCCACCGCAGGTGCCACCAAGTCCCATGGTTCAGCCAACGTCTCCATCCGATAACCAAATTCCTGCACCTTCAGATCCGGCACGTTCGGGGTCTCGATTCCCAACAATAATCGATTACCCGCTGCGGGACGGATGTAGCCGAGATAAGGGTCGCCATTGACGGGTGGAAATGAGCTGGGCTCCGGCAATGGGGAGGAAACGAAACGCTGGTGCACAAAAGTTTTGGCGGGCACCATCAATCCCGCTGTCGCCAGCAAGGGAAGGATCCAAGCGTAGCTGGCCACCACCACCGTGTCTGCGGTCAGGTTTTCGTTCTCGGTGCGCACTCCGGTGATTCGATCACCCAATCGCCGGAGTTCATGCACGGTCACATGCTCCCGAATTTCCACCCCGAGTTCACGCACCCTTTTCGCCAGAGCTGCTAAATAGTCGGCCGGTTCACTGTAACCGCCCAACGGATCGTGCAGTCCCAGATAGTCATCGGGTGGATTCAGCTGGGGCCAGCGGGTCTTGATCTGCTGGGCCGACAAAATTTGATATGGTGCATCCAACCGGTCATAAAGCGGCAACAGAGCGGCTCTCGTTGGCCACAACTCCGGACTGAATATGTTCAAGCAACCATGTTCGTTGTGATAGGTATAATCCGGTAACTCCCCGCTCAAATGCCGAAACCACTTCGTCGCCAACTTGCGGGCCTGCACGCCGGTTTCGGTCCAAAGGAGCGCACAGGTAATACCTCCAGCCCGACTGCTGGACCCGTTGCCAATCGGCCCCTGTTCGAGCACAATGATGCGCCCCGCTTTGAGTCGCGCCAGATGGTAAGCCGTGGAGAGCCCGGTCACACCTGCACCGATAATAATAATGGTTTTCATGGTAGTGAAGCGTTCACGTCAGGGTCGAATCCACCGTCATAATACTCGGGCACCTTTGCGCCCATAATCTACTGTCCTTCCTTTGGGTGGATCAATCATTGCGGCCAGTTGAGGTTTCGATAGATGCTGCCCACCGACTTTCGCATAGGTCAAGAAACCAATCCCATTGAAAGCAAAGCCGCGCTTGCGACCTCACGGGAAACGCCCCTAACTGGAGGGAAATCCATGGCCACCACTGTATTTACCATCGCCAATCAAAAAGGCGGCGTCGGCAAGACCACCACCGCTGTTAATCTCGCGGCCGCTCTCGCGGAACAGAAAATCCACACCCTGCTGATCGATCTCGATCCGCAGGCCAATGCGACCAGCGCAATCGGCATCGAGAAAACCGAAGGGCGTAGCCTCTACGGTCCCCTGCATGGCGATGGCACCGCCATCGAGATGATCACGCCCACGAGCATTGAACATCTCGCACTCATTCCCTCCGAAGAAGACCTTGCGGCGGCGGAGATCGAACTCGCTCAGACGGAAAACTATTTAATGAAATTACGCGAAATCCTCGAGCCACTCCGCGCATCCAATGGCTACCGTGCCATCATCATCGATTGCCCCCCTGCTCTTGGCATGCTCTCGATGAACAGCCTCGCGGCGGCTGATCACCTCCTGATTACCCTTCAATGCGAATACATGGCGCTGGAAGGCCTTGGCCAGATTCTCCGCAACGTCGAACGACTCAAAACTGCCGGTATCAATGCCGACCTCGAACTGGGTGGAGTAATCATGACGATGTTTGACGGTCGCACCAATCTCTCCCGTCAAGTCGTCGATGAAGTGAAAGAACACCTGCCAGAGAAAATCTTCTCCACCGTGATCCCGCGCACAGTGCGGCTCAGCGAAGCTCCTAGTTTCGGGAAGACGATTTTCGATTACGATCCCTCCGGAGTCGGATCGACCGCCTATCGCGATCTCGGCCAGGAAGTCATCCAAAGATTCGCCCTCAAGTAGGCCATGCTAGGCACGCTCAACAAGTATCGGCACGTCTTCCTCGTCGGCCTGCAGAGCAACATCGTCTATCGATGGAATTTCGCGCTGCGCGGGTTCATTTCCCTTTTCCATCTGATTGTTGTCTTCACCCTTTGGACTGCCGCTTATCAGGGATCCACGGAGATCGGCGGATTCAATGTGCAACAGACCATGACGTATTTCGTCATGCTCCTAGTGCTGCAATTTTTCATCGGCGCGTTCAACGAAGACTACGAAATAAGCGAGGAGATCAGAAACGGGCTCATCAATCAGTTCCTGCTCAAACCGATCAACTATTTCACCTATCGGTTCACCATCTATATTGCGGCGCGCGTGGTTTCCGGACTCCTCATCCTCGTCCCGCTTTTGATCGCCTTCCCCTTCATCAAAGACTACCTCACTTTCCCTGATGAACTCTGGCGGATCGCTCTGGGGCTTCCCTCCATCCTCCTAGCCGGCCTTATCCAATTCAGCATCGCTTACTGCTTCGGCATGCTGACTTTCTGGTTTCTGGAAATCCAAGGTTTCGTCATTCTTTCACTCGCCCTCGAAACCTTGCTGGGCGGGCAAATGTTTCCCCTCGATCTGATGCCCGACTGGGTTTTCAAGATCTCTCAGTGTCTGCCCTTTTACTATCAGATGTATTTTCCGGCCGCAGTGCTCACCGGGCGCATTGATCAAGCTCTCGCGATCCAAGGACTCATCGTGCAGATTGGCTGGGTCGTCCTTCTCTTGGGCCTCAATTGTTTTCTCTGGAGCCGCGGCCTGCGACGCCACACCGCCGTCGGAGGCTAATCGATCATGCTTTATTATCTCAACATCTGGCTCGCCAGTGTGCGCTACTCCGTCGTGCGCACCATGATGTTTCGTTTCGATTTCATCCTCTGGTCTACGGTCGAATTTTTCTGGATGTCAGTAAACCTCCTGCTCGTCACCGTGATTTACACGCACACCGATGATATCGCGGGCTGGAGCAAATATGAGATGATGCTTCTCGTGGGCACGGCCATGCTCATCCAGCGATTCCTAATGGGATTTTTCTGGAGCAGTCTCTTCGAAATGGGGCGCAATGTGCGCACGGGCAATTTCGACTTCTTTCTGGCTCAGCCTGGTAACATCATGTTCATGGCCACCACGAGAAAGCTCGATCTCGATGGGCTGATCAACTCAGTCGTCGCCGGTGGAGTCGTGATTTATTCGGCGATGCAACTTGGTCTCCAGCCCTCACTCACTGATGTGATTCTTTACGCTCTCATGGTCGCGTGCGCAGTCATGATTCACTACAGCGCGATGGTAATCATCACCTCCCTTTCGTTTTGGATCACGAACACTCAAGGTCTCGAATCCGGCTATTTCACCTTATTCGAATTTTCGCGCCTCCCCCGCCAAGCTTTCAAAGGCATCACTCGTTTCGTCTTCGTGTGGGCCCTACCCGTCGTCGTTGTGACGAATATACCGGCGGAAATCTTAATTCACGGTTTCAACTTCACCGATACGCTCTGGTTCGCCGGCGTGACGGTATTTTGGTTTGGACTCGCCGTGATCATTTTTCACCGCGGCATTCGCCGCTACTCCAGCGCCAGCTCATGAACACTGCACTGCAAACTCTTCAGCAAGATATCGGCCACACCTTTAAATCTGCCGAGCTCCTCAAACTTGCCGTCACGCATCCCTCTCTCACCAACGAAGATGAGAACATCACTGAGTCCAATCAGCGGCTCGAGTTTCTCGGAGATGCCGTCCTCCAGCTCGTTCTAACCAGTGAAATCTACCAGCTCTATCCCAAGGAACGTGAAGGCGTGCTCAGCCAACGTCGCGCCGCTCTAACCAAAGGCTCATTTCTTAGTGATCTCGCTCGGGAAATCAATTTGGATGCCTGTCTGTTTCTCGGCAAAAGCGAAGAAGACAGCGGCGGCCGGACTCGCGACTCCGCCTTGGAAGATGCCTTCGAAGCACTCATCGCTGCAGTCTATCTCGATGCGGGAATTGAAACGGCCACAACGATCATTCGTAAAATCTACGGTCCCTTCGCTGATCGGCTCGCTGCTCGTGGTCAGATTGAAAACCCGAAGGGCCATTTGCAGGAAAAAGTGCAACCTATCCACGGGAACAATGCTCTGCGCTACGCCATCACCTCAACCAGCGGGCAGGATCACGCCAAAGTCTACACGGTGACGCTTTATTTCGGTGAGGAAGCACTCGCGACCGGCAACGGTTCTTCGAAGAAAACAGCCGAAGAATCCGCCGCGCGAGTTGCCTTGGATTCATGGGAAGTGCCTCCCAAGGCATAATCCATAAGGTCGCCTCGCTCGTCGGTTCCACGCATGAACACCGCAACTTCAGCTCGTTATTCGTATTCCGGCATCTGTCCGGCCGCGAGCGGTTGCACCCTCACCGAATTGATCCAGCGCCACGCGGCTCCGGTCTGGGTCGTCGTCACTGCGGATCTAAAAACTGCGGAGCACCTCGCCGAAGACCTTCAGCTCTTCCACCGCGCGTCAGAAAATTCCGCTACGCACCAAGTCTTGGCGTTTCCCGAATCCATGCCGGATTCCCGCGACATGCGCGAAGCCTTCAATGCTTCCAGCGATCGCCTCACCGCGCTCTCTCAACTTCGCGCCAGACGACATGTCACCCAAGCACCGGACACGCTCATCGTCGTCACGACCCCAGCCGCACTGCTTCAGTCGGTGCCTTCTTTAGAAGACTTCACTACCAACGAACTGAAGCTGACCAAGGGCCAGACCCAATCTTTCAACGGCTTGTTGGAGCAACTCCAAGCACTTGATTACGATGCTGAAGCCGTGTGCGAAGCGCCGGGCCATTATGCGATTCGTGGTGGCATCATCGACGTCTATCCCGTCACAGCGAATGAACCCTATCGGCTTGATTTCTTCGGCGATGAAATCGAAGACATCCGCACCTTCGATCCCGTCAATCAACGCTCCGGCGCCCACGTTAACGAAATCACCATCGGGGCGACACCCCGCGTGCGACTCGCGGATTCCAAAACTGGGCTGGCCGACTATCTGCCATCCAGCGCGGCGCTCGTTTTTATGGAGCCCGCCTCACTCGAAGAAGAATTCAGTGCATTCGCACGCGAGGAAACGGATACTCAACGGCTGCAATCACTTCGCACCAAATGCCGTCTGCACTTTGGCCTGTCTGACATCGATGAAGCCAGTGCCCTTTTCCATGACGCGACGAGCGAGCAAACCTGGGACACCGAAAGCCTCGCGCATCACCGTCGTTACCCCGACGAAGCCCTCGTCGCTCAGGAACGGCTACATGTCGAATCAGAGGCGCGAGCTGAATTTCTGCAGCAACTCATCATTTGGCGAAAAGCGGGTTTCGGCATCGCCATCGTCGCTTCCAAGGATGGCGAACAGAAGCGCATCCAAGAGATTCTCAGCGAAGAAGGTCTGCTCAAAAAAATCACTCCGCATTTTCTGCTCGGTTCAATCAACGAAGGTTTCCGCATCACCTTTCGGGATGCGGCCACCAAGATAAAGTGGAAGCAGGGTCCGGGTATGCGTGGACTGGTTGTCGTCACCGAAACTGAAATCTTCGGCCGTCAAAGACAACGCCGCCCTTCCGTCAATCCTCGCGCGATTGCGCAGCGCGCGCAGATCGATCAGCTGCTCGATTTTTCTGAACTCGCAGAAGGCGATTTCGTGGTTCACTTGCAGCACGGCATTGCGCTTTACCGTGGGTTGACCAAGCTCGATACCGCCCAAGGCATCAAGGAAGTCATCTCCCTTGAATTCGATGACCAAGTCACTCTCCACGTGCCGTTGCAGGAATCGCATCTGGTCAGCCGATATGTCGGACTCAGCAAGACGCGACCTCAGCTCGGTCGCATCGGTTCAGGACGCTGGGAAAAAGCCCGCAAAGCCGCCGAACGCTCCACGCTCGATCTCGCTGCAGAGCTCCTGCGGATTCATGCCACGCGTGAAGCTCAGCCCGGATTTGCGTTTCCCGAAGACAACACTTGGCAGAAAGAATTCGAGTCGTCCTTTCCTTACACCGAAACTCGTGATCAACATCGCGCCATCGAAGAATCGAAGAGCGACATGGAGCTCACCCGCCCGATGGATCGTCTCATCTGCGGCGATGTCGGCTTTGGTAAAACCGAAGTCGCCATCCGCGCTGCCTTCAAAGCGGTGCAAGGAGGCAAGCAAGTCGCTATCCTCGTGCCGACGACTGTGCTGGCTCAACAGCACTTAAACTCGTTCCGCGAACGCATGGCCGGTTACCCGTTGGCCATCGAGATGGTCAGTCGCTTTCGCACCCGCCAAGAGCAGAAGAAGATTCTCGCCGCGGTCACCGCTGGCCAAGTGGACATCTTGATCGGCACGCATCGCCTGCTCCAAAAGGATGTGATCTTCAAAGATCTCGGCCTAGTAGTCGTCGATGAAGAACAACGCTTCGGCGTGAAACATAAAGAGCGGCTCAAGGCCATGCGGTCGATGATCGACGTGCTCTCGATGAGCGCCACGCCCATCCCACGAACACTTTATATGGCGCTGACTGGCGCGCGCGACTTAAGCGTGATTGAAACGGCGCCGAGCAATCGCCATCCGATCCAGACCATCGTCAAAACCTACGACGAGAAAATTGTCACCGATGCGATTCACCACGAGATCCGTCGCGGCGGACAAGTGTTCTACCTACACAATCGTGTCCTGACAATTGAAGCCGTCGCCGCACGTTTACGAGAGCTTCTGCCCGACGTTTCCATCGCGGTCGGCCACGGACAAATGGAAGGCGATGATCTAGAACGCGTGATGACGGATTTCGTCGCGGGCCAACAACAAGTGCTCGTGTGCACGACCATCATTGAGAGCGGCCTCGATATCCCCAACTGCAACACCATCATCATCGAAGGTGCAGATCGCTTCGGTCTCTCGCAGCTCTACCAACTTCGAGGCCGGGTCGGACGGTTTAAACATCAAGCTTACGCCTATCTGCTGCTGCATCGGCACACCAAGTTGCTCGAAGTCGCGCGTCATCGACTCACCGCCATGCGTCAGCACAACCAATTGGGCGCTGGTTTTCGAATCGCCATGCGCGATTTGGAATTGCGCGGCGCGGGCAATCTCCTCGGCTCGGAACAAAGCGGGCACATCGTCGGCGTGGGCTTCGAACTCTACTGTCAGCTGTTGCGACAATCCGTGGCTCGCCTGAAGGGTGATAAGTTGGCCGCGACCGTCCGCGCTTCGGTAAAAATCGATTTCGTTCACGTCGGTGAAGGCGGTGGAGAACAGGCCGCGCGACGTAATCGCTACGAAGATGGTTACACGGTGCTCAAAGATTTGGAGGATAATCCTTCGTCCAAACTCCCCGTCATTCAGGCGCGCATCCCCACGAAGTATCTGAGCGAGACACGATTGCGCATCGATTGCTATCGACGACTCGCCCTCGCAGATTCTCCGGACGCGTTGAAAGAAATCACCGAAGATCTCCGGGATCGCTTCGGAGCCTATGGCCAGGAACTCAAGGCGCTCATCACAATCACTGAAATTCGTATCCGGGCGGAACAAAAGGGGTTACTTTCAGTCGAAACACAGGCCAGCCGCCTGAAGTGTTTGCGAAACAGCGGTCGCCGGGACGATTGGGTGCAAATAGGCGCCCGCTTTCCAAGGTTGACCGCCTCCAAGCCACTCCTACGGTTGCGCGAGATTATCACCTTTTTAAATAACCTGCCCAATCCATGACGTTTAGTCGTTGCGCCACCCTCGCCCTCACTCTCCTCGGACTTTCCACCAGCGGATATTCCCAAGCTACCTCGGTTGCCGATGATGGCCTCAATATGCGCTTTGTGAACGGTGTCGCCGCCGTCGTAGAAGACAAAGTCATCACGGTTGACGATATTCGTAAGGAAATCGCACCACTACTCCCTCAATTGCAGCGCGATGCCCGCAATGAGGAGGATTTCAACAAGCGTCTCGAAAGCGTGCAGGACAGTATCATTCAAGAGCTGATCGACCGCGTGCTCATCATCAATGAATTCCGTAAAGACGAGAAGAGGCAGATTCCTCCTGGTTTTATCGATAGCCGAATCGCTGATATTCAATCTGGTGAATTTGAAAACGATCGCTCCAAGTTCCTCGCCTATCTGCGCAGTCGCGGCACCACCCTCCGCCAATATCGCACTGAGGTAGAAGACGACATCATTTATACTTACATGCGCCAGCAACAGCGTAAATCTCAGAGCATCGTTAGCCCTGTTCGCATGGAGACCTACTACGAAGAAAACAAAGAACGCTTCCAGCAAGAGGACAGCGTGCATCTGCGTCTCATCCAACTCAACCGGGCCTCCGATGAGTCCGAGGCTCAATTGCTCACTCGCGCGATGGAAGTGATTAACCGGTTCCAACGCGGAGAAGATTTTTCTGATTTGGCTAAGGAATACAGCGAAGATTCCCGTCGTTCCAAAGGTGGTGACTGGGGTTGGCAGAAACGCTCCGACCTGAAGAAAGAATTCAGCTCCCCACTGTTTAATCTCGATAAAGGAGATATTACCGATCCCGTCCTCATGCCCGAGGGATGTTTCCTCCTCTACGCCGAGGATCGGAAATACGCGGGCATCCAACCGATCGACGAAGTGCGTGATACGATTGAACGCATTCTCATTCAACGCATGAGTAGCGTGAGTGAAGAACGCTGGCTCGAGCGGCTCCGGCGCAACGGCTACGTAAAGCACTACTGAGTCGCCGGGAGTTCTAAGTCTCCCACGCAATTCAGATCAGTTCACTTAGAACCACCTCAAGAGACGGTCTAGATGTCTGTAGGAGTTACGTCTTCGAGGGGCTCACGAACGTTTTCGCACTCTGCGACATCGGCCCATTGCCCCTGCGGGCGGGCCCAATCGACCGCATTAGCAATCACGCGGCGCACATTCTTATCGAAGTAGGTCGGGTAAGTTTCATGCCCGGGACGGAAGTAGAAAATTTTGCCATTGCCCCGCTGCCAGCAGCAGCCGCTGCGGAACACTTCGCCGCCTTCAAACCAGGAGATAAAGATCTGTTCATCAGGTGTGGGGATTCCAAACGGTTCTCCATACATTTCCTCTTGAGCGATTTCAAAGTGTCGCTCCAGCCCCTGGGCAATCGGGTGACCAGGATTGCAAACCCAGATCCGCTCGCGTTCGCCAATTTCGCGCCAGGTCAACGAACAACTGGTGCCCAGAAGACGCTTAAAGATTTTCGCGAAATGTCCGGAGTGTAACACGATCAGCCCCATGCCCTGCAGCACTCGCTGCTGCACTCGATCGACGATCCGATCCTCGACGTCACCATGCGCGCAGTGTCCCCACCAAACCAAAACATCCGTCTCCGCCAGACGTTCCTCGCTCAGTCCGTGATCAGGTTCCTGCAAAGTCGCGGTCGATACCTCCGCGTGGGCCAACAACTCGCTGATTCCCTCTCCGATCACAGTATGCATGCCATCAGGATAGATTTCCGCGACAGCGGGCATCTTGTGCTCATGGACATTCTCTCCCCAAACAACAACGCGTAATGGTTTCATGAAGAGAGGATTTGCAGTTTTGGTTAATCAGGGCCAGAAACAAAATCACTATGACCCAACCGGTCATCTATCCTGAAAATCGCCTACAGAGCACAGTCATCTCTGAACGCCCTCAAGAACGCATGCTGCGAGTAGGTGCGGCCGGGCTCAGTGATACCGAATTACTCGCCATGCTCCTCCGCAGTGGCACTCGTGGCATGGATGTTCTGTCTCTGGCCGGAAATCTGATTAAAGAAGCGGGGTCGCTCGCTGGCTTGATCGGATGGCAAGTCGAGGATTACCGTAAGCTCAAAGGTATTGGCCCAATCAAGGCGCTCCAACTCGTCACGGTGATGGAAGTCGCGCGACGCGTTCTCATGCAGGAAAAAGGCGACTCTCCCCTGCTCAACCAAGCCGATCTTGTCGCCGAATACCTGCGCCCAATCGCTCAGGGTCTGGCCGTTGAGAAATTCTGGGTGCTTTCCCTGAATCGACGAAATTGCCTCATCAAATGCACGGAGGTGTCCTCGGGCACGGCCACCGCGGCCCTCGCCCACCCACGCGAGGTATTTCGCGTCGCAATCAATCAGTCCGCCACCGCGATTATTTGCGCACACAATCATCCGTCAGGCGATCCCGCTCCGAGCGCAGCAGACATCAAAATCACCCGTCAACTCAGAGATGCAGCGAGCACGGTAGGTATCGAACTCCACGATCATGTCATTCTTGGACGCCCTGAAACTGATCCAAACTCACTGGGCTACTATAGCTTCCGTGAAGCTGGGGTTATATAGATGCATTTTGCCCCAATGACTTGTTGAACAAACCCTCGGACGTATTTAGCCTCATTCCATGCCTTCCACACGGCAAATGACTGAACGTAGCAAGTCGGTTGTTTCACGTCTGAAACAATCACAGGTCTACCGTGATTACGAAAAAGCCTTCGGCGAAACCATGGGGCTCCCCCTCAATCTTCGCCCTCTGGAAGCTTTTGACCTGCCTCATCATGGATCACCGCAGGAAAACCCGTTTTGTGCTCTCATGGCGCAAACAAATCAAACCTGCTCGGCCTGCCTCCAGCTCCAGAGTAAAATAGAAGAGGAAGCCCAAATGGAGCCCAAGACTCTCAAGTGTTTTGCCGGTCTTTGTGATTCTGCGGTTCCCATTCGAGTCGGTGACGGCTTAGTAGCGTTCCTGCAAACAGGACAAATCCTGCTGCACAAACCCACTAAACGTGAGTTCACCCGCACTACCCGACAAATTCTCAAGTGGGGCACCGAAGTAGATTTAAAGCGTTTAGAAGAAGCTTACTTCCAGACCCGCGTGCTCACCAAAGAGCAATATAACGCTATCCTGAAGCTGCTCACCATATTTGCCCAGCACCTCTCCACTCTTAGCACGCAGCTTCTGGTTCGCGAACAAGAATCCGAATCACCAGCCGTCAGCCGAGCACGCGTATATATTAGTAAACATCAGGATGAAGAAATTTCGCTCAATGAGGTCTCGAAAGCCGTCAACATGAGCGCGTTTTATTTCTGCAAGACGTTTAAGAAATCCACCGGGATGACCTTCACTGACTACTTGTCACGAGTGAGAGTGGAAAAAGTGAAAAATCTGCTCCTCAATCCCCATAAACGGATCAGCGAAGTGGCCTACGCCACCGGTTTCCAATCTCTCTCCCAGTTCAACCGTGTCTTTCGTAAGATCACCGGAGAATCGCCGACTATTTATCGTGAGCGAGCACTCGCCGCCCAATGACATTGCGGCTCAGCAGCCCCAGGTTCCAACTGGCAAACAGAGCACAATAGATCGATTTCCTGCACACGCAGATGATGAAGCACGTGATGGAGCTCCTTCAGAGACTTACTCCGCTCAGTCATGGATAAGTCCGGGACTGTTCTGAGTGCCCTTAGCATCCCTTCAGTCATCGCCATTTCTCCCATCGCGAAAAAATCCAGCATTGGATTAAGCGCACAGGGACAAACGGGCTCTTTCATCTCAAAATTTTCCGGTATGCGGTGGAAGTGTAGCCGTTCTAAAACCTCATCGCAGGTCTCCGGAATCTTATGGGTCAGTATCTCAGGGTTCGCGAGGGGCGAGCGATGGGGACGAGCGCGCAGCAATATTTCCCATCGGTTACATATTGATCTGCGTTGGGCACGAATGGCCCGAATAACTGTCCCTAGCATTACAACATCATACTCGTTTTCCACTCCTGCCCTCTTCGCATCGATTGCTAAAGCATGTGCATCTTTTGGCGCATCTTTTGATCAATAGCAAAATATGCACAGCGCTCGGCAAGCTCTGCGGAGCAGAATTACCCTCATTTTCCTATCCTAATTGTTTATGTCTGTCATCCCACTCACATTGACCATCAGCCTATGCCTGGTTTTCACCTTTATCGTCTTCTTTTTGAAGGAAACCTCGCGTCGACGTTTCAGTAGCATCGAGCGTGAATCTCTCCTCCCGTTAGCCGAAGAAACCCCACGCCTGGCTGGCGGTGCTTCCCACCACGACAACCACAAAGAAGACTGTGGTTGCCGCACCGGTAAACGCGCCCCTTGCACTGGTTGCCTCAAAGGGCACGCCCACTCTCACAGCTGATCCGATATCCTGATCATTTATCCATGACCGAACAAAAAGTAACTATCGAGTATAACGACCGGATCGTCCGGCACTTCATACTCGCCACCGTCATATGGGGTGCCGTGGGCATGCTCGTCGGACTGCTCATTGCCTCACAATTAAACTTTTGGAGGCTCAACTTTGATCTTCCTTGGCTGACCTTCGGTCGCCTGCGCCCGCTCCATACCAACGCGGTCATCTTTGCCTTTGTGGGCAACATGATGTTTGCGGGTGTCTACTACTCGACCCAGCGCCTCGTCAAAGCGCGCCTCGCGAGCGATTTTCTCTCCAACCTTCACTTTTGGGGTTGGCAGCTGATCATCGTGGCAGCGGCTATCACCCTGCCCCTAGGCTTCTCCCGAAGTAAGGAATACGCTGAGCTCATCTGGCCCATCAACATCGCGGTCGCCTTCATCTGGGTCGTCTTTGCGGTCAACTTTTTCTGGACCCTCGCCAAGCGAAACGAGAAGGCCCTCTACGTCGCGCTCTGGTTCTACATCGCGACCATCGTCACTGTGGCGATGCTCTACATCGTAAATCACCTTTCGATTCCTACGAGTCTGCTGCACAGCTACCCGATCTTCGGCGGCGTTCAGGATGCGCTCGTGCAATGGTGGTATGGGCACAACGCCGTAGCGTTCTTCCTCACCACTCCGATCCTCGGCATCATGTATTACTTCATGCCGAAAGCGGCGGAGAGACCGGTCTATTCTTATCGTCTCTCGATCGTCCACTTCTGGTCATTGGTCTTCATTTACATCTGGGCTGGGCCCCATCACCTGCTCAACACCGCATTGCCTGATTGGCTGCAAACCATGGGGATGACTTTCTCCCTCATGCTTTGGGCTCCTTCTTGGGGCGGTATGCTCAACGGTCTACTCACCCTTCGCGGAGCGTGGGACAAACTTCGCACCGAACCTGTGATCAAGTTCTACGTCGCCGCCATCACCTTCTATGGTATGGCCACGTTTGAAGGACCGCTGCTCTCGATTAAAGCCGTGAGCGGACTCGCTCATTACACTGATTGGATTATCGGTCACGTCCACGCTGGCACCCTCGGTTGGAACGGCTTTATGGCTGCCGGTATGATCTACTGGCTCCTCCCCCGCCTCTGGAACAAACCGCTTTACTCCAAGTCACTGGCTAATCTGCACTTCTGGACCGGCCTCGTCGGTATCCTCTTATACGTCGCAGCCATGTGGACCAGCGGTATTACGCAGGGCTTGATGCTCAACGCGACCACCGAAGGCGGCACCGTGCTCGCCTACCCTAACTTCCTCGATACGTTGAACTCCATCCGCTTCATGATGTTAATGCGCGTCGTCGGCGGTGGTCTCTATCTCATCGGTTGGTTCGTGCTCTGCTACAATATGTATCGCACGATAAAGGGCGCTCAGCCGGTCAATGGCACCATCGAGGTTTACATCGAGAAACCAGTTCCTTCCGAACGCCTAGGCCTCGTCCGCACGTTTATCAACGCTCCGGTGCTTCTCACTGTTTTCCTCGTGGCTTTCTCCACGCTCTGGATGATGGGAAATGGC
>Ga0075118_10001331_pt1 | contig 17842 bp, 20 predicted proteins | sample AntAceMetag02UKE_FD_69794 | JGI IMG/M metagenome (GOLD analysis project Ga0075118, IMG submission 69794) | Saline lake microbial communities from Ace Lake, Antarctica - Antarctic Ace Lake Metagenome 02UKE | ecosystem: Environmental > Aquatic > Non-marine Saline and Alkaline > Saline | place...
TGTTCTTCACCTACTTCTATGTGTCCATCACCTTTAACCCCGTTGAAGTGGCTGACAACATGAAGAAGTACGGCGGGTTCATTCCAGGCATTCGTGCCGGTGGGCCGACAGCGGAATACTTGAAGTACGTCATCGATCGACTCACAGCGCCGGGTTCAATGTACCTGGGTGCGATCGCGGTCCTTCCGGTCGTTGCTTTCAACCTCATCGGGATTGGCGACCAATTCGTCTTTGGCGGCATCAGTTTGCTGATCATGGTGGGTGTGGGTCTCGACACGGTGAAGCAGATCGACTCCCAGTTGCAGCAGCGCAACTACGAAGGATTTTTACGCTGATGCGCCTGATCGTCATGGGCCCCCCGGGGGCAGGTAAGGGCACCCAGGCCACGGTCGTGGCGGCAAATCTTGGTATTCCCCACGTGTCCACCGGTGATCTTTTTCGTGCCAATGTGGGACAGGGCAGTGAGCTGGGACTTGAAGCAAAGCGGTACATGGATGCGGGTGAGTATGTGCCCGATTCGATTACCAATGCCATGCTTCGCGACCGCATTACCCATGACGATTGTCGACCCGGATTTTTGCTCGATGGATACCCTCGCACCCTGGACCAGGTCAACGAACTAGACATGATGTTGGCCGCAAGCGGGCAGGCGCTTGATCGAACCGTTGAGTTGACCGTCGACACCGACGAGGTGGTTGAGCGCCTCCTGAAGCGGGCTCAAGACCAAGGTCGCACCGACGACACTGCTGAAGTGATTCGCCGCCGCCTGGAGGTCTACGCGGAGCAGACCGCGCCGCTGACGGCCGTGTACGAGGGCCGGGGGTTGCTGGTGCGCGTTGACGGTCTAGGCGATGTTGCTGAGGTCACCCGCCGCATTCTCGCTGCCCTCGCCAACTAGATTGATCTGACCGGTTGACACCATGTTTCGTCGTCGCGATCAGATTGAAATCAAATCCCTCGATCAACTTCAGGTCATGCGTGCCGCGGGCCTTGTGGTGGCGCACACGCTGCAGCGGGTCGCTGATCAGGTGCGCCCGGGCGTGACCACCGGGCAGCTCGACGACTGTGCAGCTGCGAGCATCGCCGAACACGGTGCGAAACCATCATTTCTGGGTTACCACGGGTTTCCCGCCCACATTTGTGCCTCGGTCAATGACGAGGTGGTGCACGGTATTCCGGGCGATCGGGTGCTCCACGAAGGTGATCTGATTTCGATTGATTGTGGCGCGATTGTTGACGGCTGGCACGGTGACGCCGCAATTTCGGTGCCGGTGGGGCAGATCAGCCCACAGACCACACAGCTTTCTGCGATCACGCGCGCGGCCCTGTGGGCCGGGCTTGCTGCGGCTCAGGTAGATGCTCGGCTGTCCGATATCGGTCATGCCGTCCAAAACAGCATCGAGGCGGCCGGACCCTTTGGCATTGTCGAGGAGTATGTGGGACATGGCATCGGCACGCAGATGCATCTGGAGCCGGCTGTGCCCAATTACGGTCGTCCCGGTCGAGGCCCGCGCCTGGTCGAAGGCATGGCCCTAGCGATTGAGCCGATGGTTACTGCCGGGTCGGCCCGGGTTCACACCCTCGACGACGACTGGACCGTAGTCACCAGTGACGGGCTGATGGCAGCCCACTGGGAGCACACCGTGGCGATCACCGATCGAGGTCCCTGGGTGTTGACTGCGGTAGCGGAGACCTGGGCCACGCCTAGCGGGGGACCCGAGTAATCCAGAGAAAACCCCGTGACGTATGGTAGGGCGCTGGCCGGGAATCCCCCTGGCCAACACCCCGTCAGCACGGCTCGCCGAGTCGAGTCTGCGGCCACACGCTGGAGTTACGAGAGGTTATGGCCAAAAAAGACGGTGCCATCGAGCTCGAAGGCATCATCACTGAGTCTTTGCCCAATGCGATGTTTCGCGTAGAGCTAGACAACGGCCACAAAGTTCTCGCACACATCAGCGGCAAGATGCGAATGCACTACATCCGCATCCTGCCCGACGACCGAGTTGTTGTTGAATTGTCGCCGTATGACCTCACTCGGGGTCGCATCGTTTACCGGTACAAGTGACCGGTGAGCGGCGTAGGTACTAGGAGATCCCGGTGAAGGTCAAGCCCAGCGTCAAGAAGATCTGCGACAAGTGCAAGGTCATTCGACGCAATGGTCGCGTGATGGTGATTTGCGAGAATGTTCGGCACAAGCAACGTCAGGGTTAATTACTGACAACCTTGGCTGCGGAGAGACAACCGAAGCCAAGTTATCCACTGCGGTACCCGACCCTGGATCTGTCGTGCAACAGATCCAGACGCCACCCCCGGACGACGAGGCCGGGGACCTCATCGGGTGATGAGGATCGGTATCGCCCCAGAACCCGTCGCAACGACACAAGAACAGGACACCCCATGGCACGTCTCGTAGGCGTTGACCTGCCCCGTGATAAGCGGATGGCCGTCGCGTTGACCTACATCTACGGCGTTGGTCGTACCCGCGCTGCCCAAGCCCTCGAAGCCACCGGAATTAGCCCCAATCTGCGCGCAGGTGACCTCACCGACGACCAGTTGGTGGCGCTGCGTGACTGGATTGACGTCAACCTGCGGGTTGAGGGTGATCTTCGACGTGAGGTTGCTGCAGATATTCGCCGAAAGGTGGAGATCGGTAGCTACCAGGGCATCCGCCATCGCCGCGGCCTGCCCGTGCACGGGCAACGCACCCACACCAACGCCCGTACCCGCAAGGGACCGCGCAAGACAGTCGCCGGCAAGAAAAAGGTGGCGAAGTAGCCCGTGTTCCCGCGAGATGAACTTTGTCGGTTACCTAACAGGATGAGACGGTAGATGCCTCCCAAGTCACGCCAGGCCGGCGCTAAGAAAGTGCGCCGCAAGGAAAAGAAGAACATTGCGCATGGCCACGCACACATCAAGAGCACCTTCAACAACACCATCGTGTCCATTACCGACCCCAGCGGTGCTGTCATCGCGTGGGCCAGTTCTGGTCAGGTCGGATTCAAGGGAAGTCGCAAGTCGACTCCTTTCGCTGCTCAGTTAGCCGCTGAGGCAGCCGCTCGCCGCGCGATGGAGCATGGCATGCGCAAGGTTGACGTGTTCGTCAAAGGCCCCGGATCGGGTCGCGAGACTGCGATCCGATCACTTCAAGCAACCGGCCTCGAGGTCGGTTCCATCTCTGATGTCACCCCGGTCCCGTTCAACGGGTGCCGCCCGCCCAAGCGCCGCCGCGTCTGAGAACGAGAGAGACTGACATAACTCATGGCTCGATATACAGGTCCTGACTGCAAACGCTGCCGTCGCGAGAAGACCAAACTGTTCCTCAAGGGTTCCAAGTGTGAATCACCCAAGTGCCCCTTTGAGAAGCGCCCCTACCCTCCCGGCCAGCACGGTCGCGGGCGGTCAAAGGACAGCGAGTACCTGCTGCAGTTGCGCGAGAAGCAAAAGGCTGTGCGTATCTACGGAATTCTGGAAAAGCAGTTCCGTGGCTACTACGACGAGGCCAACCGCAAGCAGGGTAAGACTGGCGAAAATTTGCTGCGCATTCTGGAGAGCCGCCTCGACAATGTCGTGTATCGCGCCGGCTTCGCCAAGTCCCGCGATATGGCCCGTCAGCTCGTGCGACACGGACACATCATGGTCAATGGTCACAAGGTGGACATCCCCTCGTTCCGAGTTTCACCCCAAGACATCATTGAGGTCCGTCCCAACTCACGCGAGATGACACCCTTCGTGGTGGCTCATGCTGAGATCGGTGAACGGACGGTGCCGGCGTGGCTCGAGGTCATTCCCGCCAAAATGCGCATCCTCGTGCACGCACTACCTGCCCGCCAGGCCATTGATACCCAGGTTCAAGAACAGCTGATTGTTGAGTTGTATTCAAAGTAGTGGTCCATCCGTGCGGCCTGATGGCCGAACGGCACCTGACAAATCTGCGATGTCAAATATCGGTCGTCGCCGAAAGGACAAAACACAGTGCTGATCTCCCAGCGGCCCACGCTCACCGAAGAAACAGTTCACGACTTCCGGTCACGGTTTGTTCTTGAACCCCTTGAGCCTGGCTTTGGCTACACCCTTGGCAACTCACTGCGTCGCACGCTGCTGTCCTCCATCCCTGGGGCAGCAGTCACGAGCATTCGAATCGATGGTGTGCTCCATGAGTTCACCACCATTCCGGGTGTGAAAGAAGATGTCACCGAGTTGATCTTGAACATCAAGCAGCTCGTGGTGTCGTCTGAGCACGATGAGCCCGTGGTGATGTACCTGCGCAAGCAGGGTCCCGGTGCCGTACTGGCCGCCGATATCGCACCCCCGGCCGGTGTTGAGGTACACAATCCTGAGTTGCACCTGGCCACCTTGAATGCCAAGGGCAAATTGGAGCTGGAGCTTGTCGTCGAGCGCGGCCGCGGCTATGTCTCGGCTAGCCTTAACAAGCAGCCCGGGCAAGAAATTGGCCGTATTCCGGTGGATTCCATTTATTCCCCGGTACTCAAGGTCACCTACAAGGTGGAAGCCACCCGGGTGGAGCAGCGCACCGACTTCGACCGCCTCGTCATTGATGTGGCAACAAAGCCGTGCATGCGTCCTCGCGACGCGATGGCTTCCGCGGGCAAGACACTGGTCGAACTGTTCAGCCTGGCCCACGAACTCAACATTGACGCTGAGGGGATTGATATTGGTCCCTCACCTGCCGATGCATTCCAAGCCGAGCAGTTGTCCACACCGATTGAGCAGTTGGACCTTACGGTGCGTTCCTATAATTGCCTTAAGCGCGAGGGCATCCACACGGTCGGTGAGTTGATCTCCCGCAGTGAGGCCGATCTGCTTGACATTCGGAACTTTGGCGCAAAGTCCATCGATGAAGTCAAGGTAAAGCTTGTTTCACTCGGGCTAGCGCTGAAGGACAGCCCGCCAGGATTCGATCCGGGCGCGGCAGTTTATTTCGAAGACGACGACGACCTCGGCTTCGCCGAGGACGAACAGCTCTAACCGCCACCCACTCGCACAAGGAGAAGACATGCCTACGCCCACAAAGGGTCGCCGCCTGGGTGGCGGACCTGCCCACGAGCGCTTAATGCTGGCCAACTTGACCACCGCACTGTTCGAGCACGGTCGCATCACGACCACCGAGGCCAAGGCCAAGCGCCTTCGTCCCCTGGCCGAGCGAATGATTACCTTCGCGAAGAAGGGTGATCTGGCGGCGCGCCGCCGGGTGCTCGCTGTTGTTCGGGACAAGTCGGTGGTGCACACGATGTTCACCGAGATCGGCCCCGGTTACGCCGGCCGGCCAGGTGGCTACACCCGCATCACCAAGATTGGTCCCCGCAAGGGCGATAACGCTCCCATGGCCGTCATCGAACTCGTTGAGCCGTTGGCCGAGCAGGTCCTTGCTGAGGCAACGGGTGCCACGAAGCGTGCGGCGAAGGAGCAGGCAGCAGTTGTTGAGCCTGCCGTCGCTGACGAGGCGACGGTAGTCGCTGAAGAGGTCGCTGAAGAGGTCGTGGCAGACACTGCTGCAGAAGCCGCTGAAGAAGTTGTGGCTGAGGCCGAGGTTGTTGCTGAGGCCGACGGGGAAGCCACTAAGGCGTAGTTCCTCATTTTCTGCTCAAGCAAGGCGGGTGGGTTCGTCCATGCCAGTGGCTGCCACAAGGCAACGTTGGCGTCTGGGCATCTCCTATAACGGTGCTGGCTTCCACGGCTGGGCCGGGCAACCTGGTCTTCGCACGGTGGAACACACGATCGAAGAAACATTGGCCATCATTGGTCGTGGCGCCGCTCGTAGCAATGGTCTAGTTCCGCGAGGGGATCTCGCATGGGATGGATCTGAATTCATTGGCCGCGTGGTCTGCGCTGGGCGCACCGATGCCGGTGTGCACGCCCGTGGCCAAGTTGCCCATGTAGACATCGATCCGCGCCTCAGCACGGTGATGAAACCTGATTGGGTGCGGTACCGGTTGGCCGGCTTACTCTCCGATGACTTAGCAGTGCATGAAGTCGGCATTGTTGAACACACTTTTGATGCACGCTTCTCCGCCCTGTTCCGGCGCTACGCCTATCGCATTTGTGATGACCCGAGCACGGTAGATGCGCTCCGACGCCATGAGGTTACGCGCCACCATCGCCGGCTTGACCTCGATGCCATGAATGATGCGGCCGATGCTTTGATCGGTGAACATGATTTTGCCGCGTTTTGTAAACCTCGCCCCGGACGCACCACGGTCCGGCATCTGCTGACCTGCCGTTGGACGCGTGATTCCTCCGGTCATGCGGTCCTGGACATTAGTGCTGATGCCTTCTGCCATTCCATGGTGCGCACGATTACCGGCGCGCTCGTCGCTGTGGGGGAGGGACGAGAGAGCCCGTCCTGGGTAGCGCGAACGCTGAGCGGGGGCTATCGAGATCCCCAACTGAGGGTCATGCCAGCCCAAGGCTTGACCCTGGAAGAAGTGGCGTACCCGCCAGAAGACAGGTGGGCGGATCGACAGGTCGTGACCCGCACGGTCCGAGCCACCGCATTGGTTGCCCCCGCTGCGGCGCCAACATTGGGCCCCCGGTAGGCTCAGGGGTCGTTGTGTCTGCGGTAAATCCCACGGTTTACCCGGCGCCGAATCATGGTGGTCGACGGCTCAACCGGCCACATCGCGAATCACAGATTGAAGGAAACCGTGCGAACGTATTCTCCTAAGCCTGGTGAGGTCACCCGGCAGTGGCATGTGATTGATGCCACCGACGTTGTCCTCGGCCGGCTCGCTTCGCAGATTGCGACACTTCTGCGTGGAAAGCACAAGCCCACGTTCGCCCCGCACATGGACATCGGGGACTTCGTGGTGGTCATCAATGCCGACAAGGTGGCCCTCACCGGGTCCAAGCGCGAGCAGAAGATGGACCATCGCCACTCTGGTTATCCCGGCGGCTTGCGCAGCACCAGTTACGCCCGACTCATCGAACAGAACCCGCGTCGGGTGATTGAGAAGGCCGTTAAAGGCATGCTGCCGCACAACAAGCTCAGCCGCCAGCAGCTGACCAAGTTGAAGGTCTATGCCGGACCGAACCATCCCCACACCGCCCAGAAGCCCCTGCCCTACACCATCTCGCAGGTCGCCCAGTAGCCACCGAGCTACTAGGCGGCGAAAGGACACTAGTGAGCACCGAGGTTGACACAGTCGAGGAATTCGACGCCGACGAAGAAACACCTTCGTCCTACACTTCCCAGACCCCCGGCATGGCCGCGGTCTCGGAACGAACCATCATCACCGCTCCGGCCAATGCAACCGGTCGTCGCAAGGAGGCGGTCGCTCGTGTGCGGCTAGTCCCTGGCACCGGCCGCTGGGTTGTCAACGGCCGAGACCTCGCTGAGTACTTTCCTAACAAGGTCCATCAGCAGTTGGTGAACGAGCCTTTCGTCGCTTTGGAGCAGGGTGGACGTTTCGATGTCATTGCCCGCATTCACGGTGGCGGGGTGTCTGGTCAGGCGGGAGCGTTGCGACTGGGTATTGCCCGTGCGCTCAACGCCATCGACGAAGAAGGAAACCGAGCTGACCTGAAGAAGGCCGGGTTCCTCACTCGCGATTCCCGCGCCAAGGAGCGCAAGAAGTACGGCCTGAAGAAGGCGCGTAAGGCTCCGCAGTACAGCAAGCGCTAGGTCTTATGCCCCGGCTGTTCGGCACCGACGGCATCCGAGGATTGGCCAACCGCGAACTCACAGCGGCGCTGGCCACCTCGGTTTCGTCAGGCGCAGCGCGGGTGCTGGGTGTTACCGGTGCTGAACACACGCCGTCGGGTCGACCACTGGCCGTGGTGGGTCGTGACACACGCGCCAGCGGGGAGTTCCTTGAGGCTGCCGTGATCGCCGGACTGGCAAGCGCGGGGGTAGATGTGTTGCGCCTCGGCGTGATACCCACTCCCGGGGTGGCTTTTTTGACCGCACACACCGGGGCGAGCCTGGGGGTAATGCTCTCGGCATCACACAATCCCATGCCGGATAACGGAATTAAGTTCTTCGCTGCTGGCGGCCACAAACTGCCCGATGAGGTAGAGGACCACATCGAAGCGGTTTTGGATCAACCATGGTCGCCCCCGGTCGGTGACGACATTGGTCGGGTGCGCGACATGCCGGAGGCATCTGCCCTCTACGCCGAACACTTGTTGGCCAGTGAACCGACGTCGTTGACCGGACTGAAGGTTGTGGTGGACTGCGCGCACGGGGCCGCATCAGTTGTGGCCCCGGAGGTATTACGGCGGGCCGGGGCGGAGGTCCTCGCTATCCACGCCTCCCCCGATGGCCTGAATATCAATTTCGGTTGTGGAAGCACGCATCTTGAAGACTTGCAGGCAGCCGTGTTAGAGCACGAGGCTGACGTTGGTATCGCGCACGATGGTGACGCAGACCGTTGCCTGGCCGTGGATGCCACCGGCGCTGTTATCGACGGTGACCAGATCATGGCGGTGCTGGCTATTGCCATGCGAGATCAGCAGCGCCTGAACCACAACACCCTGGTTGCCACGGTTATGAGCAATCTGGGTTTACGCCAAGCGATGGCTGAGCAGGGTATTTCGGTCGTGGACACCGCAGTGGGGGATCGCTACGTACTGGAACACATGCGAGCCAATGGTTTCAACCTTGGCGGCGAACAAAGTGGCCATCTGATTAGTTCCGATTACGCCACCACCGGCGACGGCGTTCTCACCGCACTGGCTCTCCTGGCGCAGATGAGTCGCACCGGTGTGAGTTTGGCTGAATTGGCCGGAGTCATGACCCGACTTCCCCAGGTGCTGATCAATGTTGATGGTGTGGATCGCACTGCCCTCGCTGAAGCTGACCAGGTTCATCAGGAGGTTGCCAACGTGACTGCCGATCTAGGTACTGGCGGGCGAGTGTTGCTGCGTCCCTCCGGTACAGAGCCACTTATTCGAGTCATGGTTGAGGCGCCCACACAGGCGCAAGCCCAGACCTGTGCTGAACGGATCGCATTGGCGGTGCGTCAACACCTGTCCCTGGCCTAACATGGGGGACCGGCCGCGTACGCTGGGCGTATGTGCGGAATCGTGGGATACGTCGGCGAAAAGCAGGCCCTTGAGGTTGTTGTCGACGGGCTTCGGCGCATGGAGTACCGCGGCTATGACTCCGCCGGGATTGCCGTGGTGGTCGGCGACCATCTCGATATCCGCAAGAAGGCCGGCAAGCTAGCCAACCTGGAGAGCTTGCTCGGTGCGGATCCGTTGGAAGAGGCCACCCTCGGGATCGGTCATACGCGATGGGCAACCCACGGCGGTCCCACCGACATCAACGCGCATCCGCACGTCAGTGCTGACGGCTCTGTTGCCGTCATTCATAACGGCATCATCGAAAACTTTGCTCGGCTGCGCGATGAACTCGCACAGCGAGGTATCGAGCTCACCTCGCAGACGGACACCGAGGTTGCGGCGCACCTGCTGGCGGAGTGCCTCGGCCAATGCGAAGGTGACCTAGCTGAGGCGATGCGCCGAACCTGCCGTCAACTCGAAGGTGCCTTCACGCTGGTTGCTGTCGTCGCTGATCACCAAGATGTGGTGGTGGCCGCGCGCCGTAACTCACCGCTCGTCGTTGGTTTGGGCGAGGGCGAGAACTTCGTTGCGTCCGACGTGGCAGCCTTTGTCGCCTACACCCGACAGGCCCTGGAACTTGGCCAGGATCAAGTCGTAGAGATGACCCGCGATCGGGTGGTGATTACCGACTTTTTCGGCGAGGTGGTGGAGGGCAAACCATTCACCATCACCTGGGACGCAGCCGCGGCGGAAAAGGGTGGCTACGACCTGTTCATGCAAAAAGAAATCTCCGAGCAACCCCGGGCCGTGGCCGATGCCTTGCGCGGTCGATTGGGTGTCGATGGTCAACTTGTCCTCGATGAAATGCGACTCACCGACTCGCAATTGCGCGAGATCGACAAGATCGTGGTTGTTGCCTGCGGCACGGCCTACCATGCAGGGCTCGTTGCCAAGTACGCCATCGAGCACTGGACCCGCATCCCGGTCGATGTGGAACTAGCCAGTGAGTTTCGGTATCGAGATCCGATCGTTGATGCGCGCACTTTGACGATAGCCATTTCTCAATCTGGCGAAACTATGGACACCTTGATGGCCTTGCGCTACGCCCGTGAACAGGGCGCGCAGGCGCTGGCTATTTGCAACACCGTGGGTTCAACCATTCCGCGAGAGTCAGATGCGGTGCTCTACACATATGCGGGGCCTGAAATTGCGGTGGCCTCCACCAAAGCATTTCTGACCCAGATCATTGCCGCATACCTGGTGGGTCTGTACCTCGCACAGGTCCGGGGCAATATGTACGGCGATGAAATTGCCGCGGTCATGAAAGAACTCAATGACGCACCCCAGGCTGTCGACCTCGTATTGGACACCAGCGAAGGTGTCGAACAATTGGCGGCGGAGTTGGCCGAGGCGCGCTCCGTGCTGTTCATTGGCCGGCACGTGGGCTATCCGGTGGCGCTGGAAGGTGCACTGAAATTGAAAGAACTCGCCTACATGCATGCTGAGGGATTCGCTGCCGGAGAGCTCAAACATGGCCCTATTGCTCTGATCGAACCAGGTCTGCCGGTGATCTGCATTGTGCCCTCACCCCGGGGGCGGGCGCTGCTCCACGACAAAATTCTGTCCAATATTCAAGAAGTACGCGCGCGAGGCGCGCGCACCATCGTCATCGCCGAAGAAGGAGACGAATCGGTCACTGAATTTGCCGATCACCTCATTCGTGTGCCGGCGGTACCCACGCTGATGCAACCTCTTGTTACCACCGTGCCACTGCAGGTTTTTGCATGCGCGATGGCCACGGCGAAGGGTCACGATGTCGATCAGCCACGCAATTTGGCTAAGTCGGTGACTGTTGAGTAATGGTGGCCAATACCGCTAGCGGCCTGTCGTCTATCCGAGGTATCGGCGTCGACATTGTTGACGTGCGTCGATTTACCGCGGCGATGGATCGGTCCCCTCGATTAGCCGAGCGTCTCTTCGTTCCTGCTGAGATTGCACCAGACCTGTCTGGGCGTCGATTGATGAACTTTTTGGCTGCGCGATTTGCCGCCAAAGAAGCGGTGGCCAAGGCATTGGGGGCACCGGCGAATCTGTCCTGGCACGACTGTCGGGTGTTGACCGCAGATTCCGGCCAGCCGTTTATTGACACGTCAGATTCGGTGCGGTTGGCAAGTGATGCTCGCGGTATCACGCAGTGGCACATTTCGCTGACCCATGACGCTGATCTGGCGATTGCCTATGTTGTAGCCGAAGGATCTCACGATGCCTAGCGGGGTTTATCGGGTTGACCAGGTGCGTGTCGCCGAGGAAAAACTGATGAGCACGGTGCCGGCGGCTGAACTTATGCAGCGCGCGGCCCGCGGGCTGCTCAATGTGTGTGTGGACATCCTCACCAACCGTGGTCGCGTGGCGGGCGCGAGTGTGGTGGCACTCATCGGCAGCGGCAACAATGGTGGTGATGCCCTGTGGGCCGTGGCCGGGTTGGCAACACGCGGCGCCACGGTTGTGGCCGTAGGCGTGGGCCCCACGATGCATCGCGAGGGGGTGGCCGCCCTTTTGGCGGCTGGCGGAAACATCATTGACGCCCACGACGGCGCACCCGAGGTAGATCTGGCAGGTACGGATCTGGTGGTCGATGGCATCACCGGGATCGGCGGACGCGGTGCGCTGCGCGGGCCTGCTCTCATCTGGGTGCGAGCTGCGGCTGCCAGCGGCGCCATGATCGTTGCTGTCGATGTACCCAGTGGGGTCGATGCGGACACGGGCGCTGTTGAAGATCTGCAGGCCTGTGTTGAAGCAGATGTCACAGTCACCTTCGGTGTCCAAAAGCCAGGGCTCCTCGTTGCCCCGGGAAACGGCGTAGCTGGGCAGATCGTCGTTGTCGATATCGGTCTCGATGCCGTGTTGCCGCCACCGCAGATCCAGGTGCTCAATGAACTGGATTTTGGATCATGGCTTACCGGGCCCGCACATTTTGACTATAAGTACTCTCGCGGCGTCGTGGGTGTCGCCGCCGGGTCGCCGCGATATCGCGGCGCAGCATTCCTGGCTACGGCTGGAGCGCGGTACGGCACATCCGGAATGACTCGATTTCTCGATCGTGGCGACGGTATCGCTGCTGCCGTGGTGGAACAGTTTTGGGACGTGGTGGCGGCTGAATCCATTCGCGATCCGCGGGTGAGTAGTTGGGTGATCGGACCTGGGCTCGGCACCGACGAGGCCGCGGCAGTGTTACTTGCGGGGGTGCTCGACGAACATGTTCCCGTGGTGGTCGACGCCGATGCGTTACGCATACTCGACCCATATCGCGCGCGGGTACACGAGCGATTCGGTGCTGGACACCTCACGATCCTGACGCCGCACGAGGGTGAGTTTGCGGGGCTTGGCTACCAGGATGCACAACTTGCGGAAGATCGCATCGGCCTCGTGCAACGCGCTGCGGCAGACCTCGGTGCCATCGTGGTGTTGAAGGGTCCGGGCACCATCATTGCCGAGCCGGGGGGTCGGGTAATTATCGATACCGTGGGTGGACCAGAGCTTGGTACCGCCGGCAGTGGTGATGTGTTGACCGGGTTGGTGGGTTCCTTGCTGGCAAGAACTTCCGCGCCCTACCTGCAGACAGGCCGGAACCTACCGATGTCGATGGCGATGGAGGTCGTCGGAACTGCGGTGGGTGTCCATGGGCTGGCCGGTCGTCTCGCCGCCAAAGGTCAGGTACCCATCACCGCGCAAGATATCGCGCGCCATGTACCAGATGCCATAGCGGAGTTGCGCATATGACGGGCGCTCGTATGAGTAACGCACGTGCCGAAGCTGTCATTGACCATGCAGCATTGCGCCAAAATGTGGACCAACTACGACATGCCTTAACGCACGACGGTGAGGCGTCAGCGACTCTTCTCGGTGTCGTCAAGGCCGACGCATACGGGCACGGTGTGTTACCGATCGCCAAAACCTTGCGCCAATACGGCGTGTCATGGATTGGCGTAGCGTTACCGGAGGAGGCACTCGCGCTGCGCGCTGCTGGTGATATCGGTCGAATCCTCGCTTGGCTAACGGTTCCTGGCGATCCACGAATCGCTGAATGCGTTGCGGCAGATATTGATCTCAGCGTTGGAGCGCCGTGGATGCTTCACGAGGTGTGCTCAGCAGCACGGGTCACCGGAGTGAGAGCACGGGTGCACCTCAAAGTTGACACCGGCCTTGGCAGGGGTGGAAGTTCACTTCATTCATGGCCGGAAATGCTGGAATTAGCCGGCCGAGCTCAAGGGGACGGATCAATTCAGGTGGTGGGGATTTGGTCGCATCTGGCCGCAGGAGAAGACCCCGAACATGAGTCAGTCGTACTGCAGCGCAGTAATTATGCTCAAGCTCTCCAACTGGCGCGGGATGCCGGAATCTCCGCCGGACTTAATCACATTGCTAACTCTGGCGCGGTGCTGTCGGGGGCAATGTCTGGTGTGATGACCGGTGGGGGCCTTGCTCGCAGTGGTATCGCCATGTACGGGCTGACGCCGGGTCTGGTGCTGGGTGATTCTGCCCAACTGAAGCTCGTTCCCGTGATGACGCTGCGGGCGCGCTTAGCCCTGGTCAAGACCGTTCCGGCCGGTCAGGGCGTTTCCTACGGTCATCACTGGATCGCACCAGCGCCAACTACTTTGGCGCTCGTTCCGTTGGGATACGCCGATGGCATCCCTCGAAGTGCCCGCGATGCACAGGTATTCATCAGAGGTCAACGTAAGCCCATCGTGGGCCGGATTGCCATGGACCAGTTCGTCATCGATCTGGGCAGGGATCACGCTGATCCAGGCGATGAGGTCGTGGTATTCGGTACGGGTGAGAACGGTGAGCCAACGGCTGAAAATTGGGCCGAATGGGCCGGCACGATCGGATATGAAATTGTCACCCGGATTGGGCCACGAGTTCCACGTGTTCACGAGCATGTGGAAGGACAGACGCTATGAGCGGCCGCTCAACCCCTCGCCTTCTCGGTTTTGGTTCGCTGGTCGTCGCTGGCGCTGTTGTCGGTGTGGTTGCCGAAAAGTTCTTCGTGCGGCGCCAACTCGCCATGAGCGATGCAGAGCAGATTCCAGATGCTGCACACTCCACCCACATCCACGCGATGCCGGTCGATGATGGTGCGATCTTGCATGTAGAAGTGGATACGCCAGCGCTGGTCAATGAACATACGCCCACGGTAATTTTGGCCCACGGGTTCGGCATGGCGGGTCAGGCCTGGTGGCCCCAGCGTCGTGCCCTGCGAGGTATTGCCCGGGTGGTCGTGTGGGATCAGCGTGGGCACGCCGGCTCGATGGCGGCTCGCAACCCCCGGTCAGCGCCGGTGACTATTGATCGACTCGGTGCAGACCTGGCCCACATCATCACGACGCTGGACCTCCACAACGTGATATGTGTTGGTCACTCCATGGGTGGGATGACGCTCATGGCTTTGGCTGAACAGCAGCCGCAATGGTTTGGTCCGCGCGTCATCGGCATGGTGTTGATGGGAACAACGGCGGGCAATATTGCTGGTGTCAGCCTTGGTTTACCCAAGCCGCTGGCGCAGTCAGCACACAGTTTGGCCCCACGTTTCGCCGATCTCACCGAACGCAACGGAATTGGCGCGCGCATGATCAACGGGGTGCGTGGAGGAGGCGGCGACCTGGCGCGAGTCATTACACGATCGCTTGCCTTCGGCGCTGATGTTCCACCCGGCGGTGTAGATATGGTCATCGAACTTCTCGATTCAGTTCCCCTGCAGGTGATGAGCGATTTACTTGTTGATCTGCATGCCCATGACCGGCTAGAAGTGCTGTCAATTATGGAAAAAATCCCGGTATTGATCATCGTCGGATCCCGCGACGCCCTCACTCCGGTGGCGCATTCACGAGCGATCGCTGAGCGATTGGGTCAGGCCGAGTTGGTTGTGCTGCCCGGGGTTGGCCACATGCTCGGGTTGGAACAGCCCGGCCGAGTTAACGAACTCCTGACAGAATTCGTGCGCACCGTAGGTGCAGATACAAATCAGGTAGCGTCATGAGTGCTCAACACAGTGATGAGCCCAACGATGAACCCAACTCTTCTTCATTCATTTTTGCGTTAGCCGACGCTGCGGCCACCGGTGACTTAGGACATCGACTGGCCGCGGTTTTGCTGCCCGGCGACCTGGTCATTCTTGAAGGTGATCTGGGAGCCGGCAAGACCACATTGACGCAGGGCATTGGAGCGGGCTTAGACGTGCGCGGACCCATTACCAGTCCCACGTTCGTCGTGGCTCGTCACCACCGAAATCTTCACGTTGGACCGTCACTGGTTCACGTCGATGTCTATCGGGTGGGGTCAGGTGGGGAAATCGATGATCTAGATCTTGACGATGAGACGGCAGTCACGGTTGTGGAATGGGGTGCCGGCGTTGTGGATCACCTCAGTGATTCGTATCTGCACGTACTGCTCACGGTTGATCCCGGGGATCTTGGGGAACAGCGCACCGCTGTCGTCACGGGGGTGGGGCAGGGATGGGAACGCCTGCGTAGTCTTTCGTTGTGAATTTGCTCGGGCTGGATACCGCGACGGCCGCGACCGTGGTGGCATATGGCGGTGAGTCAGTGGTGGGGGAGTTGGCGCTGGATCACACCGGGCATGCGCAAGCGATCGCCACGTTGATTCAGCGAGTACTACAACGTGCTCAGGCAACGCCCGGTGACGTCGATCTAGTTGTGGTGGGTGTTGGTCCGGGGCCGTTCACCGGTTTGCGTGTGGGCGTGTCCGCCGGGTTGGCCTGGGGTGCAGTGCGCAGCATTCCGGTGGTGGGAGTGTGCACTTTCGATGTTATCGCGGCAGGAGCGCGGCGAAAAATTGCAGAACGCTCGAGGAACGCAATCGCCGGTGCGCGCGAGAAGAGTTCTGGGTGTGTCAGCGTAGTAACGCGAGCAAGGCGCAAAGAGATTTACTGGGCCCGATACGACCCAGCAGGCCATCGTTTAGCCGGGCCGATCGTACGAGCGAGCAGTGCACCTTTCGACATTCAGGTGGCAACTGATGAATTTGCTGGGGATGCTATTGCGCAGATCATTGATGCGGGTGCGTTAGACGACGCCAATCGCCAACGGGTGGCAGGCCTTGTCGATCCCTGCCGCTTCCCTGATCCCATTGATTTGGTGGGCTTGGTTCAGCAGCGAATGGCGTTGGGTGAACCGCTGCCTGATAGTGGCGACTTTGTGGCCGGTCTCGATAGCGCCGTCGACACTGGACAGACGACGGAGACCCAGTTGGCACAGTGGCAGCGTCGCGATCGCGTGCTGTTGCCGGCCCGCCCGCTCTACCTGCGTCGGCCCGATGCTGTCCCCACGGCGGAACGCTCATGACCATCACGATGGTTCCGATGCGGTGGTGGCACCTTGGCCAGGCGGTGGGTATTGATGCGGAGTTGTTCGGCGCAACAGCATGGACGGCCGCGCAGTTTTGGTCGGAGTTGGCGCGTGCAAACCGTTACTACATCGCGTTGGTGAAACCTGATGCAGGTCAACAGGTTCTTGGCTATGCCGGAATCGCCATGACGGCACCAGATGCGGACGTGCAAACCATTGCGGTTGCCTCCGTGATTCAGGGCCAAGGCTGGGGGCGGAAACTGATCGGCAGGTTGGTGGACAGTGCGCGTCAAGGCGGGTGCCGTCGGTTGATGCTAGAGGTGCGTGATGACAACGCGGCGGCACTGCATTTGTATGCGCAGCAGGGTTTTATCTCCATTGCGCGTCGATCAAGCTATTACGGGCCGGGTGCCGACGCGATCATCATGGAGCGCGATGTACGTGATAGCCGTGAGTGAGCCCTTGGTGTTGGGGATTGAAACATCCTGCGACGAAACTGGCGTGGCATTCGTGCGTGGCGAGCAATTGCTCAGTGACGTCATCGCCTCCAGCGTTGATGAACAGGCGCGCTTCGGGGGAGTGGTTCCAGAGGTCGCCAGCCGGGCCCATGTGGAGGCATTAACGGAGACATTGGAGCAGGCGCGTAGTAGGGCAGGTGTCGCCTGGAACGACATTGATGCGATTGCAGTGACAGCTGGACCCGGGCTCGTGGGTGCACTGCTGGTGGGAGTCGCTGCAGCCCAGGGTATCGGTGCGGCTCTCGACAAACCGGTATACGGGGTAAACCACCTTGCCTCGCACATCGCGGTGGATCGACTCGTGCACGGAGAGATCCCGCAGCCGTGCATGGCGCTGCTGGTGTCGGGTGGACACACGTCGCTACTGCGGGTAAACGACGTCACGCAGGACATCATTCAGGTCGGACGCACGCTCGATGATGCTGCGGGCGAAGCCTTCGACAAGGTTGCTCGCATGCTTGGTCTGGCCTTTCCCGGTGGGCCCCATATCGATGCCGCGTCGCTGTCCGGTGACCCTGGGTACATTGATTTTCCGCGAGGATTAACCGATGCGGCCAGCGACCGAGAGCACCGGCACGATTTCTCCTTTTCGGGTCTGAAGACGGCCGTATCTCGCTGGGTGGCCGCTGCGAACAGGGAAGGAATCGGTATACCGATCGCTGATGTTGCCGCATCCTTCCAGCAGGCGGTGGTTGATGTGTTGATTATCAAGTCGCTGCGAGCATGCGCCGAGGCCAATATCGACACGCTGATCATCGGTGGCGGTGTGGCGGCGAATTCGCGACTGCGCGAACAGGTCATGCGCCGTGGCCATGAAGCCGGGGTGACGGTTCGTATTCCGCCGGCGATTTTGTGTACCGACAACGGCGCGATGGTGGCTTCCTTGGGCAGCGCACTGGTCTCAGCCGGACGCCACCCCACGATCGCCGCCCTATC
>Ga0075118_10001332_pt1 | contig 17824 bp, 17 predicted proteins | sample AntAceMetag02UKE_FD_69794 | JGI IMG/M metagenome (GOLD analysis project Ga0075118, IMG submission 69794) | Saline lake microbial communities from Ace Lake, Antarctica - Antarctic Ace Lake Metagenome 02UKE | ecosystem: Environmental > Aquatic > Non-marine Saline and Alkaline > Saline | place...
CTGCTGCGGGTCTTTGCCCAGAGTTTGGTCAACGTGCGAGAACGCCTCGACCGCAAGCGCGAATTGATCCAAAACCAAAACCTGCTGAGCGACATCGCCAATTACAGCGGCTCGCCCATCTACGTCAAGGACGAGCGCGGGTGCTACACCCTCGTGAACCGTAGCTGGTCCGAACAGACAGGCTGGTCCCACAAAAGAGCGGTTGGGCAGGACGATCTGAAAATTTTCCCGCCGGCGCTGGCCGCGCGTTTCCAACAGCAAGACGCAGAGGTCAGGCGCACGGGAACGCTTCAGCAGTATACAGAGGAAATTGCGGGGCTCACCGGCAAACGCTACTTCCTCAGCGTGAAATTCCCCGTCCACGATGCCGACGGCGCCGCTATCGGTGTGGCTGGCATGAGCACCGACATCAGCGAACTCAAACGCAATGAGCTGCTCGAGCAAAAGCGGAGTGAAATCCTCCAAGCCTTGCTGGCGGCCGAAACTCTGGAGTCGATCTACCCCCGTTTGGTCGAATTTGTAGAGGACAGTATCCCCGGTGCGCGCTGCTCCATTCTGACCGTGGACTTTGCTCACGACTGCCTGCAGGTGGCCTACGCGCCGAATTTACCCGAGTATTACAACGCGGCGGTGCACGGCCTGCCGGTAGACGATGAGTTCTGCGGCATCGTCGCGGCAACCAAAGAAGCTTATTTTGCGGAAGATCTTCGCACCGATGCCCGTTGGACGCCCCCCTTCCGGGAAATAGCCGCACGGGCCGGTTTGGCCGCCCGTTGGTCAACCCCACTCAAATCAGTGTCGGGGCAGGTATTGGGCTCATTCGTCATTTACCGGGCAGAGCCCGGCTTGCCCAATGCCGAAGAGCGCCGCTATCTCAGCCAGGCGGGCATGCTGACCGCTCTGGCAATCGATCAGGCGGCCGCCGGCAGCGAGCGCCTCGCCCGGATCGAGGCCGAGACCGCCGCCCGCGCGCACGAAAATTTCCTCGCGCGCATGAGCCATGAAATTCGCACTCCGCTCAATGCCATTGTCGGCTTCAGCCACCTACTGGCGAAATCGACCGAGAAGGACGGTAAGGCGCGGGGGCAGGTTCAGGCGATCGCGAGCAGCAGTGAACACTTGCTGGGCCTGATCAATGACATCCTCGATTTTGCCAAAATCCAGACCGGCCAGATCACGCTCGATCCGGTGGATTTTTCACTCGCGCAGCTGATGGACGATGTGGTCAGGATGTTCCGACCTCGCGCGCAGGAGAAAGGCCTGGGCTTCGACTTCACGGCCGATGCCAAATGGCCGCCCTTGCTGCGGGGTGATCGCTTAAAACTGCGGCAAGTCCTGAATAATCTCCTGGATAATGCGCTTAAATTCACCTCGAAGGGGCGGCTTGAATTGGCCGTGGCGCTGAAGCCCGGAGCCACCCCTGAGGTCTTTAAACTGCACGTGGCGGTGAGCGATACGGGGCCGGGTATTTCGGCCGACGAGCTGCCCAAAATCTTTGACGATTTTTTCCAAGGGAAGGCGGGTAGATCCGTGGGTGGCACCGGGCTAGGTTTGCCGATAACCCGGAAACTTGCGGAGCTCATGGGTGGGATCATCGAGGTAGCGTCCCGGTATGATGAGGGCACACGCATCAACTTTTACGTGGACTTGGCACGGGCCGACGGAGCAGCCACGGTGCCACTGCTCCGGCCGGCTGGGAACGACCTTTCGCCCGAGGTAGCGTCGTCTAGTGCCATGCTCACTCCCTATCAAGTGGTCGCAGCTCTGCCACCGGAGCTGCTGCGTGCTCTGGCCGATGCCGTCGCCCAAGGCAAGATGCGCGACTTTCGTCGTTTGCTATCGACGCAATCCGCGCTCGATCCAAATCTGCAAAAAGCACTGGACCGGCTGGCGGAGCACTACGATTACGCCACCCTGAGCCGACTGTTGAACCCACCGCCCCCTCCTTCCACAACGTGAACCACCCAACTAATCCAGCCACCATCATGACCGTGGATGATACTCCAGCCAACCTGATGCTGCTGGAAGATATCCTGACGGACAGTGGCTGCCGCGTTGCGGCATTCCCTGCCGGGGATCTGGCTCTGGCTGCCGCCCGACACCACGCGCCCGACTTGCTCCTCTTGGACGTTATGATGCCCAACATGGATGGGTTTGAGGTTTGCCGCCGATTCAAGGCCGATCCTGCGCTCAAGGCCGTGCCCATCATTTTCATCAGTGCCCTCAATCAGTTGGCCGACAAAGTGGCCGCGTTTGCGGAAGGAGCGGTCGATTATGTGACCAAGCCTTTTTACCCCGAAGAGGTCATCGCCCGCGTAACCACCCAGCTCAATTTGCTGTCCCAACGTCGAGAGCTTGAGCGCCAACAGCAAGAACTGGCCCGGGCGCACGCCCTCCTTAAACACCTCGAGGAGCAACGCGACGCGATGGTGCAAATGATGGCCCATGACATGAAGTCCCCGCTCGGCGCCATGATGCTAGCAGTCCCGATACTGCGCGAAAAGATGCAACGGCTGGCGCAGGGAGCGCCGCCCGCCACCTTGCTGCCGACGGCCGAGCGGATGTTGGAAGCACTTGCGACGTCGGCACAGCGCCTGCGGGATATGGTGATCGCCTTTACGGATGTGAGTCGTCTGGAAACCGCGGCGATGCCGCTCACCCTGACCAACCTCGATCTACGCGAGCTGGTTGGGCGAGTGATCGAGACGCTGGGGCTGCGACTAAAGTCGTCGAATTTCACTTACGCGGTGCCCGCGCATCCCGTCATGGCGTGCGGTGATGCCGAGTTGGTGGTGCGCATCATGCAGAATCTTCTGGATAATGCGCTCAACCATGGCGGTCGGGATGTTCAAGTGAAACTCTGTCTGGAGACGCTCAACCATGGCGTGCAGGTCAGAGTGAGTGACAACGGTCGCGGCATTCCCGCAAACGCCCAGCGCAGGATATTTGAAAAATTCGGCCAAGCGGGTGCTGTTGGCGAAGGCGAGCGACATGGAAGCGGGCTGGGGCTGGCTTTCTGTAAGCTCGCGGTCGAGTCTCAACATGGGGAGATCGGTGTGGATAGCCGGGAAGGCGAAGGCAGCACCTTTTGGTTCACCCTGCCGCCAACCAGCGCAGACTGAACCTCGGCAGCCGGGGTCCGTCTGCCGCGCTGTTGGCAGCGGCATGGGAGCCGTAAATCACCCCACGAAGCAGCAGATGCCGGTCGCAGTCGGCAGGCTGAATCCGGCCGGTAGCCGGACGGCCCGCCTACGGCTCGGCCGCCATTTTAACAGCGGTCATACCTGTTTGCGGCCAGCGAGGGTGCCGGTTCTGGCCAGACTTTACCCTGCGGCGGACTCCCGCAGCGGAGCGCGCGTGCCAGGTGGCCAATAAAGCGCGATCTCGGCATTTAGCCGGTGCCAGTTGAATGGCTTGGAAAGGACGCTTTTCAAATTAGGCAGTTTGGCGAGTGAGTCGTCTGACAGCCGCAAGGGGTGGCCTGTCATTATGATGTAAGCGACCTCGGGGTTAAGTTTGCTCGCCTCAAGAATGAATTCGATGCCGTTCATTTGCGGCATGCAATAGTCTGTGACCACCATTGCCGCATCAATTGCAGGCAGGGCGGCGAGTGCCTCCGATGAACTGGTGAAAGGATGGATCGGGCAGCAAAGGCTGCGGGTAAGCAGCTTGGTGAGCAATTCAACGTAGAGCTTATCGTCATCAACAATGACAATCCCTTGGCTGGCAGGAGACCCGCGCGGTGGGGGGGGCAAACACCGATCGACCTGCGCTGCTGTTTTCATGGAGCGTTGGCCACGATGTTAGCCGATACCACAGCGGCGGATCCTTCGCGCATCGTCCCGATCAGACCCAGATCGGAAACTCGCCGCACGGCGGTCAGCTCATAGGCTTTGCTAACGGTGCCGAGGTAGTTGCTCGACGTAACGAGCACCTGGTCGCACTCGGCGTTAGCCGCTCCTGCCGCCAGCCAGCCTTTCCCCGTTTTGGCCACGAGCAGATGCGCGACCAAACTACCCCCATCCCCATAAAAGACTACGGTCTGGCCTGCTTTGAATGTTTCCATCAACTGCGGCTCGATTAACAGCAAAGTTCGAGAACGATAGAGCGGCAACATTGACTCACCCAAAGCGAGCAGTGCATCCGACCCGGGACGATCCGCCATCCAAGCCTGAGCCTCTCGCCAAGCCTCCGCCGGGGCGGCGATCTCAGCTGCAGGCGATTCTCCGGTCAAGAGCCAGTCCGGCGTCGCGCGGGTAACCTTACTGGCACAGCCAGAGCTGAATACAAATAGTATAAAGCTTATGACGATGCAGACTAATAGCTCAGATAAAATTTGTTTTGTTCGGGCGCAACGATGGATCGGGAACTTCATAGTTTCCAAAAAATTTAGCGATTTACCCCACCACCCAAGTTTATCTTAGGGTATTTTTTTACCCTCCGCTTAGGGTATAATAACGGATTTCGCACGTCAGCTTGCAACCGGACAGGCGGCCTAAAGATCAAGGTAAGAGGCGTTCTCGGCGAACAGACAGGGCCAGATAATCAAAATCGGCGTAAACAAGACCTTCATGCAGAGCAGACTGAAATTCGGCGAATGATCTCTTTCTCATCGTGGGGATCCCGGGTCCTCGACTTCACTGCGAAGGGACGGGTCACTCGAAACCCGTTTTCGTCTTCAATCTCTTTCTGGCTTACTGAAATCTGCCAAAGCATAAATATCAAAAAGAAGAACCAGCATGGTGCTAAGCCCTATATCAGGATGACCATAATTCATTTTACCCAAATGATTGTCCCGCTAACTATAGAGCGGATACCTTATAGTTTTAGTATAATTTATATCCCGACTGGTCGAAATCGTTCTGATGATTTTGCGGTGTTGGCCGCTCGGCTGGCCCGTCGAGCTTCGTCTCAACTCGCCGGAGCTCGGGGTGGAGCCGCAAGTCCTGCATCGGCAGATGAAAAACCGGCGTAGCCGAACCCGCCAGCGGTGGCACGATCCAATCCCACTGCGCGGAGACCGACCTCCCTTCCTGGGCCTCCTGCGCACAGAAACGCATAAAATCCGCGCTCGCCGTGTGGTGATCGACGATCCGGCAACCCGCGCCAGCAAACGAGTGCAGCACCGCCAGGTTGAGTTCGATCAAGGCGCGGTCTTTCCAGAGGGTGCGTGGCGTGTTTAGATCAAGTCCCATTTTCCGGGCGATTAGCGGTAAAAGATTATAGCGCGACTCGTCGCCCAGATTGCGGGCGCCGATCTCCGTCCCCATATACCAGCCGTTGAACGGCACGCAGGAGAATTCTGACCCCGCGATCTGTAGTGCCTGATCGCAGACAGCCGGCACCGCATACCATTTGAGGCCCAGTTCATCAAACCAAGCCAAGGTGGGATGGGTGAGTGTGACTTCGCGCACTAGACCGCTCGGGATGGTAAACCAGGCCGGCCGTTCATCCCGGCCAATCACCAGCCAGGGCAAAAGATCAAAGGCCGTGCGATCCCGAGGTGGCACCCACCCAAGTGCTAGCGCCTCTTCCGTCAGCGCCACATTTTTCGGATCGCCTAACACGGCATCTCCCTGTCGATAACCAGCATAGCTGGCCAATTGCGCGTTGCGTATCCTTGGGCCGCGATGTCCGGGCTCATCGGGCGCAAGCACCGTCATGATGGGTCGGATGTCTCCTCCCCGAGTGGCGAGCGTGAGATGTTCGCATAAGGCGGTGAAAACGCCCTGAGCATCGGCGACGTCGCGGCAGTCCCTTACGAGCAGGCTGCGCCAGTAAAGACGACCGATGCACCTCGCATGATTGCGCCAGGCCACTCGGCCACCAAATGTGAGTTCTTGACCCGTCAACGCGATCGAGCGGCCGGCTGCCGCAGCTTGCCGGCAAGCCGCGTGCCTCTGCGCCGCAGGCTCATGGAGCACGCCCGCAGCCTCCGCTTCAGTGAAGAAGCTGAGCCACGGGTCGTTGAAGGCATCCATCCTGGCGGGGGCCGTAGTGAAGGGGCAGGATGACGAATTCATGCAAGGTGGCACTTTGCATCGGCGGGTGGCGCCACAACGCCCCCCTCCGCAAGGCCCAACCCTTTCTCGCCGGAGAAAACCCCGCTCAAAGGCAGGATCATCCGCAAAGTCAGTCCCGCTTTTGGGCTATTCTTCGACATCAATAAATCCCCGCCGGCCAGCCGGGCGAAGTTCCGGGCCAAGACCAGCCCCATGCCGAGGCCCTGTTGTTCAAATTGATCGCGTTTGATCTGGAGCAACGCATCGATCTTGCCGAGGTCTTCGTCCGCCATTCCGCGACCGCGATCCACCACTTGAATTACAAAATTCTTCCCGACGGCCGCACCTTTCAAACTTACCGGAGTTCCCGGCAAGGAAAACTTGAAGGCATTTTCCACGAGATGCGTGACCACGGCTGAAAAACCCTCGACGGGCACCTGCACGGTCGCAGCCTCAATCTCGACGGTAAGGTCCTTAAGCCGCCCCAAGCTTTCAGCGCTTGCCCGCGCCCATTTGTGCACATTGGCCGGCACAACCGCAGCCTTGGTCAGTGCGATCGGCCGGCCGGTTTGGCCGGCTGCGGCCTGCGCCTCAAACCACGACCACAACGAAAAATTCTCTGCAATCTTAAGCAGCCGATCACTAGAACGTCGAATGTTTTGACCATAGTCGATCAGGTCCGTTGACGACAGGACTTCCCAGGCCTGTCCAATATCGATCAACAGATCCGCATACCCGATGATGGCAGACAACGGCGTGCGCAGTTCATGCGGCAAAACCCGCGTCAGAAACTCCTGATGCTGTTGCAGCACATTGCCGACCATTGTCGCACGCCTGAGCCGAACCTTGAGCGTCTTCAACAGGTCTTCTGGCTGATAAGGTTTGGTCACATAGTCGTCTGCGCCGAGCGACATCCCCATCCGCTGGTCGGCAGTATCCGCATTCGCCGACACGATGACAAACGGCGTCAATGCATAGGCCGGATTGCTCCGCACGCGCTCGAGTAGCTCAAACCCATTGCACCGCGGCATGCGCACATCACTCAGGATCAGATCGGGCTGGATTCGCGGCATGGCTTCCCACGCCGCCTGCCCATCCGGCACAGACACCACCTTGTAGCCCGCCGCTTCCAAGGTTTCAGCCGTAACCGCCGCGATGAGTTCGTCATCTTCGGCCACTAGGATAGTTAAAGGATTAGGGTGTGTGGTCATTGTGTAATTTATCTAGGGCACCAGCATGCAGCTCGTTTGTCATCGAATTCGTTGGGTATTTTATAGTATGGGGTGCATCGGTGCTGGCTTACTTGCGTCTGCCTTTGCAGACGGCGGATTCTCGCCCAAGGTGGACTCCAAACTGATGGGAACTAAGCCGTAGGTGGCTGCAATCTCGGCTAAATTTGCCGGATTCGTTACGCCCAGGTGGGTGTAAATTTTCTGCTGCGCTTTATAAATTCCCGATGTAGAAACCCCTAGATTTTCGGCTATCTCCTTGGGCGTCATATGGTTGGCAAGCAAGCGGAAAACCTGTATATCCTGGCCCGTGAGCTGACGCAGGCGTGTGCTTTTATGGACTATTTCGCGGACCACGTCGCTCACCCGAGCATTAAGAGGAAACCTGCCTTGCATCACTTCATGCAATGTGTTTAGGAGTTCGGCCACGTCGGCCGTTTTTTCGATATAGGCATCCGCACCGCGGATTATCGCAGCGGCGATTGCTTCGGTGGATCCCAGCCCACTAAAAACGACCACCTTGGTCTTCGATTTTTTCTGACCGAGAGTGTCAAGAAACTCGATCCCGCTCATGCCGGGCAACGCGAGATCGACGAGCAGCAGATCCACTGCATTTTCCTTCAGGAAATCTAACCCTGTAACTGCCTCTGCCGCCGTGCCAACAACCTTAAACTCGTCCGTGTTATTAAGTATTTCCACTAAAAGAGCGCACCAAAGAGGGTGATCATCGATTATATATACCGTTGTTGCAGAGATCTTTGCGTTAATTAATGCCATCAGAATATGAGGTGAATTTCACTTTTCAGATAAGGAGTTACCAAAATCCCGAGATACGCTAACAATATTTATTCCTATAATTAACACGCTTATTAGGGTTTTATACTTATTTACATGGGGCGCTAATTCAATCGGCAAAAGGGATTGCGCAACTATTATGACTTGATGAATCGGAGAGGGAGGGAAATTTTTTGAATCAGATGGAACAGATGCCAACGTGGAAGGAGGCTGTTGGGACTGATCGAGCCGCATTAATTGAAAGGGTAGTCGGGGAGGCGTCCGCCATTGGGAATACAACGTATGTTCTGAGGGTATTTTTTGCAGCAGTGGTATGGTTTGGCGGATGAGGCATTGGAGGATGCGATTTACGACAGTCAGGCGATGCGGTTGTTTGTGGGGATCGACTTGAGTCAGGAAGGGGTTCCGGATGCGACGACGTTATTGAAGTTCCGTCACTTGTTGGAGCGTCATGATCTGACCGCAGGTCTATTTGCCGAGGTTAACGCGATGCTCATTGAGCAAAAGTGTTTGATGAAAGAGGGCACGATTGTGGATGCGACGATCAACGCCGCGCCGTCTTCGACGAAAAATAAAAGTCGGCAGCGTGACCCAGAGATGCACCAGACAAAGAAAGGCAACCAGTGGTATTTTGGGATGAAGGCGCACGTCGCGGTAGACGCGCAAAGCGGATTGGTCCAGAGGGTGATCGGGACAGCGGCCCATGTCAGCGACATCAGTCAGACGCACGAATTACTGCACGGCCAAGAGCAGGATGTGTTTGCCGATGCGGGTTATCAAGGGGTGCAGAAACGCCCGGAGATCCGCTCGCGTGAAACCCAACCTCAGCGGCATATCGCGGCCAAACGCGGAAAGGTCCGAGCGATGCCGGAAGGCCAGTCGAAGGACTGCCATCCAGAAGTTTGAGCAGATCAAGGCGCAGGTCAGATCCCGGGTAGAGCATCCGTTTCATATCCTTAAAAGCATCTTCAAGTATCGAAAGGTGCGTTACCGAGGATTGGCCAAGAACACGGCCCAGCTCCACACCCTCTTCGTCTTGGCCAACCTGATATTGGCACGGCGAAGCTTTGCACAGAGCGTGTATTGATGGAGCGGATGACGCTTGCGGGACGTCGGCAATCAGCTTGACGAGCTGAATCGAACTCTCCGACGGGCCAGATCACGACATCCTCGAACCGTGAACACTTAATTTTGATCAAATCTCGGCGTGATAATCTCTTAATCTGCTCAACGCCCTTTGTTCAGCGCTTCCCTAGAGGCTCGTCACAAATTAGGGGTCCTCCACTATCAGGTTGGAGGGTTTATGATCCCCAGTTTATTAAACAAACGGGTTGAGGGAGCCCATGCATCTCCGTTCGGCACAACAGCACTTCACGATTGTTAGAGATGCTGTAGTGAAACATTCTGGGCAATTTAGTCCCATGAGTCTGAAACTCAGCGGTGCGATGGAGGCTTGCGTGCGAAAACTCGACTTATTTTCGCCGTGATTGAGTATTTGGGCCTCTCAAGAAAATGGTTCCATCAAGGCATTCATTAGGTTGGACCAGACTCCAGAACGACTTTCGAGATGACTGCACGCGACCTTGTCTCCTTTTGATCGCAGTCTTGAGGAGACTCGGCAGCACGACCGTAGGATGATCCGGGGCTTCGACTGAGGGAGAAGTTGCCTTAGTCCTAGATATCCGGACCCTCTCCTGGTAGTGGGGGCTCTACCGCGCGCTGAGCGACTGCGATAGCATGGGGGCTGTGGAGGCAGAGACTTTCGTGTCTGCAATTTGCTGATCAAGAGTTCGCGAGTCGTCGTTGCTAGCTCGGCGAGGTTTTCGTCTTCGAGGTGACCGAGCACTTTGACGCATTCGCTGGGCGAAAAATGTGGGCCAACCAAGCGCGCGGCGGCGGCTAATCCGGTTTCGAGTGATTCTCCGTGGCTGAGCAGGGCCGCGATGTCCCGGTAATCCTTGGGCTCGACGCGTTGCATGATGACTTTGAGTTTGTGAGCGAGGAGGTCGGGCAGTGAAGCGAGCTCGGCTACGCCGTCGGTCGTAATGGAGGGCACGCCAATCCAATGGTGCCGAAAAAAGAGAGTTTAACCACGCGGTCGTTGATTGAAACCAACCAAGTGACGCTGTTTGCTTCGTCTTGCAACAGGTGGGCTTGCCGCAAAGCAGGCATGGCCCTAAGCAGCTGTTCATGATCGATGGGGCGTTCGTTGAAGAAATCGAAATCTATCGAGATGCGGTGGCCCAGATGCAGAGCCAGAGCGGTGCCTCCATACATGACCCATCCGTCCGATAGCAGTCCTCGTAATGCGGGCCAAAGCTGTTGCTGCTCTGGCGGCAAAATTTCAAGATGCGGATTGACCACGATCATGCCGAGATCATGCGTGCGGGAAGGCTGGGAACGGGTTGCTGGGAGTCGATCAATCCGAGGCGATAGTGCCAGTAGGACCAAGAGCGGGGACGGAACCAACCGGGGGTGGCGTGATGGAGGACAGCGATAAGCGCACTGGGTGCAAGGAGGGTCTCCAGCTGGTCGGCGTCTTCGAGGGTTCCCAGATTCATGACTTGAGCGATGATACGATCAGGATGGCGAAGCGACTCAGCCGGTGTTTGCCACCAGATGTAGCGCTTGGCCATGGAGTCTAAGAATTGATGTGTCGCCGGGGACATAGTGGCAGGCTGTGCTTGGGATGGAGCTGATTCAATCCGCGAATATTGGCACAGTGGTTTTCGGGCGGGAGAGTCGGCTCTTTGAAAAAGGGTGTTCCTGGTTTGTCGGTGGCCAAGCTTCGGCGGGTGAGCGAGCAATCGGTGTTCATGGTGAGGTGGCCATTGGCTAGTTGTCCGTCGGAAACAGGACACCTTCTTTGAGCATCTTGATGAATTGGGTCGCGCCGCGGCTTTGGAACCGCTGCAGATGGCGAATGATGACCAGCTCTCTTTCCGGCTGAGATCCAGCCAAAGGCAGATAGACGAGATTATCGATGTCTTTGGAAGATTGGGCACTTCGCGGCAGGATTGAGATCCCTGCACCGAGTGCGACCAGCGATTTAACCGTGGCGATCTGTGAGCAGTGGAAGGCGATCCTGGGTGTGAATTGATGATCGCCGCAAAAATCGCGCACCTTTTCAGAAAGCGAGCTGGAGGTGCCCAGCATGACAAAAGTTTCCTTCGCAAGATCCCTGGCTTGCACGGTTTTCGCTTGGGCCAATGGGTGCTGTTTGCCGACGACCAGAAGTAACGGTTCGCGCGTGAGGGGTTCGATCGCGATTGAGGTCGCCTGCACGGGCATGGAGACGATGGCCAAATCGAGTCCTCCATCCATGACGCCCTGCACGAGCTCTGCGCGAAAGTCCTCGCGGGCGTGGATTTGGAGGTGAGGGTAGTCGATTCGAGCTTGGGCGATCAGGGGCGGCAGGATGTAGGGCGCAATCGATGGGATCGCGCCAACCGTGATGCGCCGGTCCAATCCGGGATGGTCGCGAAGCTCTTTGGTGGCATTGTCTGCCTCGAGAAGGATGCGGCGGGCGCGGACTAGAAATACCTGCCCCGGCTCAGTGAGCACGGCGCGTCGGCCGAGACGATGAAAGAGCTTCTGCCCTACGTCTTTCTCAAGATTTATAATCTGCTGACTTAAAGTGGGTTGAGTGATATTCAACCGCTCCGAGGCCCGAGTGAAATTCTCGGTTTCAGATACTGTGACAAAGGAACGGAGCTGGTATAATTCCATAGAAAAAATCTATCGAATACATAAATACTAACGATTTTTATTATTGTAAAGTCGAGTTATAGTGGGGCGTGGCATCCATGGGGGGTGACCGCAAAAAGCAAAATATGATCAAATCTATCCACAGTCCTTCAGTCTTCATCGGCGCGCTCATCGCGACCGGCCTAATTTCCCTTGGCCTGAGTTTTCCTATCCATTTCGAATCAATCATCGGCTTCTGGGCGGTGGGGTGTTTGGTAGCACTGACGGTTCTCGATTACTCGAGAAGCTTTAAGCGTCTGCAGGTCAAATAATCGCACGAAGAAGAACCAATGCGAAACAGTCAGGCCCGGAATCTTCCGGGCCTTTTTTGTGCCTAGTCGGCGGTGCATCCCAGAGAGCGCTTCAAACCGAGAGGGGCACTTGTGTGATGAGTGGGCACAAAAAAACGCAGAGCAGTGGGCTCCGCGTTTCGCAATAGTGGGCTCGCTGCGTTATGCGGCGATAGGAGGAGGAGCGTCTTCCGCGCGTTTTTTGCAAAACGCTGCGACGATCAGAGCAATCACCGTATTCCCAATCACGCCAAATACTCCTCCGGTGATGACCATCGCGGTGGAGCTGGTCATCATCTTGATGATGGGAGTGGCCCCATCGATAGCATCTTGAGCGAGGTCTTTGGCCTCAAGTTTGGCGATCTCTGTTTGAAACACGAGATCACTGAAGCCGGGGTTGATGTGAAAGAAATAAGCGTAGTTGAAAACCACGGCGATCAGAGAGCCAAAGAAGCCAATGAGAAACGCGGTGCCAAAGGCGGAACCATAGCCCCATTTTTTATCAGCAGGAGTGAGGCTACGCTTTTCACGAACCCCCATCAGCATCGCGCCAACCGAGATGGCGATACCGCCGATCATGCCGATGGTCTGACCGAGTTTCATCTTTTCGGCAGAGTCGTGGAGGCCTCCGAAGTAAAGAGCGAGAACCAGAAAGGCTCCGGCCAAAGCCATGTAAAAGCCGTAAGTAATTGCGTGTTTCATGGCCGAGAGCGTGCCATTCGAATCGAAAAACTCAATACCGCAGAATCAGCTCAATCGTCAGACATGAGCTGATAGTTGGCAATGGTGGCGGCGGCTTCTCGCCGGCCGAGCAAAAGAGTAACCATGGCCAAGGTTCCAATGATGGTCGAGATTATGAGGATCCCTCTTCTTGCGTTTAGCTTTGGTCTGATCTGGGCGTTTGATGTCCATGGAAATGGTTTCGTCGGGTCTCTATGCGGTGAAGGTTTCGCTTACTTGTCGTCGAGGATGATTGCATCTCCGTAGTAGATGAATCCTTCGGGCAGATCGGTTTTAATAAATTTCTCATCGTCATCCATTTCGCGGTCGAAAAAATTGGACCCGGCAGCGAGGAGTTTTTTCATGAATTGATTGAGGTCACGATGACCGGGATCATCGGTGATCATGGTCGTGTGCCAGAGCACCTTCGACTTCACTTTCCCGCCGGGTTTTTTAGGAGTGAGATCTGCTGGGTTGGCCCACGCGGTGATACGAATAAAGAGCTTCTCTTGATTGGCGTTTTGCATCTTTTCCTCGAAGCCGTTTTCTTTGCGCTTCACGAGATAATCAATGTTCGCCATCGTGATGCTCACGGTGGGCGCACCCAGCCCCGAGCTTCCGCTCTCGTCGAGAATGGCTCCATCGAGATACGGATTCCGCAGGTAGCCGCGACCATAGATTACCGTGAGGATGATCTCAGGTTTCTCGGTCGTGACTTCTTTGAACCCGCGCTTGGTGAGTTCCTTGCGAAGCAGATCGATGAGGGCGTCTTCATCCACGGGCATGACGAGTTTTAGCCCTGATTTCCCCTCATCGATTGAGGCGAGGGTATAGGCCTTGCCGTGCTCTTTGATGTCGGCTTTGCCCCAACCTTCGAACGGGCGGTCAATTTCCGAACGCACCGCAATTTCCAGCGGCATGTCTTCGGGGTCGGCATTGGCGATTACCGGAGTAAAGATTAGTCCTGCGAGGATTAGTTTGAGCAAGTTGGTAGGTTTCATCGTGGAAGGATTAAACTAGGAGGGATGACATCACGCGCTCTGGAGCGGTTGTTATAAGGCGATTATCAAGAGTTTCTTGGTGGATAACGATTTTATAAGCAGAAAATGCTATAGTGGGCTCGGTATAATACGGGCTCGCGTCGACAGCGGCATCGATACGGCAAATGTAAGCATCAGTAGATTGGTTTGCGCCTTTTTTCTGAATCGTCGCCGAACGGTAAACGTTAGCTCAGACCTTAGAAGATACATATAGCTCAGGTAATTTAGAGCAGTGGGGCAATGAAGGAGGTCTCGAATGATAGAGACTTACGGCACATTTCGACGAAGCGTCGAATCGCAAGGCGCGGGGATAGCCTCTTGATCGGGAGCGAATGTTACGGATGCAAAACCCCACCCCGATATCGAGATGTGTGCTGCCTAGAATGGGGAGAGACACTCTATTGAAAACGCTGATGCTTAGTGCAGCGTTTAGGTCTGAGTGGTTTGACCGGGGTAATGAGGTTTAGTAAAAAGCTGCCTGCTTCTGAAGCGATGGCAGATTGATGGGATGAAATGCGATCCGCGTTTCGCGAAATCGCATGAGGACATTCTGAAAATGATCAGAGAGCAGTGCCGTCGAGACTTTCCAATCTCAGGTCAACAATCTTACCCTCTTCGAAGAAGACGTAGAGATTGTAAACGGGGACATCTGGAAGGCTGAGACTGCCCATTTGACCTTCGGTGCCAGTGCCAGAGCCGCTGCCGCTGCTTCTTCCTGGATTTGCTCCCCCGCTATCGGACACGTGATCACTCACATTGGCCTTCCCCGTTTCAACATCCGCTGAGCGCTGCAAATTTGGATTTCTGATCCGTGAATAATCCGTCAGGATAGCCCCTAGTTGATTCGAGGGGTAAAAGCGTTTGTAAGACCACATTTCGACGGACTTTCCGTCTTGATCCATGGTTTCTTTCGAGTTGGGTTTCCCTATGACCATGTAGGTCATGTCTTCGGTGAAGCCGGGGAAGAGCATACCGTCTTCAATGTATTCCTTCTCTTCAGGTGAGAGCGAAGCAAAGACAGCAGCTTTTTCGTTAATGCGATTGGCGATGCCATTTGATTCGCAACCGGAGGATAGAAAAGCAATCGAAGTGACGATGAGGGAAAGACAAGCAACGGAGGTTTTCATGAGCTAAGATACGGTGGGTTATTGTGGGGACTGAGATCTCTCAATGTAGACTGGCAGGTAATGCTGGATTGAGAATCTCTAAAGTAGTTAAGACGAGTAATCGCGTGGCTGGGTTACAGTAATAATTCAAAACTGGTGCCGTCGAGACTATCTATTTTGATATCCACGATCTGTTGTTCCTGAAAGAATAGATATAGATTGTAGACCGGTATATCCGGAAGACTGAGGAACTCATAGTGCCGGCTGTGCCTGTTGTAGCGCCATGAGCATCCCGAGAAAGTCTACTGCCATAGGCTTGATCGCAGTTACTTTTCGCTCGGCCAGTCTCTAGAGCTAGGTATCTGCATCGCGCGGCAAAGGTCGATCGGATGATTGCGTTGCGAAGCGAGTGAAGATGCAGCTTTAAGCAATGAGTCTTGTTTTCTGGACACAAAAAAGGGGCGACGTTAATCGTCGCCCCTGGGGAAAGTCTGAGGGTCGATTAGACCTTTGGCTTAGCTTCGTTAACCTTGAGGTTACGTCCGTCGAGGTCTTGTCCGTCCATCGCAGAGATGGCGGCAGACGCTTCGTCAGCGTTGCTGTAGGTGATGAAAGCGAAACCACGAGGGCGGCCGGTCTCACGATCCATTGCAACGTAGACGTCAGTGATGTCACCGAATTGCCCGAAAGCGTCACGGAGACCATCTTCGGTCGTGTTGAAGGAAAGATTACCAATGTAGAGCTTGGAGTTCATATTATGTAGGGTGCAAATTACGTAGCTTCTAAGTGCGTTTCCGAAATTCGGATTTCGGACCGACACCTGAACTAAAAGCTCATCTGCAGACCCACCAACCACTAGCATCTAACGTGTTTACGTGGGTGAACGTCACAGCAGACCGCAGAAAGGCAAGCGGCATCGGCGATATTTTGCCGTGCGCGTTGGCTGGTTTTTAAGCCACTTTACGCGGGTAATCGGAAGTTCACGCCGATCACTTCTTTGGATTCACGATATGATACTTGAGTTCGATTCATCAAACGACGATGGGGCGGGGTGCCATCGGTTGAGTATATTATTCGAAGCGCTGCATCAGTCCAAAGATGCCTGGGTAGGTCTATTACACCTCAATTTTGCTTTGTAAGATTGCCCTCCGCTTTCCGTCTCCCTCTGCTGCCTACTCGGCTGACCGGCAGTCAAAGAGCTAATTGAAATGAACTTCATCCCAAAATTTCTTCGACCCATTCCGGTGCTGACCGATAAGGCCCGCGAGCGTGGTCTGAGCAACATGACTTTGCAGGCGGTAGCTGCTTCGGCAGGGGATGGTCTGGCCTCCGGCGGCTTTCTGGCGGCTTTTGCGCTGATTCTGGGAGCCTCCAACTTCCAAATCGGTGTCATGACGGCGATTCCCTCGATCGTTCAGCCGTTGCAGCTTCTGGCCGTCGTGCTCGTGGAGCGTCTCCGTATGCGCAAGCTCATTACGGTGACGGCGTATTTTATCGCCTACACGATGTGGATACCCGTCGCGCTGATCCCCTTCTTCTTTGAAGTGCCTAATCCGACCGCAATCACTGCCATGCTCTTTTTCATCGGTCTGCGAGGGATGGCTAACGCATTCGTCAGCACGGGGTGGAATGGATGGTTGCGGGATATTATCCCTCAAGACGTCATGGGCAATTTCTTCGCCCATCGCCTCCGGTTGGCCACCATCGCGTCAGTCATCGCGGCGATTCTGGCTGCGGGCTACATTGATTGGTGGAAGGAGTCGGGACCGACGGCGGAGATTTTTGGTTACTCTTACGCCATGCTCGCGGGCAGCGTCGTTTTCGGATTTGCGGCCGTCGCCTTCATGGCCCGGATGCCCGAACCGCAAATGGCCGTGCCGGAAGGCCCCAGACCCTCGATCCTCAAAAGCCTGAGTGCTCCCTTGCGAGACACGAATTTCCGGCAATTGATCAAGTTCACCTTCATGTGGAACTTCGTGGCCAATCTGGCGGTGCCGTTCTTCACCGTCTACATGCTCGTGAAGCTCAACATGTCACTGACCGCGGTGGTAGGGCTGGGCGTTCTCAGCCAGGTATTCAACATTGTCTTTCTGAGGGTATGGGGACCAATCGTGGATCGGTTTGGCAGCAAGATTGTGCTCACACTTTCCTCGTCGCTCTACTTTCTGGTCATCCTGGGCTGGACCTTTACGACCATGCCCGACGCCTACGCCCTGACCATTCCGCTACTGGTCTTTCTGCACATGCTGATCGGCATTGCCAGCGCTGGCATTAACATCACCACGACGACCATCCGCATGAAGATGGCGCCGTCTGCTCAGGCCACTTCTTACCTTACGGTTGTCGCCCTTGCGGCCAGTCTCGGTGCCGGTATCGGTCCTCTCATTGGAGGCGCCTGCGCTGATTTCTTTGAAGTCCGTCACCTCAAAATGGTGATCGAGTGGATGGATCCATCCCGCCTGATCGAGTTCCCTGCATTCTTTCTCACCGGCTTCGATTTCCTCTTCGCGATCGCTTTCGTCCTCGGAATTTTCACGGTCGGCTTGCTGTCCCGGATGCGCGAAGAAGGTGAAGCTGATGGGCAGGAGGTGATGGCCGAACTGATGTCGCAAACCCGACAGAATCTGCGAGTCCTTAATTCGGTGCCCGGACTTGGCTTCGTGGCCAATTTCCCCTTGGTGACCATGCGCCGCTTTTCCCATGTGCCTGGCCTCGATGTGGCCCTCGGGGTGACCGCGCATCAATTGTCGTCATCCATAAAACTGAGCGCCCAGACGCTGGGCCAAGGCAAGGAAACCGCGACACAGCTCTATACCCGGTTGACCGGACTGCTGGAAAAAGCACGGGACGGAGCCGGAGATATTGGACACGCCGCCGCCGTCGCGCTCGGTGCCG